>ERZ837487.3622-NODE-3622-length-13571-cov-5.515315_pt1 | contig 13571 bp, 13 predicted proteins | sample MGYA00519911_ERZ837487 | MGnify/ENA primary metagenome ERZ837487 (study PRJEB31850, sample SAMEA3708818) | human gut metagenome | biome: human gut; feature: human-associated habitat; material: faeces | place: China | collected 2014 ...
TATGGCAGATGTGAAGCGGTTATTATGGAGTGCAGATAGATCTGTGGGGACAGAAAAGTATCCGGGGCTAATGAAGATAATTTAAAAATGATTTCCAAATTGAAAAGGAGAGGTCAAAATGGCAAAAGCCAGATATAAGATAAAACAGATGACTGAGTAACATACTTTTCTGCAATCCGTGCAGGGACAGCATGTTACTGTACAGGAAATCAGAGAATACTTCAAAGACCGTGAAATTGCAGTCGGAACGACAACAATATACCGGCAGCTGGAAAAGATGGTTTGGTTGAGAAATATGTGGTAGAAGGTACAAACAGTGCCTGCTTTGAGTACATAGGAGAGAGTGAGACATCTGATTATGAGAGCTGCTATCATTGCAAGTGTGAAAAATGTGGAAAACTGATTCATATTCAATGTGATGAGATTGAATGCCTGAGCAGACACATGACAGAACATCATGATTTTCAATTAGATCCCAAACGTACTGTCTTCTATGGAATCTGTAATGAGTGTAGAAAAAACACTTAAACCAAAATAAGAACGTTAATGAGAAAGGAGAAGGATATGACTACGGAAAAAAGAAAACATCTTGCAGCATGGTTTAGCATCATCTTTATATTCGTGACATTGGCTTCTCTTTTCTATATTGTCAAAGAAGAAAATCATAAATGCACAGGAGAAGACTGTCCTGTCTGTGCGTGTGTTTAAGACTTTTTTTGTGTAACTTTGTGCTCGGTGATATTGTCCGTTATCTGTGCGGTTATAGGAATTTTGTTATCCATACTTGCCGGAACACCGGTTGGCTCGACTATCGTGGCTGCAGATATGGCAGCATTCTTTATCAGTTGTGTAGCAGGACGGATGATGGGGAGAAGATGATATGAGAAGAAAAAAATGGATTATTCTTGGCGTTTGTATGCTCTTTTGTATGATAAATATAGCTGGATGTGTAAAAAAAGAAAGCAAGAAGATTACTACAGGCTCTTCCGTGGATAAAATCGTAAAGGAAAAGACAGAAAAAAAAGAAACTCAGAATACAAAACGTAAAGAAACGAAAAAACAGCAGGAAGAGAAAAGCCAGGAATCGAAGGGACAGGGAGGGCAACAGACACCAGGCAGTGATGTTGATTATGACCTTACAAATATGAATAAAGATATGGTCTATGCTGCTTTTTATCAGCTGATGGTAGAACCAGATAAATATATTGGAAAGACACTTTGCATCGATGGCTTATATTATACTGGACAAAACGAAAAAACTGGAACATACTATCATTATAGCATTATAAAAGATGCACTGGCCTGCTGTTCACAGGGACTGGAGTTTGTCTAGGGAGATGTGTTACATGTATATTCGGATGAATATCCCAAAGATGAGACAGAGATAGAGGTAAAGGGAACATTTAAAACGTATAAGGAACCTGGAGACGATACATTATACTGTCACCTTGTGAATTCAGAGATGCAGGTAAAATAAAAAATGAAAAGATGATAAGAATGAAACAGGTTGCAACGAAGATAACGGAATATGTAAAGAAAAGCAAAAGAGCAAAATTATATGGAGTATTTGGTCTGATATATCTGATTGCAGTTATATTTGTCATGAATGATGCATGGCTGTATCAGACACCAATTGCAAAACTTACAAAAGTAGAGACAGGCATAGCAGGAGAGAATAAAAGCACCCGCGGAACACAGGAAATCAAATATAAGCAAAAAATCCGGGGTGTGATATTAAATGGAACGAATAAGGGGAAAATCGTTGATTTTTCTAACGAATATACCTATACAGGAATGTTAAAACAGAAATATCACAAAGGGGATAAAGTATTGCTGAACGGGTCTGAAAGTAATGTGGGATCCAGTATACAGAGCGTAAAAAGAGATACAGAACTTGTTGTTTTGCTTGGACTTTTAATATTTGCACTGATGACAATCGCAGGAAAGAAAGGCGTGCTCACGATTATAACGGTTGGAATCAATATTGTGATATTTTCAGTAGGATTTTTAAAAAGCGGTGATGATGCGGATGTTGTAGCAATCTGTAATAAAATGGTACTCTTCTTTGCAATTGCTACATTGATCGGATTAAATGGACTTCACAGGAAAACATGGGCGGCCTTATTGTCAACACTATGTATACTGGCAATGATCATGGGAATATTTGAGGTAGTGATCAGTCATACCGCAGAACTGGATTATTCTACGATGGAATATTTGGGAAGCATTGATAATCCGGATGAGATTTTTCATGCGGAGATCCTGTTATCCGGACTTGGAGCAATCATGGATGTTGCAGTGGCAATTGCGGCAGCTTTGAGTGAAATTGTTACGAAGCGGCCAGAAGTTACATTCCGGGAGTTATTCCGGTCCGGAAGAGAGATTGGATATGATATTATGGGAACGATGATCAATGTATTGTTATTCGTGTTTGGCTGTGGCCTGATTCCGATGTGTGTGATCAGGATGAATAACAGTGTCCGGTTTATGACGATCATCAAATTACATATTCCGTGTGAATTATGCAGATTCTTCATAGAGAGTATTGGAATTGTACTGGCAATACCAGTATCTATCCTGATCACATCTGTGATAATGAAATTAACGATAAGAAAGGTGAAGAAGATATGTTGATGATACTGGGATTCATCCTGTTATTTTTGATCATGATTATTGGCGGGGACAGAGGTGTGATATCATTGATATCACTGGTTGGAAATATGCTGCTGCTTAGCCTGGCTATCTGGCTGATGGCAGCGGGAGCACCGGTACTTCTGGTTACGGTCGGAGTAGGAATCATCATTTCATGTGTCACATTATTTTATCAAAATGGTACCAATGAAAAGACGAAGAGTGCATTTACAGCCGTATTGATTACAATGGCGGTCTTGTTCTTCTTTATCTATATGGTGGTGTGGAGAAGTGAGGCAGGAGGACTGAATGAAATACAGGCTGCGGAAGATGATGTATTATATTACAATATGAATCTGGATATTAATATGAGAAATGTTGCGACAGCTGTGATCATACTCAGCACGTTAGGTGCTGTGTTAGATATGGCACTTACGGTTACCACTTCCGTTTACGAGGTCAGTATTCACAAACCGGAGATGAAACTGACAGAACTTGTAGAAAGTGGAATGCAGATCGGAAGAGAAGTAATCGGGACAACGGTGAATACATTGTTATTTGCGTATCTTGGAGAATCACTATTATTATTTTCTTATCTGAAGATGCAGGATTATACACTGGAAACATTATTAAATTCGAAAATATTGTTCCAGAATTGTGTATCAATGATATTTGGTGCGATCGCCTGTGTAGTGGTGATGCCGGTTGCGGCGGTATTGGTGGGAAAACGTATTAATATCGTATAATTGCTTCTAATTTTCCGTATTATAAGCAAAAGGCAGCAGATATTTTGCTTTGATTTTTCCTGGTTTCCTGTCATTAACACCGACATAGATGTTCCCACTTTCACATAGTATGGCGGATCCTACAGTATGATTTTGATCTTTTTCGTCATAATTTGAATGTATAGTCTTTTGGGCTTTTTCGATTAATGCCATGATCCTGCACGGTTAAAGGACATATCCAAGGTCAACATTTTATGATTATTTTGATGACATTTATGATCTGATGGATTATTGCTGGATTGCAATTATGAAAGACATGGATATGGAAAAATGTTTTTGGCGAAGGAGCAATTAAGCAAAGAGGAAGCATTACAGGCGGTTTGCTTTTTGCTTGGCAGTGTCGAAAGGGAGGCTCACAGAAAATGATTTTGTATTTCAGTGCAACAGGAAACGGGAAATATATTGCAGAACAGATTGCGGAGAAAACAGATGAAAAATGTATGTCTATCGTAGACTGCATCTGTGAGGATAAGTATTGTTTCTCCAATGAAAAAATATTTGGAATGGTGGTACCGACTTATTTCTGGCGTCTTCCACGGATTGTTGCAGAATATCTGGGAAAGCTCAGAATTGAAAATTGTGGATATACATTTTTCCTTACCAGCTATGGAGCAACGACAGGTGAGGCTGGCAGTATGGCGAAGAAGATTATGGCTCATAATGGGCAGAACTTTGATGCCTACTATAGTGTGATTATGCCGGATACATGGACACCGGTATTTGACCTTACGAATAAGAATAGAGTTGATAAATGGCTGAGTGACGGCAAAAAGCAGCTTAAGCTTGTTATCGGCAATATAATGTCAAAAAGAAAAGGAAATTTTGTAGACAGAAAATTATATAGCCGGAAACCTGAACTATAATCCGGAAGTGCATTGCACCCATCATGAACACGAGCATTCCTGCGGAGAACATCATTGTGGTGAAGATAAGCATGGCTGTAACGGTAATGCAGGTAACTGTTAATGAGTGAGTCAAGCCTACTATTATCTGTGGAGTATTCTACGGATAATGGTAGGCTTTTTTCCTTTTTTTCGATAGGATTTGCTGAGGAATTCATTGTAGGTAGTTTGTAGACAGTTCCAGATACCACGGAGTTGTGTATCTGTAAAATTTACTAGTTGGAGTAACATTTTTTGAACATGATTATTTCTGATTCCATAGTTTTTTAGATATTAAATTTCTCAACAGAAAAATTATTATTTTATAGATGCAGTATTTGCGAGCGTAAATGTTACATTTTGGAGTATAACATTGAAAAGTTTTGCAAAAAAAAATCAAAAAATTAGCACTCGCCTCTAGACAGTGCTAACAAAGTATGTTATAGTACAAATAGAACAAAGGAAGAAAGATAAAGAATCAAAGATATGATTCCGAATCGAAACTCCAGAAGTTCCAGCAAACAACATCCAGGAATTATCCGATGATGCTAACAATACATTTTAAACATTTGGAAGGAGAAATGACTTATGATGATGCCTAGTATTTTTGGAGAAAATTTATTTGATGATTTTATGAACGATTTCAGATTACCTGCATTTCCGGATGTAGACAAAGAACTGTATGGAAAACATGCAAAGAATTTAATGAAGACAGATGTAAAAGAAACCGAGAAAGGTTATGAAGTAGATATGGATCTTCCGGGATTTAAGAAAGATGAGATTCAGATGGAGCTGAATGATGGAGTGCTTACCATCAGCGCAGCCAAAGGACTGAACAAAGACGAGGAAGACAAGAAAGGTAACTACATCAGAAAAGAGCGTTATGCAGGCAGCATGAGCAGAAGCTTCTATGTAGGAAAACACGTAACCGTAGAGGATGTACATCCGAAATACGAGAACGGAATCCTCTCCTTCAGTGTTCCGAAAGAGGAAGCAAAACCAGTGGAAGAAAAGAAAAATTATATTTCCATTGAGGGATAATTAAATAAGGTAAGAACCGTTGCCACGGTGGGAGCAATCCTTCTGTGGCAAAAAAATACAACAAAATTAGCACTCGAGGGTTGACAGTGCTAATAAAACGATGTAATGTTATATTGCAAATAGAACAAGAGTGAAAAGGAGGTTGTCTATATGAATATAAATAAATTTACACAGAAATCACTGCAGGCTGTTCAGAACTGTGAACGTATTGCAATGGACTATGGCAACCAAGAGATTGCACAGGAGCATCTGCTCTATGCGTTACTGACACAGGATGATAGCCTGATCGCGAAACTGATGGAAAAGATGGGGCTTGATAAGAACCTCATCATTAACAGAGTAGAAGAAGCCATTCAGAAACGTCCGAAAGTCCAGGGCGGACAGCAGTATGTCGGACAGGATCTGAACAATGCACTGGTACACGGTGAAGACGAAGCAAAAGCTATGGGAGATGAATATGTATCTGTAGAACATCTTTTCCTGGCAATGATGAAATATGCAAGTAAAGATATGAAGGCACTTTTCCGTGAAGTGGGAATTTCGAGAGAAGGATTTTTACAGGCATTATCAACCGTCAGAGGTAATCAGAGAGTGACCAGCGATAACCCGGAAGATACCTATGATACATTGAACAAATATGGTACCGATCTGGTAGAAAGAGCAAGAGAACAGAAGATGGATCCGGTTATCGGACGTGATTCCGAGATCCGTAATGTGGTCAGAATCCTTTCCCGTAAAACGAAGAACAACCCGGTCCTGATTGGTGAACCTGGTGTAGGTAAGACAGCAGTTGTAGAAGGTCTTGCACAGCGTATTGTACGCGGTGATGTACCGGAAGGACTGAAAGAGAAGACAATCTTCTCCTTGGATATGGGTGCTCTGGTAGCAGGTGCCAAATATCGTGGTGAATTCGAGGAACGTCTGAAAGCAGTACTCGAAGAAGTCAAGAACAGTGACGGAAGGATTATTCTGTTCATCGATGAGTTACACACCATTGTCGGAGCAGGTAAGACAGACGGAGCCATGGATGCCGGCAATATGTTAAAACCTATGCTGGCAAGAGGTGAACTCCACTGTATCGGTGCAACGACACTGGATGAATACCGTCAGTATATTGAAAAGGATGCCGCACTTGAGAGACGTTTCCAGCCGGTTATGGTAGAAGAACCCACCGTTGAAGATACCATTTCTATCCTTCGTGGATTGAAAGAGCGTTATGAAGTATTCCATGGTGTGAAGATCACAGATGGTGCCCTGGTAGCAGCCGCAACATTATCTGACCGTTACATTTCCGACCGTTTCCTTCCGGATAAAGCTATCGACCTTGTAGATGAGGCGTGTGCATTGGTTAAGACAGAACTGGATTCTATGCCGGCAGAGATGGATGAGCTGAACCGTAAGATCATGCAGATGGAGATTGAAGAGACGGCTCTTAAGAAAGAAGATGACCGGTTAAGTAAAGAACGTCTGGAACACTTACAGCAGGAACTGGCAGAGCTTAGAGATGAATTTGCCGGTAAGAAAGCACAGTGGGACAATGAAAAAGTCGGTGTCGAACGTGTACAGAAACTACGTGAAGAGATTGAGCAGGTCAATAAAGACATCGAAAGAGCACAGCATTCCTATGATCTGGAGAAGGCAGCAGAACTTCAGTATGGCAAACTGCCACAGCTTCAGAAACAGTTAGAAGAGGAAGAAGCAAAGGTAAAAGACGAAGATCTGTCTCTCGTACACGAAAGTGTCAATGACGAAGAGATCGGAAGAATCGTATCTCGCTGGACAGGAATTCCGGTTGCCAAGTTAAATGAAAGCGAACGAAGCAAGACTTTACATTTAGGTGATGAACTGCATAAGAGAGTCATCGGACAGGATGAAGCGGTAGAACTGGTAACAGAAGCCATCATCCGTTCCAAAGCAGGAATCAAAGATCCGACCAAACCAATCGGTTCGTTCCTGTTCCTTGGACCTACCGGTGTAGGTAAGACAGAGCTTGCCAAAGCACTGGCAGAGAATCTGTTCGACGATGAGAACAACATGGTACGTATCGATATGAGTGAGTACATGGAGAAATATTCTGTGTCACGTCTGATCGGAGCGCCTCCGGGATATGTTGGATACGATGAAGGCGGTCAGCTTACCGAGGCAGTCAGAAGAAGACCTTATTCGGTTGTACTGTTTGATGAGGTAGAAAAGGCACATCCGGATGTATTCAATATCTTGTTACAGGTATTAGATGACGGACGTATCACCGATTCACAGGGACGTACCGTGGACTTTAAGAATACGATCCTGATCATGACATCCAATATTGGATCTCAGTATCTGCTGGATGGTATGGACGAAAATGGCAACATCAGCCAGGAGAGCCAGAATGCGGTAATGGAAGACTTAAGAGCACACTTCAGACCAGAGTTCCTGAACCGTCTGGATGAGACGATCATGTTCAAACCATTGACGAAAGACAATATTTATGACATTATTGACTTATTAGTAGCTGATGTCAACAAACGTCTGGCTGATCGTGAGATTTCAATCTTCCTGACCGAAGATGCGAAGAAATATGTCGTAGACGGAGGATACGATCCGAACTATGGTGCAAGACCACTGAAGAGATTCCTCCAGAAACATGTCGATACACTGGCAGCAAAACTGATGCTGCAAGGTGACGTTGGAGCACAGGATACGATCATCATAGACGTAGAAGACGGTAAGCTTGTGGCAAGGAGTCAGAGCGTGTGCGAATAATATTTCACATAGATGTCAATTCAGCTTATCTTAGCTGGACAGCAGTAGAACAATTGAAAAACGGAGCCGGGGTGGATATCCGGACGATACCTGCGATCATTGGCGGAGACCAGAAGTCCCGCCACGGTATCGTACTGGCCAAATCCATTTCGGCAAAAAAATATGGCATTCGTACGGGGGAACCTGTTGCGAATGCCTTTCGTAAGTGTCCGAATCTTAAGACCTATCTGCCGGATCATCAGATGTACCGTGAATATAGCAGAAAGCTGATGGAATTTTTACGTACTTACACGACACATATAGAACAGGTCAGTGTGGATGAATGTTATATGGATTTTACGGAGATTGCGGACCGGTTCACATCTCCGGTGGAAGGTGCGTCTGAAATCAAAGATGAGGTGTATAAAAGGTTCGGATTCACGGTGAATGTGGGGATATCTTCCAGAAAAGTCCTGGCAAAGATGGCATCTGACTTTGAAAAACCAAATAAAGTGCATACCTTATTCCCAGAAGAAGTCCCGGCGAAAATGTGGCCGCTGCCGATCGGAGAATTATTCATGGCAGGCCGTTCAAGTGTAGAGACAATGAAGAAGCTTGAAATCTATACGATCGGAGATCTGGCGAATACAGATCCGGAAATTTTGGAACTGCATTTGAAAAGCCATGGAAGAAAGCTATGGGAATTTGCCAACGGGCTGGATGATTCGGAAGTGGAAAGTGTTCGTGCAGAGGCAAAAGGAGTCGGCAATTCCACGACACTTCCCAAAGATCTGATAACAGAAGCAGAGGCATTGCCGGTATTGAAAGATCTGGCTGTAAGTGTGGGACGACGGTTGAGAAAAGCCGGACAAAAAGCCGGAATGGTGAGCGTAGAAATTAAGTACCACACTTTTAATCAGGTGTCTCATCAGAAACAGATGGAGAGACAGACGAACCAGGATCAGGATATTTATCAGGCATCTATCGAACTGTTCCGCGAATTGTGGAGCGGGGAACCTATCAGACTTCTTGGAATCCGGACGTCCAAATTATCGGAAGAAAGCGAACCGGAGCAGTTGAGTCTGTTCGATATGAAGTTCGAATCCGAAGAGACGAGGAAGAAAAAGAAAAATCTGAAAGAGGCGTTGAAGAAATTAGAAGGAAAATATGGGGATGGGATTGTAAAAAAGGGATGGTAAAGGAAAAATCCTTGACAACCATAATGAAATTTGCTATAGTTATGAATATAAGAGCAGTTGCGAATTATATTTACATATAATTTGTGGCTGCTTTCTTTGTTTGTCCATAAATGAAGAAAGCGGACAATCATCGAACGACGTTAGTCGTGAGATGTATGTCCGCGGAAAATGTAAAAATAAATCTAGGAGGAATGGAAATGAAAAATGTAAATTGGAAAGAATTATTCATTGATATCCTTGTGGATATCGTAGCAGGTATGATCATCGCAGTTGGTATCTATAACTTTGCGCTGAATGCAGATTTCCCGGTAGCCGGATTTTCCGGTATCGCGATCATTCTGTATCACATATTCGGATTGCCGGTCGGTGCCGGAACCATTATTCTGAACGTACCTGTTGCAATCTTCTGTTATAAATTTTTAGGAAAAGAATTTTTCTTAAAATCTATGAAATCGATGATCATTTCGTCATTATTGATGGACTACGTAGCACCACTGTTCCCAGTCTATAACGGCAGCAGACTGCTGGCCGCTCTGTGCATGGGTGTGTTATGTGGAATCGGATACGCTATGATCTTCATGAGAGGTTCTTCAACAGGCGGACAGGACTTCATCAGCGTAGCGATCAAGAAAGTAAAACCACACATTACACTTGGAATCATTACATTTGTTCTTGATATCTGCACGATCATCCTTGGAACAGTACTGGTATTCAAGGATGTGGACGGCCTGATCTACGGTGTCATCGTTACTTATCTGATGGCAATGGTAATGGACAGAATCATGTATGGTATTGACGAAGGAAAGATGACCCTGATCGTAACCGATAAAGGTGCCGAGATCGCAGAACAGATAGATGCCTACTCAGGAAGAGGTTCCACAATTCTGAAAGGAATGGGAAGCTACTCTAAGAAAAACAAAGACGTCGTAATGTGTGCATGTAATAATAAGCAAATGTATACTATCAAAAAGATGGTGCATACCATCGACCCGAAAGCATTTACAATCATCGTAGAATCCAATGAAGTTGTGGGAGAGGGATTCAAGGAAGAAATTCCGGATATTGAACTGTAAAATAAAGAAGTGTATGGTCAAATGTGAAAGACCATACACTTTTTCTATTTGTAATATCCTTCAGATACCAGAACTTGTTTGCCGAAACGGATTTTTTTAATACTGAACCGCTTACTGAATAATATCGAAATCAGTGATCCGATAAGGAGACCGATATCCCGGATGTTGCTTCCATATGCAGTTACCGGTGCGCGTTTTAACGTGGAATAAGCGGTTCCTTGGAAAAGATTTTTGAAAAAATCTTCTATCCAGTAAAAGGCTCTGGAAACGGCCCATGGACTTTTTAAAACAAATATAAAAATAAGAAGACCAGCCAATTACCGGCTGGGCTTCTTACATTGAAAAGAGAATATTTATTCTGCATATAATTTTACAAGCTCTGTAACCACATCCACACTCTTATCCATACCCTCTACAGTAATATGTTCATAAGGTCCGTGATAAGCATGTCCGCCTGTTCCAAGGTTCGGGCAAGGCAGTCCCTTGAAGCTTAACTGGCATCCGTCTGTACCGCCGCGGATCGGAAGTACAAGTGGTGTCACATCTGCATTTTCACATGCTTTTTTCGCATTGTCAATCAGATGCATACAGGTGGAGATAATCTCAGCCATGTTACGGTACTGTTCAGAAATGGTAAGTGTTACAGTACCTTCGCCCCATTTTTCATTCATGTCTTTCTCGATTAATTTTAAAGTTTTTTTCTTCGCTTCAAAGAGATCTTTGTCATGGTCTCTTACGATATAATGAAGTTCAGCTTCCGCAACTTCTCCGGACATACTTACCAGATGATAAAATCCTTCATAGTCTTCTGTTCCGCGAGGTGTTTCCATAGATGGAAGTGCGTTGTTGATTTCCATAGCTACAAGACTTGCATTGATCATGGTATCTTTGGAAGAGCCAGGATGCACGTTGAATCCTTTGATCACAAAATCAGCCTTACAAGCATTGAAGTTCTCGTACTGGATCTCACCTTCAGTATCACCGTCCAGTGTGTATCCATAGTCTGCACCAAACTGTTCTACGTTGAAGTGAGAAGCACCGGTACCGATCTCTTCATCCGGTGTAAATGCAACGCACAGAGGTCCGTGAGGAATCTTTTCTTCCTGTACACGTTCGATCATAGTTAAGATCTCAGCAATTCCGGCTTTGTCGTCTGCACCGAGAACCGTTGTTCCATCGGAGGTGATCAGTGTACGTCCCTTAAGACTTTCCAGATGTGGGAAGTTCTTAGGACTTAATACAGTATCACTTGTTCCAAGCTTAAGCTCGCCACCGTCATAATTTTCAGTAACGATTGGTTTGATATCATGGTCACAGTAATCAGATACAGTGTCCATATGTGCGATGAATCCAATCGCCGGTTTGTCCTCCAGACCTGCGGTAGCCGGAAGCTTGCCATACAGATAACACTGGTCATCCAGAACAACATCCGTCAGTCCAAGATCTTTCATTTCCGCTTCCAGAAGTCTTGCAAGATCGAACTGGCATACAGAAGATGGTACAGTTTCGCTGTTTTCGTCACTTGGTGTACGGACAACGACATATTTCAGTAATCTTTCATAAGCTTTCATAAGTTACATTCCCCTTTTCTTATTTTTTCAAAATATTCTAACTATTACTATAACATAATTTTTCCTTTGCTGCATGGAAAAATGATGGTATACTTATGATATTGTAGGAAAATAGGAGGCAATCAGATGAAATTAACCCAGTTACTGGAACGTTTAGAATATGAAGTAGTACAGGGAGACGACCAGATTGAAGTCACAGAACTGATCAACGATTCCCGTAAAGTGACAGAAGGAAGCGTGTTCGTATGCATCAGCGGAGCGGTTTCCGACGGACATGCTTATGTACAGCAGGTTGCGGAAAAAGGAGCAGCGGCTGTGATCGTAGAAAAAGATGTAGAAGCACCGGAAGGATTGACAGTCATTAAGGTAGAGAATACCCGTTACGCACTGGCATTAACTTCGGCAGCATATTTCGGATATCCGGCAGAGAAGCTGAAAGTCATCGGTATCACAGGAACAAAAGGAAAGACAACGACAACCTATATGGTGAAATCCATTCTGGAAGAAGTCGGCATCAAAGTCGGACTGATCGGTACGATTGAGGCAATCATCGGAGATAAGAGTATCCCGGCAAATAATACAACGCCGGAATCTTATACCATTCAGAAATATTTTTCAGAGATGGTAGAAGAAGGCTGCGAATGTGTAGTTATGGAAGTTTCTTCACAGGGGCTGAAACTGGATCGTACCGCAGGAATTCCATTTGAGATCGGAATCTTTACGAACCTTGGAGAAGATCATATCGGACCGAATGAGCACAAAGATTTCAATGAATATAAATATTGTAAGAGCCTGTTATTCAAGCAGTGTAAGATCGGAATCGGTAATGTAGATGATAAATGGTTCGAAGATATATTCAAAGATGCAACATGCAAAGTGGAAACATTTGGATTTTCTGAAAAAGCAGATATTCGTGCAACGGATGTAAAGCACATCTCAAGACCTGGATACCTTGGAGTACAGTATCATGTAGCAGGACTTATGGACTTTGATGTAGAGATCGACATTCCCGGAGACTTCAGTGTATATAACTCACTGACAGCAATTGCTGTATGCAGACATTTCGGTGTGCCGGTAGAAGATATTAAGAAGGCGCTGAAGGTTGCAAGAGTCAAAGGCCGTATCGAGATGATCAAAGTATCTGATGACTTTACATTGATGATCGACTATGCACACAATGCCATGGCACTCGAAAGTCTTCTGGATACATTAAGAGATTATCATCCGGAAAGAATCGTGACCGTATTCGGTTGCGGCGGTAACAGATCTAAGACCAGACGTTACGAGATGGGTGAAGTATCCGGTAAATTATCCGACTTTACGATCATCACATCTGATAACCCGAGATTTGAAGAACCACAGGCGATCATCGATGACATTGTAGTAGGAATGAAGAAGACAGATGGAAAATACATCACGATCTGTGACAGAAAAGAAGCAATCAAGTATGCGATCGAACACGGCCAGCCTGGAGATGTCATCATTCTGGCAGGAAAGGGACATGAGACATATCAGGAAATCAAGGGTGTGAAACACGATATGGACGAACGTGTTCTGATCAAGGAAGTATTAGAGGAATTAAAGAAATAAATGTACGCTGATATTATCGTTGATATTACGCATGAAAAATTAGATAAAGTCTTTCAATACCGCATCCCCTCTCATC
>ERZ837487.3624-NODE-3624-length-13560-cov-2.702925_pt1 | contig 13560 bp, 12 predicted proteins | sample MGYA00519911_ERZ837487 | MGnify/ENA primary metagenome ERZ837487 (study PRJEB31850, sample SAMEA3708818) | human gut metagenome | biome: human gut; feature: human-associated habitat; material: faeces | place: China | collected 2014 ...
AAGATGCCTTGTAAAAAAGAACCAATAACATTAAAGGTCAAAAAGAAAACGATACCCATAATTCCAATAAATGCGGGAATACCTGTATATTTTCCAGTTAAAAATTGATCAATTTTTTGACTTCTTAATCTTTCTTTACTTTCATGTGGTTTTTTTACAGTTTGTTTACAAATATCTGTAATATAATGAAATCTATTACTTGCTATAGCGGCAGAACAATCAAGACTACTTTCTTCTTCAAGCTGTTTACGAATGTGTTCTAAAATTTCCTTTTCATTTTGACTCAAATCAAGTTGTTCTAATAAAAGAGAATCATTTTCTGCAAGTTTACTTGCTGCAAAACGTAAAGGAATTCTTGCTTTTTTTGCATGATCTTCAATAAGATGTTCAATTGCATTAATACAACGATCAAGAGCTTGATTATCAAAATATTGTAAAAATTGAGGTTTTTCTTGATAATAAGCAACATGTAAAACATGACTGACTAATTCATCAATACCTTCTCCTTTAGCGGCTGAAATAGGAATGACAGGAACTCCTAAATGTGCTTCTAGTTCATTAATAAGAACTGTTCCCCCATTTCCTAACATTTCATCCATCATATTTAAAGCAACAACCATAGGCATATTGAGTTCTAATAGTTGCATTGTTAGATAAAGATTTCTTTCAATATTTGTTGCATCAACAATATTAATGATTGCTTTTGGTTTTTCTTTTAATAAGAAATTTCTAGTCACGATTTCTTCACTACTATAAGGTGACATGGAATAAATACCTGGTAAATCAGTAATTAGAGTATTTTGATACCCTTTAATTCTTCCATCTTTACGATCAACAGTAACTCCAGGAAAGTTACCAACATGTTGATTTGAACCTGTAAGTTGATTGAATAGTGTGGTTTTACCACAGTTTTGATTTCCTACTAAAGCAAATGTGAGTAAATCACTTTCATGATAGATTTGATGATCATTCATTTTATGATAACTTGATTCACCATAGCCAGGGTGATCTTTATATTGAAAAATGAATGAATCATTTTTATTTTCTGTTTTTTTAGTTATTTCTTTAATTTCAATTTTATGAGCATCTTCTTTCCTTAAAGTAAGCTCATAATCATGTATTTTAATTTCCATAGGATCACCCATCGGTGCATACTTTACCATGGTAACCTCTGTACCTTGAATTAATCCCATATCTAAAAAGTGTTGTCTTAAAGCTCCTTCTCCGCCAACAGAGAGAATAACAGCACTTTTTCCGATAGCCAATTCCTCTAATTTCATATTTTTCCCTCTTTCATTTATAAGGGTAACTTTTAAATGAAAGAATTGCAATGATGAAACACTTTTTTTTAACATAATTATTCCATTTTATCATTAAAGTCAAACAATATATTAAAGTTGGAGGTAGAAATGTATGATAAAAAATGCACTATTAAGTTTAAAGAAAAATATTGGAAAAACGATTTTATTATTTGTAATAATTGTCGTTATTACCAATCTCGTCATTGCTGGTTTATCCATTCAATCAGCGACACAAAAATCAATGGATCAAATTCGTAGTAGTTTAGGAAACGATGTAACTCTTTCTGTTGATTTTAGAAACATGATGAAAAATAGAGAACCGGGTGAAGCCGTAAGTAATGAGACATCATTAACAACAACCATGGCAGATAGTTTAAAAAATTTAAAGTATGAAGAAAGTTATAATTATCAAATATCTACATCAGCTAACAGTAATTCTATTTCAGCAGTAGAAAATAAATCGGATAATAGTAATAATCAGCAAGATACAAATAAGCCAAATAATCAACCAGAACAAGCTTCAAATCAAGGTGATTTTACGATCAGTGCAAATACTACAATGGAATATTTAGATTCATTTACAAACAGTAATTATACCTTAACAGATGGTCGTTTGCTTACAAGTGATGATGCAAATACAAATAACTGTGTCATTGAAACCAATCTTGCAAGTGATAATGATTTAAGTGTTGGTGATACTTTCGCTATTACAACAACAGTTAATGATGAAACAATTACTCAAGAACTTACAATTGTAGGTATTTATGAAATTCAATCAACAAATGAAATTGGTGGTGCTCATTTCAATAATCCAGTAAACACGATTTATACTGATTTATCAGTTGGGCAAACACTTACTGGAAGTAGTGAAAATATTACATCAGCAATTTATTATTTAGATGATCCAAAAAATGCAGAAGCTTTTGTAGAACTTGCGAAAAAGAAAAAAGCGGAAGCTCAATCAAGCATGATGTCGCAAAAATCTACAATTTATAGTGAGTATATTGATAGTCAACAAGATCAAGTTGAAAAGCATAAACAAGATCTATTGAATAAGAATAAAGAAGAAGCACAATTACAAGAAAATGAATTTCATAAATCAATGAAAAATATGGAAGATTTATTTACTCAAAATAAAGATAAATGGGTAGATGAAATCTTTACAAGATGTACTAAATAGAAGGTGTAAAGATGTCTTTATCTTCAAATGCCTTATGTGCAAAAGCTAAAGCAATGTATGGTGGGCGTTTAAATAAGAATGTTTATCTTGATTTAACAAGAAAACAAACAATTGGAGAAGTTGTTTCTTATTTAAAATCTCAAACAAGTTATGCAGATGCTTTAAAAGATATTAATATTAGACATGTTCATCGTGGTCAAATAGAAGATTGTTTAAATCAAGAATATTATCATCGTTGTGCGAAGTTGATGAAATATTCACCCAAATCTGATGAAGATTTTTATCTATTTGAAATTATTGGAGTAGAAATTAATTTAATTATGGATAAACTTGTTTCTTTACAAGCAAAGGAACAATATAGCTTTAATTTATCAATTCCTACTTATTTAGCGAAAAAGACAAGTTTTAATATTGATGGATTAGTAAACATTGAATCATTCAAAGATCTTTTACAATATCTTTCAAAAACAAGATATTATAAAGTTCTTAAAGAAATTGATTTCTCTGTCCCATTTGATGTTAAAGAAGTTCATATGTGCTTACAATCACTTTATTATGAAAACATTGTTGAAACAATTAAAAAACACTTCAAAGGAAGTGTTCAAAAAGATTTATTAAATATTCTCTATACTTCTATTGAATTAAAGAATATTTCAAAAATCTATCGTTATAAACAATATTTCCATGAATCAGAAGATTCAATCAGAAGTTCACTCTTTTTACAATATTCAAGATTGCCAAAAGATATGATGAATCGTTTAATTAGTGCAAGCGGTCCTAAAGAAGTATTATCTTTATTATCAACTTCTAAATATAACTTCTATATGGATGATAAAGAATTTGCCTATATCGAATATTATGCAGATAGTATTCAATATAATATCGCAAAAAGATACATGCGTTTTTCAAACAGTGCACCACTTGTTTATATGACTTATAGTATTTTACAAAGAATTGAAATAGATAACTTGAAGCATATTGTTGAAGGTATTCGTTATAATCAACCTGTTTCAAAAATTGAAAATACATTAATCTATGCATAGGAGGGGGAAAAATGATTAAAAATACACATTTATATAACATTGTTTTCTCTAGAGATGATTATATGGAAGTTTTGATGAAACTTGAAAATCATCAAGATTCTATTTATCCAGTTAAAGCGAAGAAAGTGATTTCTAATTTAGATCATGCAACTTCTATGGAAGATAGAAATCCATATAACGAAGTATTAGACGAACTTTATAATGTGATGGATGTCTTACATATTGAAAGAGTAGATCGACCTGTTCAAAGTGCATTTTTAAATGTTCGTGAAATTTTAGATTATATTTCAGAAATTCATCAAAAGTTAGATGATATTAATGAAATTAAAAGAGGAATTAAAAAAGATTATTATGAAAATCAAGAAGCGATTGAATTAATTTCATGTTTGCATAGAGATCGTATTTCTATTGATGATATTCATGAATTAAAATATGTTGCTTTAAGATTTGGTAAATTACCATTATCACAAATTGAAAAAATCAAATATTTTGATAGTTATCCATTTGTTTATCAAGAATTATCACATACAGATCGATTCGCTTGGATTGTTTATGGTGGCGTTGAACATAGTATTGGTGAAATTGATAACATTTTCTCTTCAATGAACTTTGAAGAAGTAAAACTTCCAAAATTTGCCCATGGTAAAATGGAAGAAGCGATTGCTGAATTAAAAGCAGAAAATAAAACAATGGAAGCGTATCTTCGAGAACTTGATCAACGTATTGAAAAAGTAAAAGAAGATAATGAAGAACAACTATTAGGTGATTTTTGGAAAGCTTATCGTTTAAAAGAATTATATAAAAAAGGTAAATATGTAGTTGATTTAAAAACTAAAGCTGCAGTTTATGCCTTTAGTTCATTTAATAAAGATGAATTAGAAGCTATTGTAAATGTTCCTGGAATTACTATTCATGAACTTCCTATTGATACGTATCAAGATCAAGGAATTGAAGGTCCTGTTTATGTTGAAAATAATGCATTTTTCCAACCATTTGAATGCTTATTCACATTTAAACCTGGTGAGAAATTTGATCCAACAATGATTGCTGGTGTGGTTATGATGCTTTCAGCACTTGTTTTACTTGGTGATTTAGGTGTTGGTATTTTATGTATCCTATTATCACTTGTTGCTAGAGGTAACATCGGTAAGTTACTACAACGTGTAGGAGTTGCTGTTACAATAGGAGGACTATTAAGTGGAACAGTCTTCTATAGTATGTCACTTTATAATTCAATCTTTGTTGTAGGTACAAACTGTGTAATGAAAATTGGATTATTCTTTGTTATAAACATTGCGCTATTATTAGTTTGTAGCTTAGTGAAAAAAGTGACAAAAAGATCAATAAAGAGTAAAGGGGGACTGTCATGGCAATAGCGAAATTAAACTTGGTTAGCCTTGATTTTGATAAAGACAATTGTAATGATGTGTTACTTGAGCTTTATCAAAGAGATGATTTTCATCCCGAGCTAGCAAGCAAGTTTACGGATAGTGTTGCTGGTCTTTCAGCTTACAACAATGACAATCTTTATGAAGAATTGTTATCAAGAATTGAAGAAATGAAAACAAAATATCATTTTGAAGTTCCTGAAGTTGAAACAGATTCGCAACTTAATGTATTTAGAGCTAAAGAATTTTTAGATGATCTATTTTTAGATATTGACCGTATTGATGCTGTTAAAAAAGAATTGACAAAGATGATTGAAGAAAATGATGAAGCCATCATTACTTTGAATCATGTTGAAGGTTCTAATATTGACTTTGATCAATTATTTGGAACACAATATTTAAAAATAAGATTCGGTAAACTTCCTCTCAATAATGAAGGAAAGTTAGAGTATTATGAAACATTACCATTTGTTTATAAAGCATTCCAAAGAGATGATAAATATGTATGGTGTATGTATATGACGACACCTACAGATGCTCCTGAAGTGGATAATGTTTTTACATCACTTTATTTTGAAAAAATCCATATTCCTGAATTCGTTCATGGTTCGTGTGAATTAGCTGAAAAAGAAATTCAAAATGAATCTGATTCAGCTAAACAATACAGCCAAGATTTACAAAATAGAATTGATAAAACAATTTCAGAAAATATGGAAGAATTAACACGTATTTATAGTGTTGCTAAAAAATTAAATTCAGTTTATGCAATGCAAAAATATATTGTTAAATTAGGTGATAAATTAAATGTTCATGGATTTGTCCCTAAGAATGATTTAGATAATTTCAAAAACACTTTTGAAAGTATCGATGGTGTTAAACTTGAAGTTTTACCTGCTACATCAGATGTACGTTTAGACCCACCAACAAGACTTAAAAATTCATGGTTTGCAAGACCATTTAGAATGTTCGTCGAAATGTATGGTGTACCTCGTTACAATGATGTAGATCCAACATTATTAGTTGCTATTTCATATACTTTATTATTTGGTATTATGTTTGGTGACTTAGGACAAGGTATTATTCTTTCTTTAGTAGGCCTTGTTGCTGAAAAGAAATTTAATTTAAAATTAGGTGGCGTGGGAGTTCGTTTAGGTATTTCCAGTGCAATCTTCGGTGTATTCTTTGGTTCATTCTTTGGAAATGAAGAAATCTTATCTGAATATTTCAAAGGTTTCTCATTCTTTAATGCAATGTCACCAGAAAATACAATGACATTACTAATGGCTGCCATTGGGCTTGGTATTGTCTTAATTCTTGTTTCAATGACATTCAATATTATTTTGAACTTTAAAAAGAAAAATATCGGTGAAGCGATTTTAAGTCAAAATGGTTTATGTGGTGTTACATTCTATGTAGCTGTTATTAGTGCAGCACTTGGAATGCTTACAGGACAACATTTTGTAAATATTTTCTATATTTTAATTTTAATTGTTTTACCACTAATCTTAATGTTCTTAAAAGAACCATTAATTAGAAAATTAGAAGAACATGGTGAAATGTTCCCAAATGGTTTTGGAGCATTCTTTGTTGAAGGATTCTTCGAATTATTTGAAGTAGTCTTATCATTTATTACAAACACAATGTCATTCTTGCGTGTCGGGGGATTCGTTTTATCACATGCTGGTATGATGCTTGTTGTTTATACTCTTGCCGAAATGGTAGGGGGATTTGGTGAAATCATCGTCTTGATTTTAGGAAACGTTTTCGTAATGTGTCTTGAAGGATTGATCGTTGGTATTCAAGTATTACGTCTTGAATTCTATGAAATGTTTTCACGTTATTATGAAGGAAATGGAATTCCATTTAAAACTATTAAGGAAGATTAAATTCAAGGAGGAAATTTATTATGACAGTATTAGAAATTTTATTACCATTATTTGCAGTAGTTTTATTAACATTACCATTAATTAAAGTATTTACAGGAAAAGTATCAGCTCAAAGCGCTAAAAGAAGATTAGGTGTTCATATCAGTGGTTTCGCTGGTGCAGTCGTTTTATGTTTATTAGTTGCTATGTCAAATTCAAGTGTATTTGCAGCAGGTGAAGTTGCTACAATCACTGGAACAATTGCTCAAGGTTTAGGATTCTTAGCAGCATCTTTATCAACTGGATTCTCTGCTTTAGGTGCAGGTATTGCCGTTGCTGCAGCAGCTCCAGCAGCTATCGGAGCTTTCTCTGAAAATGAAAAGAACTTTGGTAAATCATTAATCTTCGTTGCCTTAGGTGAAGGGGTTGCAATCTATGGTTTATTAATCTCTATCTTAATTATCAACAAAATCTAATTTAGAGAGTGATTTTTTATGAAATTTTATTTAATAAGTGACAATGTCGATACTGAAATGGGTTTAAGACTTGTTGGTATTGAAGGAGAAGTTGTTCATAAAAGACGTGATTTTCTTGAAGTTTTGGAAACAAAAATGAAAGATAGATCAATAGGTGTGATTTTAATTACAACGAAATTAATTGAATTAGCTCCTGATGTTATTTCTGAAATAAAATTAAAACAACAAAAACCATTGCTTGTAGAAATTCCTGATAGACATGGAAATTCTAAAATTGGTGAAACGATTGATAGATATGTTTCAGAAGCAATTGGAGTTAAGTTATAGGAGAAAGTGCTATGCAAAAAAAAGATCAAGTCTTTCTTTATATCAAAGATGAAATTGAAAAAATTTCATCAGCTGAAGAAAAAGAAATTTTAGATGAAGCAAAAGCAATTGAACAAGAAGCTTATAACCAATTAAGAGGTGAAGCTGAAATTGATGCTAAGCATCAATTAGATAAAGAATTAGCAGAAATTTCTTCTAAAGCAAGTATTGAAGCTTCAGCTCAATTAGAAGAAAGATTAAAAAAATTAGTTGAAAAAAGAGAAGAATATGTTAATACAATTTTTACAGAAGTAAAAAATAAACTTGTTGAATTTGTAAATAGTTCTAATTATCTTGAATATCTTACAAGTCATGTAAAAGCAGTAAGTGACGAATATCAAATGACTGATTGTGTTTTATGTGTAAGAAAAGAAGATTTAAAATATGCTGATGATTTAAAGAAAGCATATGCTTTACCAATTGAAGTTGAAGAAGGTCAACAAATTCAATTAGGTGGATTCATTATTGAAAATAAAACAACAAATGTTGTCGTAGATGAATCATTAGACTCAAATTTAGAAGCTCAAAAAGATTGGTTCTATAAGACTTCTGGATTGATGATTAAATAGGGGGATTAAAGATGAGTGAAAATGTAATTTATTCTATTAATGGTCCCGTTGTTAAAGTAAAAAATGCCAAAGACTTTTCAATGTTAGAAATGGTTTATGTTGGTCATGCTAAATTAATGGGTGAAGTTATCTCAATTTCTAAAGATTTAACAACTATCCAAGTATATGAAACAACAACTGGTTTAAAACCAGGAGAACCTGTTATTTCTACAGGATCACCAATTTGTGTTACATTAGGTCCTGGTATTTTAAGAAATATCTTTGATGGGATTGAACGTCCATTAAAAGCTATCGCTGAACAATCAGGTGCTTTTATTGAAGCCGGAAGCGATGTTGATTCACTTGATGTTGAAAAATTATGGGACGTTACAATGAAAGTAAAAGTAGGAGATGTTTTAAAAGGTGGAGACATCTATGCAACATGTCCTGAAACAGATTTAATTGAACACAGATGTATGCTTTCACCACTTTTAAGTGGTAAAGTTGTTGAAGTAAAAGAAAATGGTCAATATAAAATCAATGATGTCGTAATGAAAATTGAAGATGAACATGGTCAAATTCATGAATGTACATTATGTCAAAAATGGCCAATTAAACAAGCACGTCCAACTCTAGAACGTTTACCAATTTCTATTCCTTTAGTAACAGGACAACGTGTTATCGATACATTATTCCCAATCGCTAAAGGTGGAACTGCTGCTATTCCAGGTGGTTTCGGTACTGGTAAAACAATGACACAACACCAAATTGCTAAATGGTGTGATGCCGATATTATCATTTATGTTGGTTGTGGAGAACGTGGAAACGAAATGACTCAAGTTCTTGAAGAATTTAGTGAGTTAATTGACCCTAAGAGTGGTAAACCATTAACTGATAGAACTGTCTTAATTGCGAATACTTCAAACATGCCAGTTGCCGCACGTGAAGCAAGTATTTATACAGGAATTACTTTAGCTGAATATTATCGTGATATGGGATATCACTGTGCAATCATGGCCGATTCAACTTCACGTTGGGCAGAAGCGTTACGTGAAATTTCTGGTCGTCTAGAAGAAATGCCAGCTGAAGAAGGATTCCCAGCTTACTTACCATCACGTTTATCACAATTCTATGAACGTGCTGGATACATGAAAACTTTAAATGGACAAGAAGGTTCTGTTTCAATCATCGGTGCCGTATCACCACAAGGGGCAGACTTCTCAGAACCAGTTACACAAAATACAAAACGTTTCGTAAGATGTTTCTGGGCCTTAGATAAAGCCTTGGCTTATGCTCGTCATTATTTCGCAATTAACTGGACACAATCTTATAGTGATTATGTTTATGATCTTGAAAAATGGTATGACCAAAATGTTGGTTCTGATTTCGTCAGTGATCGTCAACAACTTTCATTCATTCTTGCTGAAGAATCAAGATTAAATGAAATTGTTAACTTAATGGGACCTGATGTATTACCAGAAGATCAAAAATTAGTTATGGAAATCGCTAAAGTGGTTCGTGTTGGTTATTTACAACAAAATGCCTTCCATAAGGATGATACATACGTACCACTTGCTAAACAATTAAAGATGATGGATGTTATCTTATATTTAAATAAAAAATGTCAAGAAGCTGTTGCTCAAGGTAAAGTTGTTCGTGCAATTAGTGAAACTGGTATTTTTGAACAATTAATTAAAATGAAATATGATATTCCAAATGATCATATTGAAAAATTAGATACTTATTATCAAGATATTGATAATGCATTAAAATCTGTAGCGTAGGAGGAAAAGAAAATGGCACTACAATATGTAGGATTAAATGAAATCAATGGATCATTAGTCGTTTTAGATCACGTAAAAGGTGCCTCTTACGACGAAATGGTTGAAATTCAATTAAAAGATGGTACAACACGTTCTGGACGTGTTGTACAAATTGAAGGTGAAAAAATCGTTGTCCAAGTATTTGAAGGAACAAATGATTTATCACTAGAAAATACAAAGACTAAATTATTAGGTAGACCAATGGAATTACCTGTTTCTAAAGAAATTTTAGGACGTGTCTTCAATGGTGCTGGTAGACCAATTGATGGTTTAGGTGAAATTTATGCAGAAGAAATGATGGATATCAATGGTTTACCATTAAATCCAGTAAGCCGTGTTTATCCACGTAACTATATCAATACAGGTATTTCATCAATTGACTGTCTTGCTACATTAATTCGTGGACAAAAATTACCAATCTTCTCTGGTTCAGGTTTACCACATGACCGTTTAGCTGTACAAATCGTTAAACAAGCAAAAGTTGCTGACGAATCAGGAAAAGGTTTTGCCATTGTCTTTGCGGCAATGGGTGTTACAAATGACGTTGCAAACTACTTTAAACGTAGCTTTAAAGAAGCAGGAGTTATGGAAAGAGTTGTTATGTTCTTAAACTTATCAAACGATCCAATCATCGAACGTACATTAACACCACGCTGTGCTTTAACTGCAGCTGAATATTTAGCTTATAAACAAAATATGCACGTATTAGTTATCTATACAGATATTACTTCCTATTGTGAAGCGTTACGTGAATTCTCTTCAAGTAAAGGAGAAATTCCTGGACGTAAAGGTTATCCAGGTTACTTATATTCTGACTTAGCTTCTTTATATGAAAGAGCTGGTATTATTAAAGGGGCAGAAGGTTCTGTAACACAAATCCCTATTTTAACAATGCCTAACAATGATATTACTCATCCAGTTCCTGACTTAACTGGATATATCACAGAAGGACAAATTACTCTATCACCTGAATTAAACTCAGCCGGTATTTATCCACCAGTTGATGTTTTACCATCACTTTCACGTTTAATGAAAGATGGTATCGGTGAAGGGTATACACGTGGCGATCATCAAGACATTGCCAACCAATTATTTGCATGTTACGCTCACGTACAAGATGTTAAATCATTAACATCAGTTATCGGTGAAGATGAATTATCTCCATTAGATAAACAATATTTATCATTTGGTAAACTATTTGAACAACATTTCTTAAATCAAGGTTTCGATGTCAATAGATCAATTGAAGAAACATTAGATTTAGGATGGGATTTAGTTTCAGTTTTACCTAGAGAAGCACTTGATCGTCTAGATAACAAATTATTAGATGAACATTATGATCATGATCGTGCTGTAAAACGTTTCCATATTAAAGAAAAATCAATCATCAAAGAATTACAAGAAGCAGGTGATTAATTATGGCTTTAAAAGTTGTTCCAACAAAAGGAAATTTAATTTCTACAAAGAAACAATTACAATTAGCTGTTCTTGGATATGATCTATTAGATAAGAAAAGAAACGTTCTTATTAAAGAAATGATGTCTTTATTAGATGACGTTAAAATGGTCAGAGATGAAATTACGGAAGCTTATCAAAATGCTTATGATGCTTTACAAGAAGCAAATATCTCTTTAGGGTTAATTAGTGACATCGTTACTGCAACTCCTATTGATTATGGAATTAGTATTGCTTATCGAAGTGTTATGGGTGTGGAAATTCCTAAAATTACATATCATAAACAACCTATGGTGTGTAGTTATAACATGGACCGTTCTAATTCAAAAGTGGATTATGCTTATGAATGTTTCTATCGTGTTAAAGAATTAACAGTTGTCTTAGCGGAAGTAGAAAACTCAGTTTATCGATTAGCTAATACAATTAGAAAAACACAAAAACGTGCCAATGCCTTGAAGAATATTTCAATTCCACGTTTTGAAGAAACAATTAAATTTATTAGTGAATCTCTTGAAGAAAAAGAACGTGAAGAATTTTCAAGACAAAAAGTTATAAAAAATCAAAAGCATTAATTAATTTTAATGCTTTTTTTTGCAAATTATAAAAAAATTAACATTATGATAAAAAAATATGATATTATTATGCTGTTGAATTATTAAATAATCAAAGAAGGTGTAAATATGAGTATTGAAATTAAAGGAGTCATCATTGGAGAGGGAAAACCTAAAGTATGTGTTCCTATTGTAGAAAGCCATGATGAAGCGATTCTAAATAAATTAAAAGAATTTAATGAATTAGAAGTGGATATGATCGAATTAAGAATAGATTTTTATGAAAATATTCATCAAGAAGATGCATTAAGAAATTTATTTTTAAACATTGCTGCCTTACAAATACAAAAACCAGTTATTCTAACAATTCGTACAGCTGCAGAAGGTGGAGAAGTTGAAATTGATCCTAAAGATTATTTCAATGTTTATAAATTAGCAGTTGAAGCAAATGCATTTGATATTTACGATGTTGAATTAGCGTTAGGAACAAATATGGCAATTGAATTAAGAACACTTATTCATGATGCTGGTAAATATATGTTGATGTCAAGTCATAACTTTGATAGAACACCAGAAGTTGATTCATTGATGCAAAAATTTAGATCAATGGATTCTTTAGAAGCAGATATTATGAAGGTAGCAGTTATGCCAGAAGATCAAGATTTATTAAATCTACTTTCATTTACAGTTCAAGCTAAACATGAATATGCTCAAAAACCAATTGTGACAATGTCAATGTCATCTATTGGACTTACTTCACGTTTAGTAGGGGAACAATTCGGTAGTGCAATTACTTTTGCTACTGTAGGAAAAGCAAGTGCTCCAGGACAAATTGATTATCAAGAATTGAATCAAATGTTAGATATTATTCATAAAAATATTCAAGAAGCCTAAGCTTCTTGATTTTTTATACATATAATAAAGTGGTGAGATTATGAAAATTGATGTAAAAACTTTAGAAAAACTTGTTTGGATCATTTATAAACGATTCTTTATAGAAAAAGGAAAGCTAAAAGATATCCAAATAAAAATAGATCAGTATATTCAAATAAGAATGGTTTTAGTCTATAAAGGAATTGAAACTAAAATACACATAGATGCAAGACCTTATATTAATGAAGATATTATTATTGATAGTCAAGGAAGTATACGTTATGGTTTTTTAAAGCTTAACTATGCTAAAATGTTACAAGAATGGGTTAAAGACATTCCTCAAGTATCTGTGAATAATACACAAATAAGAGTAAAAAACGAATATCTACAAGACATTCGTTTAAATAGTCAAGAAATAGAATTAGAGCTTTATTAAAGCTCTAATTCTATATGATATATTTTACCCCACATATAGATTTGATAAAAATAGGCAAGGAGTTGTGGTCCCATCATGAGTTGACCAAACCAAGGAACTTCAATGCTTTCGCTGTTTTCAATAAAGTGTTTAAGTTTTTTTATATCAAAAAGTTGATAAAGAATGTTATTTTTATCGTTAAGTGTTTCTAAGAGAAGATTTTTAATGTAAGTAAGGAAAAATGGAGAATGAGTTTTAGGGTAAGGATTTTTCTTA
>ERZ837487.3629-NODE-3629-length-13539-cov-4.360427_pt1 | contig 13539 bp, 8 predicted proteins | sample MGYA00519911_ERZ837487 | MGnify/ENA primary metagenome ERZ837487 (study PRJEB31850, sample SAMEA3708818) | human gut metagenome | biome: human gut; feature: human-associated habitat; material: faeces | place: China | collected 2014 ...
ATTCGAACCCCCGACCCACGGCTTAGAAGGCCGTTGCTCTATCCAGCTGAGCTACAGACTCATATTCATTTTGCGATTCTGACCGTTTTATCCGGCACTGTAACCTTTCCCGCACCTGACCTTTCAGCCAACTGCTTGTCTGTCTCATCGACAGCAAAGATAGTATATAACATTTGAAAAAGAATGTCAACAGGAAATTTCATATTTTTTAAAATAATTTCAAAAATTCATTTCTTTTGACTTTCCCCCTATTTTTCCACCTCTTCCTGCTCGTATGACAGGAAGTCCGCCAGAAATCCCTTTTCCCGCAGCGCTGCCTCGATCTCGTCGAGAATCTCCTCCTGATCGGCAGCCACGTGATGGAAATGATAGCCCGATGTCACGTTTAAAAGCGGCGTGGAACGCCCAGTCCGGATATTTTCCACAAATGCCTCAACATCGCGGCGGCTGCGGATATTTAACGGCGCCGATACCTTTCCATAGATGCGGTGGTTGACCATGACATCCAGCACCTCGCCGCCCAGATCAACAATCGTATTCAGCTCTTCGCGTGTCTGCTCGGTCGTATGGCACATTTTAAAGAGGCGTTCCGTCTGGTGCGGCACCTCCAGCACATAACCGCGGGCAGTCGCAAGGACAGGGTGTCCCTCGGTACGCAGAAGCGCGATATCCTGCACCACCACCTGACGGCTCACGCCGACTGCCCGCCCCAGCGCCCCGCCGGAAAGCGGTGTGGATGACTGTCCCAGCATTTCCAGTATTTTCTTTCTCCGCTGTACTCCTGTCATCGTTGTTTCCATCCTGTTTTCCCTGTCCTTTCTTACTTTTTAAATTTTTATAATGCCCGCAGATGTTTGAGGCTCAGATCCAGAATTGGTGCCGAGTGCGTCAGCGCGCCGCTGGACACATAATCTACGCCTAATTTCGTGATCGTTGCGATATTTTCCTTCGTCATATTTCCGGAACACTCCGTCTCGGCGCGTCCGTCGATGATGCGGATCGCCTCCGCCATCTCGTCCGGGGTCATATTATCCAGCATGATAATATCAGCGCCCGCTTCCACTGCCTCGCGCACCATATCGAGATTTTCCGTCTCCACCTCGATCTTGCGGACAAATGGGGCATATTCCTTCGCCGCCTCAACCGCCGCCTTAACTCCGCCGGCTGCGTCGATATGGTTATCCTTGAGCATCACGCCGTCCGATAAGTTGTAACGGTGGTTGCTGCCGCCGCCAACCTTGACCGCATATTTTTCAAATATACGCATACACGGGGTCGTCTTGCGCGTATCTAAAAGCGTCGTCTTCGTTCCTTCTAAGAGCTTCGCCACCTGATTCGTATAGGTCGCAATGCCGCTCATCCGCTGTAAATAGTTGAGCGCCGTCCGCTCGCCGGAAAGAAGCACCCGGATGTCGCCGGTAATCACGCCTAAAAACTGCCCTTTTGTGACGGTATCCCCGTCTTTTACCTCAAATTTTATCTCGGTCGCCTCGTCCAGAAGTTTAAACACGCGCTCAAACACCTGTAAACCGGCGATAATACCGTCTGCCTTGGCTAAGAGCTGTACCTCGCCCTTGCGGTATTCCGGCATGACCGCGTTCGTCGAAACGTCCTCACTGTTGATATCTTCCTTTAACGCCATGCGGATATACTCATCCGCAACAAGCTGCATCGTAATTGGATTCATACTCTTCGTCCTCCCGTCCGGCGATCTTGCCTGCCGCTCTCTCTGCAAATACAAGGCTTTCCAGCAGACTGTTGCTGGCAAGCCGGTTCTTTCCGTGTACGCCGTTGCAGCTCGTCTCACCAACCGCATACAGGTGGTCCATCGTCGTCTCGGAGAAATGATCGACATAGATACCGCCCATAAAATAATGCTGCGCCGGTACGACCGGAGCCGGTTCCTTCGTGATATCGTAGCCCTCTTTTAAGCACTCCTCATAAATGTGCGGAAAATGGTTCCGGATCGTCTCCTCCGGAACTGCCTTAAACGACAGCCATACATGATCGCTGCCCTCTTTTTCCATCTCCTTCTCGATCGCCTGCGTCACCACATCACGCGGCAGAAGCTCATCGACAAAGCGCTCGCCCTTTCCATTTAACAGAACTGCCCCCTCGCCGCGGGTCGATTCTGAAATCAGGAAGCTGCGTCCCGGCTTCTTGCTGTACAGGCTGGTCGGATGAATCTGGACATAATCGAGATGTTCCAGACGCACGCCGTGTTTCTTTGCTACATCCAGCCCATCACCTGTCAGGCTCGGGAAGTTCGTCGAATGCTTGTAAAGCCCGCCGATACCGCCGGTCGCCAGAACCGTGTCTTTCGCATGAATCTTTAAAATATCGCCGTCTGCATTCTTTGCCAGAATACCGATGCAGATGCCCTTTTCTACCAAAATATCCGTCATAACAGTATATTCCCGGATTTCTACATTCGGAAGTTCTTTTACACGCGTCTGCAGGGTCGTCGTGATCTCTTTTCCCGTGATGTCCTCATGGAAACAGATACGCGGCTGCGAATGCGCGCCCTCCTTTGTATATTTTAAACTGCCATCTGGATTTTTGTCAAACCCTACGCCTAATTTCAGCAGATTATTTATCACATCCCGGCTGGAGCGGATCATGATATCCACACTCTCCTTGCGGTTCTCGTAGTGTCCCGCGCGCATCGTGTCCTCAAAATACGCATCATAATCCGTCTCATCCCGCAGCACGCAGATACCTCCCTGCGCCAGCATGGAATCACAGCTCTCTATATCTTCCTTGCAAATCATTAAGATCCGGTCTTCCGACGGCAGATTTAAAGCGGTGTACAGACCGCCTACGCCACACCCGACGATGACCACATCATAATTTTCCTCCCGGACCATTTTGTTGCCTTCCTTTCTATACCATAAGTTTGCACTTATCTTTTTATCCTGCAGATAGTTCAGCCTTCAAATCGCAGAATACTATCTACCACTCTATGCCCCTATCGCAAACAAAGTTCTCTTTCAATCCAAAACTTTATTTGTGCATCCGCATCAGTATAGCACATATTATTTCATGTGACAAGACATATGTAATGATATTTTGGTAATTCTGCAAAAACTCATGTTTCATTGACAGCCCACCATAAATCCATTAAAATACCTACTATAATAAGGTATTTTACCGAATTAAATTTAAGCATACGAAGAGAAGGTATTTTCATGAAAATCAATCACGTACACGCAGTCTATTTCAGCCCGACCGGCAACGCGAAAAAGGTTGTTACCACGCTGGCGCAGGCGATCGCTGACACACTCGGCGTCCCGATGGATTCCTATGATTTCACGCTGCCGGAAAGCCGCGAAAAAGTTCATACATACGGGGCAGACGATCTGATCGTCATCGGCACCCCGGTCTACGCGGGACGCATCCCGAACAAGATGCTCCCATTTGTACAGACCCATTTTGAGGGAAATGGCGCGCTCGCCATTCCGGTGGCTGTCTTCGGAAACCGTAACTTCGACAATGGGCTCATCGAGCTTCGCAATGAATTAGAGGCGCACGGCTTCCACACCATCGCAGGTGCCGGTATCCCGACCGAGCACGTATTCAGCGACAAGCTGGCAACCGGACGTCCAGATGCAGATGATCTCGCACAGATCCATGCATTCGGCATCAAAGCAGCCGAAAAGATCGCTTCCCTGACCGAAATCCCGGCTCCGATTGCCGTGCGCGGCGATGATCCGGTCGGACCATATTACACCCCGCTCGGCACCGACGGAAAACCGGCTGTCTTCCTGAAAGCCAAACCAGTCACCGATCCGGAAAAATGTACTGGCTGCGGCATCTGTGCAACAGTCTGTCCGATGGGATCCATCCCGGCAGATGCACCGGACACCTGCACCGGTATCTGCATTAAATGTCAGGCGTGCATCAAGATCTGCCCGGCTGGTGCCAAATACTTCGACAATGAGGCCTTTCTGTCCCACGTTGCGATGCTGGAGCAGAACTATACACGCAGGAGTGAGGCGGAGTATTTTATTTAAAAAATATATTTTGACAAACGGCAGCTGCCAAACAGGAAGAGATACTTACTGTATCCACCTGTTTAGCAGCTGCCGTTTGATTTATATCTGTTCGATTTATACCTGTTTACAACGTTTCTGCGTCTTTATCATCACCGTTTTCTTTTAGTTTTTACGGTTCTCTTCTTCCTCCCGTCTGCCGCTCATCCATACATAAGCAGATGCGATCAGTCCGAGTGTCAGCATCAGAGCCGATGTGTTTACTCCGTCCTCTCCTGTCTTCGGAAGTCCCTGTGCAGGAATGTTTTCAATCGGCACTTCCGCCGGCTGTTCCGGAAGCACCGGTTCTTCGGTGACTGTCCCCGGTCCCGCAGAGGTTGTCTTCTTTCCGCCAGAACTGGAACCGCCGCCTCCATGACCGCCGTGGCTTCCGCCACCCCCATGATCCGGGGTTGGATCTGGCTTCGGAGCTGTCTTTCCGTTGACAAAGTTTACTTTCAGGGTTTCGCCGCCTTTGATTGCGCCCATATAAACCACAGCGCTCTCCACGCCGGTGGCCGGGTTAATCACACTGCTTACCCCTTTTTCGGCTGTCATCTGCTGATACGATTCTTCATCGCAGATCACATAAATATTGGAATCCACCTTATATCCATCTGGCGCCGCCTTTTCCTGAAGGTAATAGACCACTCCCTCTAAAAGTGCATAATCAATATTCAGGGTTCCGTTGGTCGTCGAGACGGTATAATTTAACTCTTTGTTGTCCGGATCGTACTCAACCCAGCCATAATATCCATCTTTTACCAGTTTCTGGCTCTTCGTCCCATCTTCATTTTCTACCGTTTCGTAGACCGGATCCACATAAACACAGTATTTTGTCACATCCGTTGTCTTCTGATTTCCCTGTTCATCTGTCTCCGTCTTGCTGTCTATATACCAGAGATAGAACGAAGTCTGCCCCTCGCCCTCGTCGTCTCCGAGCTGGTTGCCATCCGTATCTACCTTGGTCAGATTGAAGGTGCCATCCTGCTGTTTGAGAACCATGGAACTGTACCAGTTCCAGGCGGAATTCTGATAATTGTTATCTGCACGTTCGCCATCGATATTGGTTGCCATGGTAAATGCAACCCAAGTAGCTTCTTCCGATGAGACGCCCGATTTTAAGAGTGCATTAAAATATGCATTTGCCTTATCCCATGCACCATCCGTTTCATTTAACTTATCCGCCATATAATCGCCGATCGTCATCTCACACCCATCCGTCGCCCAATTTCCATGACTATGACCGTGACCCAGATTTTCATTTTCCAGGAATTTTTTCATATCCTCCTGGCTGCCGACATTGAAGCTGAAAATATTCTGATAAAAATTATCATACTGACTGCTGGAATGAAGCAGCATCGGATCCAGAGAAGCCAAGGAAGAATTTCCGGTCTCTCCCGCTCGCGTTAGTTCATTTGCCGCTGCTTCATTCTTGGAAAGCAGTTCCTCTATCGTCGTGTAGGAAGTTCCTCCTTTCTCGTTGTAGTATTTAAGAACTTCTTTTTCTAGTGTCGTGTTATTTTTAGAAAGATATTGATTCAAGGCATCCTGAATTTTATATTTTGATGCCCGGATTGCATCAATCTCACCGCCACGCACCCACGGAGCATAATATTTACTTCCATCCGCCTTGATCGCATAATTGTTTTTTCCACTGGACGGAATTGAGCTTACAAAATACTTTCCAGAACCTTTTGGTTGTTCTTCCACCTGTGCACTATTAAAATCGCAATAATAGCAATCATATTTTTCTGAATACAGATAATATTTTTTTCCAATCTTATAAACCGGATCTCCAACATTAATATCGTTTTTCGTTAATTTGATATAGGACGTCGTTAAATTTCCGTCCTTATCAATTCCGTACTGGCGCTGAGACTGCGTGTCTTTCAATGCCTCATCAATCAGATTTTCAATAACTCCTGTTGTGCTGGAATTCTTTATATCATACTTGGGAGAAAGAAATCCCTTCGTATAATCATCCGGCAGTTCCTGTCCGTCAAATCCAATGACTCCTGTCTGATCCTGATTGCTCATGTCCGGTGTCGATACGATAAAGCTGTTATTTTTATACACATATGTATGTTTGGAACCGTTGGTAATATAAACATCAAATACCATTGTACATCCCGGTTCCTCATACGGACAGACGGTTCCATTTTTTATATTATAGCTATATTCAACTCCATTGAAAACCTGACGGATCGTATTTTGTCCGTAATACTGTGCATTTTCCAGCTCGTCCGCACCTTCTTTAGTCTGGAACCACTGTTCAAACTGCTTCTTTCCAGCCGCATTGATCTCTTCCATCACCTTGCTCAGCTCAATCGTCTGGTCACCCTTGGCATCTTCTTTGATATTAAAGGTTACCTTAAATTTTCCAGTTTCTTTATCATAAAAATATTCATAATCCTTCTCTTCCGGTAAAACAGGTTTTACCTCTGTCTCCTGGCTGCCGCCCGTCTGGTTTCCGGAATTATCCACATTTTCCTGTCCATTCTGAGAATTAGAATCTCCGGCTGCTCCCGACGCCGAACCTGCAGAGCCTGTACCGGAATTGGCATCCGATTCGTTCTTTTTCGAGTCGGACGGCGCACCCGGAATAATTTCTACCGTGTCAGACTGAGATGGGCGTTCGATCGAATCGTATGGATTATCCGTCTGTTCACCCGACGGATTCTGACCGTTTTCTTCCCCTGTCTGGCTGTTTCCATTTTCATTCACAGAACCCACAGTTCCGGCTTCATTTCCTTCACCAGCTCCATCTGAGCCCTCATCTCCAGAAACATCCGCTACCGTAGAACCATCCTGCACTCCAACAGTATCTTTCCCAGCAATATTCTCTGCCTGTTTTCCAGTATCAAATACTTCTTTCTCCATCCACTTATCCAGATCGACTTTCTCCTGCGTTCCCGCTGTGTCCACACTTTCTTTGACAACTGCCGCATCATCCGCATAGGCAGTCGCCGTACCGAAGGAACTAAACGACAGCATCAGCGCCAACAATACTGCTATCGAACGGCGCATCTGATTTTTATACTTCCGTCTCCGGCTCCTTCCCCTGATTTTTCTCTCTTCCATCCCTTTACCTCCCTTGATAGATCTATTTCCAGATGCAGTAGCGTATAAACATTTCTTTCCGGTCCGTTTCCATGTTATGTCTTTCTGTCTATCCAGTTACTGCATCATGGTAACGCATTTTACTTTTCCACATCTGGGACATTCCCCATCTTATTCTGCGGCACTTTCGGTTCCAAAAGTGCCTACCCGTGAATCGTTACTATTCTGCCGATTCATACGCATATAAAATTGTCCGGGCATTGTTAAATTCATAGCTGCATGTCACAAATGAATACAAACGCACGATCGTCCCCTCGACCGGCGCGGACGCGCTCGCGCCCGCTGTCATCTGCTGAATATATGACGCAAATTCTTCTCCCGATGCAAACTCCGTTTTCCGTCGGATCGCATCCGGCGATGTGCAGACAGCCGCCAGGGCTTTTAAATGAATCTCCCGCTCCGGCGTATAAAGAATGATTTCTGAATGCTGATCGAAATAGCCCTGATCCTTGTATCTGGAAATGTCCTTAAACATACTTCCATTCTTCATGTGATGGCCGTACAGCACATTATGCAGGGACGAAAAATCTGCCTGATCGGCATAGTCCAGAAAAATCGTGCCCGCCGTGCTCTTCTGCCCGTTCAGATCACGGTGCAGATAATAATCATTGTCCTTCCCCTGAACCACCGGATAATTGATCTGTGTTCCCGGAATCTGAATCCAGGCAACGACGTCCGGATTCTGGGAATCCAGCGCTGAAAAATCAATTGCTGACACATATTCTGTCTCCTTTATTGCATTCGTCTCACCTATCTCATTTTCCACTTCTGGCACTTTTTTCTCCGGCATTATTTCTCCTGTCGTCCCTGCTTCCGACATTCCCACAACCTGAGCGGTCAGCTCTTCATGCGCCTTCTCCTGACGCATTTCATCCCATTTATGCATTGCCACCCCCGCTGTACCGAACGCCAGACAGATGACAGCTATCACAGCCGCTGCTTTCCGTGTCCACTTTTGCATCGATCCCTCCATCTTTGCCCGTGAAACGTTCTGCGCCTTTATTTATTAAGCAAATTATATATTTTTATAAATGATGTATTAATTTGCATACAAAACGAAACAGATAATAGCATAGTTTTAGGACAGCGCCATTATTTCTGGCGCCGCCCTACAAACCTGCTCTTATAACCGGGCAATTTTTATTTTTCTATGTCTTGTCTTACTCTTCCGTCTTTTTTCTGCCCGTCATTAATACATAAGCTGCTGCCATCATTCCAATTGCCAGCAGAGCCATCGGCACATCCATCCGATCCGTATCTCCGGTCTTCGGAAGTCCTTCTGCCGGTACAACCGGCTGAGGTTCTGGTACAACCGGTGTAACCGGTTCCGTCGGCTGTGCTGCCGGTCCCGACGCGGTTGTGGTCGAAGACTTTTTACTGCCAGAACTACTTCCGCCTCCGTGACCGCCGTGGCTTCCGCCTCCGTTATTGTCTGGATTCGGGGTCGGAGTAGGAGCAGGTCCCGGTTCCGGGGTTCCATGTTCTACCACATATGATACGGTAGGCTTCGCGAATTTCTCTGGCCGATACTCATTTCCATGGCTGTCTACCGGATACAGAACCGCCTCCTGATTGGTATAAAGCCCTTCATAGTGCTGGCTGCCGTCCCGGTCATATTTTCCATACGTTCCATCTGCCGTCTTTGGGTTTATCAGTTTTACGGTATAGGTAAGCTGCACCGGTGCAAAGTTTGAAACTGGTTCTTCTATATACCAGGTAAACATCTCTGTCTCTGCCTTATTTCCTGCGTCATATACCACTTTAAAACGGTAATTCTGCGGTCCCGGTTCTCCGTCTCCAAAATACCAGGTGTTGCCCTCCTGATACATAGAAAGCGCTTTTCCCCCTACTGTCAGCTGGTCTAAGTGGTCGAAATCAAAGTCATAATCCTCTTTCACATAGCCCATATAATCTTTCACAACAGAACCTTTATCAACGGCATACAAAATATCATTTTCTATACTGTCAAATGAAACCTGCTTTCCATTCGCGAGGTACCGCATGAAACTCATTCCCCACTCATAGTTACTTGCCGTTCCGGGCGGCGTAATCGGCATCGCATAGCAGTGATATCCTTCCGAAGCTGCCTGTGCGTACGCCTCGTATGAAAGATATAATGCCTTATCGATCGAATTCACATAATTTCCTGCTTCCTCCACCGGTGTAATAAGCGATGCATCCGGTTCCGTTCCATATGGATAGTCGTGTGTATCCTTCTGCTCTGAAAGTCTGGCTCCTATGCCGGTCAGCCATGCATTCCAGTCCGTCGGTGCCTGATTATTTCCATACTTGGATTTCCAGTTATCCGGTCCTGCAAAATGTTTCGGAGAATCTGCCATAAATCCCCAGGCAACCGCCGTCGGATTCTCATTAAACATATAGGTAATACCATCACTGACAACTACCAGTGTCTTGCGTTCATCTGCCACTCCTGTATCCTGGTCTAACATCGATTTACCCGCTAAAATACCTGCGTGAAGATTGGTTCCACTCTTAATTTCCTGACAAATGGCTGCTTCAATCGCCTCATATTGGGTCTCCAAATCCATAAATCCATCCGTATGCGCTTCCTTGTTAAAGAGCACTACTCCCACTTTGACCTTTGCTCCCTTTTCCTGCACTTCTTTCTTGAGGTTCTGAAGCATTTCCAATGCCTGCTCTTTCAGTCCCATGCTGGTTGATTTATCTAAGACAAGCACCACATCACTTACCAGCTGCTCCTCCGCTGACGGCAAGGACAAAGCCACTTGAGACTTGAAATTTTCATCCAGCTGTTCCGCTGTCTTCGATTTAGAAGTTCCTCCCTCTGGAATCGTCGGAAGTTCTCCTCCCGGAATCGTATATGATACAGTCGGTTTCGAAAATACTTCCGTTTTTCCTTTTTCCTGATCGCTTCCAACCGGATGCAGCACTGCTTTCTGGTTCGTATAAAGTCCATCATACTCTTCGCTTCCGTCTTCATCGTACCGTCCATACGATTCTCCTGGATTGTTCTTCGGATTTACCAGTTTTACCGTATAGGTCAGCTGCACCGGTTCATTATTTTTTACCGCCTCATTCATCGTCCAGATGAAATGTTCTCCGCCTTCCTTATCCGACGGATCGTATTCCACCTTAAAACGATACTGAGCTGCATTCACGTCTTCATTTCCAAAATAAACGGTATTTCCATCTTCCAATTTAGAAAGCTCCCTGCCGCCAACAGTCAGACGGTCGATGCTCTTTAAGTCAAAATTGTAGTCATCCTTGACCCAACCCATATAATCTTCCACAGTCGAGTCCCGATCGACGGCATAAAGGATGTCATTTTTGATATCTTCAAAACTTACCGTTTTTCCGTCTGCCAGATATTTCACAAAGCTCGGTCCCCATGGATAGCTTTCACCAGCAGATGAACCAATCGGCATCGCATAGCAGTGATACTGTTCCTTCGCCGCTTCCAGATATGCCTCATAGGAAAGATAGAGTGCTTTATCAACGCTATTGGCACGTTCTTTTCCTTCACCAGGTGGGGTACATGGCGTTAAATCTCCTTGCTCATATGGATGGTCAAATTCATCGCCCTGTGCATCCATCTGCGCTTTGATTGTACCCAGGCGCTCGTTCCACTCATCCTCCGATAATGCTTTATTATTCCCATATTTAAGACTCCAGTGATCCGGTCCCGCCCAGGAATGTTCTGAACCATCATTCTCAAATCCCCAGGCAACCGCCGTCGGTTTTTCCCCAAAAATATAGGTAATGCCATCGCTTAAAAGCACCAGGCTCTTTCTTCCTGCTGCCACCTGCGTATCCTCATCCAGCATTTTCTTGCCTGCAAGGATTCCAGCCGAAAGATTCGTTCCGCTGCTAATATTCTCACGGATCGCTGCCGCAATCGCATCATACTGGGTTTCCAAATCCATAAAGTCAGACTTGTGCGCTTCTTTATTAAAAATAACGACTCCAACCTTTACTTTTGCGCCATTTTCCTTTGCCTGCGCCTGCAGCTCCTTAAGCATCTCTAACGCCTCATTTTCCAGCTGCACGCTGGTAGATTTATCCAGCACAAACACAATGTCATTTTCCAGTTTTTCCTCCGCTGACGGAAGGGAAAGTGTTACCTGGGATTCAAAATTTTCGTCCAGATTGGTAGCTTTTTTAGACTTCGAAATCTGCCAGTCTGGAATTTCTTCCACTTCCACTGCCGACAAAACAGCTACGTCTGTCAGACCAAGCTCCATCGCGGAAGTTACAAATGCGGCTGCGGATGCATTCTTAATGCCTACCGTTTCATATGAATCCCCCAGAATGCGTTCGAAATTGTCTTCTTCTGCTCCGTCGCCTACAATCGCCTTATTTTTTTCGTTTTCATCGTTCTCGTTCTCTTCTTCTTTTGCATCAGACGGAGATGCCATTGCAGCTGAAGTCAAAAACATCGAAAAATGAGCCGAACGTGATACCTGAACTGAATCTTCGTCCTGGGCGCTGTCATTTTCTGAATCCGATGTATCTGCATCGGATGTATCTGTTTCGAACGCATCCATGTCTGCTTTTTCATTCTCGTTCTCAGAATCCGGTTCCGATAAATCTTTCTTGTCATCCGCTGCTTCCGATTCTTCTTTTATTTGATTGTTACCTGCATCTGAAGCATTTTCCTGCTCTTTTACATCGTCCTCCAGAGCCGTATCCTCTTCTGTGATATCTTCACTTCCTGCCGGAACTGCACTTTCCGGTTCTTTTACCTCATTTTCTATCTCGACCGGAACCGCTTCCTCTGTCTCCAGCCCAACCTGCTTTTTTACTTCAACAAATGGCGCAACCGTCATCCATGCGCTGGCTCTTCCATCCACCAGAATCCGTCCGGTGCGCTCTTTTGAAGAAGAATTGGTCATCAGGAAAATAATTTCTTCATTTCCGCTGATCGTATACTGATCCATGTCCTCTTCATCCTCTAAGCGGGCATACATTTTCAAAGTAAGCCGGTCGTTTTTCTTCTCGAAACCTGGATGCAGTTCATATAGATTTCCTTCTTCAAACAGTCCCTCGTAGGTTTCTGCCTCATCGCCGGAAAACGTAAACGCATCCTCTTTTACTGTCTTCCCTTTTTTAGCAGCATCCCGGATTGCCTGCCTGAGGACTTCTTTTTCCAATGAAAATTCCTGTCTTTCATCCCTTCCTTCGGATGTGGCAGCTGCAAATGCGGCTGTATTTGCCACGCTTGTGCTCAACATACTGCTGCACAAAAGCACTGACATGAAACGCCTTGACTGACGTTCAAACCAGCCTTGACTGTAACTTTTCCCCTTTTTCTTCGCTTTTTTCATTCTTTTTGCCTCCTGTCTTATCTATCATCAACATAGGTCCCCCTTATGCAGATTTAAATACCTCCCTTCTGCACCGCTTTCACGCCATGTTCCCGCAAAAATGGCTCGTACAGTTTCTCTTCTGCTTTTTTCCGCGCTGCCACCGCGTCCTCAAGGTTTACGAAGGTTCCAAGATTGTACACTTTTCCCTGAAAGCCGATCGCTGCCCGCCACCGGGAATTCTCCCGCTGGTAGACGCCTCTGTAGCCACTTGTATTGTTTGCCGTATTTTTCTGGTTGGCGATCCGTTCCAGGCAGGTTCCGCCTACAAAATGAATCGCTTTTTTCATGTTTTTCTTCCGTGTCTCCGCCTGCAGGCAGCCACAGCTCTTGGTTTTTCCCGCACACAGGCTTTCTTTGGACACCTCAATCAGGCGTCCGCAGCTACAGACACATTTCCAGTATTCGCCTGTCCGGTTGGAATTATCCGCCTCTTCAAGCACTTTCAAACGTCCGAACTGACGCCCTGTCAGATCGATCCGCCGACTGGACGGAAGCTCCTTCCGATAGCACCCGCAGCTTTTCGTATGCCCTGTTTTCAGATGGGACTCCTCCACGGTTTTTTCTTTCCCGCAGTCACACCGGCACAGCCAGTAATGGCGGCGGCTTTTTTCTGCCTGTTTTATCTCCCGGCAGACGGTCAGGCGTCCATACCGGCGCCCTGTCAGATCTTCTCTCACATACTCCACCTCCCCGGCTGACATAATGGGAATTATGTCATATCCACCTGTTTTGTTTTTTCTTTAATTTGCAAGGTTTTTGTCGGATTTTGGATAAAATATCTGTACTTTCAAGTACTGTTTTTTAACGTCTTTGTAAGTTGAAATTTTTTCTCAGAAGTGATAAACTTGATAATAAAATCATATATTTAGATATGTATGCAGATTTTTTTCATTTCATGACATAATTCCCATTATGTTTTTCGTCAATTTTCCCTATCAATCAACAAACCTAATTCCAGCTGTCTGCGGACTGCCTGCCCGCTTCTTGTGACAAAGATACTGCCGCACAGCCTTTTCCTGCAATTTATCGGAAGGAAA
>ERZ837487.3649-NODE-3649-length-13462-cov-5.977325_pt1 | contig 13462 bp, 9 predicted proteins | sample MGYA00519911_ERZ837487 | MGnify/ENA primary metagenome ERZ837487 (study PRJEB31850, sample SAMEA3708818) | human gut metagenome | biome: human gut; feature: human-associated habitat; material: faeces | place: China | collected 2014 ...
CAAGAGAAAATAACTATGACCTGCTTTATAAAAATGAATGCCAGAACTGGCGCAACAAAATAAACCGGGTAAAAAATACCGCAGGCTTTCCGGCTGACCGTCTGGAAAAAATACAGGCTTCCTTTTCCGACTTTAAGAAAGAAGCCTTACAGAGAAAAAAGGCTGTAAAAACAGGAACAGCCAGCCCGAAAGAATTTACGGACTGGCTGTATCTGCAAAGTAATGTAATTGTGGAACTGACAGAATACTAAATTTTTTTCTCGTTGTGAGGTTTCTGTGACATTTTGCTGATACTATAAAAAGAAAAAGGATGTGATACTATGCGAATACTGGTTGTTGAAGATGACCAGCTTTTGAATAAGACATTAAGCTATAATCTGTCGGCTGTCGGATATTCCGTGGATGGGGCTATGTCAAAGGCTGTTGCCATAAGATTTCTTGAAAAACAGGATTATGATTTAATCGTTTTGGATGTCAATCTGCCAGATGGGAACGGGTTTGATATATGCCGTGAGGTAAAAGAACGCCGTCCTGATACCGCCGTGATTTTTCTAACCGCAAATGATATGGAAAGCGATATGCTGAAAGGATTTGAATTGGGCGCAGATGATTATGTAACAAAGCCCTTTCCTATCAGCGTGTTCCAAAAGAAAGTATCTGCTTTACTGAACCGCATTTCAGCACAATCCGGCGGAGATTTCTACGATGATGGGAATTTGTATATCAATTTTTCCGAATTATCAGCGTGTCTTGCAGGACAGCCGATTACCCTTACATCATTGGAATATCGTTTACTAAAAGTGCTGACAAGAAATTCTCAAACTGTCCTGACCCGGCAGGTATTGCTTGAAAAGCTGTGGGATATAGATGAAAATTATGTGGATGAACACGCACTTACCACAACGATCAGCCGCATCCGCAGTAAAATTGAAACGAACCAGCATTCCTACATCAAAACCGTTTACGGTATGGGCTATATGTGGATTGGAGGAGCGCAAAAATGATTTCAAAAAAACTCTCCTTAAATAAAGTCTGCATAATACTGGCAACTACCATTTTACTTTTATCCGTGGTCATGTTTTCGGTTCTATATATCCTGACAAAAGAAATGTCTGTGGTATTTTGTAGCATGGCGTTCTGTCTGCTTTTTCTGCTTTGTGTTACTGTTTTTGTGATACTGATACGGCGAAAGCTGACTTTGTTTTCTGAAATACTTTGCTGCACCTTAGACGAAATGATGAATGGAAAAATAGATATATCACAGGTTGCCGAAGAAGAAAACCTATTTTATAAAATCAATCATCGGCTGGTGCGTCTTTATGAGGTTATGCAGGAAAGCAAAAACAGCGTTGCCAGTGAACGAGCTGACTTACAGGAATTGATTTCCGATATTTCTCATCAGGTAAAGACACCGATAGCAAACTTAAAAATGGTAAATGCCACCTTATTAGAACAAGAAGTGCCATCGGATAAACAGCGGGAATTTCTGCTTGCCAGTGGCACACAGCTTGATAAACTGGATTTCTTAATGCAGGCTATGATAAAAACATCCCGGCTTGAAACGGGTGTTATCTCACTTGAAAAGAAACAGCAGCCCATTTATGATACTCTTGCTATGGCTCTGGGTGGTATCTTTCTGAACGCTGAAAGGAAGCACATACAAGTTGAAGTAAACTGCCCGGAAACATTGGTTGTTTCCCATGACCGCAAATGGACGGCAGAAGCCCTATTTAACATATTGGATAATGCAGTTAAGTACACGCCGGAGTACGGTTCTATCCGTGTTTGCGTTGAAAGCTGGGAAATGCACCTGAAAGTCAGCATCACTGATACCGGCAAAGGTATTCCCGAAAACCAACAGGGAGCAATTTTTAGGCGCTTTTATCGGGAAGAAAATGTCCACGATATAGAGGGAATCGGCATTGGGCTGTATCTCGCAAGGGAAATTATTAGCTTGCAGAACGGTTATATACAAGTAACTTCTCAAGTAGGAACAGGCTCAACATTCTTCGTTTTTCTTCCCCATGAATAACCTGTTTTTTTGAAATGTCACAGGATTGTGACATTTCAGGGCAATTTATTATGTCGGCTGTGACATTTCTGTGAGGATTGCCCTTTATAATGAAGCCATCACAAGAAAGGATGGTGTTCTCTATGAGCATTTTAGAAACAAAAAACTTGAAAAAATACTATGGCACCGAGCCGAATATCACAAAAGCTCTGGATGGTGTAACTCTCACTGTCGAACAGGGAGAATTTGTTGCCATTGTGGGAACTTCCGGCAGCGGAAAATCCACATTGCTCAATATGATGGGGGGCTTGGATGTTCCCACTTCCGGTAATGTAAAGGTCAAGGGAAAAGATTTGTCAGGGCTGAACGATGAACAGCTTACGATTTTCCGCAGACGCAATATCGGTTTTATTTTCCAGAACTATAACCTTGTTCCCGTTCTCAATGTATATGAAAACATTGTTTTGCCCGTAGAATTGGATGGCGATACAGTAGATAAAAATTTCATGGACGAAGTTGTGCAAATGCTGGCACTCGGCGATAAGCTGCAAAATATGCCGAACAACTTATCCGGCGGTCAGCAACAGCGTGTAGCGATTGCTCGCGCCCTTGTCTCAAAGCCTGCCATTATATTAGCCGATGAACCAACGGGCAATCTTGACAGTAAAACAAGCAGCGATGTATTGGGACTGTTGAAAGTAACAAGCCAGAAATTTCATCAAACGATTGTGATGATTACCCACAATAGCGAGATCGCCCAGCTTGCAGACCGTATTGTCCGCATTGAGGACGGGAAAATTGCAGAATAAGGGGGGCAAAAACTATGAATGATATTTTATTTGGAAATAGCAATCGCCCTGTTATCAAAAAATTATCCAACCGTTATTTCAAAGCAGGAAAGAGTAGAAATATCATTGCAATTATTGCAATCGCTCTAACTACTATACTCTTTACAACCATTTTTACATTAGGCTCTGGTTTGATAGATACCGTTCACGACCAAAATATCAGAAAACAAGGTGGCGACGGTCAAGCGGTTTTGAATTATATAAGCGATGAGGTTTTTGATAATATAAAAGGCAATGAGATGATTGAACAGATTGCCTATACAAAGGCAGTGTCTTATCATATCAATAATCCCGGACTGGAAAAATGGCGTGCTGATATGTGGTTTATGGACGATACTGCTTTGAAGTTTGCACGGTATGAGCCAACAACGGGACACCGTCCTGAAGCAGAGAATGAAATTATGGCTGATACCAAAACGCTGGACGCACTTGGTATTCCTGCTGAAATCGGAGCAACCGTAACTTTGGACTATCAAATTAAAGGGATTTCATATTCAAAGAATTTTGTACTATGCGGATTTTGGGAAACAGACAGCCTAAGTAATATTGGACGACTTATTGTTTCTAAAGCCTTTGTTGACAATAATTCTGAACTTTTAACATACACCTATCCCGAAGATAATGACTATTCCGGCGTAGTCGCCGCTTATGTTATGTTTCATGGAAACGGAGCTATCGAATCAAAATTACATCAGCTTCTTGCTGAAACGGGCTATACTTGTGATACTATGGGCGGAAGTCCATCAGATGACAATTATGTGATCGCTCGTGTTAGTCCTGCATATCAAGGCAGTAACTTTTTAGAAAATCCAGCTTTATTGATTTCGGGGATTGTTGGCATACTTTTAATTATGATAACAGGGTATTTGATTATATATAATATTTTCCAAATCTCTGTCATTCAAGATATTCAATCCTACGGACAGCTTAAAACTTTAGGCACAACAAAACGACAAATAAAGAAACTTATCAGCAAACAGGCTATGTTACTTTCCTTTATCGGTATTCCATTCGGCTTGCTAATTGGTTTCTTTGTTGGACGAGCATTAGTACCATTTTTAATGAACGGCACAGTTTATGCTTCGGACGCAGGAGTAAAAGTAACTGCTAATCCAATTATTTTTATCGGAGCTGCTTTATTTGCACTTGTTACAGTGATTATTAGCGTAAATAAGCCTGCCAAAATAGCAGGTTCAGTATCGCCTATTGAAGCAATCCGCTATACCGAAAATGACGCAACAGCATTTCAAGGCAAAAAGACGTCTAATAAAAAGTCTATACATGGAGCCAAAATTCATCGCATGGCATTATCAAATCTTGGTCGGAACAAGAAACGTACAATTTTGGTTATTATTTCTATGACTTTGAGTTTGGTATTATTCAACACTGTATTCACACTTGCAAGCGGCTTTGATGTGGAAAAATATGTAGAGAAATTTGTAAACAAGGATTTCATCATCTCTACTGCGGATTACTTCAATTTTAAGTTTGGAAATAGCGACAGCAAAAATGACCTTTCCACTTCTTTTATTGAAGCAGTTAAGCAAAATCCGGCATTTGATGAGGGTGGCGAGTTATATACTACAAAGATTTTGGAAGAAGCATTTTCTGTCGAGAATGGAGTTACCTCAAATTATAACAAAGACGCTGAGGGAAATCCTTTGGTTCAATTATATGGAGCAGATGATTTTTTACTGAACTCAATGGATGTTATAGAGGGAACGATTGATTGGGAAGCATTAAAATCCGGGAACTATGTACTGTATGCCCTGACCGCTGATGACAATGGAAACATTATTGATGACCCTAATATTCATGTTGGCGATACACTTCACTTCAATCATGTACAAATGAACGGACTTTCCAGTAGTATAGATAATAACTTTGACTGCAAGGTTATGGCAAAGGTGCTAATCAATGAAAACACCGATACGATAAGAAGTACCGGATTTGCAAAGTTCTATATGCCGACGGATGTTTTCTTACCTCTTTGCGAGCAACCTCATTTGGTTAGCTTCCCATTCAATGTAGTTGACGGTATGGAAGCTGATATGGAGGAATTTTTGAGCAGCTATGTTGAGGACATTGAGCCGAGTATGAATTACGACTCTAAACAAACGTATATCAATTCCTTTAATGATTTAACCTCTCTGATTATTACCATAGGGGGAGCGTTAAGCATTATCATTGGCTTAATAGGAATTACAAATTTTGTAAACTCTGTTCTTACCAGCATTATTACACGAAGAAAAGAACTTGCCATGCTTCAAAGTATTGGTATGACAGGAAAACAGCTAAAGAAAATGCTGTCATTTGAGGGCTTATACTATGCTGCGGGAACAGTTGTTGCGTCAATCGTATTTGGTTCTCTGGTATCGGTTATCATTGTAAGAGCAATTTCAAATAGCATTTGGTTTTTCACTTATAAATTTGTTATTTTCCCTATGTTTGTTATCTATCCATTTTTGATTGCGCTAACGGTTATTATTCCGGCAATCATATATCGAAAGATCGCAAAAACAAGTATTATAGAACGGCTTCATCAAAACTAAATAATATAGAAAAGCTGGAAGCAAAATTAAGTCTGCTTCCAGCTTTTTTGTATTTGCTATTGTATGTGGTTGACTAAGGAATATTGTTTAAGCGTGAGTTTGTGATATTGGGTGTGGTATCTTTAACTATGGGAAACTCCGGTTTCCCACTTGCTGACGGCCTGACGGGACACGTCCAGCTGCTGGGCCATCTGTTCCTGGGACAGACCGGCTTTGCGGCGCAGGTCGATGAGCTTTTCACACAGGGTCATAGAGAATGCCTCCTTTGATGTTGATGGCGTCAGCATACCGAAAAAGGCCGCAACTGTCCACCAAGTGGGGCTGGAAGTTCCGCAACCGACGGTTGCGGGCCGTTTTTTTCAGCCCCAGAGCTGGCGGGAGAGGTCCTGGGCCAGCTTTTCCACTACGCCGGGGGCGTAGGGCAGGGGCAGTCCGGCGGCGGCCAGGGTCTCGGCATAGGTCCTGCTGCCGCCGGAGGCGCACAGGGCGTGATACCGGGCCCAGCCGTCTGCGGGGTCGGCGTCATAGGCAGCCTTCAGCTGCTGGGCGCAGACGATGGACAGAGCGTAGCTTACCACATACCGGGGGAACATGTACAGGGCCATGTTGGTGAACAGGTCGCACCCGGCCAGCACCTGCTGCCGCCAGGGCTCGTTGTTCCGGCTGCGGCCGAAGGACTTCTCAATGCGGTCGAACTCCTCTGCCCACTGGGCCAAAGAGGCGTCCGGATGCTCATAGAGCCACGTCTCAAAGGTGTGGATGGAGCAGAAGGCGCACAGCTCCTTGATGAAGTCATAGCGGTGCTCCGCCAGGAACTGCCCGGCGTGGTCGCCGAAGAAGTCCCGGGCGTAGGGCTGGGCCAGCAGCTCCATGGTCTTGGAGTGGACCTCCGCCAGATCGGGACTCAGCCCCACATAGTCCGCCAGAGGCTGGCTGCGGATGGAGAGATACCCCTGGAGCCCGTGGCCCAGCTCGTGGGTGTATACGGTGACGTCGTCGGAGGTGCCGTCGCAGTTGGCAAAGACAAAGGGCATGTCATAGGGCGCGCCCAGCATCTCGCAGAAGCCCATGCCGGAAATTTTATTGGGAGAGCCAGTCACGTCCAGCAGGTCGTGGTGGACCATCTCGTCGAAAAAATCCCCTGCCTCCGGGCTCAGGGCATGGTACATCCGGCGGGCGGCCTCAGGCAGCTCCTCCGCCGCCACCGGCACGGCGTTGCCCTCCGGGAACACCAGGGCCCGGTCATAGGGCATCAGCGTGTCCACCCCCAGGCGCTGGCGCTGCTCCTCCTGCAGCCGCAGGTACAGGGGGGTGATATGGGTCTGCACCTGGCGGCAGAACGCGTCCAGCTCCGCCCGGCCATAGCCCAGACGCTGCTGGGCCAGGTCGCCGTAATCGGCGAAGCTGTCGAAGCCGTTGGCCCGGGCCAGGTCAATGCGGGCATGGACCAGCTGCCGCAGGATATCCTCCAGCTGTCCGGCGTTTTCCAGCACCGTCTGCTGCTGGGCGTCATAGGCGGCCTTGCGGCGCGCCCGGTCCCGGCTGACCAGAGCGGCCCGCAGCTGTCCGCCGCTGAGCAGCTCCCCATGGACCGGATATTTGGCGGAGGCCGTCAGCTGCTGGTACAGGGCCGTCAGCTGGGAGATGCGGGCCTGCAGGTCCCTGCCCCCGGCGTGAATTTGGTGGTCCAGGGTCAGCAGGCGGCGCAGCTGGGGGCCGAAGGCCTGGTCCAGAGCCGTGGCATAGGGACTTTCGGCAATGGCGGCGGCCAGGGACTGGCTGTCCAGGCTGCCCTCCAGCCGGGGCATGGTCTCCTGCAGCTCCCGCTGGTAAAATTCGTCGGTGACGTCGTGGAAGGCCCGGATGAAGGCCACCGCCTGGCACAGGCCCACCTCCTGCTGGAGGGCGTCCCGCTGGCGGACGATCTCCACCAGCTCCTCCGGGCTCCGGGCCTCCCTGGCCCGGCGGGTCAGGGCGTCATACCGGGCCTGGAGGGCCTCCACGTCGGGACGGTGATAGGGGATATCGGAAAATTTCCAGTTTTCGTTCATAGAATTGCTCCCATCTTACTCTTTCGGATAGATCACGGACAGGGCCATGCGCTCCGGGCGGATGTTGTCCCGGATGAAGTCCAGCAGGTCCTGCTGGGTGATGGAGTCGTACACCTCCGGGAAGCGGAAGGGATCGTATCCCTGGAAGCAGCCCTCGGACACGGTGGAGGCGATGGCCTCGAAGGAGTTCAGGCTCTTGATGGACGCGCCGAAGCTGGCCCGGCGGAGCCGCTGGACATAGGCCGGGTCCACCCCCTCCCGGACCACCCGGCGTGCCTCGTCCAGAACGGCCTGCTGCACGGCCTCAGGGTCGTTGCTGTCGCCGCCGCAGAACACATAGGCGGCTCCCGGCAGCAGGTCATAGGCGCTGTCGAAGGTGCCGTTGATCAGCCCCTGGCTGTACAGCCGGGTGAACAGGGGGCTGGACTCGCCCATGAGCACGTCGCAGGCCAGGTCCCCCAGAATGTCCAGGCGCATGCGGTCCGGCCCCTCCGGCACCGGGGGGCACTTGAAGCCCAGCAGGAAGGTGGGCATGGCCACCTCCATCCGGTCCTCGATGCGGGCCATGTGGGGGGTCAGGTCCTCCTCCCGGCCATAGTCCCGGGGGATCACGGGGCCGCTTTCCCGGGGCAGAATTTCCCGGGCGGCCCGGACGACCTCCGCCGGGTCCACGTCGCCCACCACCACCAGGCACATATTGGCGGGGGTATAGAAGGCCTTGTGGCAGTCGTACAGGGTCTGGGCGGTGATCTGGCGGATGCTCTCCACGGACCCGGCCACGGACTGGCGGACGGGGCTGTGACGGTACAGGGCCTGCATCATCTGGCGATAGACCTGCCACTCGGGGTTGTCCTCGATCATGCCGATCTCCTGGGCGATGATGCCCTGCTCCTTCTCCACGCTCTCGTCGGTGAAGTAGGGGACGGACACGAAGGACAGCAGAATCCGGAGATTGTCGTAAAAATGCTCGGTGCAGTCGAAATAGTAGGCGGTAACGGCGTTGCTGGTGTAGGCGTTGGGCTCGGCCCCGCCCCGGGCCAGGTCCTGCATGGCGCTGCCGTCGGCGGTGTCGAACATCTTGTGCTCCAGATAGTGGGCGATGCCGGCGGGGGTGTCCAGCCACTGGCCGTCCAGCTGAAAGCGCATGTCCATGCCGCCGTAGCGGGTGGTGAAGAAGGCAAATTTCCGGGCATAGCCGGGCTTGGGCACCACGCAGATGGGCAGGCCGTTGGGCAGGGTTTCCCAGATGGCCTTTTCCCCGATGCGGGGGTAGGTAAGGGTTTTCATCAGGCCTCCTCCTTTCCGTGCAGGAAGTATACGGTGTCCAGGGTCACGCTGCCGGCGGCGGCTTGAATGCGCTCCGGCGTCACCTGATCCAGCAGGCGCTGCATGGTCTCCGGGTCCTCGCTCTGACCGGTGGCGGCCTGACCCAGGCAGTAGTTCTCCAGGGCACCCTGGGAATCCGACAGGGAGGTCAGGGCGCTGCGCATGGTGCTGCGGGCCCCCTCCAGCTCCCAGGGCTCCCAGTGGCCGTCCCGGATCTCCTGCAATTGATGAAGGATCTCGTCCAGGGCCCGCTGATAGTCGGCGGTCTCGATGCCGGAGGACACCGTGAGGATGCCCTTGGAGCGGACATAGGTGCTGGAGGCGTAGTAGCACAGGGACAGCTTCTCCCGGACATTCATAAAGAGCTTGGAATTGCTGGTGCCGCCGAACAGAAGGTTTGCCAGGATCATGGCGGGCACATCGTCGGTGGCGCAGCGGAAGCCCATGGACAGCTTCCCCTGGGTCACGTCCATGGCCTCGTGGATGATGCAGGGCTCCGCCGGGGCGGCCACGGCACGGGGCGGCTCCGGGTCCTGGCCCGCGCCCCGGGGCAGGGCGGCGAAGGCCTCCAGCAGGGCGTCCTCCACCCGGGAGATGGGGGCGCTGCCGCAGTAGAACAGCTCCAGCCGGGAGGCGGCCATCATCTGTTGGCTGTAGGCATGGAGCTTCTGGTTGTTGATGGCGGCGGCGGCAGTCTCGTCGCCCAGGCGGCTGACGCCGTAGGGCTCATAGCGGCACATCTCCTGCAGAAGCCGCAGGTCCGCCCAGTCCCGCTTGTCGTTGCGGATGGAGCGGATGCTGTCCAGCAGGTTGGCCCGCTCACTGTCCACATACTCCGGCAGATACCGGCCGTTGCGGGTGACGGGGTCCAGCAGCAGCTCCCCCAGCAGGGCGGCGGTGGGCTCCAGCAGCTTTTCTCCCTGGGGGGCGAAGCTGTCGTCCATTACCGAGGCCACAAAGCCGATGCACTGGCACTCCGCCCGCTTGCGGATGGTGGGGTTGATCTGTGCGCCGTAGAGCCGGTCCATGGCGGCGGACAGCTGCTCAATGTCCGGGCAGGTCATGGTGCCCCGCTGGAGCACCAGCGGCAGCAGCGCCCCATAGGACGCCGTTTCCCGGCGCAGGGGGGCGATGAACTGGGCGGACAGGCAGCTGGTTTTGAACTTTTTGGCAGGCAGATAGGTGAGATATACCCGGTCCATGATCTCGCGGCGGGTCTTCTCCATATGCGGCACCTCCAGGATACAATAATACATTATTATATCGCAGGCGGCGGGAAATGAAAAGGACTTTTCCGTAAAATAAGGCTCCCGGCCGGTTGGCCGGGAGCCTTGATAAATTTAAGGGGAATCAGGCCACGCGCTTGCCCTTATAGCGGGACTTGACAGCCATGGCAATCAGCCCGCAGCCGCACAGACCGGCCAGGGTGGACCACAGGGCCGTGCCCATGTCGCCGGTTTTGGGACTGTTGCTGCCAGCGTTGCCAGAGTTACCGGTATTGCCAGCGTTGCCGGTGTTGCCGGTATTGCCGGAGTCGCCGCCCTGACCGGGCTGACCGGGTTGGCCGGGCTGACTGGGCTGACCGGGTTGGCCGGGCTGACCGGGCTGGCCGGGCTGGCCGCTTCCTCCGGCGTCACCGCCGGAGCCGCTGCCGGTTTGCTGATAGCCGCAGACGGAGCACACGCCGTTCACATAATCGTGGGCGCCGAAGCCGTCCTTCTGGCTGTTGTCGGTGACGGTGCAGCCGTCAGCCAGGCAGTCATGCCAGTGATTCTCGCCGTCGGAGGACCAGGTATCGGACCACTGATGCGTATGCTCCTTCACCAGGGGCTTGTCCTCGGCGCTGTACATGCGCCACAGCTGGGTGCCGTAGAAGGGATTGGCGGTGCCCATATACACGCCGTTCTCGGTGGAGCAGATGGTGCGCAGGCCATGGTTGGAGCCGTCGCCGAAGCCGTCCCGGGTGATGGCGTCGAAATTCACGCCGTCCTTGGACACCAGCAGGTCAAAGCCGTTCTCGCTCTGCTGGGCATAATAGTTGCAGCCGAAGTAGTACACAAAGTTGTGGATCGTGTCGTCATACACGGCCTTGTCCAGGGCGGCAAAGATGGCCTTCACGGCGCTTTGCAGGTCATCCTTCAGGCCCTGGGTGTCGGCGCTGCACATAGCCACGCCGGTGACCTGGGCGTATTCCTGGGCAAAGCCTGCGCTGTCCAGCTTCACGCCCAGCAGGTCGAACACCTTCTGCTTGAAGGCCTCATACTCCTCCAGCATGTTCCGGTAACCGGGCACGGGGTTCTTGTCGGCGGACATATCCGTGGCAAAGCCTGCCAGCATCTGATACAGATGGGCGGTATACTTGGTAAACAGGACCTTGTCCAGGAACCAGGTCAGATACTTGTTGTCGTGCTGCTGCAGAACCTCCAGCACGGCGTCCTTCAGCATATCGGCCCGGCCGCTGATGTCAGCATAGTCCATATTGGCCACCTGGCCGTCGGTGATCTGGGTGAACTGATAGGTCAGAGTGGAGGTGTCATAGGTGCCGATGTACAGCTCACCGTTGTGCTCGCCGTAGCGCCAGACATACTGGTTGGAGTTGTTGCCCAGCCCCGCGCCCAGGTTGCCGATGGGGCCGTCGGGGAAATAGGGGTTGTCGTCCTTACCGGCCACCTGCTGGAAGTTGCCGTCGGCATCCATGCGGTACAGATAGATGGAATGGTCCAGATCGTTGTACAGCAGCTCAAAGTTGCCGGAGGCGGGGACCTCCGCCAGGTCCAGCATGGGATCGTTGTAGGTGCCCAGGTACAGATAGCCGTTATACACCCACATGTTGCAGCTCATGGAATAATTGATGCCCAGACCGAAGCCGTAGCCGCTGGTGCCGTGGTCGCCGATGACCTGGGTCCAGGTGAAGCTGCCGTCCTCATGCTTGTCGCCGCGATACATGGCGAAGCCCTGCTTGTTGATGTGGCCATCGATGGACTTATCGGTGACCACGGTGACGTACATGGAGCCGTTATACTCGATGATGTCCCAGATACCGCCGCCGTTGAGGCCGTCGGTCTTCATAACGGCGGGCAGGCCGTCAAAGTCGTCCTGATCGGCCACGCGGCGCCAGGAGCTCAGACCCGCGGTGGGATCGGAGCTGGCCACGATGATGCCGCCGGGGGTACCCTTGCCGTCGTAGTTGTCGGAGGCCAGGCACATATAGATCTCGTCGTCAAACACCAGCAGGCCGTGAACGCCGTTGGACACGCCCTGGGTGTAGTTGATGTTGTGATAGGCGATGGAGCACTCGTTGGTCTCGGGGTCCACCTCGATGAGGGTGGCGGTGGGGTTGCCCATGCCGGCAAAATAGATCTTGCCCTTGAACTCAAAGGCCATGCGATAGCCGGCCAGATAGTTCACGCCCTTGAGATAGGGGGGATAGCCGGGGAAGATGTCGGGGTAATCCTTGAGAATGTCCCGCTCCCGGAAGATCACCTGGGCCTCGCCGGTGTAGCGGTTCACAGCCATGATCACGGGGGTCCACTGGGACATGGGGGTTTCATCGAAGGTGTCCGTGCCGAACATGACCTTCACAAAATCTGCCGCGGCCCGGCTGGTGTCCACGTTCTGGTCCAGCTTGCCTTCCTTCTTCATGGCGTCCAGGGACGTCTTGACGTTGTTGTGATAGATGTAGTAGGTGGAGTTGTAGCAGGTGCCGATGTAGACATAGTCACCGGCCTCGGCCATGGACCAGGAGTAGCTCTGGCCCCGGTCCTGAAGGTCGCCGGTCAGGATACCGTCCACCTCTCCGGCGCCCAGCGTGGGGTGGGAGACCTTGTCGATGGTGTAGCCGCCCTTGGAGTAAACACCCTGCTCCAGGGGCTCGTAGCTGATGGTGTCGTCGTCATTGCGGACGACGGCTGCCAGTGCGCCGTTGACCAGGCTGACCGTCATAACCAGGGCCAGCAGAACAGCGGTGCAGGCTTTGAACGCTTTGTGCATGTTATCCCGCTCCTTTGAAATAATTTGCCTGTCCTCGAACGAAGAACACTTTATCTATAATATGTGCACCGACAGGCACACAGTAATTTAACATAGTTTCCATGCTTTTACAATAGATAAAAACTGAAAACGCAATAATTTTTTCTTATAACAGGAAAAAGAACGGGCGATGACGGCGTTTTTTGCAGAGTTTTCCAATAAAGGCAGCGAAATGCGGAAAATTTTGACCAAAGACGGTTGCCAAAGGGCGGCAAGGGGTGGTAAAATAAATGCATCCTATTCCAACCGGCGGCGGCCACTCCACTTTCTTGGCCCCCTGCCGGAAAAACAAAGGAGGAACCAGGTCCCGCTGAGACTGGCGGTGCGGCAGTGTGGAGACCTGCCGTAAGGCGCTGCGGCTTCGCCGGGCGCGAGACCGTTCCATGCGGAGGCAGAACGGTTACAGTCTGTATATTATGGCAGAGGTCATTCTGAAAAACCTCAAGAAGGTGTACCCCAACGCGGAGAGCAAGAAGACCAAAAAGGGCGAGCCCCAGAAAAAGGGCAATCTGCAGATCACCGACGAGGGCGTGGTGGCGGTACAGGATTTCAACCTGCACATTGCGGACAAGGAGTTCATCGTGCTGGTGGGCCCCTCCGGCTGCGGCAAGTCCACCACCCTGCGGATGGTGGCCGGTCTGGAGG
>ERZ837487.3657-NODE-3657-length-13444-cov-3.354470_pt1 | contig 13444 bp, 8 predicted proteins | sample MGYA00519911_ERZ837487 | MGnify/ENA primary metagenome ERZ837487 (study PRJEB31850, sample SAMEA3708818) | human gut metagenome | biome: human gut; feature: human-associated habitat; material: faeces | place: China | collected 2014 ...
CAGCTAATTCGCTACGCTTTGCCCAAATTTACTTTTTCGCTATGTGTTTATTTTATGCATGAATAACTAGGGAATAGGGGGATCCTTATTCCCTAAATTATTAGTTTATTCCTTCGCCTTGAAGGCCCAGAAAGTAGCCTCACCCCATTGTGCCGTACCGGAGGCGGCGTAGGTTAAAACAAGGTTCTTGTCGTTCAGAAGCATGATATCGAACTCTGTCGGTTTATAACCGTTTCCATTGATCATGTAAGGGAATAAGATTGCTCCCTCGGATGTGTATAGCTTGCCGATTTCCCAAGAATCACTGGCCGTCATATCAAAGGAGAAAGTTCCTTCGTTGATCGTTTGGGATCCCGTGTTCTTCACGATTTTCTTGCCGCTCAGGATGAAGGTCATGTAAGCGTCCGGAGTTTCCTCGCCTGTAGCTGGAACTTTTAGACCCTCTAATTGTCCGGTAAGATCTGCGGGTGCGCAAGTCCACCAGATGCCGTTCTTGTTCGTAATGAAGTCTTCTGCGTTAGAAGCGGCTTTATAACCAAGGTTACCCCAACAGCCTCCTAAAACCTCGGAATCGTATGTCCAAACCTTCTCTCCATCTCCACAGAGATATGCCCATGCCGGGTCTACATCTACGTAAGTCGTGATGCTGAAAGTCTTTTGAAAAGAGGTGATGCTGCCATCTTGATTTATGGTACGAATCGTGAACGTTTGAGACTCCTCTCCACCGGGAGTTAAGTCAAACGATCCACTTGTTCCAGTGGTCAGGATATTTCCTGAGGGATCAAGTATCTGTACGGTCGTGGATGGATTTGTAGCGTATGTAAATTTGTTTTGACCTTCTACCGTTTGCATTAGGGTAGCGGCCTGTTCCAATTGCGCTTCAGTCATACTCGCTGCTATGGAGCCTTCTTCCTCTACCGTAGGATCGCAGGCGGTGAGGAGCATCGCGAAAAGTGAGATAACTATACTATATTTCTTCATGATTTTCTAATTAAAAGTTTGACCTTATTGAAATCGTTTTTACCATCGGTTATATTGACTGTCCGAACCTTCCCAACCGGCGTTCTGGGTGATGCTGCCGTTCGACATATCCACCTCGCTCTCCGGTATCTTGAAGAATCCGGCGGTAGCGTTATATCGTGTGGCGTAGCCACCTCCGTGGGCTTTGTTAGAGTCCTCTTGGCCATTGGTGTATATCTTCACGTTGGTCTGCTTTTCCAATGCGGCGGCGGCTATGTGCCAGCGACGGATATCATTCCAGCGGATACTCTCAAAAGCGAGTTCCCAACGACGTTCGTTTTGCAGGGCTTGGAGTGAGTAAGACGAGATGGGGCTCAAGCCTGCTCTCTCTCGAACCCGGTTGATTCCGTCCGTGTTCTCTTTCAGCTCGGATTGCATTAGTAATACATCGGCGAAACGGATAAGCACGAGGTCGTGGATATTGTTCAGCTGTAAATTCTCGGAACCCTGTGCCCAGCCGTCAGTCCCGTACATTAGGTTCTCGAAGCATACGGAGTACGTGTCTCCATTTTTAGCGGCAACAGGGAGCCACTTCTTGGAGAGGTATCCGGTCTCTTGGATAAACTCACCACCGCCGCCGAATGCCCATCCTTGCTCGGTCCAAGCGGCGCAATCCGAAATGGAGGCGTCACGGCGTTTGTCGTTAGGCTCGGAACTTTTCCAATCGCTTACGAGGTTCGGGGCGGCGGGTCCTGCTCCCCAGCCTTGCCCGAAGGGGAAGGACTCGGCCACGCCTGCCATGCCGCGTACGCCGAAGTGTAGGGCGAAGTTATTCGCGTAACCAATGCTTGTGCTCCAGTCGGCTAATTTGTTGTATTTGATAGCGAACAAAGTCTCCGGATTCACGGCGTTGTCATCTTCCACCCATTTCAGGCCCTGTCCGGTGGTATAGTCGTAATCTTCTACCGTAAACCGGTTTGTATAGGCCCAAAGGTTGCGGAAGTCCGACGTGACCAGCGAGTAACCAGAATTGTTCACGCAATCGTCGATGTAGCCGATCACTTGGTCTTTCGTCAGTGTGGAACCGTCGGGCAAAGCCACGGAAGTCAACGGTGAGTAAGTGGTGCTGGTAAGCGCGGCCAAATCCTCGCCATTGCAATACATGCCTGTATAGAATAACCAAGCACGGCCCAACATGGCTTCGGCGGTGTATTTATCGACATGTCCGTCCGTCTTGCGAGTGGCGGGCATAATTTCCGCTGCATCACGCAGGTCTTGTAGGATTTGTCCCCATAGCTCAGCGGCGGTCGGTTGGCTTGGCTCAACGGATTGTGAGGTGATAGTGAGAGGAACACGACCGTACATGGAGGCCAGCTCGTAATAATAGAAAGCGCGTAGGAATTTCGCTTCTCCCTCTATCTGGTTCTTGTCGGATTCTGCCAGTTGGATATTTTCAATACCATCCAGCAAGGAGTTCGCACGGTTAATACCTTGGTAACGGTCTTTCCAGAATTGTTGGGTCATGTCTTGCTTGGAGTTCAGCAACATATCCAGAGATTGCATATGCAAGTCGTTTGGACCTCCGCCCCCTAGACAATCGTCGCTGGCCAGCATAGCGGCATAAAGGAAAGAGCACTCAGGTGTGGCGGACACTTGGTTCAAGTTCTGATAGATACCGGCTAACGCTTGTGTGGCATCCTCGGTCGTAGCGGGAAAGTTCTCGCTACTTTTTGTTACGTAATCCTCGGCATCCAGCGTACAAGAGGTGATTCCCCCCATGATCGAGGCCGCGATACCGATTAAATATATTGTTTTTTTCATCTTGATAATCAATTATTAGAATTTGACATTAACTCCTACCATATAGGTTCTCGCTTGGGGGTAGTTACCTACATCCACGCCCGTTACCCAGCTCTCTTTATCGTTGAGAGCGGTTCCGCACTCTGGATCCATTCCTTTATAACCTGTGAAGGTAAAGAGGTTTTGGGCGGAGACATACAAGCGAAGCTGCTGGAATTTGCAACTTTTCCATAGACGTTTGATGTCATAGCCTAAGGTTACGTTTTGGATACGGAAATAGTCTGCGTCGTCCACGTAAATATCGGAAATGTTGATATGGTTCACGGTGTTACCGGGCAACAGGATCGGGTATCGGTTGGATGTTCCCTCGCCATGCCAGTAATTGTAGACGTTGCTGCTATAGTTATCGAACTGTCCGTTACCAAACTTACGATACGTGTGGGCAACCTGCATGCCGAACGCTCCGTAAGTGGAGATGTTCAAGTCAAAGCCTTTCCAGCTAAAATCTAGATTCAAGCCCATCGTGAGGTCTGGATGAGGATTACCGATCTCCGTCTTATCGCTGTCGTTGATCACGCCATCGCCATTGACATCGACAAATTTCAAGTCACCCGGGGCTATTGAGGTGCCTTGCAGGGAGTTAGAGGCATCCCCACCGCAATTCTGGTCAAGATAGGCCTGTATATCCGCTTGATTTTGCATCACGCCATCGGTCTTATAGCCCCAGAAGTAACCGATAGGATGTCCTTCTTCCATACGGGCCATATAGGTGGTTCCCTCGGACAGAAGAGCGTTACCTCCATTTACGTAATGAGTACCGTTATTAACTTCTGTTACCTCATTCTTGTTATGCGCGAGGTTCAAGCCGATGCCATAGCTAAAGTCTGAGCCTACCTCATCCCTCCAATTTAAGGCAAGCTCGATACCCGTGTTCTTAACTGTACCGGCATTTGCGACCATGGAAGAGAAACCGTTGATTGAAGATACGGGTACGTCGATCAGCAAATCTTTTGTTTTCTTACTATACCAATCGAAGTTTGCGTTTAACCGGCCGTTCAAGAAGCGTGCGTCTAAACCTACGTTCGTCTGCTCCGATGTTTCCCATGTAATCTCGTTATTTGGTAACAAAGAAGGGTAAGCGCCTTGGGTTCCTCCGTTTTTATTATTATTGAAAGAATAAAGTCCCAAATCACCGAACGCATATGTAGAGGCATATTTGTACGCTCCGATATTCTCATTACCGTTTTGTCCCCAGCTGGCACGGACTTTTAAGAAATCCATCCAGTTTTTCGTGTTTTCCATCCAGCTCTCGTTACTCATCACCCAACCGGCGGAGAATGAAGGGAAATATCCCCAACGATGGCCATTGGAGAAGTTCGAGGAGCCATCGGAACGGATGATCGCGCTCAACATATAAGTTTCCTTGAGGTCGTAGTTGACACGGCCGAAATAGGATAAGATGGAGTGGTCATTAGTGGGATATCCTCCTACTATGCCGGCTGTACGGCCAGAGAAGTTGTTGAAATACGCATGCGTGAAGTCTCCGAAGATGCTGGTGGTAGCATGTCCTTCAATTCTCTCTGACATATTATTCCCCTCTCTGGAATACTCTGTACCGACCAATACGTCGAAGTGGTTCTCCTTGATGTCGAAAGCGTAGCTCAATGTATGCGTCATACCCCAATTCCAACCGATGGTCATATTCTCGTCCAGATAATCATCCGTATTCTGGTCGTTGTTATTATTTTTATAGATGCCGTTGTATGCTTTGTAGAGGCTGGAGTTCTGTTTGTAGTAGACTTGGCCTTTATACTTCAAATCCTTTAACGGCTGTATCTCTATATAACCGATGGCACTAAGATTGTGGTTCCGGCTTTTATTATTGCCACTGGTGGTATTTAACAAGGTGTTCATCGGGTTATTGATGTATTGGTTGAGCCCGAGTAAACCCATTGATCCGGATCCTTGCGCGATCAAGTCGTCGTAGTCGAATAACTCTCCTTGGCTATTGTATAATGGAACCAATGGATTGGCTCCCATCATGCTATAGATGCTGTTGGAGTATTGGTTACCGATTTGGATACCTTGGTTGGATGTGTGTTGGTAATATACGTTCTCACCGAATTTTATGATATCCAGATCCTTGTTTTTCCAAAGGATATGCTCGGAATTTAAACGAATGGTGAAGCGGCTGTAGTCGGATTTAACCGGACCACCGAAAATACCGTCTTGATACTGATAACCTACGCCAGTAGAGAACTTGGAGAGCTCTGAACCTCCGGTCACGTTCACGGAGTGAGATGTGGTTATTGCGTTCTTGTTGCGAAGTAACTCCAGCCAGTTCGTACCCGGGTTGGAACCGTTTTGATAGGATTCCAGTAAATCTGCGTCTAGGTATTGTGACCAATTGAAGGGCGATACGCCGGCGTTGAAGTTGATCTGGTCTTGAACGGCCATGTATTCTTTGGCGGTAAGCATATCCGGCATCTTTACTACATTCTGCCAACCGATGTTGCCGTCATAGGATACTTGCACTTTTCCTTCTTTACCTTGTTTTGTGGTAACCAAGATAACACCATTCGCCGCGCGGGCACCATAGATGGCGGAGGAAGCGGCATCCTTTAATACGTCGATACGCTCGATATCGGCAGGGTTCAAGGAATTGATATCGCCACCGGCCACACCATCAATAACATAGATAGGAGCCGTATCTCCATTCGTACCGGCACCACGGATGTTTACTTTAAATCCGTCACCCGGCTGACCGGAAGAAGCCACGATATTGACACCCGGGCTTTGATTCTGTAATGCGCTTAGTGGGCTGATCGTATTACGTTTAGCGACTTCATCGCCTTTTACCTCTACGGTCGCACCTGTCACCAACTTTTTCTTTTGTACACCATAACCTACTACCACTACCTCGTCCAAGCTCTGTGAGTCCTCTTTCAAGGTGATCTGTAAGTCGGATGTTTGGGCGGTTACGGGAATCTCTTGGGTCATATAGCCGATGTAGGAAATCTCGATGATGGAGCCGGGGGCTACGTCAAGGCTGAATTTTCCATCCAAATCGGTTATCACTCCATTGGTCGTCCCTTTCACTACTACATTGGCACCGATGACTTCCATTCCTGTTGCGTCTTTCACGGTACCAGTGATTCTTTTTGTTTGTTGCATGACTTCCATCGAAGTACTAGGAGCGGCTAACATTTGTGGTATGCCACCTAGCTGGAAGGCCATACATGCGCCTAAAAACAGCGTCGTTTTCTTAATTGTTGAATTCATTATTTTTTACATTAAATCATATAAGGCTAAACTAAAATTCATTTACTCAATAAGGTCATTAGCGGTTAACTGCTAAAAACATTAGATTCTCGGTCCTTCCTCATAGGCAATTGTTTTTTTGTTGTTAATATGCATTGTTAATTTCTGTCGCAAAATTACGTCGGATCCCAAGTGCGTTCAAATACTATTTTATCCAAGAATAATACTTTTTTGCCGGAGTGTATTTTTAACACATCGATGGGGTAGCCGTAGGCATGAAAGCCTTTGTGACTGGTCGCAAAGATAGAAGTGTGAAGGAAAAGAGAAGGGGGGATTTTGTATAGAAATAGGGGGGGATATGTATTTATCCCTGTTAAAAAGGTCTCTTATACAATGATTTTTGTCTTTTTGTAGTTATCCCGGAACTCTTTGGGAGAGCAGTTTTTCTTTTTCTTAAAGATACGGTTGAAGTTCGAGAGGTTATTGAAGCCGCAGTCATAACAAATCTCCGCGATGGATCGTTGCGTGTCCACCAGCATGCGGGCGGCGTAACCGATACGGATATCGGTGATATAGTCGGAGAGGGTCTTCCCGGTCCTTAACTTGAAAAAACGGCTGAAAGCGGAAGGGGCCATACCTACGAGTTCAGCCAGTAGGTTCAGGCGGATATCCTGTTGGTATCGCTCGTTGATGTAATTTTGTACTTTTTGGATACGACGACTCTCGGAATGTATATCCGTTATTTTAGCGAACGAGGAACTAGCCAATACTTTGTAGTCCTCCTCGATGGAAAGCTCATACAAGATGGTCAAGAAGTTGATGACCGCATAAAAACTTTGCTCCTCGGAAACCAGCTTTTCCAGTAAATGGTAAACCTTCAAGATGGAAGACATCGGGAAACTGATGCCGCGTTGAGCTTTCTCCAACATTTTCCGGATACTGTTGAATTGGTTTTTCTCCAATATATTATTCCCGAAGAGATTGGGAGAGAACTGGATCGTGATCTCATGGATCAGAGGCGATTTACATGCGTTCTGCTCCCAGACATGTTCCAGTTCTTTCCCGGTTATCAATACTAACTCGTATTCTCCGATCACTTCCGCGGAATCACCGACCACACGCCTTACCCCCGGAGCGTGCTCAATGAAATTGAGCTCGTACTCCAAGTGGCAATGGATCGGATAGGTAAATTCTGTCTTACGTCGGTCTACGATGTAGAAGCAATCCTTTTCCGATAGTGGGGTTATTTCGTGGATAATGTCCATGTTTAGCTGACTGTTGATAGTTGACAATTGACAGTTAATGAACCTCGGTCAGCTCTATGACCTTGCTACGGGCATGAGCCGTAGAGAACACGTTCATTCCTATTTTCATCAAGAAATCTCCGCTGAAGGTACCTCCGTCGGTAACCAAGGTCGATTTCTGGCCCGGCATGAGGTTTATCTCTTGTACCTTATATTTCTTATTCGGGTCCAATCCTTGTAGCTTTACGGGGAAAGTCTTTTCTCCGAAGCGAGGGTGGATATCATAAGCGAATAGGACGGATTTGCTTTTTGCCTTATCCACGTACATCACGGATGAATGGTTGGTCTCGTAGGGGGAAACAAGACGGTAAAGATCGCCGTCGAGGATCGTGCCCTTTAGACGTTTGTAGTTGGCAACCGCTTCTTGGCAATATTTCATCTCGTCGTCGTTCATTTCCTTCAAGCTGATATCGAAGCCCATCTTACACATCATGGCCACGTCGGTACGGAACTTGACGGAGGTATTCTTGTTCCAGCTAGTCACGTGGGCGCACATTGCCTTTGCCGGGAAGAACTGGGAGAATCCCCATTGGATATACAAACGCTCGATCGGATCGGTGTTGTCGCTGCACCAGAATTCCGTGAAATATTTCAATGCCTCGTAATCACAGCGGGCACCCCCACCGGAGCAAAGCATGATCGGTAGGTGAGGGTATTTCTCGGCTACCCGTTTGAATACGTTATAGACACCTCGTACATGGTCGATATACAATTGATTCTGTTTCTCTTTAAGATAGGGGGAATAGACATTGGTAATCGGGCTGTTGCAATCCCATTTGAAGAAAGCCAGATCCGGATTCTCGATCATGATATTATCCACCACGCTGAATACATAATCCTGTACTTTCGGGTTGCTTAAGTCTAAGACAAGTTGGTTGCGATAGTAATAGGTCTCACGATTCGGTAGATGGATCGCCCAGTCCGGGTGTTTCTCGAAAAGTTCGCTCTTGGGGTTTACCATCTCCGGCTCGATCCAGATACCGAATTTCACGCCGGCATCTTTAGCGGCCTGCACCAGATGAGGAATGCCGTTCGGCAACTTATCGTGTGTAACCTCCCAATCGCCCAATCCGGCCTTATCGTTTTGACGAGGGTATTTATTAGCGAACCAACCATCATCCAGCAAAAACATATCTACACCTAGATGCTTGGCTTCTTTCATTAGTTCCTCCAATTTCTTCTCGTTGAAATTGAAACCGGTCGATTCCCAGTTGTTCAGTAGGGTAAGGCGATCGCCTTTACCATCCTTGATCTGGTAATTACGTGCCCAATCATGGATATCACGACTGGCTTTTCCGGTTCCTTGGTTACTCAACGTAAAGATAAACTCAGGGGTGACGAACCATTCGTTCGGCTTCAATTCATAGGCGGACGCATAGGGATTGATGCCGGAGATGACACGAAGGTTACCGGCGTTGTCCACCTCGAACGTAAAGCGGTAGTTTCCAGTCCAACCGATCGTTCCCATTAAAACATCTCCTGTATTCTCGCTGGCCGGGGCACCTAACCCAATCTCAAAAAACGGGTAAGCGTGCATGGCGGCACGGGAGCCTAGTTTCGTATCGATAATCTTTTTCCCGAATTTCAAGTCTTGGCTGCTCATCTGTACTTCCTTGGCCCAGTCACCGCTAAACTCGGTCAATACATAGCGAGGACTCTCGAAATAAAGCATATTGGAAGCGTATTGGGTAATCGTGACCGGTTTTTTCTCCATATGACGAATCTCGGTCCAAGCCTTGATCACGTTTTCTTTAGCGAAGGTTACATAATGTAATTTAGCCTCCACTGGGTATACATCGTCTTTCAGGGAGATAATTGTCTCCGTAACGTTATTGTCTAGTTTCTTAGATTCGCTGGAAACATACTTGAATATGCTAGTCATGTTTCCGTCGTTATGCTGGATGGCGAAAGCCGGTTCGAAATAATCCTCCGCTCCTGAACAAGGATACACTTCCCATCCACGGGTTGATACGCTGCCATCCGTTCCGGCTTGGATATTCCATGAGAGGTTCTCAAATTCGGATTCGTTTACTAATTTATTTCCCAGATAAGTTTGGTAGAGCCGTCCGTTGGGGGCTACTTGTAAAATCAAGTCCGTCTCGTTGGTCGAGATTAAGATCATCTTTTGATCGGCGGCTTTTACGAATGGCAAACAAAAACACAAAAGGATAACTGTAAGTAATAGATTTTTCATGGTAAATTATTTGAATGTGTAAATAGTAGAGACGTAGCGTGCCACGCCTCTACTAGAATACATATTGTAATTAATTCTGCTCTTTCAGGATCACGTCGTGAGCGCCACCCTCAACGATACTTGTAGAGGAGACAAGCGTGATCTTGGCATGCTGCTGCAACTCTTGGATAGAGATGGAACCGCAGCTACACATCGTAGCGATCATCTTACCCAATGTTACGTTTAAATTATCTTTCAATTTTCCGGCATACGGTACATAGCTGTCCACGCCTTCCTCGAATTTCAAGGACTCGTTTCCACCCATGTCATAGCGCTGCCAGTTCTTCGCACGGTTAGATCCCTCACCCCAATACTCCTTCACGAAGTTGTTTCCGATTTTCATCTTCTTCGTAGGAGACTCGTCGAAGCGGGCGAAATAACGGCCCATCATCAGGAAGTCGGCACCCATAGCCAACGCTAATACCATATGGTAATCGTGTACCAAGCCACCATCGCTACAGATAGGGATATAAACGCCGTGTCTCTTGAAATACTCGTCACGAGCTTTCGCTACGTCGATCAAGGCGGTAGCCTGTCCGCGACCGATACCTTTCTGCTCACGGGTGATACAGATGGAACCACCACCGATACCTACCTTGATGAAATCCGCTCCGGCGTCAGCCAAGTAGTTGAAACCATCTTGGTCAACCACGTTTCCGGCACCAACCAGTACCTTGTCTCCGTAGGTATCCTTGATCCAGTGCAAGGTCTCGTACTGCCATTCGGAATAGCCGTCGGAAGAGTCGATACACAATACGTCAACGCCAGCCTCTACCAATGCCGGAACACGTTCCTTATAGTCGCGGGTGTTGATACCGGCACCTACTAATAATTTCTTATCTCCGCCGGATAACTCTTTCGGATTCTCACGGTGGCTATCGTAGTCCTTGCGGAATACGAAGTATTGAAGCTTCTGATCCTTGTCGATGATTGGCAATGTATTCAACTTATGATCCCAGATAATCTGGTTCGCCTCTTTCAAGGTCATGCCTAGCTCGCCAACGATTAGTTTAGCGAACGGGGTCATGAAATCTTTCACTTTCATGTCGATCGGGTCTTTGCCTTCACGGTAATCGCGACTGGTTACCATACCTAGCAATTTGCCGTTAGGCGTACCGTCATCTGTCACACCAATCGTAGAATGTTCTGTCCGGCGGACTAGCTCAAGCACGTCGGCCAAGGTATTCTCGGGCGTAAGGTTAGAGTCGCTGATAACGAATCCGGCCTTGAATTTCTTTACTTTGCGAACCATATCCGCTTGGCTCTCGATCGGTTGCGAGCCGAAGATGAAGGAAAGTCCTCCGTTGCGAGCCAACTCGATTGCCAGTTTAGGGCCGGAAACCGATTGCATGATCGCGGAAACGAAAGGAATATTTAATTCAATAGCGGATTTCTCGCCAGACTTGAATTTCACAAGCGGCGTTTTCAATGAAACGTTTGCGGGAATACATTCTTTGGTGGTTAAACCGGGAATAAGTAAATACTCACCAAATGTTCTCGATACATCGTTTAAGTAGATTGCCATAAGATTTTATATTTACAGGATGAGTTTTTTTAATTGCGCAAAAGTAGCGATTTCTGTTCATATATGAATCACATGTTTACATGAAATGTTCGAAATATGCGTCACGCAACATTTATAGTTATGGATTTGTTATTAATGTAGATTTAAAAAGGAGGAAAATATGAGAGTTGTAGTTGATAAGGCTCAATCCAGAGGGTATGCGAATCACGGTTGGTTGAAAACACATCACACGTTTAGTTTTGCTAATTATTACAATCCGGAAAGGGTTCATTTCGGGATGCTACGTGTATTGAATGATGATTCCGTGGCGCCGGGTGAGGGATTCGATATGCATCCACATAAGAATATGGAGGTTATCTCCATCCCGTTAAAGGGATATTTACGCCATGGGGATAGCATAAAGAATAGCGAGGTGATTACGCCGGGAGATATTCAGGTGATGAGCGCCGGTACCGGTATCGTGCATAGTGAGTTCAACGACAGCGGTAATGAACAATTGGAGTTCTTGCAAATATGGGTATTTCCCCGTGAGGAGAATACCAAGCCTCATTATGCCAGTTATGACGTGCGTCCGGTTACTTCGGAAAAGAATAAGTTGTCCTTGATCATCGCTCCGGATGGTAGCGCTCCTGCGTCGATCAACCAAGACGCTTGGTTCTCTTTAGGAAACCTAGATGCCGGTCAAGTAAAGGAGTATAAGCTACATAGTAAAAATAATGGGGTTTATTTATTCGTGATCGACGGAGAGGTGGAGGTAAGTAATACGATCCTGTCTAAGCGTGACGGGGCCGGATTCTGGGAAACCGAAAGCATTACGATAGAAGTCTTGAAGCACGCTAAAGTTCTTTTGATAGAAGTTCCGATGATGAAATAAATGTTGATAGGTTAGTGCTAGCGGGTATCTTAATAGTTGATGTAACAAAGCTATTAGGGTACCCGCTCTTTCTTTTTAATGTTTTATCGGTTTATCCGTGAAGTAATCGATCATCTGTAAGATCGCCCGGCTACAAGCTGGACAGAATGGAGCGTAATCACGCATCATACAGTGATCCATCGGGCGATAAATGCCTTTAGCGATGTAACCGCCTCCCTCGAATACGCCTGCCTTATCTTTATGAGCGTCATCTAATGGGGTAGGTACCGGTGTATTAGCCGGCAGAAGATCTTTCCATTTAGCATCGAAGTTAACCAAGGTCGTGATGTTCGGTTCCCAAGGCTCGTACTTCAAATTATAAAAATCTTGATAAGCGACCTCGGAACTGAAGTATTCATCGGCTAGGCCGGCGAAACTATGTCCGAACTCGTGAACGAATACGACTGGGGTACGTGGGTTATCGGCGGTTCCCATGGCATAAAAATTATACATACCGCCACCACCGTAAGCGTCCGTGTTTACCAAGATGAAGATTGCGTCGCAAGGAGCGTTCCATACGGCGTCACGTATAGACTTCATATCCGGGGTGGTTAAATAGCGATCTACCCCAAACGTATAATAACCGGAATTCAATGCGGTATTCTTGAATATACCTTTACCGGATACATCTGTTCCCGATTCTTCCGAAACGGCATCTACCGCCCAGACATTGAAATCTTCCCGGCGAGTGTCATAAGGCGGGGTCTTAAACAATGCCTCCGTAAAACGTTTGGCATCAGCTACAAATTTCTCTTGCTCGTCCGCCGTATAACCTTCCGCTAAGAATACGAGGTCTACTTTCCCGGAGGAATCCCCGTTATATCGGATTTTTGTGATCCGGTTTTCCTTGAGTTTCCCCCGGTCAATAAAAATACTGGCCGGATCAATCTCTTGTTTCAATAAAGGATGGAACTGCATGTCGGCCTTGTCTCTTGCCGTAATCTCAATGATGACAGGAGCTTTCGGATAGGGGATAGAGATGCTATTTGTCCAAGATTGTGTCTCGGTCTTCGCTTGCTCCGTACTTCTCCATTCTTCGAATAACGTATTGAATCCTCGTGAGTAGATCAACTCTTTACCGGCTTTATCATATACATTAATATAATACCCTCCATAACCAAACGGATCGATCAAGTTTTTGACCGGCCCCGCCCAGACAGGTTCTTCCCGGAGTTGTTGTATAGCGGCGGCTTGGAAATCCCAATTTCCACTCAATGCGAAATCAATCCGGAGACTTTTCTTCGTGAAGTGTTTTTCAAAATTAGTTTGTGCCAGACAAGTGAAACTGTAAAGAATGGCGAATAATAATAAGGTTATTCTTGCTCTCATAGATCTATAATATTTATCATGTGTCAACTTTATGACGCAAATGTATATTATTTTTTTTTAGATTTGCCACGATTAGTGTATTATACTCGTTTATAAATAAATTAGACCTATGTTTAGAG
>ERZ837487.3671-NODE-3671-length-13392-cov-3.886856_pt1 | contig 13392 bp, 9 predicted proteins | sample MGYA00519911_ERZ837487 | MGnify/ENA primary metagenome ERZ837487 (study PRJEB31850, sample SAMEA3708818) | human gut metagenome | biome: human gut; feature: human-associated habitat; material: faeces | place: China | collected 2014 ...
AACCGGACCGTCTCCCCACACAGTGTTACTTCTTCTATGGTATAATGATTTTTCTCAAATTTCAGCATACCAGGCTACTCTCCTTTTTTGACAAAATATACTTTTTAGAACACAATATAACATTTTTTTGCAAAACATGCTTTTATTCCTCGTCCAGCCAGTGTTTCGGATCAACTTCCAGAAACCTCGCCCGCACAAATCTTTTCTTCTGATCATACGGCACGGTACAGTCAAAAATTGTCTTGCATGCAATTCCGTGATCGCGGATCGATGGCGAACACGTCGGATCGTTTGACGGATCGAGCGGATGACACCGGACACCTGGGATCGTGATGATATCCGCATCGCCCTGGAACCGTGTGTTCATTGCCCAAAGAACATCGTTCATATCGAAGCAGTCCACGTCCTCATCCACGAGAAATACATGTTTCAGTTCACTGAATGCAGAAAAAGCCAGCAGCGCCGCCTGACGCTGTCTTCCCTCATCACTTGGACCAAGCTTTTTAAACTGAAGAACAGCCATATATTTTCCGCCGCCCGCAGAACCACAGTACACATTCCGGAGTCGTCCCGGCATTGCTTTTTCTACCATGCCATAGATACTCGCTTCCGTCGGAATGCCCGCCATGGAAACATGTTCCTCGCTTGGTCCGATGCAGGTCTGCATGATCGGATTTCGCCGGTGTGTTACCGCTTTTACTTTAATCAGGCGGCACTGATCGCTCGCCGGCCCGGTATAACCCGGAAATTCCGGCATGGCGTAACCGGTGTGGCTGTTCTGATCTTCCTGCACACGCACGCCCGGGATAACCTCGCCCTCGATCACATACTCTGCATTCGCAATTGCCATCTCATTTACCGAAACGCAATGGCACAGTTCCACCGGCTCTTTCCGCAGCGCACCTGCAACCGAAAGCTCATCGTAACCAAGCGGTGTTGTCGGCGGCTCAAAGCAGGAACCGATCTCAATCGCAGGATCGACGCCGATGCTGATGGAAATCGGCAGTTTCTGGCCAAGCTCCTCCGCACGGTCTGCCATCGCGCCGATATGGCGTGCACCCGGCGTGAAGAAAATCGAAAGTTCGTCTTTTCCCTGAATACAGAGACGGTGAATCGTCACATCGTGCAGCCCGGTATCCGGGTGGGAAGCGTAACACATGCCAAGCGTGATGTACGGGCCTGCGTCATCCGGCGTGTTGGTCGGTGCCGGGACGAGGCGGTTCAGATCAAAATCGGGATCCGTCGCCAGATGCACAACCTCCTGACACGGCGGCGCACCCTGAAATTCCACCGGTGCAACCGGCTTTTCCACGCTGTGATACAGCATTTTCCCAAGATTCTCCGGCTCACAGTCCAGAAGTGCAGCCACACGCTTCCGGCTCGCCAGGACACCGATCGCAACACTTGCGTCCGGGTGGCCTTTGATATTGCGGAAAATCATTGCCGGTCCTTCTTTCGTCGGACGTTTTACCGTTCCGCCCGCGCCGACATAGCGGTAAACTCCGGCAAGCTCCGCCATCGGATCAACTGCAACATCCGTCTCGGCAAGCTGTCCCGGCATATTTTTCAATCGTTCCAGCGCACTGCGCAGATCTCTTACTTTTTCAGCCATAATCATTCTCCTTATTCCCCAAATCAAAACTGTCTCATAGAATGTTCTTTTTTGTACTCCATTCAGCCAGCAAATCCATCGGATCCTCTCCATCCACTTTCCCTGCTGCATGTTTTATCCTTTTTTATTTTAAAAAGAAACCTTTGTGGAATCAATTCGATCTGTGGTACAATTGTTTCCAGAATGGAATGAATGAAATAGAATGATTTTCAAAAGGAGGTTCTCTCTTATGACCATGGAACAGATCGACTTTTTTCTGATGACCGTCCGATGCGACACTTTTTTAGAAGCTGCAGAAAATCTTCATATCGCACAGTCCACGCTCTCGAAGCAGATCCAGAAGCTGGAATCCGAACTGAATCTCACCCTCTTCGACCGCACCCGCCGCCAGGCCGTACTGACTCCGGCAGGCGAACTATTTCTGCAGGAAGCCGCGGAGCTCTCCCTCCAGTATCACCAGATGCTGCAAAAAATGCATCACTTCCAGGAAACCACGCGCCAGCCGCTCCGCGTTGGCTCTCTTCCGTTTCTGACGCAGTATCATCTCACTTCCCGCATCCGTGCCTTCACGCACGCGCATCTGGAAATTGAGCTGACTCTGGAAGAATGCGAAGAGACTGAGCTGATGGACGGCCTGCAATCAGGCCATTTTGACCTTGTGATCGCGCGGGATTCCATGATTTCACTGCAGAAATACCACTTCGAACCCATCACAGAAGACCGCCTCTGCGTGATGCTGCCCATCGATCATCCATTTGCCGAAAAGCCTGCTCTTACCATCGCTGATCTTGCCGCCGAACCGCTGATTCTCATGCACCCCTATACCTCGATTTATCAGCTCTGCATGCAGCTATTTGAAAAGGCAGGTGTAAAACCGCAGATCCTGCGCACGGCCCGCCTGGAATCCACGATCAGCTCTGTGGAAATCGGCGAGGCTTTCAGTCTCTTTGCCGAGAGCAACTTTGAACTTTTCCGCCATCCAAATGTCACCGCCGTTCCTCTTCTCGACGCACCACCGCTTGTAATCGGTGCAGCGTATCCGCTCCGAACGGAAACAATGAAAAAACCAGCATTAAAATCTTTTTCCTCTTTCATTCAAGATCCCACATAACCAAAACTCGCTTCACTCGTTATCGCGGCATTCGTCAAGGTCTCATGCAAGCACGGACTTTTCCTCATTGCACGCGAAAAATACGCCCCTGACACTTTGAACTGTGCCAGAGGCGTACGTTTTATTTACTATAACCTGTTTTCCAATTACTGAACTGCCTTAAATGCCTCATCCAGATCCTCGATAATATCATCGACATTTTCGGTACCGATGGAAAGACGGATGGTGTTTGGTTTGATTCCCTGATCCAGCAGTTCTTCCTCGGTGCACTGGCTGTGTGTAGTGGTTGCCGGATGGATTACCAGAGATTTTACATCGGCAACGTTAGCCAGCAGGGAGAACAGCTCCAGATTGTCGATGAAATCTTTTGCTTTCTGTGCATCGCCTTTGATTTCGAAGGTGAAGATGGAACCGCCGCCGTTCGGGAAGTATTTTGCGTACAGTGCCTGCTGCTTTGGATCATCGGATACAGACGGATGATGTACTTTCTCAACCTGCGGCTGGCTCTCCAGATATTTTACAACTTTCAGTGCGTTCTCAACGTGACGCTCTACGCGGAGAGACAGAGTCTCAAGTCCCTGCAGAAGCAGGAATGAGTTGAACGGAGAAAGCGTAGCTCCGGTATCACGAAGAAGGATGGCACGTACTTTTGTAACGAATGCAGCCGGTCCAACTGCTTTTGTGAAGCTGATGCCGTGGTAGCTCGGGTTTGGCTCGGTCAGGGATGCGAATTTTCCGGATCCCTCCCAGTCGAATTTACCGCTGTCTACAATCACACCGCCAAGAGTAGTTCCATGGCCGCCGATGAATTTGGTTGCGGAATGAACAACGATGTCTGCGCCGTACTCGATCGGACGAACGAGGTATGGAGTTGCGAAGGTATTATCGACAACCAGCGGAATTTTGTTCTCATGTGCAATTTTTGCAAGTGCTTCGATATCGACAACATCAGAGTTCGGGTTTCCGAGGGTCTCGATGTAGATGGCTTTTGTGTTCTCCTGAACGGCTGCGCGAACCTCATCCAGATCGAATACATCAACAAATGTGGTGCTGATGCCGTACTGTGGAAGGGTGTGTGCCAGCAGGTTGTAGGAACCGCCGTAGATGTTCTTTGCGGATACGATGTGGTCGCCCTTCTGAGCCAGGTTGATGATGGTGTAGTTGATGGCTGCTGCTCCGGAAGCTACTGCAAGTGCCGCAACGCCGCCCTCCAGTGCTGCCATTCTCTGCTCGAAAACGTCCTCGGTCGGGTTGGTCAGACGGCCGTAGATGTTTCCTGCATCCTGGAGTCCGAATCTTGCTGCCGCGTGATCGGAGTTATTGAATACGAAAGAAGAGGTCTGATAGATCGGAACTGCTCTTGCTCCGGTTGCCGGATCCGGATTTTCCTGTCCTACGTGAAGCTGTAAGGTTTCAAATTTAAGATTTCTTTCTGCTCTTGTTTTTTTGCTCATGATTGTATTCTCCTGTTCTGTTTTTCGTTTTTCTATTTCTTTTCATGTTCGATTTTCTATTATCTATCGGAACCGGTTGTCATCCTGTTCTGTCTATGCTGCAATGCGGCTCCGTTTTCTTTCGGTTTTATCTGCTTACGCTGCAACACATGACATCATAGATCACGATTCGATTCTCTGCGAAAACTGCTCTCATTCTCTTCGCTTCCTCTCGTTTTTGTGATATTTCCTATCTGTTTACAAGGATTATTATAGCGACAGTCTTCTGCTTTGTCCAATATAGAAAATTGATGGCTGGTTATAGGGTTTCCCTATAGCTATTCTTTATCGCCAATATTTTTTCTTCTGAAATTTCTATATCCAATCATGCTACATAAAACAAGATAACAAATGCAATTCATCTCCCACAAGATGGGACTCGCAGCTTGCGAAAAGCCTTTTTCAAACACACTCCAGAGAGTCAAAGCGGATATTCGCAATCCGCTTCGCTACTTGCTCATAACCGAATAGCTGCTTCGCAGCTTATCAGGAGTGGCTTGTACCACTCCTGATACAAGCAAGTCCCAACCCACTGCTTATTGCTTCACGCAATGGAAGCAGGGGACTTGCTTGATTCGATTAAATCACTTTCGTCGTCCACTCCGAGCAGTCCCATACGCTGGTTGCCAGGCCATCATAAAATTCCGGCTCATGGCAGACCATAAGAACAGTTCCTTTGTACTCTTTCAGTGCGTTTTTCAGCTCCTCTTTCGCGTCCACGTCGAGATGGTTCGTCGGCTCGTCGAGAACAAGGAGGTTAGTTTCGCGGTTGATGAGTTTGCAGAGGCGCACTTTTGCCTGCTCGCCGCCGGAAAGGACACGCACCAGGCTTTCAATGTGCTGTGTGGTAAGACCGCATTTGGCGAGCGCTGCGCGGACTTCATACTGGGTATAGGATGGAAATTCTTCCCAGATTTCCTGGATACAGCTGTTGGTGTTGCCTTTTGGCATTTCCTGCTCGAAATATCCGATTTCCAGATAATCGCCAAGCTCCACGTTTCCGCCAAGGGACGGAATCAAACCGAGGATGCTCTTTAAGAGTGTTGTTTTTCCGATTCCGTTGGCACCGGTGAGCACGATCTTTTCGCCACGCTCGATCGCAAAGGTCAGCGGTCTGGAAAGCGGTTCTTCATAGCCGATCACAAGTTCTTTTGCAGTCACAACGAAGCGGCCCGAAGTGCGCGCAGTGCGGAAATGAAATTCCGGCTTTGGTTTTTCTTTCGCAAGCTCGATCACATCCATCTTATCCAGCTTCTTCTGCCGTGACATAGCCATGTTTCTGGTTGCCACACGGGCTTTGTTTCGTGCCACGAAATCCTTCAGTTCACTGATTTCCTGCTGCTGACGGTTATAGGCAGCTTCCTTCTGCGCTTTTTTGACCGCATAAACCTCCTGGAAGTGATCGTAATCACCAACATAACGATTCAGCTCTTTGTTTTCCATATGATAGATCAGATTGACAACACTGTTCAGGAATGGGATATCGTGAGAGATCAGAATGAAGGCATTTTCATACTCTTCAAGGTATCGTTTCAGCCAGGTGATATGTTCCACATCCAGGTAGTTGGTCGGCTCATCCAAAAGCAGGATATCCGGTTTTTCCAGCAGCAGTTTTGCCAGAAGGACCTTCGTTCTCTGTCCGCCGGAAAGCTCAGTGACATCGCGTTCGAGACCGATCTCCTCGAGGCCGAGTGCACGGCCGATCTCTTCGATTCTCGAATCCAGAATGTAGAAATCGTGTGCATCCATCATCTCCTGAATCACGCCAAGTTCCTCCATCATCTGATTCAGCTCGTCCTCGGAGGCATCTCCCATGGAATCGCAGATCGTGTTCATCCGCTCTTCCATCTCGTACAGCCAGGAAAAAGCACTTTTTAACACATCACGGATCGTCATACCTTTTTCCAGAACGGTATGCTGGTCCAGATAGCCGACACGGACGTTTTTTGCCCACTCAACCTTTCCCTCATCCGGCATCAGCTTTCCGGTGATGATGTTCATAAAGGTTGATTTTCCCTCGCCATTTGCGCCTACCAGACCGATGTGCTCCCCCTTTAACAGGCGGAACGATACATCTTCAAAAATCGCACGGTCACCGAAGCCGTGGGACAGATGTTCTACATTTAAAATACTCATGCATAAATTCTCCTTCTTCTGTTGTATTGGAATTTTCCGATCTCCTGATCGTTTTCTTTTTCATATGTAACTATTCAGAGCCATGCGAAATGGAAGAAAATTGCGAATCATGCTTGCATGAATGAGCGGTTTTCTTCCTTTTCATATGGCGAGAAGCAACATCGAGATGCAGCGTAAGCGGAATCGAGATGGGGCTCTGAATAGTTACTTTCCTATTATAGTCTGAATCATTATATAGGGAAATTCCCTCTTTTGGCAAGCTTTTTCTATACCGTCCCAGGCTTTTATCCCATATCCGGAAAGTATCCTTTTCCGCAGCAAAAAAGAAGAACTCCTTCGGAAAAAGGTTCTCCTCTCAGAATTCTTCTTTCTGTTTTTTTGTTCCAAAACCATAACCATTTCGGAATTTTAAGAGCATTTCTTTTTTTGTCCATACACCCAATCCGCATACATTTCCTTCACGGATGGATAGACATACTCCACAAGATACTGCGAGTTCTGCATTTCTTCGCGTGTAGATTCGCCTGAAAGCACAAGGGCTGCAGAAATATCCGCCATGTTTGCGCACGCAATGTCCGTATAGAGACGGTCTCCCACAAGAACAGCCTCATCGCGGGTTCTGCCTGTCATATCAAGTGCCATCTCAACCATCCGTGTACCTGGTTTTCCGATATAAGTCGGCATGCGGTGGACCGCATGTCCGATCATCTCGCAGATGGAACCGCAATCCGGCACGTAGCCGAATTCAATCGGACAAGCATAGTCCGGGTTCGTTGCAGCGTAATCGAGCTCCGGGCGCTCTGTCAACAGCCGACAGATATCCGTCAGTTTTTGATACGTCAGTTCATTGTCATAGCTTGCAAGCACACATGCAATTCCTTCTTTCTCCGGATCGTGGGTGGTACACACACCGAAGCTCTCCAATTCCCGGATCAGAGAGTCCGTTCCCAGCACATAGACGGGACGGGATCCATATTTCTGCTTCAGATAATGCGCTGTTGCAACAGAAGCCGTCAGAAAGTTCGCGCTTGTTGTCGGGATGCCCAGCTTTGCAAATTTTTTCCGGTAATCTGCTACGCTCATCGTCGTATTATTTGTGATAAACACATAATCTCCACCGTACTCGGACAGTCCGTTTAAAAACCGGTCTGCTCCCGGAATCAGACGGTTCCCCACGCAGATGGTTCCGTCGATATCCAAAAGGAACAGCTTTTTTTCTCCAATCGGTATCACTTCGCGTTGCGGCAGGAAACGGCCACATCCGGATAATTAGTGATGACTGCGTCAACACCGGCCTCCATCAGACGCTCGATCTCCGCCTTATCATTGACCGTCCACACATGCACCGCAAGATCGCTTTCCACATACTGCTGAAGAAAGTCTGCCATCTGCACATGAAAGGTTGCCGGATGAAGAGCTCCTGTTCCGATTTTTTTCGCATAATTCACGACATCATAAATAATATCTGCGTAGAGGATGCCGGTGCTGGCTTTCGGATCCAGTTCCAGAATTTTTGCAATGCTGTAATGGTTAAAGGAAGAATAAATCACGCGATCTTCCATCTCCATCTCTTTTGTCAGCTCGAGTACCTTTTTTTCCAGGTCTTTATACCAGAAAATACCGGTTTTCAGCTCGACATTGATCGTCATTCCCGTTGGCTTTAATGCTTCATATACTTCGCGAAGCGTCGGAATTTTTACATCCTGATACTCCGGATGTGTCTTATTAAAGTTCAGGATCTTTAATTCCGCAAGCGTATAATCTTTGACAAATCCGCTTCCGTCACTGACCCGGTCGATTTCTTCATCGTGGACAACAACCATCTCGCCATCTTTCGTCAGCTGTACATCCAGCTCCACACCGTCAGCTCCCTGCTCTGCCGCAAGAAGAAACGCTTCCAGTGTATTTTCCGGTGCATATGCGCTGGCTCCTCTGTGTGCCCATACTTTTGTTTTCATCTCGTATCTGTCCTCCATTTTCCGTTCCCATTTCCAAATCTGCACTCTTTTCTATCTTTTGTCCCGACTGCAGCTTTTTTCCTTTTATCGTAAGCCTGAAAACAAGTGAAAAAAGCGGTGCTGATTTTTTTACATCTTCTGCGGGATTGCTATAGATTCGGAAGCGCGCCGGATTTTTGTCTCCGACGCATTTCCAGTCATATCTGAAAAATCATTGCCGTAACTCGGATCTTCCCCTTCCTAAAAACCGTTCAAACACGCTTTGGGAACTCGTTTTTCTTCACTATAGGACGAAATCTTATTTTTGTAAAGCCTGTCTCTTATTCATTTACCAGATTATAGTCCTCGATGGAGCTGTTGATCTGGGAAGCCATTGATTCTACTGCTTTCTCCGGGGTCTCGTTTCCGTTGATCATATTCTCGATTTCTGTTTCCACAATCTGTCTTGCCTCCGGGAATACAGAGAGAAGTGCGCCGGCGTACTGCGGCTTGGAATCGTGCAGCTGGTCGATTGCGGTCTGGAACTGCGGATACTGTGCTACATTATCTTTAAAGGTCTGCTCCTCATCAGCAGCTGTTGTTACCGGGAAGTAACCCGTCTCGGCATTCCAGTATGCCTGAGACTCCGGAGAAATCAGGAATTTAATAAATTTCCAGGTAGCTGCTGCTTTCATATCATCGTTGTTGTTCAATGCCCAGAGAGATGCTCCTCCGATGGAAACACCGCCCTCATCGCCGTCCTTGATTGTCGGGAAATATGCGGTTCCAACTTCGAAGCTTCCGTTGACATCCTGTAAAATCTGTTTCAGGGATGCGGTAGAGCCAAGGGTGATCGCTGCTTTTCCGGAAGTAAAGTCTGTTGTTGCGGTATCACTTCCGGCACGGCCTACGTTTGGTGCAACGTCGGCATCATTCAGGGCTTTCCACGCATTTAAGATGTTGAGCGCTCCGCCGTTGGAATCAAATTCAACCGCAGTAGCAGCAGCATCACGGCCATTTCCATTATCCGCATAGGAAAGTCCCTGTTTGCAGAGCCACTGTTCGAAATACCATCCATAAATGGAGAGTGCCAGCGGTTCACCGGCGCCACCCTTTGTTTTCAGATCATCACCGATAGCGAGAAATCCTTCCAGGCTTGTCGGAACTTCGGTGATCCCTGCTTTTTCAAACATATCTTTGTTGTAATACAGAATCGGTGTGGACGAATTGAATGGCATCGAGTACAGCTCATTGTTTACCGTATAATAAGCAGCGATATTCGGCTCGATCTGGGAAATGTCATAGCCATCTGCATTAATCAGCTCCTGCATCGGAATGACCCAGCCGGAATCAATCATAAAACGGGTTCCGATATCATAAATCTGTACCAGGTCTGCTCCCATATTTCCGATCTGTGCACTTTTCAGTTTGTTAATCGTATCATCATATTCTCCCTGATAAACCGCCTCAACGGTAATGCCATCGGTATTCTCTTCATTGAATTTATTGACAAGATAATCCATTGCCTCGCCATTGACACCGCCCATGGAATGCCAGAAGGTAATCGTGGTTCCCTTCGTATCCTGGTTTAAATCCGGTGCTTCTGCGCCATCTGCCGTACTTCCTGCCTCTGTGCTGGCTGTGGTTTCATCCGTTGTTGCACCCTGTGCCTCACTCGTTGTTTTTCCGCCTCCACATCCGGTAAGCGCCATAGCTGCCATAGAAGCCGCAAGAATCGATGCAATCACTTTTTTCTTCATTTTTTTCTCCTCGTTTTTCATACAGTTTTCTATTCTTTTTTCTGTCACAGGAATCAGCCCTTGACTGCTCCTGAAAACATTCCTTTGATTAAGGCCTTCTGGCCTACGATAAAGATGGAAATGGATGGAATGATAATCATTACCACGCCCGCCAGCATCAGGGTAATCGACTGTGCGTCGACGCTGTTCAGCATACTGATACCAATCTGTACGGTACGCTTGCTGTCCGAACCTGTAACCAGCAGCGGCCACATGTACATATTCCATGCATTGATAAAGGTGTAAACCGCCATTGCTCCCATTGCTGACTTTGTCAGCGGCATCAGGATTTTTACGATAAACCGCAGATTCCCGCAGCCGTCCAGCTTCGCCGATTCATAAAGCGAAATCGGAAAGGTCATGTAGAACTGGCGGAACAAGAAAATTCCCATTGCAGAGGTAAGAGAAGGCAGGATCAGAACAATATAAGTATCGAGCAGTCCGAGACTTCCTACTGTCAGATAATTGGAAATAATGGTTGCCTCACCCGGCACCATCATGGTCGCCATGACCAGCATAAACAGAACATTTTTTCCTTTGAAATTCAGGAAAGAGAAGGCAAATGCCGCAAGAGAACACGTTACAATCTGACCCAGCGTAATGCTGCCCGCAACCAAAAATGAATTCAGGACAAAGCGTACCAGCGGAATTTTATGAAATGCTTCCACGAAATTTTCCAGCGTCGGATGTTTTGGCACGATGTTCATTGCCATTGTGTAAAGCTCGCCGGACGGCATAAACGCTACACTGATGGTATAAAGCAGCGGAAACAGCATAAACAGACAAACGATCAGGTTCATGGTAACCAACGCTGTTTTCTGAAGCATTTTCTTTCTTTTTGCTTTTGCATTCATTGCCAGATGCAGTGCCTGCAGCTCCTCTGCAGAATAAGTTTTTGGTCCGGCAATCGTAGTTGCTATTGTAGACATCAGTATTTTACTCCTCTCTTTTCCATGCGGAACATAACCAGGGTAAGCGCCATGACAATCAGAAACAAAACAACGGACTGTGCGGCTGCGCTTCCAAACCGGTAATTAAAAAACGCATCACGGTATATCGAATATACAATCAGGTTCGTGGATTCTCCCGGTCCTCCCTGTGTCAGGATTTTCACCTGTCCGAATGACTGGAATGCCTGAATAATGTTAACAACCAGTGTGTAGAACATGATCGGAGAAAGCCCCGGCAGTGTCAGCTTAAAAAATTTCTGTACTGCATTCGCTCCATCTACAGAAGCACGCTCATAAATCGAATCATCAATGTTTCCAAGTCCCGCCGAAAAATACAGGAAATTGATGCCACTGTTCAGCCATGCCGTAAGGACAGCCACACAGATCAGCGCATATTTCGGATCACTGACCCAGTTAATGCTCACATGCAGCAATTTGTTTACGATACCGATCGTGGGATTTAAAATAATCTTGAAAATCATGGCGCCTGAGCTCGATGCTACTGCCATTGGGAGTGCATAGGAAGTACTGAATACCCGGATTCCCGGGAAAGCCTTGCTGCAAAGAACTGCTCCCAGAAGGCCAAGCGCCATACTTCCGACTACAACAATCGCCACAAATTCCAGTGTAACCCAGAGACTGTTGTAAAAGGATGGATTCGATAATAAGCTTTTATAGTTGTCCAGTCCCACATACAATTTCGCTTCTCCAAGCTTGTTTGTCTTATACAGGCTCAGATAAATGGTTTTAAAAAACGGATAAAACAGAAAGATGCTAAAGATCACCATACTCGGGATTAGATACATATAAACTTCTGCTTTTTTACACTTTTCGATTACTTTTTTCACTTCTTGCTCCTTCTTATGCTGTTGCACGTTCTTCTTTTTCAACCGGCAGAGATAAAATATTTTCTTCTGTAAACGGATCAAAGATCTGTGCTTTTTCCATATCTGCATACAATGTAATGCTTTCCTTTGCAGTAACCGGCACCTCGGAAGGCACTCTTGCTGTAATCAGATTTTTTCCGGTATTCATATGCAGATACGCTTCTGCACCTATCATCTCCCGCAGGTCAACAAATGCCTTCAACTGATTCTCTTCGTAACAGATCCGATGTGCGGAAGCGGTTGTTTCGTCCTGTAAATCCTCCGGTCTCAGACCTAAGATCACCATTTTTCCGAGATAAGCGCGACGAAGCACCATTTCGTTCTCTCCTTTTGCACGAAGGGTAACTCCTCTGTCTCCTTCCAGATAAACCGCTCCGTTTCTTTCCGTCACCATCGTTTCCATAAAATTCATACTCGGAGCTCCGATAAAACCAGCCACAAATTTGTTTGCCGGATGGCGGTAAATCCGCTCCGGTGTATCCGCCTGCTGCACAACACCGTCTTTCATAACAATAATTTTTGTACCAAGCGTCATCGCCTCCGTCTGGTCATGTGTAACATAAATCACCGTCGTTTTCAGTTCCTTATGTAATTTTGCCAGCTCCACCCGCATCTGTGCCCGCAGCTTCGCATCCAGATTCGAAAGCGGCTCATCCATTAAAAATGCTTTCGGCCGTCTCATAATTGCGCTTCCAATCGCAACTCTTTGTTTCTGACCGCCGGAAAGTGCTGACGGTCTCCGGTCAAGTAAATGCTCAATTCCAAGCATTTTAGCTGCCTCATGTACCTTTTTATCAACTTCATCCTTGGGCTGTTTCCGGATTTTCAGAGAAAACGCCATGTTTTCATATACCGTCATATTCGGATAAAGCGCGTAGTTCTGAAATACCATCGAAAGATCGCGATCCTTTGCTTCTACATAATTACAAAGCTGTCCATCAATCCAGAGCTCCCCGCTCGTAATCTCCTCAAGACCGGCAATCATCCGAAGCGTCGTCGATTTTCCGCAGCCGGAAGGTCCAACAAAAATCACAAACTCCCGATCCGGTATTTCAAGCGAAAAATCCTGAACCGCATAATGTTCCTTATCATAAGATTTACAGACATTCTTCAACACAATATTTGACATTCGTTTTTCTTCCTCCTCGTCTTGTCGAGACTCATTATACCTTTCCTTCCGTAAAGCCCACTACCACCGCTTTGTAAAATACCCGTTAATAAAATAACCGGTTACTTTACAAAAAATGTCCACATTTTCCCTTACCTCCACCCCCTTCTTTTCCAGCCACTCTTCCAGATCACTCTTTGTAAAATCCCCGAAAATCACCCGCAAAACCAATTTTCAAAACGAGTTCTGAATAGCCATTCTTTTTCCCAATACCAGACAGATTATTTTTGACACAAAAAAAACGCCGCAACTCTCAAAGCTGCAGCGCTTTCTCATCATAACATACCATATTCTTCTTT
>ERZ837487.3691-NODE-3691-length-13348-cov-39.284511_pt1 | contig 13348 bp, 10 predicted proteins | sample MGYA00519911_ERZ837487 | MGnify/ENA primary metagenome ERZ837487 (study PRJEB31850, sample SAMEA3708818) | human gut metagenome | biome: human gut; feature: human-associated habitat; material: faeces | place: China | collected 2014 ...
GGGGCCACGATTGAGCGTGAGCGAAAGCGGGGAGCGAACAATGTACGCCGCGCGCGGCGTACAACCGCACGAGCGGTTTTGCGAAGCAAAATGGAGGCCTTACAGGCCGACAAGCGGACCGGACTGAATTCTTAACGCGCCCACTGATGGTGCACCAAAGAATGCCTTACACAAAAGTGTAGGGCGTTTTTTTGTTGCTCTATTTCAAGAAGGCACGATCTGGTGCAGCGTCGGAGATACTCGAACAGGGCGGCGTTCCTTAGCCCGCGGGCACTTTACTTTTTACGCACCGTTTGCTATGGAATAACGGTTCATGGTCTGCCAACTATTTTTATATACTACAAATTACTCCTCCGCTAACTCCACCACCAATTTGGCTTCGGTGGCGGCGATAGCAAGCTGGAGTTTATTCTCCAGGTTCGTCTTTTGCAGCATATTGATGACGTGGTACTTCACGGTGGATGGCTCGATGCCGAGTTCTTTTGCAATCTCGTTATAGGACAGTCCGCGCACAAGACAGCGCAGGACCTTCATCTCTCCTTTGGTGAACTCGGCGCTCATGGCAGTGCCGATCTCCACGCTGGGCGGTGCATCGGGGAAGATATGCTCCCCCGCCATCGTGCGGCGCACGACCTGCATCAGGGTCCCTTCATCGCCGTCCTTATACCACAGGCTGTCCGCGCCCACGGCTTTTGCGCGTGCCAAGACCTGTGTGTCAATAAGCGAGGTCGCCATCACGATCTTGATTTCCGGGTGCGCTTCTCGTATCTTTTTGGCGGCGGCCAGGCCGTTTTCGCGGTGTTCTGTCTGCACATCCATCAGCACAAGGTCGATGTCCTCGGTATCGCACAGGATGGGAGCCTCTGCAGCGCCGGGGATAGACACAGCAAGCTGATACCCGTCCTCGTTCTGAATATAGCTTTCAAGCAGGCTCCGTACCAGCTTTTGGTCCTCAACGATCATAACGCGTATCATAAGTGCTCTCCTTATCGGGCAGGGTGACTTCCAGAACAAATACAGGCAGGGAATGTACGGTTACTGTACCCCCTGCTTTTTCAATACGGCGGCGGAGCGAGGAAAGCCCGCCGCCTTCCTTTATCTCCGCCTTGGGTGGTGCGCCGTTGTTCGTGATGCAAAGGTGCCATGCCTGTGGCCGATGCTCGGAATCGGCGTACAATTCCGTGGCGCCCGCATGCCGCACACCGTTGGAGGTACACTCCCGCAGGATCAGTGCGTAGAGCTCGCGGGTGGCGCGTGCCGCAGGGTACGCACCGCGCAGCTGTACGGCTGCACCCAGAACAGCCGCCCGCCTTTGCATATAGCTCAGCGGGTCCTCTGCAGCATTCTCCTGCTGGGCGCGGCATAGCAGGGAGATGGGGCTTTCCCACTCCGCAGCCTCGCTCTTGATCCGGGCAAGGTCATGCTCATGCCGCAGTGCGCGCCGTGCGGCAAGCAGGGTATGGCCGATGTCGTCATGCACCCGCATCTTCATTTTCAGGATTTCTTCCTCCCGCACAATGTCGGGCATATTGTCATATAAGCGCTTTGCGCGGCGGTTCGCATCGGCAAGGCGCTCGTTTTCCTGCTGCAGTGCAGCATGCAATGCAGCCAGCTGGGTGACATCGGTGGCCATCACCTCGGTGTACGGTATGCCGTATTTGTCCTGAACAGGGCGCACCGTGAAATGATATACCGTTCCGTCCGGGAATTCGTAGATGCGGGCGGCCTCATCGCGCAGCCGCACACCGTCGCCGGGACTGCGCAGCGCCTGCTCCAGGTCCGTAAGGGTCTGCAGATCCCGGCCGCAGAGGACTGCGGAGATTTCCTGCATCCTGTGATTGATCAGGCGCAGCAGGCCGTTGCGGTCAAAGTAGCAAATGGCCGCCGGCAGCGTGTCAAAGCCTTCCTTGACGGCGTTGCGGGAGATTCGGGGAATCATAGGCCGCCTCCTTCTGCCGGAAACATCGTGAAATACAAAAGCCCGTCATCATCCCGTTCAAGCTGCATCTGCGGCAGGCCGGGCAGCGCAGCGGGCGCGTCGGTGCATTGAACGCTGCAGCGCAGCCCCCAGCCCTGCGCCGTATGCTCGGCGCAGAAAAGGATCTCCTGCAATCCCGGCAGGGTCGCTTCTATGATGGCTTCAAAGGCGTCATAGATTGCCACGGCGGATGCAGGGGAAATCTTTGCTGTGTCGGCAATCTGTACGGCGCAGCGTATATCACTCAGGCGCAGGCTCTCGGCCGATTCAAACAGGCTCAGCCGCAGCTCCGTGGTGTCGATGTCCTCCGCCTTGTCGCAGACAAAAACAAGGTTGCTGCGCCGCTTGATATAGGTTCCTAAAATGACGATGTGCTTCAGCAGCCGCCGGGCAGTATCGATATCGTCCGTGGCCTTGAGCGCGATCAGATATTCCTGTATCCGTGCCAGCTGGCGGGCTGTGACGGTCTCGATTTTGTCATACAGCCGGTTCTGCTCGCTCAGCTTCAGCCATTGTGCCTTCTGGGCTGTTTCCGCCTGTATGATGTCCCCGATGTCATGCAATTCCTCCTGCGTGAGACGCAGCTCCTCAAGCAGAGCCACCAGTTCGGTGATGTCCTCCTGCCAGAAAATATACCCTTTCCGGATCGGGTGGCCGTGAAGCTGGGTCGTTGCATCCAACTGGACACTGCCGGTGAGCGCCTGACGCAGCTGCTCCTCATGGAGCGGCGCTGCCTGCATGGAGCATTGCACAGGCACAAACGCCCGGTCCGTGATCAGACCCTTGGCCATAGATACCTCAAACAGCGTGGCATACCCCATGTTGGATTGGATAAGCCCGCACCGGATGCACGCCTCAAAGGACGCTGTAAAGGTCAGGCATTGCACCACGGTCATATCACCGGCGATCGCATGCATCCACGGCACATTTAAAATATGCTTGTACAGTAAAGCATAGAGCGTGGCCCAAAAAATCGGCACAAGCGGCAGCCAGAGGATGCGCTTTGTATGCGGAATACGGCAGCGCCGTACAAGGTACACCACCGTGAACACGGCACAGGAAAATATCCACAGCAGACAGAGGTAATATACGAACCGATAGGTGTAATCGGGGCTGCCCAGTACCTCCTGCCCGGGTGGGAACGCAAACACAAGCTGATGACAGTCGTTTGTCAGCACCAGGCTGAACAGTACCACAGGAAATACAAAAATCACGTACCGGTACTTGTACAGCGGGGAGGACTGCCCCCGATCCAAAAAGAAAAGCGTATAAAGTGCAAGGGTCGGGATCAGCAGCATCGGGATATAGTACGCATACCACAATCGCCGCAGCATCTCCGGCGTCTGGGCAAAGTCATAGCGGATCAGGCGGATATCCAGCCAGAACAGCATCAGGGCGGCAGCACCCAGCAGGCAGCGGCGGGTCTGTGTGTGCAGGATACGCCACCAGACCGATACCGCCCAGGAAAAGATCAGAATATTATACAGCACCGTGCGCCAAAAGCCGGAATACGGCATATAAAACGCCCGCATCAGGACAGCGCAGAGAATCACCCCTGCAACCGCAGCGGCTAAACACAGGTTGCCAAGCCGTACCTTTGTCATAGTGCCTGTCCTTTCCAAAGGGTAGATCATCCGTCTGTTTCTTTCCAGTATCATTATGACGCAATCTGCACTTTTTTGCAATAGGACTGAAAAAAGCAGAAAAAAGTCCAAAAAACTATCCAAATGGTGGGGGCAGAAATCGTCCGATTCCTGTATGATGAAATTGACAAATCGTGTTCTTTGCAGGAAAGGAGGGCTACGCCGTGCGGAGGATCGTTTTGGACGCGCAATACTCTGTGATGACGAGCGCATTGACAATGGCACTGAAACAGGGCGGGCCGGACTTCCAGGTGCAAAACGCTGGTCCTAAGACAAAGGATATTGTAAAGCTATGCCGTTCCTGCAGGGCGGATGTCCTGCTGCTGGAGGTCTGCCCACATCCGCCGCGCACCCTGCAGGACAGACTGCTGCTGGCAAACGACCTGCGGGATGTCTGCCCGCACTGCAAAACGGTACTGCTTGTGGATGAGGCCGAATATCCCGAGCTGGCCACCGCCGTGTGCCTGGCAAAAAAGGACCATATTGTCGATGATTTCGTCTACGCTTCCGTCTCGCCTGCCTATCTGAGCGCTATGATGGACACTTTATGACCAAAAGGAGGACAGCTATGAAAAAAGTACAACGAACGCTCGCTGCCGTATTGGCAGCCATGATGCTTATGGCTTTGGCCGGTTGCTCCAAGGGGGATGTGACCAAAGAGGTCAATTCCGGTTTATCCGACCTGAAAGCGCAGGCCGCCGAACCGGCTGTTGAACCCCAGACGGAGACCCCGGCAGAGCCCAAGACCGACGCGGCATCCGAGCCTGCATCCGAACCTGCATCCGAACCTGCTGCAGAGCCGGAGCCGGAAGCCACCGCCGAACCGGCCCCTGCTTCCGCTCCTGCAGAAAATCCCGATTATCCATCGGCTGCCGGCCTGAACACCCAGACCCTGGAGGCATTCGGTTCGGACTATACGCTGGTGCTCAACGTGACCTGCCCCGACCAGGGCTGGTACAAGTCCGTTTCGCCCCGTTTCGCGGATATCAAGCTGTTCCCGACCGATGACCCCAGCCATATCTTCTCCGGCGACCCGCGCATAACCTTTGAACTGAAAAGCGGGCTGGACAAGATCAACTATTATTACGACGACTTTGAAAACGTGGAGGAGCTTGCCCCGCGCACCATCGGCGGCGTGGAGATGGCCGGACGCACCTACAAAAACGTAGGTATGTTGTGGACGGAATACTACGGCGAGATGCCCACCGGCGGCTGGCTGAGCATTAGAATCTCCGGCGTAGACATTGACCCCGGCACCGAGGGCGACACCGTGCTGAACAGCGTTACCTTTGGCTAAGGCAATCGCTGACACACACTACCCGCAACGAAAAGGCAGGTGAACCGACCATGAAAAAACTGCTATCCCTGACGGCGGCGGCCCTGCTGCTGATCACAACGGGCTGCGGGCGCAGCAGCGCCCCGTCTGCCTCGGCATCCTCTACCGCCCCGTCGGTTTCCGCCCCGATAACGGAACCGACAGTCGAGTCGTCCGACGATACGACCCCGACCGTTCAAAAGGACGAAGCCGCTGTCAAGCCGCAAAGCAGCCGGAGGCTGGATGATTCCCGCATTATCCCGCTGTACAGCGAGCGCTTTACCTACACCGACCCCTACGGCATCGAGGACACCTATTTTTATGAAGTGCCGCAGATCGACGATGACACCGAGGACGCCAAGCACATCAACGCGATAATCGACTACCGATACGGCTATCTGGTGGAGCGTGCCCTGGATGCCCGTTCCCGCAATGACTTTATCGATACAAGCTACATCATCTGGGTCAGCAACTGGAACGGCCCCGTGCTGAGCCTGCAGGTGACCAGTTCCGACACGTTGTTCAACCACGATGTGGGCAGCTACCATTACAACTTTGCCACAGGGCAGGAGCTTACCAATCTGGATTTGCTTGAATACATGGGCTACACCGACAGCGCAAAGACCCTGAACGCGTTGCAGCGCGCCACAGCACAGCATTTCGATGTCCATGTCGGCGGCTATGACCCCAAATATACCGCCATGCTGTACGAGATGCGCGCGCAAAGCCTGAGCGAGCTTGACAGTGTATTTACCTACTACTCCATATTTCCCCATTTTTCAAACGGTTTTGTCGTGACCGTACCGATGTACACCCCCGCCGGGTCGGGAATGTACTGGACAGATGTTCAGGTTGACCCCAACAAGCGGCAGGCCAGCGGCCAGGTGCTGCACGGCCAGGACGAATGGTTTACCTGCGATGTGACCGCCACCGGCAAGGTAACGGTGCGCGCCCTGACCGACTATGTAAGCTCCGACGGCGCAGTTACCTACCAAGACATGAAGGAATGGTACGAGCTGGGCGACCAAACCGAGTTTACGGTAAGCGGCTGCTACGGCAACTATGTAAAGATGCTCATGACCAGTGTCGGCCAGGATTATGCCCCCTATGTGTTCCTGCTGACCGAGGACGGCAATGTCGAGTACATCGACGTCATCAGCGGCGCACAGTGCGGCACCATGGCCAACGGCGGCCCGCTGTACGGCGTCAACGAGATCGTCAAGTTTGAGATCGGCACCGCTTACGATGCGGATTTCGAGGCCGAGTATACAACGGTGTACGCTGTCTCCCGCAACAATGAAAAATTCAACCTGGTCGAGGCCATGCACAATGCCGACCCGATGGAACTTTCCAGCCTGATCGGCTCGTATGTAAGTGACTACACCGGTACCTGGTTTGAAATTTGCGAGGATCAGCCGAACTTCTACATCGGCGAATACCGAAACGAAAACCGAGAGCCCGCCACATGGGACAGCGGCATCACCTACCTTGGTATGGATCACCGCGGCTGGATCTGCAGCATTTCGCTGTACCGCATGGATCTAGGGCGCGCACAGCGCGAAACCGTGGCCATGATGCCCACCGATTACGGCGGCTTTTACGTAAGGCATATCGGCGGGGAATCCCTGCTGAACCTGCCAAAGGACGAATCCGTTTGGTTTGAAATGACAAACGAATAAAAAAATCTGAAACGATTATCTTGTAAAGGAGGCAGACACTATGGCAACCTGTACGCAATGTGGTGCCGAGTTAAAGCCCGGTACTAAATTCTGCGAGAATTGCGGTGCAAAAGTATCCGTACCGCAGCCCGCCGCACAGCCCGCAGCTGTGCCCCAGCCCCCGGTTCAGCCAACCCAGGCTGCACCGCCGCCCCCACAGCCTGTACAGACGCCCCCGCAGCCGCAGGCAAGCGGCGGCAATCCCTATGCAGGCAGCGCACCTGCCGCCCCGCAGCCCCGGACGAACGCAGCGAATCCTTACGCAGGCAATGCGCCCGGCACACCGCCGCAGACCGGCGCAGGCGCACCGCTTTACGCCGGGAAAACGCCCCCGTCCGCGTCCGCACCGCCTGTCACGCCGCCGCCACCCGGCGGCACGGGCGGCAACCCTTACGGCAATGTGGCCCCCGGCGGCAAGCCCAAGCGCCCCCGCGCACCAATGTCCCCCAAGCGGATGATCCTGATCGCCATCCCGGTGATATTCCTGCTTATGATTATCGTAACAATGATTAGCGGCTCTATCCGCACCGGCAAGCCGAACGCCGGTGACCCGAATCAGGGCACCTGGGAAGCAGCCTACGCCGAGATCGGCGGCTCCGTGACGCAGGTCGAGGATGCCTTCGGCAGCGGGTTCCTGATGGACCTGAATGATAAGGGCAAGTGCGTTGTAACGGTGGACGGCACCAAGTCCTACGGCAAGTGGACGCTGAACGGCGGGGTCTTCCAGCTGGATTGCGGCGGCCTGAGCTGCACCGGCACCCTGCAAGACGAAATCCTGACCCTGAACGATGTGCAGGGACAGGGCGTGACGATCTACTTCTTCAAGTCCGGCAGCACCATGCAGCAGCCTCTGGACGGTGACAGCATGACCCAGGGCACCACCGCAGGCAGCGATACCGATGTGGGCATCTATGTGCTGGAATCCGCCTCCGACAGCGAGTACACCCTCTCCAAGGAGGAGCTTGCCCTCGTCGATATGGAGGACTTCTACATTGAGCTGCGCGCGGACGGCACCGGCGAAACCTACATGGAGGATTTTGTCACCTTCCAATGGAAGGACGGCAACTTCTATGCGCTGACCGACCCCGATACCCCGGCCATGACCTACACCCGCGAGGGTGACCTGCTGACCATTGAGTTTGACGGTATGACCATGGTCTTTAAGCGCAGCGACACCAAGCCTGAAATCGACCCCGCTTTGCTGGACGGCGGCGATGACCTTGACCCGGACGACACCGACGGCCCCAACGAGCCGGACCCGCCCTATTCCTACGATGACGGCAACACCTACGATGATTTGGGCAACACCAACTGGTACGGCTGGTTCCGGATGGAAAACTACAAGAATGTACCGAACCGCGACTACTTCGACACCGACACCTACGACTGCTGGGGCTACATCGGTGAGACCTCCGACGGCAGCCACTACTTTGAGGTTTACCGCGACGGTATGCCCGATGACCCGGTCATCACGATGTGGGTCAATGTCTATGATGACCATATCGAGCCTATCCTGGACGGCAGCGACTGGGTGCTTGACCAGAACATAACCGAGAGCGATGCGTATAAGTTCAACCTGTACCCGTATAACGACAATATCTCGCTGTTCATGTATGACTACGAGGGCGCGGACGGCTCGGCCTGTGCAATCAGCTTCTACATGAGGCTGGACGGCACCGAGTGGAACGAGGAGCTGGAGGAGCTGCCGCCCCGCTATGCGGAGTACAAGGCCGCCTTGACCAACAAATAACGACCTGATTTATCTGTACAAAATGGGGCGGGTCCTGCCGCCCCTGACATAGGAGGATCATTATGGGACTTATCAGAGCTGCAATGGGCGCTGCTGGCGGCGTTATGGCCGACCAGTGGAAGGAATACTTTTATTGTGAAGCCATGCCAGCTGACCTGTTGGCTACCCGCGGCTGGAAACGCCAGAGCGGACGCAGCGCCAACACCAAAGGCAATGACAACATTATCTCCAACGGCTCCATCGTGGCCGTTGCCGACGGCCAGTGTGCCATGATCGTGGAGCAGGGCAAGGTCGTGGATATGTGCGCCGAGCCGGGTGAGTACACCTACGATACCGGCAGCGCGCCGACGCTGTTCAGCGGCGATTTGTCCGAGTCCATCGGCGCAGTGTTCCAGAACATCGGCAAGCGCTTTACCTTCGGCGGCGAGGCCCCGATGGATCAGCGCATCTATTACTTCAACACCAAGGAGCTGGTGGGCAACAAATATGGCACGCCCAGCCCGGTGCCCTTCCGCGTGGTGGATCAGCGCGCCGGCATCGACATCGACATTGCCATCCGCTGCTTCGGCGAGTACAGCTACCGCATCACCAACCCCATTTTGTTCTACACCAATGTCTGCGGCAATGTGGAGGAAGGCTACACCCGCGATGAGATCGACGGGCAGCTGAAATCCGAGCTGATGACCGCCCTGCAGCCCGCCTTTGCCAAGATCGGCGATATGGGCATCCGCTATTCCGCACTGCCTGGCCACACGATGGAGCTTGCCGAGGCCCTCAACGATGTGCTGAGCGCCAAGTGGGGCAAGCTGCGCGGCATCGAGATCGTATCCTTCGGCGTTTCCAGCGTGAAGGCCAGCGAGGAAGACGAGCAGATGCTCAAGGAAATGCAGCGCAACGCAGCCTTTATGGACCCGACCCGCGCCGCTGCGCATCTTGTCGGCGCACAGGCCAGTGCCATGCAGACCGCGGCCGGTAATCAGGGCGCAGGCCCCGCCATGGCCTTTATGGGCATGAATATGGCCGGTGCGGCGGGCGGTATGAACGCCCAGAACCTGTACCAGATGGGTGCCCAGCAGCAGGCCGCCGCACAGCCCGCCCCGGCCCCGGCCCCCGCAGGCTGGACCTGCAGCTGCGGCCAGACCGGCAACACCGGCAAATTCTGCGCAAACTGCGGCAGCCCCAAGCCTGCCCCGGCACCCGCAGCCGCCAGCTGGGTATGCAGCTGCGGCACTACCAACACCGGTAAGTTCTGCTGCAACTGCGGCAGCCCCAAGCCCGCCCCGGCTCCCGCCAAGTGCAGCCAGTGCGGCTGGACCCCGGATGACCCGGCCCATCCGCCCAAATTCTGCCCGGAGTGCGGTAAGCCGTTTGGCCAGTGATGCACAAAAAAATCGCTGCGGTGCTTTGCGCCGCAGCCACTTTTCTGACAATGTCCGGCTGTAAAAAAGCGCCGCCCGGCACACTGACCGGTATCAGCATCAGTTATTCCGGTATGTGCTATGACGACACCTATGGGTTCAGCATAAGAAATGACCCGGTTGACGGCTGCCTTTTCAGCTGCAATTACAAGGATGATGAATGGGTGGAGCTGGAAAACATCCCTGTTGAGGACACCCATTGGCAAGAAGCCCTGGCTCTGGCAGAAAAGCTGGGGCTGGAAAGCCTGCCAGACGAAAAGAAAAATTCTCCCGGCTTATTCATCACCGATGAAACGTTAGTTAGCGTTTGCCTGATTTACAAGGCCCCGGATGACGAGATCATTTACCGTTATCTGGATGCCGATGGCAATACGCGCAGCACCCTGCGTGATTTTTTTGAAGATCTGGCAGGGCGGCTGCAAACCGAAGGAAAGAGAGGTGACGCATAATGGCAACGCAGCTTACCAACTACCAATGCCCTGCCTGTACCGGTCCGCTTCACTTTGACGGTGCCAGCGGAAAGCTGGTGTGTGACTTCTGCGGCAGCAGCTACGATACTGCTGAGATCGAAGCGCTCTATGCTGAAAAAGAAGCCGCTGCCGAAACCGCGGCACAGAATAAACAAGCACCGCCGCCAGACTCCGTCTGGAGCGAAAACGAGGCCGCCGGACTGCGCAGCTATTCCTGCCCGTCCTGCGGCGCAGAGCTGATCTGTGACGAGACGACCGCCGCGACAAGCTGCCCGTACTGCGGCAATCCAACGGTCATCGCGGGGCAGTTCAGCGGCATGCAACGGCCTGAGCTTGTCCTGCCGTTTGTGCTGGATAAGAACGCCGCCAAGGCCGCACTGAAAAAATACTATCGCGGGAAGAGATTCCTGCCCAATGCCTTCTCTTCGCAGAATCATATCGAGGAGATCAAGGGCGTGTATGTCCCGTTCTGGCTGTTCGATGCCAACGCCTCCGGTTCGGGCCAATATGAAGCCACGACCAGCTCCAGCCACCGCAACGGCGATTATGTCATCACCACGACCAGGCACTACGATGTCCGCCGCGCCGGTACCACGCAGTTCATGGGCGTGCCGGTGGACGGCTCGACCAAGATGCCCAACGGGCATATGGACGCCATTGAGCCTTATGACTACCGCGCCTTCCAGCCCTTCTCGACCGCGTACCTGCCGGGCTATATGGCAGACAAATACGACGAGGACGCCGACACCTGCCAGGCCCGCGCCCACAGCCGGATGCAAAATTCGGTCAGCAGCGAGCTTTCGGCCAGCATTACCGGCTACAACAGCGTAAGCACCCTGAGCGAAAACATCAGCATTGATTACACCGCCAAGCACTACGCGCTGCTGCCGGTGTGGATGCTGCACACCAAGTGGCAGGGCAAGGATTATCTGTTCGCCATGAACGGGCAGACCGGCAAGCTGGTCGGCGATCTGCCGGTTGATAATCGAAAGGTGGCCGCCTGGTTTGCAGGCATCAGTGTTCCGCTGATGATCCTGCTTGCCATCCTGCTTTGAAAGGGGGAAACAGAGTATGAAAAAGAAACTGTTTTCTCTGCTTACGGCACTGGTGCTGTGCTTGCTCTGCGCCGTACCGGCGTTTGCCGAAATGCCGTTGGTGATGGACACCTACGAGCTGTTCAAACCCGAAGCGACCGCTGAATTGGAACAAAAGGCGCAGGACGCCAGTGCCGGACACGGTGTCAACGTCTACCTGCTGACGGTGTCTGACATCGGCGGGCAGAACGTGCGCGAGTTTGCCAAGGATTGGTACCGCGACTATGACCTTGGCTACGGCGAGGGCAAAAGCGGTATCCTGTTCCTGATTGCGCTGGATTCCCGCGATTATGTCACGATCACCTACGGCGGCGGTGTCACGGCCTTTACCGATTACCGCATTGCACAGATCGAGGATAAGATCGTGCCGATGCTCTCGGACGGAACGTATTACAAGGCCTCCGACACCTACATAGAAATGTGCGCTGACACGCTTGATTTCTATGCCGAAAAGGGTGCACCGCTGGACAGCGGCAACGACCCCGCCAAGGGTTGGATCAAGTGGGTGTTTGTGTTTGTCATTCCGCTGGCTGTAGCGTGTATTGTCTGCGGCATCTTCTATGCGCAGATGAAAACTGCCAACGAGCAGACCCATGCCAACGCCTACATGCCCGCCGAGGGTCTGGCGCTGTCCGTGGTGGAGGACACCTACACCCACACCACCGAGACCGAAACGTACGACCCCGTCAAGGACGACAGCTCGAGCAGCTCGAGCGGCTCGAGTACCGACAGCGACGGCTTCGGCGGCAGTTCCGGCGGAAAATTCTAAGGCAACACCGCATAATTCTAAGTGCCGATACGGCGAGCGAGGTGCGGCAGATGCCAAGCCAAAAGCGCAGATAATACTGGATGTCTTATCGAGCATTTTGGCAACGCAGATGCCGTGCCGCAGCTGCCGGAGCGGTGCTTAAGCCGCAAGGCGGGAATTGTGCGGTGTTGCCCTAAGAGTATCCATTTTGACAACAGCGGCGGCTTTCGCAAAGAAAGCCGCCGCTGGCCTTTTATCGGAATTTTTCGTTATGGCTTTGGGAAATGTTCTGCTGTTTAGGGGTGCTGTAAACATTCTCGATTTCTGTATCTACGATTTTTTCCGCAAGCGAGATTGCCGTATCATCAACACGGCTTTCGCGGTATAGCGTCTGTTCTCGTTCGATGGCGATGATTGGCCGCAAGGCAATACGCTGTTGATGAACAGCATCAACATCCTCCGGCTGAATCGTATGCCGCAAAGCGCTTGACCTTTTTGCCGGAGAGCAGTATACTTTTTATGCGGTTAGCTATACTTAACCACAGGGAGGTACTATATCATGCAAGATGCGTTCTGGGGAATCTTGATTCCTTTTCTGGGCACAAGTCTTGGGGCGGGCTGTGTGTTCTTTTTGAAAAAGTCTTTGAGCGATGGCATCCAGCGTGCCCTCACCGGCTTTGCAGCCGGAGTGATGGTGGCGGCATCGGTATGGAGTCTGCTGATCCCAGCCATGGAGCAGGCTGCAGATCTGGGCAGGCTGGCGTTTTTCCCTGCAGCGGTGGGCTTCTGGCTGGGCATCCTGTTTTTGCTGCTGCTGGATCATCTTATTCCGCATCTGCACCAGAATAGTTTGCAGGCCGAAGGGCCAAAAAGCCAACTCCAACGCACCACGATGATGGTTCTGGCAGTGACGCTGCACAACATCCCGGAGGGCATGGCGGTGGGGGTGGTTTATGCTGGCTATTTTGCCGGGACTGCTCAGATCACTGCAGCCGGAGCGTTGGCACTTTCCCTTGGGATCGCCATCCAGAACTTCCCAGAGGGAGCCATCATCTCCATGCCCCTGCGGGCAGAAGGAATGCCAAAACGCCGGGCGTTCTGGGACGGAGTACTATCTGGCATCGTAGAGCCCATTGGGGCAGTGCTGACGATTCTGGCAGCAGGCATCGTGGTGCCTGCTTTGCCCTATCTGCTCAGCTTTGCTGCCGGAGCCA
>ERZ837487.3693-NODE-3693-length-13340-cov-3.807828_pt1 | contig 13340 bp, 8 predicted proteins | sample MGYA00519911_ERZ837487 | MGnify/ENA primary metagenome ERZ837487 (study PRJEB31850, sample SAMEA3708818) | human gut metagenome | biome: human gut; feature: human-associated habitat; material: faeces | place: China | collected 2014 ...
GCGCATCCTCGCGGAGCGTTTTTATCGTATGGAAACAAAGTTTCCTATACGATAAAACAGCAGGGGCATCCCAGGCTGTGCCTAAAATGCCCCATTAGTATCTCATATTTTTTATAACATTGCAATTCCTTTACAATAGGTCTGTGCAACCGCATAATCGTCTTCCAGAACAACGATATCCGCATCGTAGCCGGCAGTTAATTTACCCTTCCGGTCATCTACCCGAAGAACACGGGCAGGGTTGATCGTGCAGGAATTTAAAGCTGCATCAAAGGGAACCATCGCCTCTTCCACAAGAATCCGCAGACCCTTGTTGATATTTAAGGTGCTTCCGGCGATCGTATCAGTTCCTTTTAATCTTGCCAGACCGTCCTCTCCGATCTCGATCGGATGACCGCCAAGCTCATAATTGCCGCCGGGCGGGCAGTGCTTTGCGCGCAGGGAATCACTGATCATAATGGAATAATCTCTTCCTTTCGCGGTGAAGAAGTTATTCAGTGCAGCCAGATGGGAATGACAGCCGTCACAGATGATCTCACCGTAAATATCGCGGACGCGCAACGCGGTTCCGACCAATCCGGGCTTTCTGTGATGATAAGGCGTCATGCCATTGTATACATGTGTCATGCTCATCGCGCCATTGGCGATTCCCATCAGCGCCTGCTCATACGACGCGCTGGAATGTCCCATGCTGACTACTACACCGTTCTGGCTGCAGTATTTTGTCAGAGCAAATTCCGGATCATGCTCAGGAGCCATTGTGATATATTTGATCATGCCATGTGCGGCTTCCTGATACATTTTAAACTGTTCTACGGTCGGTTTTGCAATTGCTTCCGGGGGCTGCGCGCCCTTGTATTCCATATCCAGATAAGGCCCTTCGAAATGGATACCAAGAATCTCTGCACCCTCGTAGCCTTCTTCCACAACCTTTGCGACATTTGCAACCGCTTTGGTCAGAACCTCCGGCATCTGCGTTACGGTTGTCGGAAGAATCGAGGTAACGCCTTCTTCCGGAATCCGTCTCATCCAGTCGCGCAGACCTTCCGGCTCGCCGTCGTTGGTATCGAATCCATAAGCACCATGCGTATGCACGTCTATAAAACCGGGAACAATCCGCTTATTGCCGTAATCCACATCTGCAGTCTTTGTCCCAAAAGGATATACGTTTACGATTTTTCCATCGGCTACTTCCAGCTGAGCGGGAACAAACTGTCCTGCCAGCCAAACTCTTCTGCTCTGTAAAACCATGGTCTCCTGCCTCCTTCTTTGGCAAATCAAACAACAGAATGCATTAAAGTGCGGACAGAGCGTCCTCATCTGCGATCAGAACAAAGTTCGGATGCAGCTGCAGAATAGAAGCCGGAACCTGAGGTGTGATCGGTCCGAAGAAGGATTTCTTTAAAATCTCTGCTTTATCTTTGCCGCTGACAACCATCAGGACGCATTTTGCACGCATGATTGTAGCAATACCCATGGTGTAAGCCTGACGCGGAACTTCATCGATAGAGTTGAAGAAACGCTTGTTTGCTTCGATGGTCATCTCTGTTAAATCTACGCAGTGAGTCTCTTTGTCGAACTCATCGTTAGGCTCGTTGAAGCCAATGTGTCCATCATGTCCAAGACCCAGCAGCTGCAGATCAACACCGCCCATGGATGCGATCACTTTATTGTATTCCTCGCAGGCTTTCTGGCTGTCAGGCTCTGTGCCGTCCGGCAGATGGGTGTTTGCAGGATCAATATTTACATGAGAGAACAGATTGTCATGCATGAAGTAGTAGTAGCTCTGCTCGTTCTCCTTGGGCAGGCCCTTGTACTCATCCAGGTTTACGCTTCTTACGTTGGAGAAATCGTAGTCGCCATTTTCATAGCCAGCTACCAGATTCTTGTAAGTGCCGATCGGTGTGGAACCGGTTGCCAGACCCAGTACGCAGTCAGGCTTGTTGATGATCAGTGCACCGATATAGTTTGCAGCTTTTCTGCTCATGTCGTTATAATCTTTGGTTTTGATAATTCTCATATCGCTTATTCTCCCGTTTCTGATAATATATTTTGTGCCGGAACCTCTCCGGCTACTCTATTCATTCTAATACATCCCGACTTTTTTCTCAATTGTTTTAAAAAAATAATTGTCCCAGGTTTACTCATAAGATTACAGTTCACACGCGCCTGGGCTGTGTCGGGAAACCAAATGTGCAGATCCTGCGACTGTAAAACACCAGAAGGTACGCTTTACAAACATTCCGCTGTTTTGAAAAAGAATCGGAAGCCCCTCTTGCGAGGAGCCTCCGATGTGCCAGGTTTTTCGTGCCGCAGGGCACTGTCAATATTTAATTTCCTGTATCTATCGAATGGAGGGCTTTTCCCTTCGATAAGAATGTAAACGATAATTCCTGTACTGTAAAAATGTTTTACAGCATCTTCTGGATTTCGTCTGCTACAAACTGAACCTTGGTTCCGACGATAACCTGAACATTGTTCTTGTTGGGGCGGATAACGCCTGCAACGCCTGCAGATTTGATCTTCTTCTCGTCAACCTTGGTGTAATCCTTGATTTCGAAACGAAGTCTGGTAATGCAGTTATCCAGGCTGACAACGTTATCCTTGCCGCCGATACCTTCCAGCACGATCTCACCAACCTTGGTGTAGTCGTTATTTGCCAGAACAACCTGCTTTTCAGCTTCTGTATCATCATCCTCACGGCCGGGAGTCTTCAGATCAAACTTCACGATCGCGAAACGGAATACCAGATAGAATACAACGAATGCTGCAATGCCCAGAGGAATGATCATCCAGGTATTTGCTGCTGCCGGCAGGGATGCAGAGAACAGAAGGTCTGTTGCGCCTGCGGAGAAGGAGAAGCCTGCACGGAAGCCAACTAAAACAGTGATTACGGTGAAGATGCCGTACAGCAGAGCGTATACAACATACAGACCGGGTGCAAGGAACATGAATGCGAATTCAAAAGGCTCGATAACGCCGCAGATGAATGCACACAGAGCTGCGGAACCAACCAGACCGATTGCAATTTTCTTCTTCGTGCTCTTTGCAGTCTGGATCATAGCCAGCGCTGCACCGGGAACACCAAACATCATACAAGGGAAGAAGCCGGACATGTACATACCAAGGCTCCAGCTTACGTCTGCGCTGGTCTCACCTGCCCAGAAGTGGGACAGATCGCCAAGGCCGATGGTGTCAAACCAGAATACGTTGTTCAATGCATGATGCAGACCAACAGGGATCAGCAGACGGTTTAAGAATGCGTAGATACCTGCGCCTACAGCGTCAAGGCCTACAATGCCCTCACCAAGAGCTACCAGACCACCGAAGATCAGAGGCCATACAAACAGCAGCACTGCAGAAACAACGATGGAAATAACGCCTGCGATGATCGCTACACAACGTTTGCCAGAGAAGAATGCCAGCCAGTCAGGCAGCTTCGTGCTCTTAAACTTGTTGTAGCAGGTAGAACCGATCACACCAGCTAAAATACCGATGAAAGGGTTCGCGATTTTTCCAAATGCCAGCATAGCGCTTTCTTTTTCTGCCATAGAAGGCATGATGGTTGTAACCACACCTGTGGAAAGCAGAGTTGTCATCATCAGCCAGGAAGCCAGAGCTGCCAGGCCGCCGGTGCCGTCATTTTTATCGGACATGCCGACACCAACACCGATAACGAACAGGATCGCAATGTTATCGATCAAAGCTGCGCCTGCTTTTACCAGGAAAAATCCCAGTGTCTCAGCAAAGCCAACTACGTCACCACCCTGCATGGTGGACGGACAAAGTAAATAACCGATACCCATCAGGATACCGCAAATGGGAAGGCAAGCTACCGGAAGCATTAAAGCCTTACCAAGTTTCTGTAACCATTTCATAAAAGTTACCCCCTTCTTGTTTAATACAATGCAGATTCTTTCTGCACTGTGGTTTCCGCCCTGGCCGCGGATTTATTCATAAAGGTACACACCTTAACGAATACTTTGGAAAACTGTCAGCGTTATCGATTTATAAATTTTCTTTTAAAAACGCTTCCAGTGCTGCTGCGCAGGCTTCTTCATCCTCTCCTTCTACAGTAAAGGAAAGTGTATGCTCTTTCTTTGCGCCCAGCATCATCAGGGACATGATCTTCTTTGCATCTCCCTTTTTTGCGCCGCTTTCTACCGTAACGGTGCTTTTAAACTTTGCGGCTTCCTTTGCCAAAAGCCCTGCCGGTCTTGCATGAAGACCGAGTTCATCCTGAATTGTGTAAGAAAACTGTGTCATGTTCTGTTCCTCCTGTGGTCACTTCTTATTCTCTTTGCAGTGCCGCTTCAGAAATTTGTGTGCGGCATTGCTTTTATTCATGACAATAAAATGTTCGCGGAGCGTGCATTCTATTGTTTTCAGATTTCCCGAATCGCCTTGCGAAGCCCCAGCACATAGGTCGGGGAAACGGATAATTCGTCAATTCCCATATCCACAAAGGTCTTTGTCAGCGTTGTATCCGCTCCAAGTTCTCCGCAGATGCCGACCCATGCGCCGCCTTTATGACCGTTTTCGATCGTCATCTGGATCATCCGAAGCACTGCAGGATGATGGGAATCATAAATGGTATCAAGGCTCTGGTTCTGACGGTCGATCGCCAAAGTGTACTGCGTCAGGTCGTTTGTACCGATACTGAAGAAGGATACTTCCTTTGCCAGCTCTTCACTGATCATGACTGCTGCAGGTGTCTCTACCATAATGCCCAATTCAACTGGTGCAATCTCAATTCCTGCCGCTGTCAGCTCTGCCTTAACCTCTTCCACGATCTCTTTGATCCGAAGGATCTCTTTGACTGAGATGATCATCGGGAACATGATGGCTGCAGTACCATAAACAGACGCTCTGTAAATTGCACGGAGCTGTGTTTTAAACACATCAATCCGATCCAAACAGATACGGATTGCACGATAGCCCATCGCCGGATTTTCTTCTTTTGGAAGCTTGAAGTAATCCACCTGCTTGTCTGCTCCGATATCCAACGTACGGATGATAACCTTTTTGCCTTCCATCCGGCTCAATACTTCTTTATAAATTTCAAACTGCTCTTCCTCGGAAGGATAGTCTTCCCGTCCGAGATACAAAAATTCGCTTCTGAAAAGTCCGATACCGCCTGCATCATTTAAAAGCACCTTATCCACATCTTCCGGGCTTCCGATATTCGCATAAACGTTAATCTTTCGACCGTCTCTTGTCACATTATCGAGTCCGATCAGCTTTTCAAGCTCCGCACGTTCTCTGCCGCAGGCTTCCTTTTTCTGAACTAATTCCGCAAGCACAGTCTCTTCCGGATCCAGATAAAGCTTTCCATCCAGACCATCTACAACTGCATCTATGCCGTGGTATTCTTTTAACAGCTCCACATCGGTCTGCACCAATGCCGGAATATTCATCGAGCGTGCCAGAATCGCTGTATGAGAATTTGCTGAACCGTTGCGGGTTACAAATGCGAGAATCTTACTTTTATCGAGGGAAACAGTCTCACTCGGAGTCAAATCATCTGCCAGTAGGATCACCGGCTCCTCTGAAGCAATGCTGCCGTCCCCGATGCCTGCCAGGATACGGATCACACGCCCCGAAATATCTTTGACATCTGCACTGCGCGCTTTCATATACTCATCATCCATGGAAGCAAATACTGCTGCGAACTGCTCTCCTGTGGTATGCACTGCATATTCTGCATTGACCTTTTCGCTCCGGATCAGTCCGGTGATCGCATCAAGATAATCGCCATCATCCAGCATCATCTTATGCACATCGAAGATCATCGCCTGCTCTTCGCCTGCTTCTGCAAGTGCTTTTTCATATAAGTCATCCAACTGTCCGATGGCAGTCTCCTTAGCTGCTTCGAACCGGGCAACCTCTGCCTCTGCATCAGCAACCTGCTTCTGCTCCAGGACATATTCCTGCTTTTCATAAAGGTAAATTTTCCCGATCGCAATTCCCTTCAGAACGCTTTTTCCTTGACAAACTACCATTTCATCATCCTCTTTGAACACTTATTTTGCAGGATGCAGCTTCATAACCGCATCTGTTGTTTCCACGTCCTTGCCGGTAAAGGTTTCTACCTGCTCATATGCATCAGAATTGCAAATGATCATCGGTGTGATCGTTTCTCTTCCACTCGCTTTGATCTTGTCCAGGTCTGCAACGACAAGCAGATCGCCCTTTTTCACATCCTGACCCTCTTTTACCTTCTGTTCAAAGGGCTCACCTTTTAATTCTACAGTATCCAGACCGATATGGATCAGAATTTCTGCACCATCTGCAGTCGTAATGCCTACCGCATGACCGGTCGGAAATACGGTACTGATCTTGCCGTCTGCAGGAGCGTAAACATGTCCGTCCTGCGGGATCACAGCAATGCCCTTACCGAGGATTTCCTCAGCGAAGGTCGGATCCGGAACCTCCTTAATGCTGACACATTTTCCCTTCATCGGTGCTGTAAGCTCAATCCCTTTATCCTTTTTAAAACGATCAAAAAATCCCATTTTTCTTTCCTTCCTTTTTTTTGATATCTGCATATTTCAGCTGGACTGCGAGATAGATCACTTCCTCCTCCGTCATCTTGCAGGAAACCACGGATTCTATATAGTCTCTCATCGCTCTTGCCAGCTCATACTCATTTCTGTAATTTGCCCTGACAAATTCGTTAAAGCGGGCATCCTCTGTAATCCAGCCCTCTTTGTTCTGGATCAACCGGTTCAGCATAAACTTCAGATTTGTGATCAACCGGTCCTCATAAACCAGGTCTTCCGGAAAATGGTAATCTGCCCGAATCATTCCGATCAGGTGACGGATTATCTCCGTCATAATCTGAGTATCTCTCAGGCGCATCCCGCCAAATTCGCTGTTGACCAGATGAAATGCGATCGATGCAGCCTCATCCTCCGGCAGTCTCACTTTGATCCGCTCCTCGATCAGATCAAGGGCATGACAGCCAATCTGAAATTCTTCCGGATAAAATCTGCGGATTTCACTGTAAAGCGCATTTTCAAACAGCATACCGTCCTTAAACCGTCTCAGTGCAAAATCGATATGGTCGGTCAGCGCAAGATAAACGTTTTGGTTAAGCTGCATGGAAAGATGACTCTTCGCATAGGAAATAATCTCATCTGAAACCTGAACGCATTCCATTGGCATATTGGCAAGCAGCTCCTGAAACCGTGCCTGTAAATCCGGACTTCCCAGATGAAAAATCTTCTCCACCTGCGCAGCCTTGATTTCCTGACCGCTTTTTTTCTGGAAGCCGATGCCCCTGCCCATCGCCACGATCTCCCGTCCCTGATCATCCAGCGCGGAGATCACATTGTTATTGATTACCTTTTCTATCCTCATGCCCCGCTCCTGAAATGCAGCCCATGCGCAACAATCAACTGTCCGGTATCCCACATGGCCTTGCAGACTCTTTAGAAACAAAAAACCAAATTTTATAAACCAGTTCTGCAGAAATATATAATATCTGAAAAACTAATTTATAAAACTTGGTTTTGCCTGCCTGCCAGTAACAATCCAATTTATCTTATCGTGCTGTCGTATCAACTGACCTTAGTATACTGAACATCCATTCAGAAGTCAACCTTTATTTTTCATTTTGTCTTATTTTGTCCTTTTATTTTTTATTTTGGCATCCAGATTGCACAATCCGCCGGACCTTTCTTTTCCAGAAGTGTCCGGCGGAATCGTCATTTCTTCTTATTCATCCTATTTTCAGGACATCTCATTAAACAATTCTGATTTTTGTCCAACATCATGCTTCCATCAATGCTTCCATCTCGTCAAGCAGGCTGTCAAACAGCTTCAGTGCGCGGTGTACCGGCTCTGCGGTGCGCATATCAACGCCAGCGCCCTGCAGCAGGGAAATCGGATCTTTGGAGCAGCCGCCGGACAGGAAGTTTAAGTAATCCTTCACCGCCGGCTCGCCCTCGCTCAAAATCCGTTCAGACAGCGCCATCGCAGCGGAAAAGCCCGTCGAATACTGGAACACATAATAGTTGTAATAAAAATGCGGAATTCTCGCCCATTCGCGGTCGATTAAGTCATCCACAACAACCGCATCCCCATAATAGAATACGTTTAAGTCGTGGTAAATTTTGTTCAGGCCCTCTGCCGTTAAGCTGCCGCCGTTTTGTACCAGCTCGTTGATCTTTAACTCGAACTCTGCAAACATCGTCTGGCGGTACAGAGTCGTACGGAACTGCTCGAGGAAATAGTTGATCAGGTACGCTCTGGTCTTTTTGTCCTGCGTTTTTTTCAGCAGATGCTGCATCAGAAGCGACTCATTGCAGGTAGATGCGACTTCCGCCACAAAAATTACATACTCTCTGTCCACAGGCTCCTGATTTTTGGTGGAAAGATAGGAGTGCATCGCATGTCCCATCTCGTGCGCCAGCGTGAACTCGGAATCCAGCGTGCCCTTGTAATTTAAAAGCACATACGGATGCACAATCTGTCCTGCGCTGTACGCACCGCCGCGCTTGCCTTTGTTTTCGTAAACGTCGATCCAGCGGCTTTCAAAGCCGTGCTTTAACACTTCCCCGTACTCTTTTCCGAGAACGGCAGTCGCATCCAGCACTTCCTCCTTCGCTTTTTCAAATGGAATCTTCACATCCGCATCCGCAACGAGGGAGGTGTAAAGATCGTACATATGAAGCTCATCCGTCTTCATCAGCTTTTTGCGCAGACGCATATAACGGTGCAGGATGCCGATGTCCTCATGAACGGCTTCGATCAGGTTATGATAGACTTCCACAGGCACGTTGGTCGCATCCAGCGAAGCGTGCAGGGCGTCCGGATATTTGCGCGCCTTTGCAAAGAATTTCAGCTGGCTGACCTGCGCGTTCAGCAGTCCTGCTGCCGTATTTAATACCTTGCCATAGCCGCCGTAAAGGGATTCAAACGCCGCTTTTCTCACATTTCGATCCGGGCTCTGCATCAGCGGGATAAAGCTTCCGCCGGTCACTTCCAGCTCTTCTTCGTTGCTGCCTTTTATCGGATCAAAGGTCAGGTCTGCATTTACCAAAGACGAATAAACCGTTCCGGGCGCCTGCGCCATCTCCCCTGCATCTGCCAGTATCTTTTCCAGCTCCGGCGATAAAATATGATCCTTGCATCTGCGCACTTCATTGATGCTTCTGCGATACTTTAACAGCTCCGGCTTTTCCGCATAAAATGCTTCCAGCTTTTCCTCCGGAATGCTCAGAATTTCCGGGTCTGCAAAGGAAATCAGACCGCTGCATTCTACATATAAACCCATCGCGCGCGCAGACAGCGTCTGTCCTGCCGCGTCCGCCGTATCCTGATCCTTGACGCGGGACGCATAACCGTAAATTTCGCTCAGCATGCAGTCGAGCTTTTCTGTCAGAGCCGACCAGTCATACAGCGCCTGTGCGCTCTCACCCAGCCGTCCGGCATATTCTGCCGCTTCCTCTGCGACCTTTTTCGCTGCTGCAAAATCCTTTTCCCAGTCCTCTACCGTCGCATACATGTCTTCGATCGCCCAGGTGTCCTCTTTCTTTACCTGGCTGCGCATCGGAATCTTCTGATTTTCTTCCATGTCAAATCCCCTTTTCTAAAATCGCTTATTCCGTTTGAAAAAGTCTTACTTTTCCAAACGCCTGTGCCTATTATAAGGGACATGCGAAGAAACCGCAAGCACTGTAGCGGCAAAGTGCTTCTGCCCCACCTGCCGCGCAACTTTCTGAAAACGAAAAACCGCTTCCGGAACGGATCTCTCCATCCCGGCAGCGGTTTTTCGTTTCCGGCATTCTTGCCGTTTTATATCTTTGAAAAGTAGAAACGTCCGCCTCACAGCTTTTTCAGATAAATCTGCCATGCTGCGTAATCGGAATCCGCGCCAGGGAGCCGCAGTCCGCCACGCATCAGCGCAGCTCCTGTCAGCACCTGCTTTTGCATCCTGTCTTTTTTATCCCCTTTTAAATCTGTCAGGCTCACTTCATAGGAAGCATCGCTGCACAGTCCTCTCGGATAAACAAACTTCGCCGCGCAGTTGGTCTGCACATGCTGGTAAACCGCACTGATCAGCGCTTTGGATGCGTCCTTTGCTGCCATTTCCCATACGACACAGTTATTGTCCTGCGGGCTTGTCAGACGAAAATAACTGCCATCCGAAATTAGGTCGTAATACTGCTTGAACACCTCGATCTGACGCTTTACCTCGACCTTTTCTTCCTCCGTCATCTTGTTTAAATCCAGCTCGTAGCCAAACGTGCCCGCCATCGCCACACAGCCTCTTGTCGCAAGCGGCGTCACTCTGCCGGTCTGGTGGTTCGGCACTGCGGAAACATGCGCGCCCATTGTCGAAACCGGATAGCCAAACGACGTGCCGTACTGAATCTGCAGGCGCTCGATCGCATCCGTATCGTCGCTGCACCAGATCTGCGGGGAATAATAGAGCATCCCGGCATCAAACCGTCCGCCGCCTCCGCTGCAGCCCTCCAGTAAAAGGTGCGGATAGGCCGAAAGCATACCGTCCAGTACACGGTATAAGCCCAGCATGAACCGGTGCGCCATCTCGCCCTGCTTTTCGGCAGGCAGGGATGTAGAATATTTATCGCAAATGCTTCGATTGAAATCCCACTTCACATAGCTGATCGGTGCGCTTGCAAGCACGCTGCAGAGCCGCTCCAGGATGTAATCCTGTACATCTTTTCTGGAAAAATCGAGAATCATCTGATGTCTGCTCAGATTCGGCTTTCTGCCCGGAATCTTTACCGCCCAGTCAGGATGTGCCCGGTACAGATCGCTGTCCTCCGAAATGCATTCCGGCTCGAACCAGATGCCGAACTTCATCCCAAGTCCAACAATACGGTCTCCCAGCTCCTTTAAGCTGCAGCCCAGCTTTTCTTCATTCGGGAACCAGTCGCCCAGACCGGAACGGTCGTCGTCGCGCTTTCCAAACCATCCGTCGTCCATGACGAACAACTCGACGCCAAGCTCTGCCGCATCCTTTGCGATCGAAACAAGCTTGTCCCCGGTAAAGTCAAAGTAAGTGCCCTCCCAGTTGTTAATCAACACCGGACGGCGCTTATTTTTCCATTCGCCCCGGCAGATGTGCTCCCGGATGACCTGATGGAAATTATGGCTCAGCTTTCCAAAGCCCTCGGATGAGCAGCTCAAAATCACCTCCGGCGTATCAAAGCTCTCGCCCGGCTCCAGCGTCCACGCAAAGTCGTCCGGATGGATGCCGCAGATCAGACGGGTCTGATCGATCTGGTCTTTTTCTGTTTCCATTAAAAATTCGCCGCTGTATACAAAAGATACACCGTAGCAGAGCCCTTTTGTCTCGTTTGTATCCTTTTCACATACGACTGCAAACGGGTTGTAGTGATGGCTGGATGCACCTCTCACACTGCCGATCGCAGAAATGCCGTGCGCAATCGGAGTGCGCTGCAGGGTGCGCTCCATCGCATGCTTTCCATAAAAGGTCAGCCATTCATAGTCGCCGGACAGCCAGTCCAGGCACATGCTGGCAGCCTTTAACAGGACAACTTTACCCATTGTCCGGTTCACAACTTTCACAGCCCTTGTAATGATGTCCAGCTCTTCCAGAACGCCATACTGCAAAAGCACTTCCAGTCCGCTTTCCGGATCCCGCAAAAGGATGCCGAGGGTTTCCGCTTCTGTTTCATCCGCATAAACAGCCGGCAATCCCGGAATGCTGTATTTTCCTCTGGAAAGTTCATATCCGGCATAACAAAGCGTTACCGCCTGGCTCCCGTTTTCATTTCTGACGCGCAGGGCACTGATCCGGTAATCCCCCGTTCCGAAACAGCTGTACTCCTGCGGCGCAAGATCTGAGGAAAGTCTGTCGTCAGCACAGGACGCTTCATACGCATAGCCGGAAAATCCGCGGTCATCCGTCGGAATCCGGTAAGAAAGATCGGAATTGTCCGTCTTTTCCCCGTAATAGGTATGCAGCAGCATGCCGTAGGCATCCACTTTCATCTGATACGTCGTATTTTTGGTCTGCAGCGTAAAAGTACGCTGCTTTTCATCTGCATAAACTGCCATGGCAAATCCCCTCCTGTTTTTTCTTAAGGCAGAACGTCCATCAAATGTACATTCTGCTCCGTTTCATGTCTGATTGTGCCATCGGTTTGTATTTTACCATATCCCGCCTTCTGTCTGCAATCCATCCTTTGATCCCTGCAATGATCCCTGCAAAAAAACTTTTTACAAATCCTTATGCTGTTTTTTCGAACTGGGAATTATACAGCTGCGCGTAAAATCCGCCCTTTGCAAGCAGTTCTTCGTGCGTGCCCTGCTCTGCAATATCTCCGTCCTTCATGACCAGAATCACATCCGCGTCCCGGATCGTCGAAAGTCGATGGGCAATGACAAAGCTCGTTCTGCCCTTCATCAGGTTATTCATCGCTTTCTGGATCTGGATTTCTGTTCTCGTATCGACGGAGCTGGTCGCCTCGTCCAGAATCAAGATCGGATTGTCAGCAAGAATTGCACGTGCAATCGTCAGAAGCTGTTTCTGTCCCTGCGAAACGTTGGTTGCGTCTTCATTTAACTCCATCTGATAACCGCCCGGCAGCGTCCGGATGAAATGATCCGCATGCGCCGCTTTTGCCGCCGCGATGACTTCCTCATCTGTTGCATCCAGCCGTCCGTAACGGATATTTTCCATAATGGTTCCCTGAAACAGCCAGGTATCCTGCAGTACCATGCCAAACATTTCACGCAGCTGTCCTCTGTTGAAATTCCGGATATCGTGTCCATCCAGGCAGATTCTGCCGCTGTTTACGTCATAGAAACGCATCAGCAGCTTGACCATTGTCGTCTTTCCGGCGCCGGTCGGTCCAACAATCGCAACCATCTGCCCCGGTTTTACTTCACAGGAGAAATCCTGAATAACGATTTTATCCGGTGTATAGCCAAACCGTACATGCTCAAAGCTTACGGCACCGGTCAGCTGATCCATTGATACCGGATGCTCAACGGTCTGCTCTTCCTCTTCCTCGTCCAGGAATTCAAAAACACGCTCTGCGGCAGCCGCTGCGGACTGCAGCATGTTTGAAACCTGCGCAATCTGTGTGATCGGCTGTGTGAAATTTTTCACATACTGGATAAACGCCTGGATATCGCCGACCTCGATCGTGCCGTTTACCGCCAGAACACTTCCCAGCACTGCAACCGCAACATAGCCGAGGTTTCCGACAAAGGTCATGATCGGCTGCATCAGACCGGAAATAAACTGGGATTTCCACGCGGATTCATACAGTCTGTCGTTTGTCCGGGAAAACGTTTCCTCCACCACTTCTTCGCGGTTGAACGCCCGGATGACC
>ERZ837487.3705-NODE-3705-length-13288-cov-19.577798_pt1 | contig 13288 bp, 10 predicted proteins | sample MGYA00519911_ERZ837487 | MGnify/ENA primary metagenome ERZ837487 (study PRJEB31850, sample SAMEA3708818) | human gut metagenome | biome: human gut; feature: human-associated habitat; material: faeces | place: China | collected 2014 ...
AAAATTAGTCCTTATTGGGTTTCGGGATCAGCAGAATGGACATCGTGCGGCCCTCGAGCACCGGCGGCTTATCGGTGGATGCCTGAGGCAGAGCCTCGGCAAAACGTTTCAGCACGTCTGCGCCCAGAGCACTGTGCGCCATTTCACGGCCGCGGAAGCGGATCGAAACCTTAACCTTGTGGCCAGCTGCCAGGAACTTGGCAGTCTGGTTCAGCTTGGTATTGAAGTCGTTGGTGTCAATGTTGAGCGAAAGGCGGGTCTCTTTAACTTCGACCACCTTCTGGTTCTTCTTGGCTTCCTTCTCCTTCTTCTGCTGTTCAAAACGGTACTTGCCGTAATCCAGCACCTTGCACACAGGCGGAACGGCCTGCGGTGCGATCTTGACCAGATCCAGCCCGGCGTCCTCAGCAGCGCGCATGGCCACCTGAATGGACACAACGCCCTTCTGCTCGCCGTCTGCACCGATCAGACGGACCTCACGGTCACGGATCTGACCGTTGATCTCCAGTTCCTTCGACTTTCCAGCGGTAGCGATAATGAATGCACCTCCAAACAAAATCCATAGTGTTGCAATATTTGGCATAGAAAACGCGGCCGCCCGTTTCCGGACAGCCGCGCAAATTCACTCAAAGCCGCAGTTCACACAAAGGTGAACCGCCTTTTCGTATAGCCCGGGGGATGTTTCCCTCGCAAGGCGAGCGCGGCACAGGCCGTAGCTGCTTTCTTTACGCGGTTATTTTACCACAGCCGCCAAGCCCTGTCAAGAACTTTTTATTCGTTTTACGAGAAAAATATTACTTTTTAAAGACTTTCCCTCGGGGGAAGGCTTACACCTCAACCAGTTTGCCCAGTGCAAAGGAATAGATACCCTTATAGGTCACCGGCTTCGGGGCAAAGCGCTTGCCGATGGCGATGGCATACAGGTTCAGCTGCCCGCGGTAGGCCTGCACAAGCTGCTGTTCGGTCTTGCGGCGGTCGGTCTTGTAGTCCAGCAGTTCCAGATGGTCCGGATACACCAGCACAAGGTCGGCGATGCCCTGCACCAGCACCTGCTCGTCCTGCACGGCGACTGCGGTCTGCGGCGGGGTGCCCTGCGCCGCCAACACTGCCGACGCGGGCAGCGCTGTGATGAAGGCCAGCTCCCGCAGCACTTCTTCTGCCGCGCAGATCTTTGCAAAGGCTTCGTTCTCCGCAAAGCGCCGGATGCGGCCCGCATCCAGCTTTTCGGCGATCTCCGGCGCCACCAGCTGCGCGCTCACCTGCCGCTGCCGCTCGGCGGCAATGGCTTCGTCCAGCGTGCCGGCCTGCTTTGCTTCCGCCAGCGCCGCAAAGTCCGCATGTTCGAGGAAGGCATGCAGCGCCGTGCCCATCTCGGCGGCGGTCAGGCCATCTTTGGAGAGGAAGGCCGGCCGCTCCAGCGTGGTCTGCTCGGCCTTGTGCACGATGCTGGTCACGCTGACCTTGGCGGGCACCGCCGCCAGCTGCACCGCCGGGTATTGCCACGCAAAGCCCGCCCGCAGCTGTTCCACCAGCACCGGGTCGGCAGGGAGTGGCGCTTCCGGCTCAGGCTGCGCTTCGGCCTGTTCCGGCTCGGGCTGCGCCTCCTGCACGGTGACGGCGATCTCACTTTCGGCAAACACGAAGGGCAGTTCCAGATCTTCCGCCAGACGGCGCAGTGCCCCGCCGAAGGGGTGCACCAGCAGCGCCGCCCGCAGCCAGTCGGCAAAGCTGTTTGCCTGCCGGTTCAGCGTTTCCCCGGCTCCCGCCGCCAGAAACGCTGCGGCGCGGGCCAGCGGGTTTGCGGTTTTTGTGATGCCCAGCGGTACCGTGAGGATGAGCCTGTCCTGCGCGCGGGTCAGCGCCACATATAAAAGGCGCATCTGCTCGCTGCGCAGTTCCTTTTCGTGTACGCTGGCAAGAGCGGTGTAGGCCGCCGTTTTATAAGTGCCCTCGCCCTGTTCCGGGCGCAGACGCAGGCCCGCGCCGTACTCCCGGTGCAGCAGCACCGGTTGACGGGTATCGGACACATTGAACCGCCGCGCCGTGTCCGCCACGAACACCACCGGAAACTGCAGTCCCTTGGAGCGGTGAATGGTCATGATGGTCACGCAGCCCGGGCGCGCCCCGCCGGGCACGGTATCCTGTCCGGTGGAACCGGCCTGTGCCGCCGCGTCGATGGCGCGTACCAGCGCCGAGATGCCGTTCGTGCCGGACGCTGCACAGAAGGACGCGAACCGGCGGGCGTCCTCCCGGCGGCGGGCGCCGTTTTCCATCGCGCCCAGTGCCGCGAGATAGCCGGTGGAGACAAAGATCTCCTCCAATAGCTGTTCCGCCGGGGCGCTGCGGGCCATACGGCGCAGGGCGGTCAGACGGTCGTAGAACTGCTTTACTTTTTCGGTAAAGGGGTCGGTCTCATCGCTCCGCACCGTCTGCAGCACTGCACCGTACAGGCTCATGCGGGTGCGCTTTTCGCCGGGGGCCGTCGGCGCAGCCTGCGCCCGCAGCCGCACAAGGTCATCGTCCGTAAAGCCGAACATCGGCCCCAGCATGGCCGCCGCCAGGTAGATATCCTGCGCGGGGTTGTCGATGACCTTCAGCAGCGAGATGAGCGGCCGGATGTGGGGCGCGGTCATCAGGTTTTCGCGGGCGTCGGCGTACACCGGGATGCCCCGGGCAGTGAGGGCTTCTTCGTAAGCCAGAAAATCGCCGCGGGCTGCCAGCAGGATGCAGCAGTCCTCGTACTGCACCGGGCGGGTGGCTGCGCCGTCCCGCACGGGTTCACCGCTTTGCACCAGCTCTTCGATGCGCCCGGCGATCCATTCCGCGTCGGTTTCGGCGGTGTCGTCGGGCAGGAAATGCGCTTCCACGCCGCCTGCATACTCGCCGGGTGCCCCGCACACCAGCCGCTGCCCGTCGCCATAGGCGGTATCGCCCAGCTCCGGGGTCATAAGCTGTTCAAAGATAAAGTTGATGCCCGCCACCACCTGCGGAGCCGAGCGGAAGTTTGCATCCAGCGCCAGCAATGCATCGGTGCCCGGCGTTCCCTCTGCCGGGCGGGGCCGCGCCGCGCCGCCGGGCAGAACCGGCCACGCATCCAGTTTTGCCCGGAAAATACTGGGGTCTGCCTGCCGGAAGCGGTAGATACTCTGTTTCAGGTCGCCCACGAGAAACAGGTTGTCCCCCGCCGGATCGGCAAGGCAGCGGTACAGCGCATCCTGCAAAGCGTTCGTGTCCTGATATTCGTCCACCATGACCGCCGCATAGTTCTGCCGGATGCTCCCGCACAGTTCGGTTGGGGTGCCGTCCGCATGGCGCAGAAGCCGCAGCGCCTGATGTTCAAAGTCACTGAATTCCAGCAGCTTGCGTTCTTTTTTCTTCGCCGAGAAGCGGGCGTCGAAATCCCGCACGGCATCGAACAGCGCCCGCAGCCGGGGCAGAGCCGCTTTGCGGTCGGCTTCGGCTTCTTCCTCGCTGCAGCCAATCAACCCAATGATCTGTTCAAACAACTTGGCCGCTTCGTCCGCACGGGTGCGCACCGCCGCCTTGTGGTCGCCGGTCAGCCGTTTTTTCATTCCCTTCAGGCCGGGCGTTTCTTCCATGCCCAGCACATAGGGGGTCAGCCGGTCGTACAGCGGGGTCCACTCCCCTGCCGCCGCCAGCCGCTCCACCTCGCCCAGCAGAGCGGCGGCGTTTTCCAGCCGGAAGAGCGGATCGGCGAATTTCTCGTTGACGCCTGCCACAGCTTTGGCTTTGGAAGCGGTGGTTTTGCCCTTTTCCTCGGCCTGTGCCTGTGCAAGAGCGAAATCTTCTTTGCAGTCGGTCAGCGCCGCACACAGCAGCTCCCGCCCCGCTCTGGCGCAGCGGGCCGCTTCGGCTAAGAGCAGGCCGTGCCAAACCGTATCGTCAAAGCCGTTTTCCTGCTGCCACGGTGCCAGATATTCGTCCAACTTCCGGCCGTAATCCGGCAAGGAGCGCAGGAAATCGTACACCTGCAGGATGGTATCCCCTGCGGGCTTATCCGTCCGCCCCTTGCCGTAAAGGTCGGCAAAGGCGCAGAAATCCGGGTCGCGGTAGGCGTTTTCAAGCGTCTCGGCCAGCGCCGACGCCCGCAGCACTTCCACACTGCCGGGGTCGGCCGGGGTGAAATCCGGCGGGATGTCCAGTGCCTGAAAATGCTTGTGCAGCAGGTCCAGACAGAAGGCGTCGATGGTGCAGATGGGAGCACGCTGCAACAGCATCCGCTGGCGGCGCAGCGCCGTGTTGCCCGGTTCCTGCTGGCTGCGGCGCAGCAGCGCCTGGCCGATGCGCGCCCGCAGCTCTGCCGCCGCCGCATTGGTAAAGGTGACGATGAGCAGTTTATCGGCGTCCACCGGGTGTTCCGGGTCGGTGATGAGCCGCACTGCCCGCTCGGTCAGAACGGCGGTCTTGCCGCTGCCCGCCGCGGCGCTCACCAGCAGCGCACCGCCCCGGTCGTCGATGGCGGCCTGCTGCGCCGGGGTCCATCTGGGTTCGCTCATGTCGGCTCGCTCTCCTTTCCGTCGGGTTCTTCTTCGGGTTCAAACGGCTTCGGCGGGGCGTCCAGCGCCCGCTCGCCGATGCCGGTCTCATGGCAGCAGATAAAGCTGTAGTCGCACCACAGGCAGGGATTTTTGCCGGTCACCAACGGCTCGGCTTCGATCTGCCCGCCGTAGAGCTGTTCGCCCATCCGGGTGACAAGATCGTCCAGATGCAGCTGGATGCGGTTGAGCTTTGCAATGTCTGCGCGCTTATCTTTTTGAAGCGGGCTGGGCACGCCGTTGCGGTAGCCGAAGGGCAGATACCGGCCCGTCTCGTCGGCGTCCATGGCATCGAACACCTTCTGTTCGTCCCGCACAAGGCCGTCCAGCTGGTATTCCACGCTGCGGGCCGCCTTTTCGCGGGTGGTGATCTCCGGAGCCGGGTCGGCCAGCAGGTACAGCACGCCCGCCGGTTCCGCACCGGTAAAGCGCCCGCTCTTGTCCCGGGTCAGGCTGAACAGATACAGCAGCATCTGGCAGTCCAGCCCGCAGTACACTTCTTTCAGGTTCAGTTTTTTGGTGCCGGTCTTGTAGTCCACCACCCGCACCCAGCGGGTCCCGTTTTCTTCCACCCACTCGTCGGCGCGGTCCACGGTGCCCACCAGCTGGACGGTGCGCCCGTCCGAGAGATGATACAGCTGGCCGGACACGGCGTTCTCTCCGCTGCCGATCTTCAGTTCGCAGGCGGCAGGCTTGAACTGCGACTGGTTCTGTTCGTCCCGCAGATAGCAAAGCAGGCTCGCCATGCTCTTTTTCAGGCGGGAGAGCAGATAGGCGAACCGGGCGGTGTCCTCGGGCAGATAGCGTTTTGCGTATTCGTCCACCAGCAGCGCCGCAAGGTTTGCCATGGCGTAATCATCCAGCTGCAGGAACGGTTCCAGCCCGCCGCAGGGGTTGTCCGCTCCGGGGTGGGGGTCCAGCGCCATCTGCAGCACCCAGTGCATCAGAGTGCCGCTCTGGTCGGCCGAAAGCTCCGCCCGCTTGCGGGGTTTCAGCCCCAGCACATACTGCAGGAAATAGCCGTACCGGCAGGTATAGTATTTTTCCAGCTGGCTGGGCGAGATGCGCAGTTTCCGGCCCAGCAGAGTTTCCAGCGCGGGCAGGTCTTCCACCTTCCGGGGCGGGTTTTCTTCCATGCGGCGCAGCAGTTCCAGCCCCCGGGGCGGGTTTTCGCCGGGGATGTGCAGCGCTTCGGTCAGACTGACACGTTCGATCTCGGTCAGCGGCCAGCCGCCGCCCAGCGTGTCCAGACCGTCCGCCGGGGTGGCGGCAAGGTCGGACAGTTCCAGCTCCGGCAGGTCCGGGTGCAGGGCGTCCACGATGGGTTCCAGCGCCGCGCACAGGGTCTGCCCCTGCCCTTTGGGCCAGCTGAGCCAAAGCCCCTTTGCCGGAGCGGTGAGTGCCTTGTAAAAGCAGACCTGTTCGCGCACCACGCGGTTCTCGAAGCAGTCCGGCAGTTCGATCTGATTTGCCATCAGGGCATCCCGGTCGGCGTGGGTAAGCAGGCCGCTCTCGGAGGGTGCCCGGGGGAACTCCCCTTCCGAAAGCCCCAGCACGAACACATAATCCGGCGCGTCCAGACGCATCTTGCCGGCGCTGGCCAGCACCACGGCGTCCAGCGTCTGCGGGATGTGCCCCAGATCCGACGAGCGCAGCAGCAGGCTGAACAGCTCTTCGTATTCCGGAATGGTCACGCCCTGACTGCCCAGCAGATGCGCCATTTCGTTCAGTAATTGCATCACCACGTTCCACCCGCGGGCGGCTTCCTCCGCCGCCGGGATGCCGCGCGCTTTGCGGATGGCCTCCACCTGTGCGGCCTGCTGCTCCTCGGCACCCAGTTCGTTCAGGCAGAAATACAGCGCCCGGCTGATCTGCTCGGCGTTGCCGCCCCGCGCCCTGCCGCGCAGAGTGTCCAGCGCCGTCATCAGCAGCTGACGGGCGGTCTCGGCATCTTTCAGCGTTTGTTTGTCTTCCTCGGTGGGTTCGCTCTCGCCGAAACCCCGGGGGCTTTTTTCAAATGGTTCCCGCCACGCCGCCGCATTGAGCGACCAGGTGTAGGCATAGTTTTCCAGCGCACAGACCTGCGGTTCGGTCAGGCTGCACAGGCCAGTCTTGGCAAGAACGGTCAGGTTTTCGGTCAGGTCCGCGCCCCGCAGCAATGCCAGCAGCGCCCGCACCGCCGTGGCCGGGGCGCTGAACTCCGGGGTGGTCGGCTCATCGCAATAGAGCGGGATGTCCGCCATGCGGAACTCGTACCGGATGGCGGCGCGGTAGTCCGCGATGTCGCGGCAGACCACCGCCATTTTGCCGCAGCGCACCCCCTGCCGCATCAGGCGGCGGATGGCGGCGGCGGTGCATCGGGCTTCGTCCTCCCGGCTGGCGGCGGCAAACAGACGCACCTCCGGCGCGGCGGGCAGCGGTCCGCATTTTCCGCTTTCCAGCAGAGCGGTCACAGCGGCAAGGCCGGGAGTATCCCGGTGCCGCAGATCGCGGCGCAGCAGTTCCGGCGCGGCTATTTCGGCTCCGCTCCGGCGCGCCAGCTGACGCAGCTGCATGGCCACCTGCTTTGCGCCGGAAAATAGCCCCGTGTCCCCGGGAATCATCGGTGTGCCGTCGTCGCACAGCGCCACCGTCACGCCGGGCAGGGCGGCCAGCATCGCGCCCATCAGCCGCTTTTTGGGGGCGTTGAAGGTATCGAACTCGTCGATGAACACCTCCCGCTCCCGCAGAAACTCCGGCAGCTCACCCCGGGCAAGGGCAGCTTCCAGCCGGCCGGCCGCCAGTTCCAGACGGTCGGCGGGGTCCATGCCGGTGCCGGCCAGCAGGGTCTCGTAGCCCTGAAAGATCAGCGCCAGTTCGGCCAGCTTGCCGCTTTCCGCACCGCAGGCAGGTGCCAGCCCGGCCAGCTGTTCGCCCGAAAGACCCGCGCTTTTCAGCTCGTCGATGGTCTCGGCGGCCATCTGGCAGAAGGCGGCGCTGCGGCGGTGGCGGTAGTAATAGTGCACGTTGTCCTGCAGTTCTTCCAGCGCACGGCGCACCAGCACGGCACGCCCTGCGTCCGAAAGGGTCTGCACCGCCGCGCCGCCCTCCGCCGACAGGATGCGCTCGGCAAGGCTGGTAAAGGAAAAGCTTTCCACCATGCCGGAAAGCGCATCCCCCAGTTCCCGGTAGATGCGCCCCTCGGTGCTGGAGGTAAACTGTTCCGGCACCAGAAGGATGCTGTGCTTTCCTGCTTCGGCACGCGCCCGGATGCGGGCATAGAGCAGGGTGGTCTTGCCGCTGCCAGAGCCGCCCAGAACCAGTTTGAGCATTCCGTTTTCCTCCTGAAGATACAATTTTGTTTGCCTTATTGTAACACGAAACCGGTGCCAAAACCACCCGTTTTCTTTACACAGGCAGCGCAGGTGTGGTACACTGGGGCAAAACCATACCCGCGAAAGAAAGGAACCGCTATGAAAATTCTCGCTGTAGATTACGGCGACAGCCGCACCGGCCTTGCCACCTGCGACCGCACCGAATTTCTCACCTCTGCCATCACGCCGCAGATCACCCTCAAGGCCCGCAACAAGGTCGCCGCCCGGGTGTGTGAAGTGGCAAAGGAGATCGACGCCGAACTCATCGTCATCGGCCTGCCGCTGAACATGGACGGTACCGAGGGTGAACGCGCCGCCAAGAGCCGCAAGCTTGCAAAGACCGTGGAGCTGTGGAGCGGCCTGCCGGTGCGCATGTGGGACGAGCGGCAGACCACCTGCGCCGCCGCCGACCTGCTGGACGAAAGCGGCACCTTCGGCGCAAAGCGCAAGGAAATTCTGGATTCCGTCAGCGCCACGGTCATTCTGGACGACTACCTTGCATGGCGCAAGGAGCACCCGGGGGAATTATAAGAAAAAGGACACCGTTCGGTGTCCTTTTTCTTATTCGTATTGGGAAATCGTCACGCTGTTGATGGTGATGGTCTCGGTGGGCTTCTGGTTTTCATCCACGTCGGTCTGACCGATGGTGTCCACCACATCCATGCCCTCGTACACCTGCCCGAACACGGTATCGGTGTAGTCGAGATAGGGCGCGCCGCCTGCGGTCTGGTAGGCGCTGACCACCTCAGCCCGGTAGCCTGCGCTGTTCATCTGGTCCACCAGCTCCTGCGTCACAGACTGGCCGCCCGGCAGCGTCTGCATCACATAGAACACGCTGGCGCACTCGCCGGAAGCATCCACGCCCATGCACAGCGCCCCCGAGTAGTGGTGCAGGCGGTCGGTAGTCTCCACCGGGTAGCGGTTGCCGTTCCAGATGGTGGTGCCATTGCCGTCGGCACCCTGCCCGGCTTCCACCACAAAGCCGCTCTCCACCCGGGTGACGGTCAGGCCGTTGTAGTAGCCTGCCTGCACAAGACCGGTGAAGTTATCGTATGCCTGCGGGGCTTCCTGCGGGAAGAGCACCGCTTTGAACACGCCTGCCGAGGTATCGAACACCGCCACGGTGTCGCCCGCTGTCGGATGAACGAACTGCTCTTCGGCGGATTCCACCGCCGGGCGGTCGATCTTCTGCACGGAGGAGCCGCCCCCGCCGCCGAGACCGCCGAGGCTGCCAAAGCTGCAGCCCGTCAGCACCAGTACTGCCGCCGCAAGCAGCGCCGCCCATCGTTTTTTATGCATGTTCTTTTCCCCCGCTCCATATGCTATAGTATGCGCACGCGGAACCGTGCGCAGAAGATTCAGAGGATAGTATACCACATTCCGGCGCGCAGTGCGAGAGGAAATGCGTGAAAATTTGTTACACAATTTCTGTGCGAAAAAGCATCTTGACGAGCAGGCAAAAAAACGCTACACTATATGCAGACCAAGCGGGACGGCACAAACAAAAGCCCGCCTTATGACACAGTACAGGAGACAAGAGCTATGTCTGACGAAATCAAGAATCCCAATACCGAAGAGGAATATCAGCCTGACCTGATGACCCTGCAGGATGAGGACGGCAACGAGGTCACGTTTGAAGTGATCGATGCGCTGGACCACAAGGGTGTGCATTATCTGGCTGTTGTGGAATATGCCGAAAACGAAGAGGATGTCAACGAGGATGCCCAGCTGGTCATTCTGAGCGTCGGCGAAGATGACGAGGGCGAGTATCTGGACGTTGTGGAAGACGACGAAACTCTGCTGGAAGTCAGCAAGCTGTTTGAGCAGCGCCTGAGCGACGAGTACGACATCGAAGAATAATTCCAGACAAATTACCCGGCTAAGACTTCCTGCCCGGCTCGATTTGTTGCGGTTTATATGATCCTACTAATCATTCAACGGGAGCCCGGAGTTCTCCGGCGGATTGCAGACCTCCCCGCCATGGGTCGACCATGGAGGTTCGATGAGGAAGCGTGAATCCGGCGACAGGGCACCCACCTGTCCGTAAGGGTAGGTTTGATTGACCGCAGACGACCGGGCGGGATCTTTTTATAGCAATCCATCCACCACCGCTCTCTGCAGTTTCAGGCAGAGCAGCAGTGCGTGGATTTTTTTATCGGAATCATTGGAAAGGATGTGCACCTGCGGCATGAAGTCGGAACATCTGGTCGGAACCTCGATCCCCCGGTTCACCTTTGACACCCCCACCACTCCCGGAAATGATTTTTACAGCCTGTGCGAGGGCAGCCAGCCGCTGGTGATGATCTTTCTGCCCGGGTTCGACCACCCGGTCACGCAGGAATATCTGACCCGCTACCTCAGGACCCTGCCCCGCCTGCGGAAGGTTCGGCTGGCCTGTGTGGTGCGTTCCTCGCCCAGAATGGTATCCAAGGCCACAAAGGGTACCGAGTTTCCCTTCCCGCTCATCTGCGACGCGCCGGGCGTTTTGTACAGCTACCTCGGCGTAGAGCAGGCGCGGGGCATCCTGAGCTGGAGTTTTGCCGCGCAGCGCATCTATAAAAATGCAAAGGAAGCCGGCTACCGCTACGACAGCAGCGCCCCGCAGCTGCTGCCCATGACGCTGGTGGTGGGCCATCAGGGCAAGATCCTGTTCACCCACTCCGGCCGCAGCCAGACCGACCTGCCCGAGGACTGCACCGCCATCCGGGAGATCGCCCACGAAGTGGTGCACACCGTGGCCGAGGATCAGAAGCGGGCGCATCCCCACTGCTCGGACGAGACCCTCACCCTGCCGGATCTGGTCGGGTGGGAGGACGACAACAGCTGAAAGAAAGGCATCTGCATACGCAGATGCCTTTCTTTCAGCCTTCTGATGAATCTTCCTCCTCAAACAGCCCCGGGATGCCGCACAGAGCGGCGATGCCCACCAGCGTGAACACGATGCGGGACCAGATGGATGCGCTGCCACCCAGCAGCCAGCCCACAAAATCGAATTGGAACAGCCCCACAAGGCCCCAGTTGATGCCGCCGATGATCATTAAGATCAGACAGATTTTATAAAAGGTCCGCACAGAAAAGACCTCCTTCCCTTGCAGGCAGTATGCCCGGCGGAAAGGAGGTCTATGCATTTTTATCGGATGACCCGTGCGCCGCCGCGGTCCGGCTGGGCAAGATACACCTGTTTCCAGCGTTTGCGCGCCGCCTGCACCGCCGTGTGAGCCGACGCTTCATCCCGGAACACGCCGAACACTGCCGCACCGCTTCCGGTCATCAACGCCGTCACCGCGCCATGCTCTTTCAGCAGCGCCTTGATGGCAGCAGTATCCTTTGCGCCGCTGCACTCTTCCAGCGCGTTGCCGGCGGCAGCGCACACCGCGTCCAGATCTCCGGCGCGGATGGCCGCTTCCTGCGCTTCGCAGTCCGGGTGGACGCTGCTGCCCACCTTATCATAGGCCGCAAAAGCTTCCGGCGTGGAGACGCCGTAGTCCGGCATGACCACCGTGAACCAGCACTCCGGCACCGGCGGAAGCGCCTTGAGAAAGTCGCCCACGCCCTGCACCCGGCAGGTGCCGCCCATCAGGGCAAAGGGCACGTCCGCACCGATCTTTGCGCCCAGTGCACACAGCTCGCTCATGGAGAGCCGTGCACCGTACAGCTCGTTCATGCCCACCAGCACAGCGGCGGCGTCGGCGCTGCCGCCTGCCATGCCTGCCCGCACCGGGGTGCTCTTATAAATGGTGATATCCACGCCCGCCAGCAGGCCGGTATAATCAAAGAACGCCAGCGCCGCCTTGATGGCAGTGTTTTTGTTGTTGGGAGCCACCAGGCTGCCCGGCAGCCGCAGGTTCAGGTAAGGGCTGCGGCGCAGCACTACCCGCTCGTAGAGGGTGATGGCCTGCATGGTCATGTCCAGATCATGGTAGCCGCCCGGCAGCAGACCCACCACGTCCAGCGCCAGATTCAGCTTGGCCGGTGCCAGCACCGTTACACAGTTCAGCTTTGCCATCTGCGCTGCCTCCTCAGTTGCCGTGGTAGATACCGTTTTCCTGCAGGAAAGCCCGGATGCGCTTGAGTGCCTCGGTCAGGTGTTCCACACTGTAGGCGTAGGACACACGGCAGTAGCCCTCGCCGGAAGCGCCAAAGGCGTCGCCGGGGATAATGGCCACATGCTTCTGTTCCAGCAGTTTCGTGCAGAAATCCTGACTGCTCATGCCCGTGCTCTTGATGCAGGGGAAGGCGTAGAACGCACCGCGCGGCTCAAAGCAGGTCAGACCCATATCATTGAAGGAACGCACCACAAGACGGCGGCGCATATTGTACTCATCCCGCATCCGGTCGATCTCGCCGTCGCACTCCTTCAGGGCGGTGATGGCGGCGTACTGGCTGGTGGTGGGGGCGCTCATGATGGCGCTCTGGTGGATCTTGGTCATAATCTTAATGACGGGTGCCGGGCCGCAGGCGTAGCCCAGACGCCAGCCGGTCATGGCGTAAGTCTTGGAAAAACCGTTCACCACAATGGTGCGCTCGGCCATGCCGGGCAGGGTGGCGATGGACACATGGGGCCGCAGGCCGTAGTTCAGCTCGGCGTAGATCTCATCCGACAGCACCATGATGTTGGTGTCCCGCAGAACATCGGCAATGGCTTCCAGATCTTCCTGCTCCATCACCGCGCCGGTGGGGTTGTTGGGAAAGGGCATGATGAGCAGCTTGGTCTTGGGTGTGATGGCTGCTTTGAGCGCATCGGCGCGCAGGCGGAACTCGTCCTCCTGATGGCAGGTCACATGCACCGGCACGCCGCCGGACAGGGTGGTGATGGGTTCGTAGCACACAAAGCACGGCTCCGGGATGATCACCTCATCCCCGGGCTGCACCAGCGTGCGGATGCACATATCAATGGCTTCGCTGCCGCCCACCGTCACCAGCACTTCGTGCAGCGGGTCGTAGCGCAGGCCCATGCGGCGTTCCAGATATTTTGCGATCTCGGCGCGCAGCTCCTTCAGGCCGGCATTGGCAGTGTAGCGGGTGCGGCCGTGTTCCAGGCTCTCAATGCCGGCTTCACGCACAGCCCACGGCGTTTTAAAGTCCGGCTCACCCACGCCCAGACTGATGCACTCGGGCATGTCGGCAGCCAGATCAAAGAATTTGCGGATGCCGGAGGGGCGCATGGCCTCGGCGGCAGGCGCGATCAGTTTAGCGTAATCCATCACAGCACCGTGCACTCTCTTTCATCGATTTCTTCGTCCTGATAGAGCCGGCCCTCTTTTTTATAGGTGCGCAGCACAAAATGGGTGGCCGTGGACAGCACATCGTCCAGCGGGCTCAGCCGCTTTGCCACGAACAGGGCGATCTCCTGGAAGGTCTGGCCCTTGATGACCAGCT
>ERZ837487.3708-NODE-3708-length-13279-cov-6.084619_pt1 | contig 13279 bp, 10 predicted proteins | sample MGYA00519911_ERZ837487 | MGnify/ENA primary metagenome ERZ837487 (study PRJEB31850, sample SAMEA3708818) | human gut metagenome | biome: human gut; feature: human-associated habitat; material: faeces | place: China | collected 2014 ...
TTTGAGAAGCCGACCGATCCGTTTATGAAATCTATGTTGAAGGCTGCCGAAACAGCTATTCATACTTATGTGTCGCCTGATGTGCAAGTTACGGTTGCGACGGAAAGCAAGCAGGCTGCCCGTCCGGAAGTAGGAAAGCTGCTTCCGCAGGTGAAGAATATCATCGGTATATCTTCCGGTAAGGGTGGGGTAGGCAAGTCTACCGTCTCGGCGAATCTGGCAGTTGCTTTGGCAAAATTGGGTTATAAGGTCGGTTTGCTTGATGCGGATATCTTCGGACCATCTATGCCGAAAATGTTTCAGGTGGAGGACGCGCGTCCGTATGCCGAACGTATTGACGGTCGCGACTTGATTATTCCTGTTGAGAAATACGGTGTGAAGTTATTGTCTATCGGCTTCTTTGTCGATCCCGATCAGGCTACGTTGTGGCGTGGTGGAATGGCTAGCAATGCGCTGAAACAGTTGATTGGCGATGCCTCTTGGGGTGAACTGGATTATTTCCTGATTGACCTTCCTCCCGGCACAAGTGACATTCATCTGACCGTTGTTCAGACATTGGCTATGACGGGAGCGATTGTCGTCAGCACTCCGCAGGCTGTTGCACTGGCGGATGCCCGTAAAGGAATCAACATGTTCACGAATGATAAAGTGAATGTACCTATTCTCGGTTTGGTTGAGAATATGGCTTGGTTTACTCCCGCTGAACTACCCGAGAATAAATACTATATCTTTGGTAAAGAAGGTGCCAAGAAACTGGCTGAAGAAATGAATGTTCCTTTGTTGGGGCAGATTCCTATCGTGCAAAGCATCTGTGAAGGAGGAGATAATGGTACTCCCGTTGCGTTGGATGAAGACTCCGTGACCGGACGCGCTTTCTTATCCCTGGCTGCCAGTGTTGTTCGTCAGGTAGATCGCCGGAATGTAGAGATGGCTCCGACTCAAATCGTGGAAATGCATAAATAAATGGAATCTGGAGTTGGATAGCTTTGCAGTAAGTTGTCCATAGGATATAGAGCGAGCCTCTGTAGTCTTTTCAAAGACTATGGAGGCTCGTTTATTTATTAGGATCATATAGAATCCGTTGTTGGCGGATTCTCTTCTACAAAATAGTGACGCTATCCAATATAAATAGTGACGGTATATGACAACGATACCGTCACTATCCTAAGCATATACCGTCACTATTTTTTTCTATATCAATCAGGAGTCTTGCGTTTATTTATGGCGTATATCAACAACGATTTCTGCTTGATCTATTTTTTACGTTTGAATTATTTATTCAAAGCTTTCATAAGTTCTTTTTTCATGGTGTCTACTCCGGGAAATCCAGTTTGTTTGAAGGTGATATTACCCTCCGGATCAACAACAAAATAAGTGGGAACTCCTCGGATATTGAAGTTGGACATTAGAAAGCTCCATTGCTCATTTGTCACACGGAAATGCTCACCATGAATGTCGGTAATCATATTTTCCCAAGTGCCTTTGGGTGAAGTTTCGCCTGTGATGTAGAGGTAGATAATATCCTTGTCTTTTAATTCCTCTTTCATTGGAGTGATGGCTTTATTAGCTGTGCGACAAGGGCCACACCATGTTGCCCAAAAATCAACTAACAGTGTGTGTCCCCGGAATTTAGAGATAATGGATGGGAATAAATCTTCATTGGAGACTTGTCCTGTCTCGTTAACAGTGAAGCCTGTCTTTCTTTTGTTTAATTCTATCTTCTTTATTATCTCTTTGTTAACTTGAGTAAGCATCTCTGCATATACCGGGGAAGAAAAAGTCTTTAATTCAACATTCTGTTCTGCTGTTAACGGGGTAAAATCCTTAATGGATTGATATAGCTTATTAAATTTAATGTTATCGAATAGAGGTCCCTGTCCCGTTCTTAGTGTCTCTTTAAGTACATCTAAAGAATTCGGCAGAAAGTTTATTAAATATATCGTTGACGCGTAATATTTGCCGTATAAAGCTTTAAGAGTGTTGATAGAACTGAATTCCTTCAGTATGTCATAGTAGCCTTTGGGAGTATCGATGTGGGTATTATAAAAATAATCGTCTGTCTGCTCTCTATTCAGTTTGTTAACAGCAATATATGCAGATTTTAGTTCTCTCTCTGTCATGGCGATTTTGCCAGTCGCTTCCAGATCTACCAGGATATTTAATAGCTCTTTGCACGCATTGCTGTATGGGGATTGCGCAATTTCTTTTCGAACGGATGGAAGGCGCTCAAGTACATAAGCTTTATATTCATCTGCACTTTTCCCGACAATGTCATTGTACATATCCATGTAATAAACGCTTTTTAATACAATATCTATATCTACTGAAGCTAATTCTTGTTGTAGGCTAGCCAGATAACCATTGAAGTATACAGGCTCTCCATACGTTTTATCTTTTCTTTGTAGATGTGCTTGTCTGCGGCAAAGTTCCTTTGTATTTATAATGAGTGATGTCTCTTCATTGGGAGCTATCAGACATTCAATCCAACCAAAAGGAAATTCCAATGCTACGCTTGTGACAGATGCAACCTTTACTTCCGCCAGGAAAGTGCCGTCCTCCTTGATTTTTATGATATTCTGTTCGTTGTGGATATTCAGTGCAGGACTTTCTATGTGCATCTTCACTTGCTTTATCATCTCTTTTTGATAGTCTAGTATTTTTCCTTTAAGGGTGGCAGTTCCATAGACTAACTTAGGAGTCGGCAATATCGCTTTCTTATTTATTTTGTGCACGACTGCTTCTTTGGGAAGTTTCTGTTTATAGAATGCGTCCTTATCCAGTTGTATGCCCCATATCTTATATGCTCCGTCAAAATCCCCTTCCGAGAAGTCCAGACTGGTTACATTTTCGGGTATGGGAGGAAATTGTAATTGGAATTCCGCTTCTCCTGATTCCGGCATCCAGAACTCTTTATCTAATGTGATTCCAACTCCTCTTCGAATGGGATAAAGCATTCCATTGTTGTCTTTCAGGAAACTGCCCGTAGCTATTTTTATCCAATATTTAGGATGATAGAAAGCCTTTATATACACTGTTGTCACTGTATCACTCATGACAATTTTATCGACCTCAATACTATTGGAACTCCATGCAAGAAAAGGAGGACGCTCGATCACTCTGTCTTTGGCTTGTATGGTGCAGGTTATGCAGAATATCAAACCGATAATCCATACGAATCTTTTCATGTGAATAATGTTTTATTACACGAACAAATATAAGGATCTTTTTATAACTATCCTTGTAAAAAACTAAAAAAGAAATGATTTTTTTGTACTGGAGAAGGATATATCCGGCTCCGGGGAGAAAGGTGTTTCCCACCGATGAACGCCCCGTTCCTCACCGATGAGGAAAGGGGGCGGCACCGGAGAGAGAAATTACTGTAACCTGAATACGATAGGAATGGTATACTTGACAGAAACAGGTTGTCCTTTTTGCATTCCTGGTTCCCATTTAGGCATATTACCCACTACGCGTACGGCTTCTGCATCCAGTGACGGAGATACACTGCGTAAGACTTTGATATTCGACAAACTTCCGTCTTTACTAATAACCATCTGTATGATGACTCTGCCTTGCTCCTTACTTTTTTGAGCGATGACGGGATATTTGATACTTCTAGCCAGATATTGGAACAGACCGGCTTGTCCTCCCGGAAATTTAGGCATTACTTCTACCATGGTGAATACTTCGTCTTCATTTTCTCCTTTTACACTGCCTCCCTCTGGAGTTGGATCATCTTTTGCAGCATAGCCCACCACCACTACTTCATCCATGTCGGACTGCTTTACTTCTTCTGCTTTGGGAAGTTCAGGGCCGGATAGCCGGAAAGCAACAGGAACTGTAAATTTCACGTTCACTGCTTCCCCCCTTTGTTTGCCGGGTTTCCATTTGGGCATGGCGGCAATTACACGCATGGCTTCCTTGTCGAGATACGGATTGACACTTCGCTCCACTTTCGTATCGGCTATGCTTCCGTCCTTTTTGACAGTAAAGCTTACAATCACACGTCCTTGTGCACCGATTGCATGTGCTTCAGCCGGATATCTGACGTTCTTCGATAAGTAGTCCATCAGTGCCTGTACTCCTCCCGGAAAATCCGGCATTTCTTCTACAACCTGGAAGACAACGGAATCTGGTACACTTTTGATTTGAGTTTCCGCCATTTCCTTTTCTTGCTTATCCCGTGGAAGTGTAGTTCCTTGAATATCTTCTGTAGGAAGTTCCGGAATATCCGTAGTTTCAGCTTGCATGGCAACTTCTTCTGTTGCTTGTCCCATCATTTCTTTGGCAAATTTTTCAGTGGTACGTGCTACCATTTCGATGTTACTGACAATCATTAAGATAGCAGCCAAGGGAAGAAACATCAGATATTTTGTCCTTCCTATTTCTTTCGTTCTTCGTTTATTCATCATTTTAATACGATTTTTGAGTGGTAAAACATTGAAACTATTTGATAAATTTGCTGCAGCCTTGTGATGTGCCAGTCCCAACAAATGGTACTGGTATGATTTACTATCATGCCCCGTCTCTAATACACGGTGATCTGCCATGTATTCGAGGTTTCCTCTGACTTCCCGTTTCATCAGCCAGATAAATGGATTGAACCAGCAAAAGATACACATTATCTCGCTGATAAGCACGTCTACCGAATGGTATTGACGGGCGTGGGTCTCTTCATGAGTAATAATTTCACTGATTTCAGATTCCGTATGTGATTGTGGGTGTATGAATATCCAGTGGAAGAAAGAAAAAGGGCCGGTTTCTTTCTTTAATAGATGTACGCGTACTCCTTGTATCTTGCTTTTTGAGCATTGGAAGTGTAACCGGATGATGCTGCCCAGTTGTACAAAGAAACGTGTGGCTAGTAATAACATTCCGCTCCAATAGATAACTTTCGCGAGCTGCATGATAAACTCTTGCCAGTTCATTACAGGCTCTTGTAAAGGAGTAACTACTTGCTCCGGAAGGATGATGGTTGCATAAAGATCTGCCATTGCCACCATTGGTTCGTGAGCTTTTATCCATCCCTGAATATTCAGTAAAGGATAAAGCATGGAGATGGCAAAGAAACATAGCAAAGCCATCCTACGCCAATGGAAGAAGGTGTCTTTATGGAAAAACAACCGATAGAATGCATAGAACAGAGCTATCGCTACATTTATCTTTAGAAAATAAGCTAGTTCCGGAGTCATGGTGATGAATGTTTTCTATTAATTTTCTTTTCCTTTTTCAATGAGTTCGATAATATCTTTGAGATCATCGGTCGAAATTTTCTGGTCTTTGGCAAAGAAAGAAACCATTTCTTTGTAAGAGTTCTCAAAGTAGTTACGAACTACGCCACTCATAAAATGGCGTTTATATTCATTTTCGCGAATGGCAGGAGTATATTGGTAGGTATTACCCACACGTTTCGGTGTGACATATCCTTTCCGCTCGAGGTTCTTTACGATAGATGCTACTGTGGTATAAGGAGGTGCCGGTTGCGTATACTTTGCAACAATGTCTTTTACGAAACAGCATTGTAACTCCCAAATGTAGATCATTACTTCTTCTTCTTGTATAGTTAACTTTTCCATGGAGATGTTGTTTAATTACGAATACTTCGCAAATCTACGAATATTTCGTAAACAAGCAATAGCTAGTCGGTTAATAATTGTAAATGTATAAATCTTGCAAGAATATTTTAATTGTATTGTTATTCGGAAATTATTTAAGCATAAAAAAAGACCGGATGAACATTATTTTTTTCTATATAGTCACTCTTTAATAACCTTTATGCAAAAAATAGGCTATCAAGGATTTTTTTATATAAAATAAATGAAATATATTTGCGGCTACAAAACATACGTTAAATACGGAAGGGTGTGTTTCAATACTTTAACCGGTTGCGAATAATTCCCCACACTTCAAACAGAACTATTAACTAACAATGCCAACCAAAGGGAAGAGGAAGGCAAACTAAAAAATGAATGATATGAAAAAAGGTTTGATTTTTGTGCTATTTGCACTTGTTTCTATCGTTTCTTATTCTCAGATTTCTTGGAATGCCAAAGTTGGTATGAACATGAGTAACTTTACTGGGGATATGGATACTGACATGAGGATTGGATTCAATGTAGGCGTTGGCATGGAATATCAGTTCTCTGATATGTGGTCTATTCAACCTTCGTTGATGTTCACTCAAAAAGGTGCTAAACAGGATGAAGTGAAAATGAATCCAATGTATTTGGAGATTCCGGTATTGGCTGCTGCAAGATTTGCAATTGCTGATAACCAGAATATTGTAGTGAAAGCTGGTCCTTATTTTGCATTTGGTATTGCTGGTAAGTGTAAAATTGGTGATGAAAAAATTGATTTCTTTGGTGACGGTGATGATCAATTTGGAGCAAAAAGATTTGATGCAGGTCTCGGTGTAGGCGTTGCTTATGAAATTAATAAATTCTTTATTGACTTATCAGGAGAATTTGGTTTGGCTAAATTGGCTGATGGTGACGGTGCACCGAAGAACATGAACTTCTCTATTGGCGTAGGTTACAAGTTCTAAACTTATTATACTCTCTTTATAATATCTCTAAAATCCCTCGTTCTATACTCTCTTGGAACGGGGGATTTTTTTATATCCTTATTAATAAAAAGAAAAACGGCATATCCCATTGAAAGGATACACCGTTAATTCTCTCTCTTGTAATTCTTACTCATTAATCACTTATCTGCTTGGATAAGTTTGCTTTCTCTTTTAATTCTTTGTATCTCTCTATTGCATGTTTGCGACTCATCAGTATTTGCCAGCGGTATACCCAACAGGTGGTCAGGAAATAAATGCCGGCTTGCAACCACAAAGCCTTATATTCAAAAGCTACTTCACTAAGAGTGGCTCCCATATTGTTGATTTTTACAAAGCCGTTAATTCCAAACGTTGAGGGGAAGATGTAGGATACATACTTCCAAAACGGAGGAATAGCTGCTCCCGGCCAGGAAATTCCTGAAATAAATAACAGGGGGACTGATGTGAATACAAAAATCAGCATACACGTTTCCCGATTGCGAATGGCAATAGAAGCTGTCATCGCAAAGAAGATACAAGCCGCAAGATAGGGGACAACGAATAATATTAATGAACTGGGTTGCCCAATTTGGTTGAGGCTAAACAATCTTGGAACGACATAAAGTACGTAGAAAGCTACCAATATATAAACTAGGAAATAACTCAATCCTTTTCCTAATACAATTCGTAACGTCCCGTTATAGTGACGATTAATAGGTACAAGATCCTTAAATCTGTTGTTCTCACGAGCAGTTCCTGCAGCGAGACCGATGCCGAGCAATAATGTCTGTTGGATAATCAATACCAATACAGCAGGAATCAGGAAAGCGGCGAACCCGGCAGTGGGGTTGAAGATGGAGATTTCTTCATATTCTATCGGATAAGCAGTGATTTCATCCTGACGGTCGGTCGTGTTTCCGCTACGTGCAATTTTGATATCCCTGTTCATATCCAGAGAAACGGCAGTGTTGGCAAGAAGCATCGATTTATAGTATAACAATCCGCTCATGTCGCAATAGATACTGACTTGTGTCTGTTTTCCTTTGGCAATATTGTCGCTGAAATCCGAAGGGATATAAATGATACCATACGCACGCCGGTTCTTTAGCATTTGTTTGGCTTCTTCCATATCAGCACAGTAAGAGACGATTTGAATATCGGGTGTGGCATCTACCTTACGGAGATATTCACGACTAAGAGATGAATGTGAATCGTCTACAACAACGGCAGGAACTTCACGCACTACTTCGTTGTCATAAATGAAACTATACAACAACGGATAACCTAATGGGACGAGTATGAAAAATATCAGCACCCCCTGGTCGCGGAAAGTTGTCTGAAACTCCCGCTTCCAGATATAAAACAGGTCATTGATGCCTTGGGCTATCTTGTCTTTTAATTTTATATCTTTCATTTAGGGTATATATTTATAGTAAACCAATGCTTCCTTCAGGCGATGAACCACAAAGAAGGGGAGCATCATAAATATTAATAGTGCCATATAGTTGGTCCATGAGTAAGCCATACTATATCCGTTGAGTGCTTGATCGACGTAAATCAGGAAATAATGCCGCAACGGGAATAGATTACTCAAAGCCTGTAGAACAGGATGCATAGCCATGACCGGGAATGAAAAACCAGAAATGGAGAACGATATGACTCCCCACAGGGAAGCAAAACTTAATCCGAGTCGTAGAGTCGGCAGAGTTCCTATCATAACAATACCACAACATTGAGATGCTAGTACGAGACAGAGTGTGGCAAATATCATCGGAAATATACCGCTGTTGCAAGGAAAATGCAGGAATCCATACAGGTATACATTATAAAATATACCCATGGTGAAAAAGACTACAGTGTGGGGAAGCAACTTCCCGGCCAATGCAATATAAATGGAGTTGTTACTCATTCGTAACCATTCGCGAGCCGTACGATCTTTGATTTCTACACCGATTGAATAGACAGTAACCATAAATATTAATAGCATGAGTACTCCCGGTATCAGTGTATTGCATAAGTATACCGAATAGTTCAGCCACGGATTATTCAGTGGGTGTGTATCGATAACAATCGGTTGCAGATATGCCATAGCCTGATCCTCTGTTGCACCTTTGGCATATAACATAGTCCTTGCAGCGGCTCCTGAAGTGAGTTCTCCCATCATTTTCATATCTCTGAACAATAGGGAGCCTGCAATCAGGTAGGAGTAATTGGTGTAGAAGGAGATTGTCGGTTGTCGTTGGCTCTGTGCCTCTGCCGATAAACCTTTGGGAAGGTAAAAGAATCCATAGATTTTTCCTTCTTGCATGGCAATGCGTGCATCTGTCACATTACTGTAATGAGCTACAACCCCTGTCTGTGAAAAAGCATCCAGGTTGCGGACAATATTACGGGAAGTAGACGAATCATCCATATCTACTACTCCCGCAGGAAGATCCTTGGGAAGTCCCGAATCCATTAAGGTGGTGAAGAATATATAGCAAAACAGTGGGGCAATGACCATACAGAAGAGGTAGAGCGGGCGTGAAACCAACCGCCGGCACTCTCTTTGCATGACCTGCCACAGGGCTATATATTTCTTTTCTCTCTCTCTCATGATTACTTGTCAATGATGACAGACATACCCGGACGGAGGTTTTCCACTTTCTCTATCGGAGAAGCTTTCACTTCGAATGTTTTCAGGTCGAACTGTCCGGTTGTTTTGGTTGCTTTCCAAGCGGCATAAGTCCCTAAGTCTTTCAGATAATATACTTTGAGTTTGATCTTTTTGTTATCCAGAGCAGGAATGACTGCTTCGAATTCCGAACCCATTGTCAGATTTTTGAGCAGATCCTCGCGTACGTTGAATGTTACCCACATATCGTTGAGCTCGGCGATATTCATGATGGGAGCACCAGTACCTACCAATTCGCCTACCTTCGGGAAAATCTCTGAAACTTCTCCGGCAGCCGGAGCTATGAGATAAGTCTCCTTTATGTACGATTCTACTTCGGCAACAGCACCTTTTGCTCGGTTTACCAAAGCTTCCGCGGCCATCTTATCTTCACGTTCTGCTCCGTTCTTTGCCATAGTATATTGCGCTTTGGCTGCTTTCTCTGTAGCAATGCTTGCATCCCGTTGCGCAGTAACTTCATCCAATTTCTGTGCAGGCATTACTCCCTGCTCATAGAGATTCTTTATACGTTGATATGATTTTTCGGCAATGGTGACGCCTGCTTGGGCTTTTTGCCACATTTCGTATGCCGCCTGGATTTGTTCCTCACGTGCGCCTTTGATTGCTTTTGCGTTTTGTGCTTGTGCGGCAGCTTCGGCAGCACGTGCCTGTTCCATTTTTGCCACTACGTCAGGAGCTTCCAAAATGGCCAGCGTATCTCCGGCATTGACACTTTGTCCTTCTTTCACGCGAAATTCCAATATACGTCCCGGAACTTTGCTCGAAACGCGATACTCGGTAACTTCAGCCTGTCCCTGTATGATTTCAGGACCTTTGCGAAGCATGAAGAAGCCAACGACTGCAACGATTGCAATAACTCCCAGTAGAGTAAGGAATGCAAGCAGCATATTGCTGTTTTGTGATTTTATAGGTGCCATATGATTTATGAATTATGATTTATGATTTATGTTTTATGGATTGTGAGTTGGTTAGGGATTGGGTTGTTTCTGATTGGATTCTTTACTTTATTTTTCTGCTTTTTATTTATTTCAGTGTTCCCAGAGATTTCTTCAGATAGATTTCTGTTAACTTCACATCTATTTGTGCGTCAATCTTTTCTGAATGAGCGGACAGCCATGCCGTTTGTGCTTCAAGAACATTACTGGTGGCAATCACTCCCTCTTTAAAACCAAGCGTTGCATAGCGCAGATTCTCTTCCGCTTTTTCCATGTTTTTGGAAGACATAACCAGTTTCTTACCTGCTTCTTTTACCTTGAAAGCGGCTTGATTGACTTGCAACTCTATTTTTTCGCGTGCGTCCTGAAGCTGGTATTGTGCAATGCGGGCTTCGGCTTTTGCCGCTCTCGTTTTATAAATACCTTCTCCCCAGTGCCATATAGGTATCTGTACCATCACTCCCACATTCCACATGCCTTTGAATTTGTTTTCAAAGCTGTTGAAGACAGAAGGGTTGGTTACCATATAATTCCCCATCAATGCGATAGAAGGAAGATGTTCGGCACGGGTTACGTTTACTTTCTGTTTATAAATCTGTGTCGCTAATTCGAGACTACGTATTTCCGGACGATTCTCATAAGCGGTAGATAAATCGAAATGAGGGTCTGTTGTCAGTAATGGAATATCTTCCATATTTTCATCTGCTAGCGTGATGGGGGAGCTAAGATCAATACCGCATAGTTGGCACAGCAACATTCGGGCAAGGCTCAATCCATCTTCCACTTTGGTGAGTGTCATTTCTGCTTCATTCACCTTGACGCGTACAGACAAGCCATCCGCTTTGGTGGCTACTCCTTCATTAATCATTTTTTCCACATCACCGTCCAGCTGTTGCAAGAGCTTTAAATAACCTTCCGCCAACTTCTTCTTATTAACCAGCGAAATAACTTGCCAATAAGCCTGGTCTGTACTCATGATTACTTCCTGCATGCCACCGTGGTGTTGTTCTTGAGCCAACTCTTCGGCATACTTTGTTATTTTGTTGTACGCCCGGATTTTTCCACTCATATATAAAGGCTGTGTCAATGTAAGAGCACCTGCATAGACATTCCTGGTGTCTGTGCGGAGCGCATCCACTAAAGAGTTTCCCGCTTGGTCGAGAGCAGGCAGAGCCGCTCCTAGTTTTCCGCTTAAGGAAGCAATAAGTGGTTTTAATTCAGGATGTGCTGTTGCAATCTCGGTTGCAGCCTGTTGGATAGGGCCTGCCAGATTAGTTCCTAGTCCTGAAAGCGCAGCTTTCTGGTCGTTGTTTAATAATGAAAACTCTTTCTGGTTTCTCATGTAAGCTCCGGTTGCCGAGAAATTGGGAAGATAATTCGTAAATGCAGCTTTCCGTTGATAATGAGCAGCATTTATCTTCTCATTGCTTATCAACAAATCTTTGTTGTTGGCAAGAGCTAATGCGCGGCAACTATCCAGACTTAGAAAGTTCTGCGCTTTTCCTATGAAAGTGAGACTTAGCAGAATTGTCAGAAGAAATACTTTTTTCATCGCATCTTGCATATTAATAAGGTGATACTTCTATATTTAATAACCCGGTTCTTATGTAATTTGTTTATTGAAGTAGTCTGTTTTTTTGAACTTGTTTACTTAAACAATAATTGCATAAACAACGATGCAAATGTATGAGCTTTACTTGAAAGTGCAAAATGAATTAGCTTTTTTTAAAATATAGTGGGGTAGGATTCTGTAGAAAAGAAAGAAGGCTGTTCCTCGTAGTGAAGAACAGCCTTTCTTGATATATAAAGTAAGGGGATTAATTACAGAGCACCTACTTCTTTCAAAGCAGCGTTCGTTCCGTGAACAGCTTTTGCGCTAGCTGCGAACTTAGCTTTTTCGTCTTCGTTCAGGTTCAGTTCAACGATCTTTTCGATACCGTTCTTGCCAAGGATTACAGGAACGCCGATGCAAAGATCTGATTCACCATATTCACCTTCCAATAATACAGAACAAGGAACCATCTTCTTTTGGTCGTGAAGGATAGATTCAACTACGAATGCTCCTGCTGCACCCGGTGCATACCATGCAGAAGTACCCAGCAATTTAGTCAGTGTAGCACCACCTACCATTGTAGCAGCGGCTACTTCTTCCAGTTTTTCGGCAGAGATGAAATTTGCTACAGGCATACCTTTGTAAGTAGCGAAACGAGTCAAAGGAATCATAGTAGTATCACCGTGACCACCGATAACCATACCTTCTACTTCGTTAGCGTTGCAACCGATAGCTTGAGACAAGAAATATTTGAAACGAGAGCTATCCAAAGCGCCACCCATACCGATCACACGGTTTTTCGGCAAGCCCAAAGCTTTCAATGCCAAATAAGTCATTGTATCCATCGGGTTAGAGATAACAACGATGATAGCGTTAGGAGAATATTTCAACAGGTTTTCTGCTACCGATTTAACGATACCAGCGTTTACACCGATCAGTTCTTCACGAGTCATACCCGGTTTACGAGGAATACCTGAAGTAATCACAACAACGTCAGAGTTAGCAGTCTGAGCATAGTCGTTAGTGCAGCCTACCAATGTAGTGTCGAAACCCAGCAATTGAGCTGTCTGCATCATATCCATTGCTTTACCTTCTGAAACGCCTTCTTTAACGTCCAGCATTACTACTTCGTCTGCTACTTCATTAAAAGCAAGTACATTTGCACATGTAGCACCTACGTTACCTGCGCCTACTACGGTTACTTTTGACATAATACTATATATTTAAAAAGTTGATAATTTGTTTTATCTTTTAGCGCGACAAAATTACAACGATAATCCTGATTAAAGAAATTTTTCCGTAATAATTTTAGTTAAAGGTCTAAGTTCTCCGGAATGGATAGCTATCATGAAAAAAAAGTGGTCGAACAAGCCGTTGGCAAGCGTGGAAGAGAAGCGGAGAATAAACAACGAAAACGATACAAAAACGAGGGTGTTCGGAGAGGGCTGTACGAAGCGCTGAAACGCCCGCCAGTAAAGGGGAAAAACCCAATGAAAACCAGTAGAGTAGAGAAGAGTAAAGTAAAGAAGAGTAAGTAAAAGTATTATTTCTGTTATAAACAACAGCAATAATAC
>ERZ837487.3718-NODE-3718-length-13226-cov-17.154354_pt1 | contig 13226 bp, 8 predicted proteins | sample MGYA00519911_ERZ837487 | MGnify/ENA primary metagenome ERZ837487 (study PRJEB31850, sample SAMEA3708818) | human gut metagenome | biome: human gut; feature: human-associated habitat; material: faeces | place: China | collected 2014 ...
GCGTGAAGCAGACCTGCCCGTTGTAGGTAACCAGCACATGGGCGACCTCCTGCGCGGCGGCCAGCGCGGCAGCGCCCGGCTCGGCCCCCAGCACCGACGGGTAGCCCGACTGGCTGATGATCCAGCAGTGGGTCGCCACGCACTGAGCCTTGTAGGCTTCGGCGGGTGCGTTGGGGCCCAGCTCGTTCTGGGCCACCATGGCCAGGCACTGCACCAGATCCATCGTCTGGGCCGTGCCGTTCATCGTCACGTTGATGGTCTCCCCTGTGCCGCTGTTGTCGGGCTGAGGAGCCTCGGTGGGGGCGGCTGTCGGCTCGGTCGTCGTCTCACCGGCGGCGGAATCCGCCGGAGGCTCGGTGGGCGCAGACGTGGCCGTCGGTTCCGGCGTGGCGCTGGTCTTGATCTGATCCACCGTCACGGTCTGCTCGGGCAGACTGCCCTCGGCGCCCTTGTTCAGGTCGGCCTCCGCGGCGGAGGTCGAGCCGGCCACGTCGGTCAGGCCCGCCAGCAGCTTGTCGGTGCTGGCCAGCAGGCTGTCCGTGATGGCTTGCAGGTCGTCCGCGCGCTGAGCCAGGTCCGCCGTGTCCGCGGCGGTGTCGCTGCCCGTGCCGCCGTTCTTGCGGGCGGCCTGGGCGGCGGTGCTCTGCTGGGCGTAGCGGTCCACACTGGCCTGCACCAGCGTGCTGACCGTCGGCATCGGCTGGCCCTTGCGCTCATACTGGGCCGCCGTCAGCAGCGGCTCCTCCGCTGCCGCGATGGCCGAGGTGTTTAAAAGCTCCGCCTCTCCCTCGCGGATCAGCCGCCCCGTGATGCAGAGCAGCACGCCGCTCTCGTCACTGTGGGTCGTCACGGTCAGGAAGCGGGAGTCGTCACCCACGTCAACGCCGGTGTCAAACAGGCTGCGGGTCTGAATGCCCGCGACGAAGGTCAGGTAGTCGTAATAGCTCGACAGGTCGGTGCTGCCGTACAGGTCAAATGCGCCCGCGCCCTGCTCGGACGGGTCAAAATAGTAGACCGCGATGGCTTTGAAGCGGTAGGCACCGCCCGCCGTGTACAGCGTGAAGCCGCTGTTCTGCTTGAGCGTGTCCTCGTCGGCCAGCGCCTTGTAGTCGCTGCCCGTGCATTCCACCACGGTGTTGCCGGGGGTGGCGGCGTCCAGTGCGCTGGGCGTGGCAAAGCGGACGATGGACGGTGCCTCGCCGCTCTCGGGCGTTTCTGGGTCGGGCGTGTCGGCGGCGTAAACCAGCGCGCCGTCCAGCCCGGGCCAGCCCAGATAGCCGACGACGCCGGGGCGGCGCTCCAGCGCCTTGCCCAGATAGCTCTCGGCGGTCGTATCGTAGAGCGCCGTGCCGTAGCTTTTGGCCGCGGGGCGTGCGCCCAGATCGCAGCGCAGGAACAGCCACAGCGCCCCGCCGCCCAGCACAAGCACCAGCGTCAGCACGACAAGCCCCAGAATAACGGTGCGTCTGCGGCGGCGCTCGCTCTTTTCAATGATCTCAAGGCTGCGGTTCTTGATGCTGGGCTGCACCGGCCCGCTCTCGGGCTTTTCGGCCTTGCGGCGGCGCTTTTTGTCGGTTTTCCGCGTGGCCTTTTCTGCGGCGGCCTCCTCAACGGCGCTGGCGTCAAACAGCTGGGTCGCAGCGCGGGTAAAGTCCTCAACGCTGGCACTCTTGCCCGCGGCCTCGGCGGCGTCATCGGCAGCCTGCGCGGCGGCGATGGCGGCGGGGTCAAGATCCGCGGAGAAGTCGGGGATGTCATCGTCCAGCACCGACGGTGCGGGGGCACGGCCCTGCGGGGCGTCGGGCAGAGGTGCTTCGTCCGCCGAGGCGGGCGGCTCCACGGGCCGGGCACGGCGGATGCGGGCGTGCCGCGGCGCTTCCGGTCCGGACGTCTGGGCCGGCTCCGGGGCCGCCGTCTGCGCGTCCGCGTCCGTTTCAAAGCGGATGACGCCTGTCGGCTCGGAGACCTCGGGCGGCGTCGCGGCGGCGTCGCGGCGGTGCAGCGTGCGGTGCGGGGCCGCGGGGTCGGGCACGGCAGACTGCTCCGGCTGCGGGAAGCTCGGCGGGCTGACCGGCGCGGGCCGGTCAAAATCGAGCATCGGCTCAAAATCGGCGGTATGGTCGGCGTCCCGCGTGGGCGGCGTGCGGCGGCGCAGCGAGAACCGCACCGTGTTGCCGCGGCTCCGGGCGGCCTCCGACACAACGAGCAGCGGCCGGTCATGGCCGGGGCGGAACGTGATGCAGGAATCTGTCAGCTGCAGGCCGAACAAACGGCGGCGCAGCAGGTCCAGGATCTGGTTGCCGATGAAGGTATCGTTCATATCGGGCGGCAGGGCGCAGGCCACCGCGCCGCGGCGGTCACACAGCAGCACAAAGGGGCACTGCCCGACGCTGGCGGGCATGTAGGCGGCAGCGTAATCCGCGCCCGTAACCTGCAGCGCGGCCAGCGCACGGCCCGCTGCGGCCTGCACAATGTCGCCGGGGAAGCGCCGGAGCAGCTGCTCCGGCACGGTGATGCGGCGGGATTTCTGCGGGTCGGCGTAGCTCTCGGTGCCAAAGTCAAAGACGGCCTCGCTGTGGGGCAGCGGCTGCAAAAGGCTGCCCAGCAGGCGGCCCGTCGGCTCGTCCACGGCAACCAGCAGCTTGCGTTTTTCCAGCAGAGCGTCCAGCGTGGCCTGGGCCAGGCTGGTCTCCCCCTCGGCAAAGACATCGTCGCCGAACTTGGCGCGCAGCCGCGCGGCCCATTTATCGCAGTATTGCTCCGCCATGGCGCGGTTGGGGGCGCTGACCTGCACACAGATGGCAAACTCGCCGTCCCGTTCCAGCAGACGCAGGCCGGGGCAGCCATCATCCCGGATGCCCCGCAGCACGGAGGATACCTCCGCGCCCGTGGGCCCGAAAACACGCAGGATTTTCAGTTGAGTGTTGACCATGGTGGAACCTTTCTTTGTTTGGAAATGTTGCCGAGCTTGTCCGTAGGGGCGGATTCCATATCCGCCCGGGGAAGCTTTCTACAGCCGCAAACGGGCCGGGCGCATATAGAATGCGCCCCTACGGTTTTGCGTTTTAAATATCTAAATCTCTGTCCGCCGTCTCCGGCGTGAAACGCACGCTGTCCGGCACATCGAGGCCCAGCGCCATGCGGCGCAGCATATCCAGCGCGTACAGGGCGGCGCGGGTGCGGATGATCTGGCGGTCCTGATAGCCGCCCAGGGTCAGGCGCATTAAATACCCCGTGTCCGTGCGGGTGTCGGCACCGGCCAGATAGACCGTACCCACCGGCTTGCCGGGCAGTGCGCCGCCGGGTCCGGCCAGTCCCGTGATGCCCACGGCCAGCTCTGCACCGGATTCCCGGGCAGCGCCAAAGGCCATGGCTGCGGCCACAGGGCCGGACACGACGTTGTACTTTTCAATGACAGCCGCATCCACACCCAGCAGCTTTTGCTTGGCGGCCTCGGCGTAGGTGACAAAGCCGTAGCCGAACACCTCGCTGGAGCCGGGCACGTTCGTCAGCCGCTCGGCGATCATGCCGCCGGTGCAGCTCTCCGCCGCGGCGGCGTGCAAGCCGCGCTCCCGCAAAGTGCGTACCACCGTGTATTCCAGCGCGGGCACGTCCACATCGTAGGCGGCTGCGCCGAGAATCTCTTTAAACTCCGCAATGCGGGCATTGCAGGCGGCCTCGGCGGCCTGCTCGGTGGCCTCGCGGGCCGTCACGCGGATCTCGCACTCGCCGGTCTTGCAGTAGATGGCAGCGGTGGGGTTCGCGGCCTCAAACAGCGGCGCGACCTTGCTGGCAATGGCGCTCTCGCCGCCCAGCACCCGCAGCGTGCGGCTGTGGATCGTGCAGTTTTGCCGTTTCAGCAGAATCGGGCGGACCTGCTCGGCCCACATGGCCTTCATCTCCCGCGGGACGCCGGGCATCAGCGCGGCGCAGTGGCCGTCGGCGTCCTCAAACCACGCGCCGGGGGCCGTGCCGTGGTCGTTGATGAGCTTGTGGCCCACCGTCGGGCACATCGCCTGCTTGCGGTTGTTCGGCGTGGGGCGTCTGTTTGTCCGGGCGAAAAAGTCGATGATCTTCTGCCACTCGCCCTCGTCAAAGGCCAGCGTATCGCCGAACGCCTCGGCCACGGTCTCCTTCGTCAGATCGTCCTCGGTGGGGCCGAGACCGCCCGAAAAGACGAGCAGGTCGCTGCGGCTTTTCGCCTGCAAAACCAGCTCCTTCAGGCGGGCGGGGTTATCGCCGATGACATGCTGGTGCATCACGCTGATACCCAGCTCGGCCAGCTCGCGGCTTAAAAACTGCGCGTTGGTGTTCAGGATGTCGCCCAGCAGAAGCTCCGTGCCTACGCAGATAATTTCAGCAGTCACAGCAGCTCGTCATCTCCCATGCGGATATAGATTTTCTCGACGTTCTCGGCGGCCTCGGCTTCCAGCGCGGCCAGGCCGGGCATAGCGGCCTCGGCGGCCAAGATCTCGTCCAGCGTCGGGTTCGTCTTGGGGTGCGGCGGGGTAAAGATCGTGCAGCAGTCCTCATACGGCTCGATGGACGTCTCAAATGTACCGATCTTACGCGAAATATTGATGATCTCGATCTTGTCCATGCCGATGCAGGGGCGCAGCACGGGCAGGTCCTGCGCCTGGTCTGTGCAGGCCAGCGCGGCCATGGTCTGGCTGGCGACCTGAGCCAGGCTCTCGCCGGTGATGAGGGCCTGCAGCTCGAGCTTTTTCGCCACCTGATTGGCAATGCGCAGCATGCTGCGGCGCATCAGAACCGTGAACAGCACGTCGGGCGCGTTGTCACGGATATACTCCTGCGGCTTCGTGTAGGGCACGACGAACAGCGTGCAGTTGCCGGTGTACTCGACCAGCTCGCGGGCCAGATCGCGCACTTTCAGCTTGGCGCGCAGGCTCGTGTACGGCGGGCTGGCAAAGTGGATGTGGTGCAGCGCCAGACCGCGGCGGGCCATGCACCATGCGGCGACGGGGCTGTCGATGCCGCCGGACAGCAGGTTCAGCGCGCGCCCGCTCGTGCCGACGGGCAGACCGCCCGCGGCCTCGACCTTGGGGCCGTGGACATAGGCGGCGTAGTCGCGAATTTCCACCATGATCTCCAGCTGCGGGTTATGCACGTCGACGCGAAGATGATGGTGCTTGTCCAGCAGGTAGGCACCCAGCTCGCGGCAGATCTCGGGGCTCTTCATCGGGTAGGTCTTGTCGGCGCGCTTGGCCTCGACCTTGAAGGTGCGGATGCCGCGCAGCGTCTCGCCGAGATACGCCTCGGCGGTCTCGCATATTGCGGCAAAGTCCTTCGGGCACTCGACGGCGCGGCTCAGCTTGACGATGCCGAACACATGGGACACGCGGCGGAACGCCTCGTCCATGTCGAGGCCGTCCTCCTTCGGCTCGATGAAAACGGTGCTCTGGGCCTGATAGACCTTGAACTTGCCCAGCGGCTCCAGCCGCCAGCGGATGGTCTTGGCCAGCCGCGCCTCAAACTTGCCGCGGTTCAGGCCCTTCAGCGTCATTTCGCCCTGATAGGCGAGGATGAGTTCTTTCATAAAATGGTTCCTTTCAAAATGGATGTGCCGCAGTAGGGGCCGGGCATGCCCGGCCCGCAGCTTTACGGCAAACACGCTGTAACGGGAAGGCTGCGGGCGGGACATGTCCCGCCCCTACTGCCTGCGGCGGGGTGAGGGCACCCCGCCCTACGATTTGCTCGAAAAGGGGTACGTAGGGCGGCCTGCCCTCAGGCCGCCGTCGGCAGCCGTTCAAATATGCTGCAATTCCTGTAATCCGTCCCGCAGCCCCGCCAGCAGCGCGTCCACGTCCTCGGCGGTGTTATCGGCGCAGAAGCTCACGCGCAGGGCGGTGCGAACGGTCAGGTCGGCGCAGCCCATGGCCAGCAGGGTGTGGCTCGGCTCGCCCTTGTCGCAGGCAGAGCCGCCCGAGACATAGACCGCGCGGGTGTTCAGGTAGTTGATGAAGGTCTGGCTGTTGATGCAGCCGGTGGAGAAATTCACGATCTCCCCCACCGCGTCATCGGGCGAATTGAGCGTGATGCCGTCCAATTCTTCAAGTCCTGCGCGCAGCTGCCGATTCAGCGCGGCAATGTGTGCAATGCGGGGGCGCAGCTTCTGCTGGCCCTGCGCGGCGGCCACGCCGAGACCCACAATGTAGGGCGTGTTCTCGGTGCCGGGGCGCAGGCCGCGCTCCTGATGACCGCCGAGATAGGGCGGTTTGAGCGTCTGGCGCTGGCTGTCCCGGATGAACAGTGCGCCGACGCCCTTGGGCGCGTGGACCTTGTGGCCGGAGACGGAGAGCGTATCGACCTCGCGCCATTTCTGCAGGTCGATGGGCATGCGCAGCCACGCCTGCACGGCGTCCACATGGAAGTGGGTGCGGCTGTTGCGCGCCTTGATGCCCTTGCCCAGCGCCGCGATGTCCTGCACGGCGCCGGTCTCGTTGTTGACGGCCATGCAGGCGGCCAGCACCGTGTTTTTGTCGATCTCGGCCAGGAATTTCTGCGTGTCAATGCGTCCGTCCGCCCCGGGCATGACCTCGACGACGGTGAAGCCCTCGTCCTTCAACGCGCGGATGGGGCGCTGCACACTGGGGTGTTCAAAGCCCGTGACGACGATCTTATTGCCCCAGTGCTTACGCGGGCGGGCCGCGCCGGTCACGGCCATGTTGTTGCCCTCACTGCCGCAGGCCGTGAAGTAGATTTCATCGCTGCGGCAGTGCAGCGTTTTGGCCACGCGGGCGCGGGCCGCGGCAATGGCATCCTGCGCGGCAACGGCGGGGTCATACAGGCTGCTGGGGTTGGCCCAAAGCTCAGTCAGCGCCTCGCTGACGGCCTGCGCCACCGCCGGGTCTACCCGGGACGTGGCGGCGTTATCGAGATAATGCAGCTGGGGGTCGGAAAGCATAGCACTCATTCCTCACATTATTGCACAAAATTATACAGATTAAATTATACACGTTCGCCCAGCAAAAAACAATATTCAGAAACAAAAAAAGGCTTCCCCTGTGGGGGAAGCTGGCCGCGAAGCGGACTGATGAGGGCAGGGTTCATCCTGATTGCCCATTTACGGGCTGTAATTCGGTAGGGGCCGGGCATGCCCGGCCCGCGGCTTACCGGCAAATGTGCTGTAATGGGAAGGCCGCAGGCCGCACATGTGCGGCCCCTACCGGGTGGTATCCCGTTGATACGCAATACCGGCAGGCTTGCCCCTCATCCGGCCCTGCGGGGCCACCTTCCCCCTCAGGGGAAGGCTTGGAGAAATCACTCCCCAAAATCCTCCGCGGCCTTCTGCATCATCTGCCGGATCGGCAGGTTGTACGGGCAGCGCGGCTCACAGGCACCGCACCGGATGCAGGCACCGGCCTTGGTCTGCAGCGTCGCATAGCGCTCGCGGCCCCACTGCTGCAGGCCGTAGCGGTTCAGATACCCCTGGAACAGGAACACGCTGGGGATGGAAATCCCCACCGTGCAGGGCGCACAGTAGTTGCAGCGGCGGCAGAACTGGGTGCCCAGCGCGTCGCGCACCTTCTGGCAGGCGGCCTCCTCCTCGGGCGTGAGCGGGGCGGTGTTGGCCGCGCCCGCCACGTTGGCGTTCAGCTCCTCCACCGTCGCCATGCCGGGGATAGACACCGTGACTGCCGGGTTGGACAGCACGTACCGCAGTGCCAGGCGGCCATCCTCAATGGCACCGCCCGCCAGCGGCTTCATGTCGATAAAGCCCTTCCCCGCCGCGGCGCAGCGGTCGATCAGCTCCCTGCCCTGCTGCTCCACGATGTTGTACGGGAACATGATCGTCTCGATCTCGGGGATGTCCAGCGCGGCCTCAAACACAGCGGCCAGATGTGCCGTGATGCCGATATGCCCGACGATGCCCTTGGCCTTTGCCTCGAGCAGCGCCTCCATTGCGCCGCCGGGTGCCAGAATGGTTTTCAGGCCGTCGAGGCTCGGGTTGTGGAACTGGAACAGCTCGATGTGGTCGGTGCGCAGGTTTTTCAGGCTCGTGGCGATCTCGGCCTCCATGTCGGCTTTGGTCAGTGCGCGGCATTTGGTCGCCAGAATGAAGTCATCCCGCAGCCCGGCCTCCTCCAGCGACTGGCCGATCCATGCCTCGCTGACCGTGTAGGCGCGGGCAGTGTCGATGTAATTGATGCCCGCCTTATGCGCGGCGATCAGCAGCTCCCGCGTGCCGGGCTGGTCGATGCGCTGAATGGGAATGCCGCCAAACCCAAGGCGGGAGATTTGTAAGCCTGTGGTGCCGAAATTGACGTATTGCATGGTGTTTACCCCTTATATTGTTATATTGCCCTCCGTTTGCTGCAGGGGTCGATGCTTGCATCCGCCCCTGCATCCTCTACGCTTATTATAGCAAATCCAACGTAAAAATCCAGTCCTCCTAAGCCCTCCCCCGCGTGGGAAAGCAGCCGGCTTGCAAGCATGGTGCTATTCTTCTATAATAAACAGTACAAAAACGAAATTTTTGCGGGGTACAGTCACCTCTACGACCCGCTGACCGGGCGCTGGCCGTTTCTTGCGGGGCCGGAGCGCAGCTACGGTGCGTGTGTCGATTTATTGGTGGAGGAATTTTTGCCCAACACAACTGCTGGCACCTGACGGCAGCCGCGACCACTAGATGCCCGGAAAGTTGTGTCCGCGGTGTCACAATTATCCACAAACAGACCCTATGGATGTTGAAAATTTCGGCGTTTTTCTGTGCGATTTTCCACCCCTGCCCACTTGCGGCGGGGGCTTTTTTCGTGGTATGATTCATTTTGTAATAGTTTATCGCTTTTTAACTGTGAGGAACAGGAATGTTTAATAAAAAGAACCCCATGCGGTATTTCTCCGGCAGCACCTTTGCGCGGCTGCCGCTGTATAAGCTGGCCGCGGGCGGCACGGCGGTGGTGCTGACCGCCAGCATCGGCCTGGGCGCGTTTGCAGCCAGCGTCGGTCCGCTCTCCGCGCCCGAGCCCAGCCCCACGCCCATCGTGACGGCCACCCCCGAGACGGCGGCCACGCCGACCCCTTCCCCGACGCCGAGCCCCACGCCGGAGCCGGACAAGCCGCTGACGATGGAGGCCAGCGTCATCCAGCAGGACGTCGGTGTGACGCTCTACGTCGAGAACGCCCCCGAGCCCAGCCCCACGCCCGATGCGTCCGCCTCGCCGTCCCCGACGCCGTCCAAAAGCGCGAAGGAGGATGACGCCGAGAACGAAAAGACCCCGCTGCTGGGCGTGGCGGCAACCATCACGCTGACCGACGCCAAGGGCAATGCCACGGATTACGAGTTGGATACCGAGACCGGCACCGCGCTGGCCGAGGACGTGACCCCCGGCGACTACACGCTGGCGGTCCAGCCCATCGAGGGCTACACGCAGCCCGAGGCCCAGACCGTGACAGTCAAAGAAAAGGTCGTCTACAAGGCGGACGTCAAGGCCGTTAAAGAGAAGATCGTCCAGGCAAGCCAGGTCAACGAGAGTGCCGAGGACTCCGGCGTCAGCAACGCGGGCTCGGCCCCCATCGTCAACGAGGTCACCGACACCGTGACCTACGCCGACAGCGCTAAGACCGAGACCGGCAGCAAGACGAGCTACACAGCCAAGCTGAGCAGCAGCGGTCATCTGCTGCTGGCCGACGGCACCGAGACACCCTACCTGCCCGTTTATCAGGACGGCACGAAGGATCTGATCGGCGCAATGCGCGATACGAGCTACGCCGCCAACACGGCCACGGCGGCCTGGCTGCCCGGCGCGGCGGATTCCGTCACGCTGCTGGGCGCGGCCAGCACCCGCATGGCGTGGGTACACCGCGCGGACGAGCCGGTGACCGTACAGGAGGACACCGGCGGGACCGCCCCGGCTGCCGAGGAGACCCCTGTCCCGGCGGACCCCACGCCGGAACCGGCCCCCGAGATCACGCCCGAGCCGACCCCGGAGGCGACGCCCGCCCCCACCGAGGCCCCGACGGAGACCCCCGCCGAAACGCAAACGCCTGCCCCGACAGCAGCCCCTACGGAAGCCCCGACAGCGGCTCCGACGCAAGCACCCACCCAGGTGCCCGACCCGACGGCGGGCTGGCCGGATAACATTGCGGTGCAGGAGCTGGCCAACTACGGCTTTGCCGTGACCAGCGCGACCACCACGATATACGAGTACACCGGCTGGCAGGATATTGACGGCGCAACGTATTATTACGACCCGTCCACCCACCAGCCCGTCACGGGCCAGCAGGTCATTCAGGGCAATGTCTACACCTTTGCGGCGGACGGCGCACTGAACCGCACGGCCCGCGGCATTGATGTCTCGAAGTTCCAGGGCAGCATTGACTGGAACGCCGTCAAGTCGGACGGCATCACGTTTGCCATCATCCGCTGCGGCTACCGCGGCTACGGCAGCGGTGCGCTGGTCGAGGATTCTACCTATCGCCGGAACATTCAGGGCGCGATCAACGCGGGCCTGCGCGTCGGCGTTTACTTCTACAGCCAGGCCATCAACGAGGCCGAGGCCGTCGAGGAGGCCAGCATGGTGCTGAGCCTGGTCAGCGGCTACAGCCTGCCGCTGGGCGTCTACTACGACACCGAGAGTGTCGGCGGCGGGCGCGCCAATGCCCTGAGCGCCGCCGAGCGCACGGCCTGCGCCGTCGCCTTCTGCGAGACGATCCGCAGCGCGGGGTACAGCGCGGGCGTTTACTCCTATGCCAGCTGGTTCTATAACGCGCTGAACTTTGCGAACATCAGCAAGTACAACATCTGGATCGCCCAGTACCGCGATACGCTGAGCTTCAGCTACAAGCACAATATATGGCAGTACACAGGCTCCGGCAGCGTCAAGGGGATCTCGAAGCCGGTGGATATGAATATTGGGTAAAATAAAAACACCTGCGTTTTCGGACGCAGGTGTTTTTGCGTTATGGAAGCCTTCTCCCTCGGGAGAAGGTGGCCGAGGCTCCGACCGAGGCCGGATGAGGGCAAAGCCCGCCATAGCGGCCGGTGAACGGGCTGCAGCGGTAAGGTCTGCCCTCATCAGTCAGCGGACGGGGCCGCTGACAGCTTTCCCCCAAGGGGAAGCCTTATTTGTTTGTGTAGCAGCTCATCTTCGCGCTGCTTCCGCCCCTGACCTGCCCATTGCCGTGCACAATATATTTATACGTACACAGCTCGGCCAGCCCCATGGGGCCGCGGGCGTGGAGCTTCTGGGTGCTGATGCCCATCTCGCAGCCAAGGCCGAACTCGCCGCCGTCGGTAAAGCGGGTGCTGGCGTTCACGTAGACCGCCGCGCTGTCCACGCAGGTCGTGAACCGCTGTGCCGCCGCGGCGTCCGCCGTGACGATGGCCTCGCTGTGGTGGGTCGAATGCTTCGCAATGTGGGCGATGGCCGCATCGACGTCATCCACAACGGCCACGCTCAGCTTATAATCCAGATACTCGGTGTCAAAGTCCTGCGGCGCGGCGGGCACACCGTCGATGATGGCCGCGGCGCGCGCATCCAGATGCAGCTCCACCGGGGTGATGCCGGCAGCGGCGTGGGCATCGACAAGGCGAGCCTTCAGCATCGGCAAAAACTGCGCTGCCACGTCCCTGTGGACCAGCAGCGCCTCCTCGGCGTTGCAGACGCTGGGGCGGCTCGTCTTGGCGTTTTCCACAATATCCACGGCCATCTCCAGATCGGCGGCCTTGTCCACGTAGACATGGCAGATGCCGGTGCCGGTCTGGATGCAGGGCACGGTTGCGTTCTCGACGCAGGCGCGGATCAGCCCGGCCCCGCCGCGGGGGATCAGCAGATCGACCAGCCCGTCCGCGGTCATCAGCTCGTTGGCGCTGGCGTGGGAGGTGTCCTCGATGAGGCTCACCGCGTACTCCGGCAGGCGCACCTTGCGCAGACCGGCGCGCAGGGCCTCCACGATGGCGTGGCAGCTGGCCCAGGCGTCGCGCCCGCAGCGCAGGATGCACGCACTGCCCGCCTTGATGGCCAACGCGGCGGCGTCGCTCGTGACGTTGGGGCGGCTCTCGTAGATGATGGCGATGACACCCATCGGCACGGCGGTTTTTTCGATCAAAAGGCCGTTCGGGCGCACAATTTTGCGCAGCACTGCGCCCACCGGGTCGGGCAGGGCCGCGACCTCGCGCATACCCTTGGCCATGTCGGTCAGGCGGCCCGGCGTCAGTGCCAGACGGTCCAGCATCACGTCGCTGACCCGCCCGCGGGCGTTCTCGACGTCCTGCTTATTGGCGTCCAGAATTTTATCCTGCGCGGCGATGAGCGCAACGGCCATTGCCTCCAGCGCGGCGTTCTTCGTGTCGGCGTCGGCCAGCGCCAGCGGCAGCTTTGCGCCCTGCGCGGCCCGCAAAATTTCCTGCGTAGTCATGGGGTCAGACCTCCCTTATGCCTTGCGGCCCACGAACCGGGTGCCGACGGGCTTGCCCTCGACAATGTCGTACAGCACCTCGGCGTGGGCACCGTTGGTAATGATCATGTCCACACCGGCCTCGGTGGCACGCTTGGCGGCGGTGACCTTCGTCAGCATGCCGCCGGTGCCCAGGGCCGAGCCCGCGCCGCCCGCCAGCAGCTCAATTTCCGGCGTGATCTCCTCGACCACCGGGATGAGCTTTGCGTCCGGGTGGGTGTGCGGGTCGGCGGTGTACAAGCCGTCGATGTCGGACATCAGCACGACCAGATCGGCGTGGATGCACTTGGCCACCAGCGCGGCCAGCGTGTCGTTGTCGCCCAAAGAGTATTCCTCGCAGGCGACGGGGTCATTCTCGTTGATGATGGGGATGGCGTGCAGCTGCAAAAGACGCTCCAGCGTGTTTTGCAGGTTGTGCAGACGGTTTTCGTGGTCAAAATCCTCCCACGTCAGCAGCATCTGGGCCACGGTATGGTTGTATTGGCCGAACAGTCGGTCATAGGTATACATCAGCTCGCACTGGCCCACCGCGGCGGCAGCCTGCTTGGTGACAAGGTCGCCGGGCTTTTCAATTTGCAGCTTGCCTGCACCGAGGCCCGTGGCCGCCGACGATACGACGATGAGCTGATGTCCGGCGTTCTGAATATCGCTCCACACCCTGACCAGATCCTCGGTGTGGCGGATGTTGAGCAGCCCGCCGGGATGTGCCAGCGTGCTGGTGCCTACTTTAACGACGATACGCATAATTCAATCTCCTTGGCCCCCTCTGCGAGGGGGCTCCCGCCGCAGCGGGTGGGGGAGAGAAC
>ERZ837487.3720-NODE-3720-length-13203-cov-4.042288_pt1 | contig 13203 bp, 9 predicted proteins | sample MGYA00519911_ERZ837487 | MGnify/ENA primary metagenome ERZ837487 (study PRJEB31850, sample SAMEA3708818) | human gut metagenome | biome: human gut; feature: human-associated habitat; material: faeces | place: China | collected 2014 ...
TGAACAGTTACACGAACCCATAAAATAGCCTCTGTCATTTGAAAGGACAAATGGCAGAAAAATAGTTTCGGTTAAGCACAAAATAGCTTCGAATTAAATAGCTTTGAGCAACCATTATTTGGTAAGACACTCAAAAATAAGGAGGATTTCACCGTGGCAAAAGCAATCATGATACAGGGAACGATGTCCAATGCGGGAAAAAGCCTGCTGGCGGCGGGACTCTGCCGGATTTTCAAGCAGGACGGCTATCGCGTGGCGCCGTTTAAATCGCAGAATATGGCGCTGAACTCCTATATTACCAGCGAGGGATTAGAAATGGGACGCGCACAGGTAGTGCAGGCGCAGGCGGCGGGCTGTGAGCCATCGGTGGACATGAATCCGATTCTCTTAAAGCCATCCAGCGATGTCGGTTCTCAGGTGATCGTGCGCGGTGTCCCGATCGGCACAATGCCCGCGAAGGAATATTTCAAGTATAAAAAGCAGCTAATCCCGGAAATCAAGAATGCGTTTCAGCACTTGTCCGAACAGTACGATATCATCGTGATCGAGGGCGCCGGCAGCCCGGCGGAGATCAACTTAAAATCGGATGATATCGTGAACATGGGAATGGCGCGCATGGCGGGTGCGCCAGTGCTGCTTGCCGGGGACATCGACCGGGGCGGCGTGTTTGCACAGCTCTATGGAACGGTAGCGCTTCTGGAACCGGATGAACAGGCGATGGTAAAGGGGCTTATCATCAACAAATTCCGCGGCGATAAGACGATCCTGGATCCAGGTGTTGAGATGATCGAGAAATTATGCAAGATTCCGGTGGTCGGCGTCGTTCCGTACATGGACGTGGATATCGAGGACGAGGATAGCTTAAGCAGCCGCCTTTCATCCACAGGGCGGAATAATACCCTTAAACAGGAAAACGAGTCATCTGAAAAACATGTAGAGGCATGGATCGACATTGCAGCCATCCGCTTTCCGCGTTTATCCAATTTCACTGACCTGAACGTTTTTGACCCGATCCCCGGCGTTTCGGTGCGTTATGTGAGCCGTCTGTCTGAGCTGGGACGACCGGATCTGATTGTTCTTCCGGGAACGAAGAATACGATCGAGGATCTGCTCTGGATGCGGCAGAATGGTCTGGAAGCGGCAGTTTTAAAGAAAGCAGCCGGAGGAACGCCGATCTGGGGCATCTGCGGCGGCTATCAGATGATGGGACAGACGCTGTCAGATCAGGAAGGAACCGAGGCGGGTGTGCCTGGGCGTACGATCTCCGGTATGGGACTTCTGCCGTTACAGACACAGTTTCAGGAAGAAAAGACCAGGACGCAGGTCAAGGGATGTTTCGGGACGGTCAGCGGTATCTTTTCCGGGCTTTCGGGGATGGAGGCGGAAGGATATGAAATACATATGGGAGAGACATCATCGGTCGGCGGTGATATTGTTAAGAACGTGATCAAGGAGCAGGAAAAAGCCGTAAATCATAGTTTATTGAAACTCAGGGAAGAACAGGCGGGAAACCACACTGAAAAACAGGATGGCTGCTGCCGGGACAACCTTTACGGCACTTACGTCCACGGCATTTTTGACAAGGCAGAGGTGGCGGAGACGATTGTCTGTGCGCTGATGAAAGAAAAAGGAATGGAGCCGGAAGTCGGCGGATTATCGTTTGATTATGAGAAATACCGGGAAGAGCAGTACAACCGGCTGGCAGACACGATGCGGAAGTACTTGGATATGGAAGCAATTTACCGGATTCTGGAAGAGGGAGTGTAGATAGATGGATGAGAAAATGAAAGAACTCAGTCAGGTATTGCCGTCGGAGATCGAGGCGAGAAGTTTTGAGATTATCACCGAGGAGCTGGGGGAGCGGACATTTCCGGAGAAAGAAGCACCAATTGTGAAACGCGTGATTCACACGACAGCCGACTTTGAGTACGCAGATTCGCTTGTATTTTCACCGGGCGCAGTCGATAAGGCGTTGGAAGCTCTGAAAAATGGGGCGTGCATCGTGACTGATACGAATATGGGAAAATCCGGCATTAACAAGCGCGCGCTTGCGTCGCTGGGCGGTGAGGTCTACTGTTTTATGGCGGACGAGGATGTCGCGAAGAAAGCGGCAGCGTCCGGGACCACCCGTGCGGTTGCCAGCATGGACAAGGCGGCAGAAATGGGAAAAGACTGTATTTTTGCAGTTGGGAATGCACCGACCGCGCTGGTGCGTCTGTACGAGTTGATTCAGGAGGGAAAAATCCACCCGAAGCTCATCATCGGCGTGCCGGTCGGCTTTGTCAATGTCGTGCCGTCCAAGGAATTGATTATATCCCTGCCGGACACTCCTTATATTGTGGCAAGAGGCAGAAAAGGCGGCAGCAATGTAGCCGCCGCGATCTGCAATGCATTGATTTATCAGTTGACGCGCAAATAAGATGTGATGGTGTTAAATCTGCGGTATTAAAATGTACATGGATGCATTCTCAAAAGATATGCTGGATATGGGCGGATGTTTATCAGCAGCCAAAGCCACCGCCGCCACAGCAGCAGCACAGAAGCAGGATCCAGATCAGGCAGTCGCAGTTGTTGCCGCCGCATCCGTGATCAAAGCATCCGCCGCCACATCCGCCGCAGCACAGCAGAATCAGAATCAGGAAGAGACAGTTGTTGTTGCCGAAACCGCCGCATCCACAGCCACAATTACAGCCGCAGCTTCCTCCGTTGTTATCACATCCGCAACCGCAGTTGGTAGCCGCTAAATCACTCATGGTTATGTCCTCCGAGATTTTCTATACACTTCATCATATGAGGGGCAGCTTGCCACAGTTTCCATAAATCAGGAAAATTAGGACGGAAATATTTTACTATAAATTTTTTGTTGAAATAATCGAGATAACCGAGATAACCGGGCGGATCGACATGGATGTTTATCCATAACGATTTGTCACAGAACATTGTACAACGAAATGAAAAGAGGAATGAAAATGGAACCGTTATATTATCAGACACCGTATGTAAAAGAATTTGATGCCATCGTCACCGCCTGTCGCCCGGCAAAGCACGGATTTGAGGTGGAACTTTCCCAGACCGGATTTTACCCGGAGGGCGGCGGACAGCCGTCGGACACCGGACGGATCGGGGAAGTGCATGTGACACATGTGGAGGAGAAACATGGCGTGGTTGTTCATGAGACGGACGCGCCGCTGGAGGTGGGAAGCACCGTTCACGCGGTCATCGACTGGGAACAGCGTTTTTCCAACATGCAGCAACATACGGGAGAACATATCATATCGGGGCTGATTCATGCCGCATACGGATATGATAATGTCGGATTTCATATGGGACACGATGAAGTGACGGTCGATCTGAATGGTCCGCTTAACTGGGAACAGTTAAAGGAAATCGAGAAGAAGGCAAATGCGGTTGTCTGGGCAAATCTTCCGGTACAGGTGACATATCCGGGTGAGGAGGAATTGAAAACCATCGATTACCGCAGCAAGAAAGAGCTGACCGGTCAGGTCCGCATCGTAGAGATTCCGGGGGCGGATATCTGTGCCTGCTGCGGCACACACGTGGATTACACGGGAGAGATCGGCGTGATCAAGGTGCTTTCCCTGATGAATTACAAGGGCGGCGTGCGTTTCTCCATGCTCTGTGGTGACCGTGCGCTGGAGAATTTTGAGGCGAAGACGGAGCAGATGCAGACGATCTCTAACCTGCTTTCTGCAAAACCGGAGAAGGCGGCGGAGGCGGTCAGCCATCTGAAAGAGGAGAGCGGGCGCAAGGACGGTGAGATCAACCGCCTCTGGCAGCGCATTCTCACCATGCAGGCAGACGTCTATCCGCAGGGGCAGAAAGCGTTGACTGTATTTGAGCAGGGCATGACGCCAGTTCTGGTGCGTCAGTTTGCAAATCTGCTATTGGAACAGGAAAAAGGAGAGACCGTGCTGGTGTGCTCTGGCGATGACGCGTCAGGTTATAACTACACAGCCGGAAGCCTCGGCCGTGATATGCGTGCATTCGGAAAAGAATTAAACGCCCGTCTGCAGGGACGCGGCGGCGGGAGCACCCAGATGGTGCAGGGAACATTCCGGGCGTCGCGGGAAGAAATTGAAACAGTCTTTCAAGAGCTGGCGCGGATAGAGGCGTAGCTGTTTAGAAGGTTTGCGTGTTTACTGCGTGAAGTATGAGAAACGGTTTGACTTAGATTCATAAAACGGAAAAAAGCTTCCTGTGCAGCAGAGCCAATCTGCCATGCAGCCAGGAAGCTTTTTTATACAGTTTCTATCGCATCATTCAAACATTTTTTATACAACGGCAACGTACATACCGTGTACACCTCAGAAGAGAGCTTACTCCCCCTGATACATAAATTTAATCAGTCGGTCTAAGTCCTCTTTCTCATAAGCAACCAGCTCCAGCTCTTTGATATAGCCATTGGAAAAAATATTTGCCATCGACAGATACTGGGACAGCTTGGATTTCAGGTTGATGCGGTCGCCCTCCGGGGAAACCAGCTCGACGGTTCCTTTGCAGGAATCAATTACTTTAAAAAATGTGTTTACATCGGAAATATTCTGGATTTTCATATTTAGCCCTCCTTCATGGATTGGCACACAACCCTGTGTGCAGTTTATACTTTCGTCAATCTTTTAACAATGATAATTATAACAGACCTCTATAAAGGGCGCAATGCTCACATTTTCCAAAAAAATCCTTAAAAAAATATCCCTGTATGTCAAAAATACAGGGATGTCCAAGAAAAGATTGTCTATTAATTGTCAAAATCAATATGAAACGTGTCGTTATTTGCGGTAATATGAACATAGGAGAGATTGAAAGACTCATCCAGAATGTCTACCTTGTATTCAAATACGACGCCATTGTCTTTTTTGGAGAGAAACAGGTAGGTTCCATTTTCTTTTTCCTCCATCTGATCGCAGATGTCGTTGTAGATATCCTCGCCGTTTACCTCGCCCGGATAGCCGGAAGCTTTGATCTTGTCTTCGATTGCTTTGTAAAATTCTTCCATCGTTGTAACTCCTTTATTGGTATTAGTCAATCTTTTTATACTCATTGTATTGAATTTAAATGTGTTATAAGTATACAAAATCTGCACCGTTCTGGCAAGACAAAACAAGGATTACTTTTTACGTATACGGGTATTAATAAAAGAGGGTTACTGTACACGCATACGTAAAAAGTAACGGAATTTGCCGTGGCTTCGCATTTCAATACGGCAAATTCCTGCTGCCACCACGTTTTCTTACGGCACTTTCGGTTCCAAAAGTGCCTACCCGTGAACAGAAACAAAAGAGGTTCTAAAATGAAAAATAGGTCTGCCTCATGCTTGATTTATAAAACGTGAAACCTTATAATAATACGGAAATACGGTTTTGAAGAGATGAACTCAATTCCGGTGGCATAGAAACAAACGAAGTAACTGTTCAGTAGGTCTGCGGATTTATTGCGCGTGACTGTGAAGGCACTGAACAGTTACCAAACGAAAATAGTGGGAGAAGAGAAATGTCCTATTTTCCGATTTTTATAGATATGACAGATCGGCAGGTGCTGGTTGTGGGAGCTGGAAGTGTGGCATCGAGGCGGGTCGGCGTGCTGGAAAAATTTGGCGCAGCAATCACGGTGATTGCACCGAACACTTCGGAAGAGATACGGAAGCTGGCGGATTCACGGAAAATCCGTCTGATTGAACAAACCTATGAGGAAGTTCGAGATACGATCTGGCAGGAAAAAAACTTTTTTATGGCGCTGGCAGCGACCGGGCAGACGGGGACGGATGCACGGATCAAGGAGGATGCGTCGAGCCATTCCGTCTGGTTTAATATGGCTTCCGATAAAAGTCAGTCAGAGTTTTATTTCCCGGCGATCGCCCAGGGCAGAGAACTGACAGCCGGATTGATTTCTGGCGGAGCGGATCCGGGATTGACGCATCGTGTGGCAAAAGAAGTACGCCGCGTGCTGGCGGAAGCAGAGGTAGAAGATACTTAATATATTTTATAGAGGAGATTAAAAATTGACAGATAAAAATAGGATCCGCGTAGGCAGCCGCGACAGTGCGCTGGCAGTTGTTCAGTCAAAGATGGCGATCGCAGCGATGCAGAATGTCTGTCCGGAGACAGGATTTGAATTGATCACGATGAAAACGACGGGAGACAAGGTGCTTGACCGTCCACTTGATGCGGTTGGCGGCAGGGGATTGTTTGTAAAAGAGCTGGATCAGGCGCTTTATGAAGGGCGGTGCGAGCTGACAGTTCATTCCTTAAAAGATATGCCGCTCTGTCCGCCGGAGGAGCTGCCGGTGCTGGCGCTTTTAGAGCGCGAAGATTGCCGCGATGTGCTGGTTCTGCGTGAAGGCTTATCCGAGCTTCCGGCACACCCGGTAATTGGAACTTCCAGCCGCCGCCGCGTCTTACAGGGGCAGAGATTATTCCCGGATGCAGAATTTAAGGGGATCCGAGGCAACCTGAACACGCGTTTGCGAAAGCTCGATTCTGGCGAATATGATGCGCTGATTCTGGCAGCGGCGGGGCTGATTCGTCTGGGATTTGCAGATCGCATCAGCCGTTATTTTTCTGTGGAGGAAATGATCCCGTCAGCAGGACAGGGCATTCTGGCAATCCAGGGACGGCGTGACCGGGAGATCCCTTTTGTGAAAATGGTTCACTCTGAGGAGTCTGCGGTTTTAACCAGGGCAGAACAGGGCTTTGTCGCCACACTTGGAGGCGGATGTTCGTCGCCGACGGCAGCTTCGGCGGTGCTTGAAAATGGAAAAATCAAGCTGCGTGGTCTTTATTATAAGGAAGAAACGGGAGAAGTCCGTATTGGCTCCATTGAGGGGGAGGCAGAGAAAGCAGCGGAGCTTGGAAGAAAATTGGCGGAACAGTTATCGGGAAAGCCTGCACTGTCTCCGCTGGGGAAAGTCTACCTTATAGGCTCGGGCCCTGGCGATGCAGGGCTTTTTACTCTGCGCGGCAGAGAACTTCTGGAGCAGGCGGATGCCGTCGTCTACGACGCTTTGGCAGGCGACGCGGTACTGGGCTGGATTCCGGAGCACACGCGGAAAATTGACGTTGGTAAACGGAGTGGACGCCATTCGAAGAAGCAGGAAGAAATCTTAGAAATTTTATTAGAGGAAGCGAAAAAGGGCGGAACGATCGTGCGCCTCAAGGGCGGGGATCCGTTCGTCTTTGGACGCGGCGGCGAAGAAGCTGAATTTTTAAAGAAACATCAGATCCCGTTTGAGGTGGTTCCGGGTATCAGCTCCAGCCTGGCAGTTCCGGCATATTTTGGCATCCCGGTGACGCACCGAGGATTGGCGGGATCGTTTCATGTGATTACCGGACATCGTATGGAGGGCATGCCGGCTCTGGATTTTGAGGCACTTGCTCGGGTCGGCGGCACCTTAATTTTTCTGATGAGTGTTGCGAATGCGCCGAGGATCTGTGAAGGGCTTCTGAATGCGGGAATGAAACCGGAGACGCCGGCGGCATTTCTGATGAACGGAACCCTTGCGTCCCAGAGAATGATCCGCGCAACCCTGCAGACACTTCCGGAAGAGGGTGTGCGTCAGGGCGTCAAGGCGCCTGCCATCCTTGTGATCGGGGAGGTCTGTGCGCTTGCTGATACGTGTGCATGGAGAGAAGAAAAGCCGTTGGCAGGAAAACGGATCGTGATTACCCGCCCGAAGGAGCGCAGCCAGAAGCTGGCGGAACATCTGCGCGATGCCGGAGCGGAGGTGCTGGAATTTCCGACGATTGAGTTAAAACCGGTCTGGAAAAAATCAGAAAAAGCGGATGCTGGCACAGCGGATAAAGAAAAACTGTATGAACTGGTTCGGAATCTGGAATCGTATCACTGGCTGGTGCTCACGAGTCCGGCAGGGGCACAATATTTCTTTGAGCTTTTGAACCGGATGCAGAAAGATTTCAGGAGCCTCTCCCATCTGCGTTTTGCTGTGATCGGCGAGGGAACCGCGTCCGTCTGCCGGGAACACGGCATTTACCCAGATTATATTCCGGAGCGCTTTTATGCGGCAGATCTCGGAAAAGGGCTGGCAAAACGGGTGAAGCAGAACGAACGCGTATGCATCCTGCGCGCCAGACATGGTTCGCCGGAACTGACGCAGGCATTTGAAGCTGCCGGAATATCCTATATGGATGTGACACTTTACGATACGATCACGCCGGAGGAATCGCCGCTTGCAGCGCGCATCCGTGAACTCCTAAAAGAGGGCGCGATCGATGCGGTCACGTTTACGAGCGGATCGACGGTACAGGGATTCCTGGATATTTTACAGCCGGATAAGGAGACATTGAACGGATTTACAGCCGTCTGTATCGGAGAAAAGACAGAAAAAACCGCCAGCGCGGCGGGAATGAAAGCCGTACTGGCGGAGTCCGTCTCGGAAGAAGGGATTGAGCAGGCGCTCTATCATATGTAAACACATAAACAGACGTCTGTTCAGCAGGTTCATGAAGAAGTTTTCATATAGATTGTAAATGCCTGAACATACGGAACCGATAGAAGCGTGAGCGGGTAAATCAGCATTTTAGCTGTTTTTCTGCTGTAACCGGGCTTTTATGTTGTCCAGCAACAGTGCAGAACCCCGCAGACCGACGTAGCCGCTTCCAAGATGGATATCTGGTTTGTTGGCACCGTGAAAATCGGAACCGCCGGTGGAAACCAGACCGAGACGGGAAGCTATTTCACGTAAATGAAGACTGTCGGATTGAGAGTGTGAGGAATAATAAACCTCGATGCCCATCATTCCGGCTTCTTTTAAATAGGAGAGAAGCTGCTCGGTCTTTTTCCAGCCAAGTTTATACTGGAGAGGATGTGCGAGCGCTGGTAAACCGCCAGCTACACGGATCAGGCGGATCGCTTCCTCCGGCTCAATCATCTGCTTCGGGCGGTAATATTTTTTGCCGTCCCCGAGGTATTTATCAAATGCCTGGCTGACCGAAGTGACACAGCCTTTTTCAAGCAGTGCGCGTGCAAAATGGGCACGGGTGATGACAGTGTGTTCATTTCCGTGAATTAAATCTTCATATTTAATGGGAAATCCATCTGCCTGAAATAAAGCGAGAAGCTCTTCATTGCGCCGGTTGCGGATCTCGCGGACCTGCCGCAGTGCAGATAAAAGTTCCGGGCAGTGCGGGTTCAGGTAGAGCCCCAGAATATGGATTTCTTTTCCTTTATAAGGACTGGAAAATTCGGCACCGGGAATGACAGTCAGGGAGGTGTTCTCGGCTGCCTGCGTGGCTTCCGCAACGCCGTCAACTGTATCATGATCCGTCAGCGCATAGGCGGTCAGACCGCATTGGAGCGCCAGCTTTGTCACTTCGGTGGGCGTGAGTGTTCCGTCCGAAGCAGTAGAATGAACGTGTAAATCAATTAACTGCATAGATGCAGACCTCCTTCTGCTGTAAGACTACCCGCATTAGATGGAAAAGTCAAGTATGCGGCAGATACCCACTGCAGTTTGCCAGTGTGTAAACGGGAACAAAAATGATTGTTTACATCAGATATATTTGAAAGAAGAAGCGTTATACAAAAAACAGAGCGGCTGTGGAAATTTGTACCAGGAAAAGGTTGTGGGGATCAAAAAAATTTATAAGTTAATTTAAGAATTATGTTATTTTCTTTTCCTGGAATTGTGCTATACTGTAGCAGGGATATTTTCAAATAAACACATATAATAAAATTTCATGGAAAAGACGGACAGGTGATGGAAAATGAGTGAGTACAACAGAAATTCTTCAGGAGGAAGGAATTTTGAACATAGAGGATTGGAGGGCGGAACGCTGAGTTCGTACAGCCGTGCCGGACATAGCAGTACCGGGCATCGTTCGTCGTCCGGAACATCCAGCCATACAAAAAGTACAGATGCGCACACAAGCACGGGACGCCGGGATACTGCGATGAACCGGGCGGCAGCCGGTCGGAGTGGGCATACTTCCGGGCGTTATAAAAAGAAGAGAAGAAACCGTCTGGATATTACACAGATCCTTTTGATCGTGATCGGTGTCCTGGCGGTTATCCTGATAGCGGCGATTGCCTCCCGCGGGTGCGGTGGGGGCAGCGCGGCAGGCGGGGCGACCGAATCGGATGCCGTACAGGAGAGTACCGTGGCAGATGGAGCGGTGACCGTCAACGGCGTCAATATTTACGGAATGACGCAGGAGGAGGCGCGCAAGGCGATCCTTGATTCATTTGACTGGAAGATGAAGGCCAAATACGAGGACAAAGAGACCGACGTTACCAATCTGATGGCGGATAAAGTTGATCAGCTTCTCGAGGAGATCTATGCAAGTGATCTGAAACCGGGTGAGACATATGAAGTCAACACGGAAAATATGATCGAGGATGCCAAGGCAGAGGCAGCACTGATTGCCGGAAACTGGAACATGGCAGCCAAGAGCGGCGGTATCTCCGGTTACAATAAGGAAACGGGCAAGTTTGAGTTCAGCGAGGGCACCAAGGGACTTGTCATCGATCAGGACAAGCTGGCACAGGCGATGGTCGATGCGATTGACAAGAAAGAGTTTGATGCCGTTCTGACCGCAGAGACGAAGGAAGTCGCAGCGGATTCGTCGGTACAGGATAAGTACAAGACAATGTCCACCTACACAACCACGACGACCTCCAACAGCAACCGAAACGAGAATATCCGTCTGGCGGTCGCAGCGTTAAACGGAACGATTGTCAAACCAGGACAGGAATTTTCCTTTAACAATACGACCGGTGCGAGAACCGAAGAAAAAGGCTACAAGCCGGCAACCGCATACTTAAATGGCGAGGTTGTCCAGGAGCCAGGCGGTGGCGTCTGCCAGGTATCTTCAACCTTATATAACGCGGTTGTATTTGCAGGGCTTAAGAGTACGGAGCGCCACGCACACAGCTACGAGCCGTCCTACGTTACACCGGGCGAGGATGCGGCAGTCAGCTACGGCGGACCGGACTTCAAGTTCGTCAACAACTCGGAATATCCGCTGGCTATCAAGGCAAGCTTCAGCGCATCTGATCGAAAACTGACGATCGCACTGTATGGAGTTCCGATTCTGAAAGAGGGTGTCAAGATTCGTATGTCTTCTGAGAAGACAGGCGAGATTGATCCGCCGTCTGCGGTTTATACCGAGGATGGTTCCCTGCAGCCGGGTCAGGAAGTGCAGACAAAGGCAGCGACTCCGGGCAGCCGCTGGTCCACGGATCTGGTTACCTATGAGAATGATAAAGAAGTGAGTCGTGAATTTTTTCACAATAGCAGCTATCGTGGAAAGGCAGCGCAAATCAAACGTAACAGTTCCGCTACTGTAGCGACCAACGCAACGGAGGCAACGGCGGCAGCAGAGAGTACCGCAGCTGAGACAAATGCAGCTAATGAGAGCACAGCGGCACATGAGACAACCACAGCGGCACCGTCCAGCCCTGGCGGCGAGACAAAAGTTCCGACCACGACAGCGGCGGCATCCAACGAAGGATCACAGGAGACAACTCCAGAGCCAGAGGAAACGAACCCGGTTGTGGAAGCAAATGGACCTGGAAGCAATTAAAACCAAGGCAAAACTAAGGTGAAATATAGAAAGTGCTGTAAGATAGATTGCAAAAATGAATGATAAAAGGGCATTCAAGCGGCATTTGAATGAAAAGCACCGCTGGATGGAGAGTCTTTCTTCGTCTGGCGGTGCTTTTTTCCATATTTTGTGATTTTACCGACTATCTGAAAAAACAGTAGACAGCTTTTTTGTAATTGTTCGAAAAATAATACCGGATATAAATCAAATTTATTTGCATTTTGACGAGAATTTGTTATAATATTATCAGGTAAATTTCCAGGACAATCTATTTGGGGAGATTTATTACTGAATACATTCACTATCAATAGGAGGAATATTCATTATGGCAAGAAAGATGAAAACCATGGATGGAAACCACGCAGCAGCGCATGCTTCTTACGCATACACCGACGTGGCAGCTATCTATCCGATTACCCCTTCTTCTCCGATGGCTGAGGCTACCGATGAATGGGCAACAGACGGAAGAACCAATATTTTCGGCCACACAGTTCAGATTACAGAGATGCAGTCTGAGGCAGGTGCAGCAGGTGCAGTACACGGATCTCTGGCAGCAGGTGCGCTGACAACCACGTACACCGCTTCCCAGGGTCTGCTTCTGATGATCCCGAACTTATACAAGATTGCAGGTGAGCAGCTCCCGGGCGTATTTAATGTTTCTGCTCGTGCACTGGCCAGCCATGCGTTATCCATCTTTGGTGACCATTCTGATATTTATGCGTGCCGTCAGACAGGCTGCGCGATGCTGTGTGAATCCAGCGTACAGGAAGTTATGGATTTAACCCCGGTTGCACATCTGGCATCCATCAAGGGCAAGATTCCGTTCATTAACTTCTTTGATGGTTTCCGTACATCCCATGAGATTCAGAAGATCGAGACCTGGGATTATGAAGATCTGAAAGATATGGCAGATATGGATGCAATCGATGCATTCCGTAAGAATGCACTGAACCCGAACCACCCGTGTCAGCGCGGTTCTGCTCAGAACCCGGATATCTTCTTCCAGGTAAGAGAGGCTTGCAACCCGTACTACGATGCACTTCCGGCGATTGTTCAGGAATACATGGACAAGGTCAATGAGAAGATTGGCACAGACTACAAGCTGTTCAACTACTATGGCGCTCCGGATGCAGAGCACGTTATCATTGCAATGGGTTCTGTCAACGATACCATCGAGGAGACGATCGATTACCTCGTAGCAGCTGGAAAGAAAGTCGGCGTTGTAAAGGTTCGCCTGTACCGTCCGTTCGTAGCCAGCGCACTGGTAGATGCTATTCCGGATACAGTTAAGCAGATTTCCGTATTAGACCGCACCAAAGAGCCAGGTTCCCTTGGCGAGCCGCTTTACCTTGATGTAGTAGCAGCATTAAAGGGTACAAAATTCGATCAGACTCCGATCTTCACAGGTCGTTACGGACTTGGTTCCAAGGATACCACACCGGCTCAGATCGTAGCTGTATATGAGAACACAACCAAGAAACAGTTCACCATCGGTATCGTAGATGATGTTACCAACCTTTCCCTGGAGCTTGGCGCACCGCTTGTTACCACTCCGGAAGGAACTGTAAACTGTAAGTTCTGGGGTCTTGGTGCTGACGGTACTGTAGGTGCCAACAAGAACTCT
>ERZ837487.3721-NODE-3721-length-13201-cov-4.711471_pt1 | contig 13201 bp, 7 predicted proteins | sample MGYA00519911_ERZ837487 | MGnify/ENA primary metagenome ERZ837487 (study PRJEB31850, sample SAMEA3708818) | human gut metagenome | biome: human gut; feature: human-associated habitat; material: faeces | place: China | collected 2014 ...
ATCTGTATATCCGGCGATAAAAGCAAAACGACCATCGCAGTCCTCATACAGTTCTGCCAGCCGTTCCCGTTCTTTCGCTTCCCGCTCCATTCCCCGCTATTTTATGTGTGGTTTTGTGCAACAACCTGTTGCACAAAGTTTTCCCTCAGATACCGCTACGCACTGCATTGATATCAGAAATCATCGAGCGCAGCATCTATCTCTTCCGTTCCGAACAAACCTTTCACCTGAATTCTGAAATCTGGCTTGTTGTTAGTCAGTCTCTGAAGCAGCTTCACGTTTTTATAGCGAGGAAGCAGAATCTGGCAGATTGCAGCAATGTCCCGTCCAAGAACCGTCGATTGTGCCATATTCTTCTCCTATCACACGTTATTGCAGCACCTTATTCATCAACTCCTGATAGCTGTCTACATGGTCATATGTCACAAGACCATCCGACAGTTTTGCGAAGAGCTTCTTGGCGCAGTCGATCTTGGACTTCTCGATTGGGCGTAGGTTCAGGCTCTCCATCGTACCTTTTGTTTCTGCTACAAAATAGATGTGCTTTACCCTACCCTCATGGAACACGATTGCCCAGTCCGGGGAGTAGTGTCCTACCGGAGTCGGAATAAAGAAGCCTTTCGGCAGCTTTGCATAGATAAAGACCTCTTCCGCACCATCCAGATTCTCCGCAAACTTACGCTCCACGCTCTTTTCTGCCGTGCCATCGGTGAAAACATAATCCTGAATCGCTTTTTTCGCCTTATAAGCCTTGTCCATCGTCAGAGCGTGCTTTTCTGCCGTGAAGATACTGCTGTCGTAGCTGCCTTCAATGGTATCGTAGGTAATATGCTCCACGATCATCGTAGCTTTCTGTTCTTTGATCAGACGAATTGTCTTGGTAATAAACTCTTCCGGGTTGTTCTGATACATGGCAAAGGTAGTCGGCTTGATACCCTGCAAAATGCGAGCTGTTGTACGGCGGGTCAATGTTGTGCCCTCTGCGATTTTTCCGATCAGGTCATATGCCACCTGGCTGGTATGCGCATTTTTCAATACAGCTGTCTTGCTTTTTGCGCCATAAAAGCTGCTGCCCTCACGTATCATATCAGCATTCAAGGTGTCTTTCTGCCCGGCATAGGTAACGGTATATTGCAGGCGGCTGACATACAATTCGCTGTCGATGTGCGCAATCGACTTCCGAATCAGCTCTTCAGAATCAAAATCCACCGTATAGGCGTATTTGTGGTTGATGGTCTGCCAGAGCTTCTGGAATTCTGCTTTTTCAAATCGGTCGTTCAGAGGATTTTCCAGTACTTTCGGCTTGTTGCCATCCTCGAACATAGATTTGAGCACACTATCGTCATAAATCGCCTGAACCAGCGAATGCACGCCCTCTTCGATAGGTTTCAGCGTCTCCGGCACAGGCGCAAGCGTTCCGGCCTGCACATCGTCCCGGTAGTCCTGTGTGACGTTATCCTGCTCATCTACATAGTTGTTGCGAACAAGATACTGATAGATAGCCCGTGCCTGACGGTCATCCACTTTGATTGTTTTGCCATCGAGCTTGATAGCCTTTCCAACAAAGTAGTCGATGTCTGCCTTGCGTGGGCGGTCATACAGCACAGCTTCAGTCTGCTTTTGCAGCCCGTCCACAAATCCGGCGTAGCTCTCGCTTGCAATAACGGTCAGGACGTTGATATCCTGAACCTTCTCCCCCAGAACCTCGGCATCCATGCGGTTTCCGTCCTTATTTACGCACAGACGCAGACCACGGCCTACTTCCTGCCGCTTCTGCGTGGTGCTGTCGCTGTGTTTTAACGTGCAGATCTGGAACACATTCGGGTTATCCCAGCCCTCACGCAGAGCGGAATGGGAAAAGATAAACCGGGTTGGCTCTTCAAAGGACAGCAGTCGCTCCTTATTTTTCAGAATCAGATCGTAGGCCGAAATGTCATCGGACATATCCGTGCCACGCTTAACCGAACTGTTGACGCTGTGCCCTTTCTTATCAATGCTGAAATAGCCCTTATGCACATCATGTACATCGGTGGCATCCAGATAGGCAGTATACTCCGGCTCAAGAATAGAACGATATTCGTTCATTACAGCCATGTATTCCTGCTCAAAAATCTTGCCATACTCGCCCAGAAGCTCATCGCCGTCTTCATCGTACTGACGGTATTTAGCCACTTCGTCAATGAAGAACAGGGAAAGGGTCTTGATACCCATTTTGAACAGCTCCTGTTCTTTTTCAAAGTGGGAAATGATCGTCTCCCGAATCTGCACCCGGCGCATATCATCCTCAGAGACATCGCCGGTTACATCACCTTTGCGGATGGTATCGCCATTGGTAAATGTCACAACGCCAGTGATCGGGTCAATTTCAGAAACGACAAAGCCCTTATACTGCTCCATCTCGCCGGAGATATAGTAGAGATTATCACTCACATCCAATGTACGGAATTCCCGCTTTGTGCCGCTCTGGTGTTTGACCTCCAACTCCACCTTTGCCCGTGGCGGATTCTTGGGGGAGATAATGATGCTTTCCAGATACAGATATTTGTCTGTACCACGCAGGTTCTTGACCTCAAAGCCCTTGACCTCGATCTTCTTGACCAGCCGCTTATTGTAAGCATCCAACGCATCCAGCGCGTAAATCAGGTTGTGCTGCTTGGCGTGGGTAGCGGAGTAGTTCAGCGTGAACAGAGGATTGAATTTCTTCAACGCTTTCTGGGTAGCAGAATCCTCTTTACCCATCTTCTGCGGTTCATCCAGAATCAGAATCGGGCGGTTGGCTGCGATGACGTCAATCGGGCGGCGGGAACCGAACTCGTCCCGCTTGGTGTAAATAATTCTCGCAGCGGCATCACCCTTGCGACCTTCCACGTTCTTGTCCTCGTTCATGGAGGCAGCAAAGGCCTGTGTATTGATAATCATGACGTTGATGCCGGAATTGCTGGAGAATGAGTCCAACTGGTTCAGGTTGCTGCTATTGTAGATAAAGAACCGTGCTTTTTTGCCGTAGCACTCCATGAAATGATCGGCAGTGATCTCAAAAGACTTCTTTACACCCTCACGGATGGCAATGCTCGGAACAACAACGATGAATTTGCTCCAACCATATCGCTTGTTCAGCTCGAACATGGTCTTGATGTAAACATAGGTCTTGCCCGTACCGGTCTCCATCTCAATGTCCAGAGAGCATCTACCCAGCGGGGCAACCAGCTTGTCTGACTGATGAATATTGCTTTCCGCCTGTAATGCACGGATATTCTGCACCAAATCCGCATCGGTTAATTGCAGCGCTTCATTCTTGAACCCGGAATCGTTAATCAAATCCTGCAATTCCAACTGTGCTGCATCGTCGGCCATCGGCATAAGGCTCAACTGCTGGGGCTTTGCAGACAGACTGCCCATATCACGCAGATAGGACACTCCTGCACTATAAGGCTGACCCTGAAAGACACGAGCCACAGCTTCCACGGCATCGGTCTGATACTGCTGAATTTTGAAACTAAACTTCATCTTTGTGGTTCACCTCCTGCTCCAGCATCAGGAAACGGTCAAAGTCGCTCTCATACAGACGATCCTGAATGATACGATATTTTTCATATTCCGTTTCCGCATGGAGTTTTGCCTGCTCTGCGCTGATTTTACCCGGCCCGGTTAGCAGCTCGTTGCCGTTGAACTCCAGAAAACCATCCAGCCGCTTTGCCCAATCTTCCATGCTCATTGGGATTTTGCGCTCGGCCTGCAACTCGGCATAATCCAGATAGAGCGACACAATGCGTTCCAGATAATTCATTTCTTCTTTGCTCAGATAGTTCTTAGCAATCGTCACATCTGCTTTCAGAATTTTCCCATCCGGAGCATTCTCCCATGTAGTCAGTCCCATGTGTTCCTTGTTGGCATCCGCCCGCTCCACGATCAGCTCCGCCGCCGTGTGACGGTGGACGGCATAGTGCATTTTGTTCTGTACCGTCTGGAAGAACAGACGGGTCGTCTTTGCGTTTTTGTCGTAGTCAAACGCAGTGGCGTACAAATCTGTCACTTTCTGATAGAATTTACGTTCAGACAGACGAATCTCCCGAATCTGCTGCAACTGCCGCTCAAAGTATTCGTCGGTGAACATATGGCCTTTTTTCAGCCGCTCCACATCCATCGTCCAGCCTTGAATAGTATGGTCTTTGACAATTTGTCCCGCCCATTTGCGGAACTGCACCGCCCGCTGATTATTCACCTTGAAGCCTACGGCAATAATTGCCTGCAAATTATAATGGTTTGTATTATAGTTTTTTCCGTCTGTGGCAGTTATTAAGTATTTCTTAACAACTGCTTCCTCCCGCAGCTCTCCATCCTCAAAAATCCGTTTCAGATGCTGATTGATCGCCGCAACCGAAACATCATACAATGCCGCCATCATTTTTTGCGTCAGCCAGATATTCTCATCCTCGTAACGCATTTCAAAGCTGGCATCACTTTCACCGGTAGAGGCAACAAAGGTCAGATATTCTGCTGCGGAGCTGCGAATGGCAAGTTCTTTTGTCTTCTTATCGTCCATATCACAGCACCTTCCTTACAGTATCAGGGCTATATGTCTCGAAAATCTGCTCGAAGTTTGTGGCTACGCTGTCGTTTGCCATACTGCTGTCACGGAACACGGCATAGTAAGGCTTCATCTGCGCAATGGCCTTGACGGTTTCCTCGGTCACATCATGGTCGAAGCAGGCCAGCAGGAACCCGTCTGCCACATTGAACACCTTTTTGCCTGCGATTTCTTTTACCTCAATGGAACTGGACAGCAACACGCCCAGATCCAGCATCACCTGGAACAGCAAGTCCTCCGGGGTACGGTCTTCCTTCACGTTGTCCACCAACGAGAACAGATCCTGCTGACCGATTTCATCCGGCGTGTAGTACACAGGCTTCATGTTGCTTTCGTCCAGACGCAGGCAGCGGAAGCCGATGTCCAAATCAGCCGGAGCCGTCAATCCGGCTTCTTCCTTGATTTTCCGGCCAGCACGGCGGATACGCTCCTTGCCGATTTCGCAAAGTGTTGCATATTGCGGCGAATTGCTCTTTTCTGGAAGTTGGACAAGAATATACTTTCGATTCCCGTCATCTTCCATATTCTTTTTCATAACTGCATGCGCCGTCGTTGCAGACCCAGAAAAGAAATCCAAAACGTAAGAGTCTTTCTCTGTTGCAATCGTCAAAATGCGTTCCAATAATCTAGTCGGCTTAGGCGTGTCAAAAGGTGCTGTTCCACCAAATAGTGATTTCACTTCTTTTTTTGCTTCATCGGTGTGTCCAACTTCACTATATGACCAAAAATTTGTAGGTAGTTTTCCTCCTACGCTATCCAAGTATGTTTTTCGACGTATCCCACCCAAACTGCCTTTAGTAAAATAAAACCTTGGCCATGGACCTTTATCGTAAACTTTTCGGGCAAGTTTTTTTGATTTCTCAAACGGAAGTGCCAAAACGATACCCATTACGTCTGGTCTAACTTGGTTTGCCGAAATCCCACACACGTTTGCACGTTTTTCTTCATCATTTAAGTTTTTTAATTCGTAAGGACACCATCCTTGCATTATTTTCAGCATTTCATCTTGTTGATAACGCCAACAAGCTCTATCGCTCGGGTAAATCATCTCGCCTGTAAAGGGATGCTGTATAGCATAAACCATTCCTTGATGTGTCGCTGCCCCGGGTGCAAATGGATTATCACTTGTCCATGGAACAGAATCTCCATCTGGGGATTTATATTTTGAGTCCATTTCCTCTGTACGAGGCAACTTAGCAGGATTCCATCCAGTTTGTTTACTATATGCTACTATATGCTCTACTTCATGCACAATGCCCTGAGAATCATTTCTTGTGGAGTAAGTCCGTTGCCAGGAAATATCTGCAATGAAATTACTTTCTCCAAAAACCTCTGCACAAATTTTAAGAAGATTCGCGCATTCATTATCATCTATACTAATAAAAATCGCGCCATCATCTGTCAGCAAATCCTTTGCCAACTTCAGCCGCGGATAAACCATATTGAGCCAATCGGTATGGAAACGGCCATTGCTCTCGGTGTTGGTCACAAGACGGTTGCCTTCTTCATCATACTGACCGCTATTATCCATATAGTCCGCCGCACTCTGGGCAAAATCATCCTCATAGACAAAATCGTTACCCGTATTATACGGCGGATCAATGTAGATCATCTTGACCTTACCCAGATAGGTTTCCTGCAAGAGCTTCAGCACTTCCAGATTATCGCCCTCGATGTAGAGGTTCTCACTGTCAAAACCGCCGGGTATGCCATCTTTGCCCACACTGTCAGCTGCCACCGGACGCAGCGTTGCCGTAATGGGCGCATTGGCCGCCAACATCGCCTTTTTCTTATCTGGCCAAGTAAACTGATAGCGTTCCTCCCGACCTTCTACGATAGAATCGGAAAGCTCCTGCCGCAGAACGTCAAAATCAATGGCGTGTTCTACCTTGCCATCACGCTTCACCTCGGTAATTGCATTGGGGAACAGCTTGCCGATCAGTTCTATATTTCTTTCCACGCCGTCAAGGCTGTGCATTTTCAGTTTGTCCATTTTCGGTTTCCTCCTCGTTGATTTTCATCATCATATTATAATGAGCCTTATGCCCTGTACTATCAAATATTAGGGCAAAGATGTTAAGATATCGTTGTATTCCGTCGGACATTGGTGGAGTATAACTGAAATCATCAAAACTGCTGTGAGAACCATCATTTACCCATGACAATAGTGCTCTTGCAATGGAAGCATCTTCCGTTTTTAACTGCATAGGAAGATTTTGGAATGATATATCTCCATAAAATGTAAAATAGTGTTCCAAAATCCTTCGCATAGTGTTTTGTAAAGAAGTCTGTTCCGCTACCGCAGGGTTTTCATGCGCTCTCCTTACCTCTTCCCATAATGCCTCATATGTGGACTTCACAGGGTTCTTTTCGTACGGAACAATATCGGAGTAAGAATGAGTCTTTCGAGTAATCCAGTATTTTGTGCTTTTAGCCATTCCTTTTGGCCAGTTGCGATTGTAAGTCACTTCTTTATGAAAATAAAGGTTGTGCGTAGATACGAATAGTTGTTGAATGCTTGTACCGGGCTTCGACATATCCCAAATCAATCGGCGGATTAGTGTTGCTACAATAAACAATACATCACTATCCATACTGGAAACCGGATCATCAATAATAATAACCTGCGGATAGACTGCTCCTGAGCTGTCTAAGCTTCCATTTAGCATAGAGTAGAAATATAGGAATGTAACAAAATTCCTCTCGCCCTCACTCAGTGTTTTTTTCACGGGTGTATTGTTTTCTCGGACAATAGAATAGCTATGTTCATCTGCACCAAGCGCTAATCTGAATCCGGTAAATCCGAATTCCTCCAGCTGATGGTTAATGGTATCTTTTGTTGGAATAACACTGGTAAGCGTTCCCTGAAGTTGTTCCAGTTCCCTTTTAAGCACCTCACTCTTTTTGCTGCAACGATCTATTGTTTTGTTGATATCCGAAATTTCATCTTCAAGTTTCTTCTTTTGTAATAAATAATTTACAATTTCATTTTTTATTTCATCAGTTATAAATCGCCATATTTGTGCCGTCAGTTTTTTTCTCTCTGCGCCGATATTTGCAACAATCTCATTATGGCGAGCTATTTTATCATTTGCGTCCCGTATCACTTTGATAATCAAGTCCGAATATGGCATGAAATCAAGAAGCTCAACAGGAACACTTGCATTCGACCGTTTATGCTCTAACAATCTAAGATTTTCATCAAAAACACCAGAAAGCTCAGCAATCCGAGTTTGAAGCTCAGCATTTTCTATAAATTGTATATCCTGTTGGGCAATCGCATTAAGCTGCTGAATAAGCCGTTGACTGCCATCTTTGTATTCATTTATAAGCGAGTCGATTTCCTGCAACGCAGCAAGATAGGATTCGTCAAAGTATTCTTCTAACCGCATCCTAAAAGTATCATCCAATTCTCTTTGACAAAAAGGACAAGTGCCACTGCTTGAATCAAGATACTTCATGCCCGACTTCACCCAGTCGCTATTCCCAAGCTTTTTTATCAGTGCTCCAATATCAACATCCTCTTTGCCTATAATTTTCTTTTCCAAAATTGGCGAACGATTTAACGAACTGATTCTTGAAAAATCAGGTTCGCAAATAAGCGATATTACGGAGGCTTTCTTTTCAAAAATTGTGGAGGCTTTTTCTTCTAATTGCGCATAGGTCATTAAATCATGCTTGTTCTCATTATATTGACGTATTACCTCATCACGAAAACGCTCCCTGCTGTTCAAAAAGCCCTCTAAACCAGCTCGTATTGCAGAAGAGTCGTATTTTTGTTTTTGTTGCCAGATCCTATCCGTATACTGCCGAATAGTCATAGCAAGCTCTTTTTTCTTGCCTTCCGTGCCATCTTCACCCTGTAAGGCTATTATTGCCGTATTTTGAGCTTTTTTTGTTTCCACAATCAGAGTTTTGGTTTGGTTTATTTGCTCATAGACATCACTTTCTGATTGCCCTAATGTGAAAATGCCCGGCATTCCAGATACATCCGCGAATGTTGAATCAACAAAATCGGAATTGTATACATTGCATTTTTGAACCTGGCCGTTTTCCCATGTAATATCACAAGAAGGATAATTATCTGGATGAGATAAAACTCTGCTAATTGTTGTCTTTCCTGAGCCATTTGCTCCGAAGATAAAGTTAACACGTCCCAAATCATCCATAATGTGATCGGATGCGTTGAAGGATGCGACATCTTTTATATTGATTTTTCTTATCATACCGTCAAACCTTCCTGTAGCTTTTTCAACTTACTCACCAGTTCAAATTTCTTCTTTGGTTGTTTTTCTTTCCTGATTTTGGCTTCCAGTGCCGCAATCTGCTTTTCCAGTTGTTCTCTCTGCTTTTGGTGTTCTACACTTTCTTTCAGCGTAGCGGATTCATCCGAATCGAGAGCCGTCCCTGCAATCTGCAGTACAAAGTTCTCATACACGGCATCCAGCGAAAGCCCATCCAGATGCACCGGAAGTTCATCTGCTTCGAGCCAATCTGTGTAATAATAACGATCAACCTTAAAAGCCGTCTTACCCGCCGCAGCTTCCTTGTAACCGATAGCAGCCCGATACCTGCCCTCGTATTCCAAAAGAAACAGAATGTGATACGGAACCTCCCGGTCAATCTGGCGCAACACACTTTCGTCCAAATCCGGGGCAGATAAGCGAACCTCGAACACCTCAATCTCTGTCACCTGTTCGCCAGCAGCCAGATTCAGGGTGGTGGCCGCAATCTTATTGCGCCAGTAGATGATCCTTATCTGCTCCACGAACGCTTTTTTCATGGCCGTTGTCACAGCAATGTTTTCATAAAACTTCTGCTTGGGGATACGCTTGTTAAACTCCGTGGATTTCGGCAATCCCAGCACGGCATCTCACCTCCAGACAATCATTTCACAACAAGGAAGCAAATCAGTTCAAAATCATCCAGCCCGGATATATTGCTCATCAAAGCGGATGTTCCACCGGCAGAGAACAGACTGTCAATGTCGCTTTCCTCTTTCACATCAATGATGGAATTGATTGCTTCGCTCAGCAGCTCGGACATCTCTGCCATATTCCGCCCATCATCCGTTTCGCGGTTAAAGCGTTCGTATGCCTCTTTGATCGGTGCGGATTTTCCGCGGCAGAGTAAGCGGATATCATCCAGCATCTTTTTCGGATTCAGGTAATCGCAGATAATCTGACCGTCCACTCCGATATAAACCATGTAGAACGGATGCATGCGGTTCCGGTTATCCACATTGACACTGTTGTTGATGTTTTTCAGCACAAAGATCACACCATCCGGCAACTCATCCGTGGCAGGCACCACAGCATGAAGTCCACGAGGCTTTTTGTCCATGTCTCCGTTCCGTTTTATGTAGTCCAATAAGTCGAGTCGGAATTCATTCAGCCCCAGATCCATAATGGAGATTCCATTGGACATATCCTCAATATCAACCACTTCTTCCTGTAAGCGTTTGAGCTGCGCCTTGCGGTATTCCAAATCACCTTTTTCTTCCGGATTGATCAGGTCATCATCACCGGTAGATGTCATAACAGTGATTTTCATGCGGGTCTCCACACGGGATTTCAAATTGATGTACTCATCCAGCGTCAAGTCCGGCCAGAAATTTACAAGCTGAATGTACTGGTTGCGACTGCCGATACGATCAACACGGCCAAACCGCTGAATAATGCGAACCGGATTCCAGTGGATATCATAGTTGATCAGATAATCGCAGTCCTGCAAGTTCTGACCTTCTGAGATACAGTCCGTTGCGATCAGCACATCAATTTCGGTGGTACTGCCCGGCATCAGAACATCCCGACCTTTGGAAACAGGGGAAAAGCAGGTCAACACATTATTCAGTGTTGCCTGAAATCCTTTGATCGTTGTTTTTCCATCAATAGAGCCGGTGATGACCGCTGTATTCAATCCATAGTTCTTCTTGATATACTCGCTGACATGGTCGTACAGATACTCGGCCGTATCAGAAAACGCCGAGAAGATCAGGACTTTCTTATTCTGGTCATTGATGGGATGCTCGATTTTTTCAGACAACAGCTTTAACAGTTCCTGCAACTTGGTATCATGTTCCGGGGTAATGTCCGCAACCATAAAGGTCAGCAGTTCCAGGACCTCCGCATCTCGTTTGAGCTCCGTGCGCCAACTCTTCCAGTCCATATCCGCAAGGTCGATTTTTACCTTTTTGCCAACGGTGAAGAAATCCGAATTTTCATCATCTATATCAAAGTCATCGCCACCAGCATCGTACATGTCCAAATTCGCCCGACCGTATGCCTCAAACTGATTGATGGACTGAATCGTACCATTGATCAGTTCCTTGATTCGGGTCAGTGTCAGTTGGAAAGAATGTACGGAGCTTTCCAGACGCTTCAAGAGGTTGATGCTCATCAAGCGGCGGATACCTTGCTCACGTCCTGTCTGGGTCAGGTTCTCACCCTTATTGTGGGTCAGCTCTTTATATTTCTGGAGCTTGCTGGGGAAAATGTAATTGGAAGGCGCATACACACACAAAGAGAGCTGCATGAGTTGCTCATAAATCTCGTTATAGTTGATGGCGTTGTTCAAATCCGTCAGGCAGGGACGTTTAGAAATTGGCTTGAGCCGTTCGGGAAATTTTCCAATTTCGTTAGTGTCATAATATTTTTCAATATGTTTACGGGAGCGGGCAATGGTCACGCTGTCCAACAGCTCAAAAAAGTCAAAATCCAATGTGCACAGCAGCGCATCTGTGGTTCGTTCCTCCTGAGGCAGTTTGCTCCATGCATTGAACGCCTTTTGCGCCTGCTTGAAAATATCCTCCACGTTTTTGGATGTATTCAGCCGCTCGTCAAGGAATTCCGAATTCCCCTCATAGGCAAGGGCAAGTTGGTTCTTCAAATCAACAAAACGGTTGTTGACTGGCGTTGCCGAGAGCATCAAAACTTTGGTTTTTACTCCGGAACGGATCACCTTATCCATCAAACGCTGATAACGGTTATCCTGCGTCTTGCTGTGCGTACCAATACCGTTGCGGAAGTTGTGCGATTCATCAATCACCACAAGATCATAGTTGCCCCAGTTCAGGCGATTCAGGTCAAGGCCATTGGACTGTCCGCCATTGCGGGAAAGGTCCGTATGGAACAAAACATCGTAGTTCAACCTGTCCGATGCAATCGGGTTATTGACATAATTGTCCTTGTATGTATTCCAGTTTTCAGCCAGCTTTTTCGGGCAAAGCACCAGCACCGACTTGTTTCTATTTTCGTAATACTTTACAACTGCCAACGCAGTGAATGTTTTACCAAGACCGACGCTATCAGCAAGGATGCAGCCGTTGTACTTTTCCAATTTGTTGATGATGGCAAGCACGGCATCCCGCTGGAAATCGTACAGCATACTCCAGATTTTGCTCTGCTTGAAACCAGTAGCCTCGTTCGGCAGTTCATCTTCAGAGATATCATCCAGAAATTCACTGAACACATGATACAAGGTCATAAAATAGATGAACTCCGGAGAATTTTCCGCATAGGCCGTGCTGATGTTTTCCAAAACCACGTCCGTGACATCCTGCATCTTTTCACGATCATTCCACAATCCATCAAAAAGCTGCATATATTGCTGGGCGAACGGAGCTTCCATGCAGTTGACCATGTTGTAGCTGTTATTGCCACGCTCACAGCCGATGTCCACCGTCGTAAACCCATTGATTGGCATATAGGCCGTTTGTGCTATTTTAGAATCCACAGTCATAAAGCCAGCCATATTTTCGCCGGTTGTGTTTGATTTGAATTTCGCTTTCTTTCTGATCCAGTCAGCACACTCCTTTGCGATAGCTCGCTGGGTCATCTCATTGCGCAGCTTGATTTCAAACTCTGTACCGTATAGGCTGGTCTCACGGGAAAGACGGGGAATATAGAATTCTCGTTTCTGCTTTTCCGCCTTCTCTTTGACAAAGGTGGGCGATGTGAAGATAAAACGAAACTCGTCCACAGATTCCAACTGCTTCTTCAGCTCTTTATACGCATACATCGAAAAGCAGGCTGCCGCTATTGACACCTTGCTTCCCTTTTTGATTTCCACTCGCAGGTCATCCCTGACCGTACTGGTAATATTGTCAAGAATCTTCAAATTGCTCATCCGCCTTTGTTCTCAGTCTTTATTTTACATTTTTTGATGTCCCGTTATCAGGACTATCAGGAAGAATTTCAAGAACATCCTCGACATTACAATTCAATTTCTGACAAATTCGATCAATGACTTCCAGCGAAACGATCTCATCCCGCCCCATCTTGCTCATAGTGCTTGTGCTCACACCGGCAAGCTCACACAAATCTTTTTTACGCATTTTTCTGTCGATCATGAGTTTGAATAGTCTGTTGTACGATACTGCCATTTTTTCCTCGCCTTCTATCTTTCTAAGTGGTTTCCAAGCCATCAAAAAACTCTATTGACATTATAGCACAACGCGCTTTAAGAGTAAACAAAAAATGCCGACTTCTCATAAATCACAAGTCTTCTGCAAGCAGGGCTTTCGTGACACGAAAGCGATTTTCTGCTTGTTGGGGAATCTCCCCAATCCCCATAGAACGCTGCCTGCGGCATCGGGCTGCGCATCCGTTCCGG
>ERZ837487.3727-NODE-3727-length-13165-cov-3.285202_pt1 | contig 13165 bp, 7 predicted proteins | sample MGYA00519911_ERZ837487 | MGnify/ENA primary metagenome ERZ837487 (study PRJEB31850, sample SAMEA3708818) | human gut metagenome | biome: human gut; feature: human-associated habitat; material: faeces | place: China | collected 2014 ...
CATCCTGTTGCTTAATGTTTTCATTCTGGTCGATTGAAGCCTGAGGAATAGGCCAAAAATAACGACCTTCACCCTCTACCCAAATACGTTGTTCGAAAACAAGCGGATTATCGTGTTTTTGAGTTTCAGGATTCCAACGTTTCCATCCATAGGCAGGTCCATTGAGTACTTTAGGGGCAATACCCCAACGTATGATATCGTAGTAACGCAAGCCTTCGAAAGCAGTTTCAACACGACGCTCGTGGCGCACTTTGGCAATCATATCGCTTTGGCTGGTCACTGCTGGATATTCTGGCATTTCTGCACGGTTACGAATATCATTAATGAGGCTTAAAGCTTCGCCTAAATTTTCATTCAACTCAATCAATGCTTCAGCTCTCATCAGCAAAACATCAGCATAACGAAAAACCGTCAAATTTTTATGTCCCAACCAACGATCCGGTTCCTCCCCTTCCAAGTCTGTCCACTTGGTCAACAAAAAGCCGGTACTTACAGGCTCTTTACCAATGTAATCGCGACTATCAGGATCTTCCACGCCATAATGCGAGTCGACCTTACCTCCTTTAATCCACTCCCATCCCGGATGGATAATCGTCGATTTCAACCGGGGATCACGAAACTCATACTCGCCATAGCTCAACATACCGGCCTGATCCAAGGCGGCACGTTCGGCAACGTGAGGACAATTCAAAGCTTCACACTGATCATAAGGATGTCCTTCAATACATTCATACTCATCGACAATATCCTGCAAAGGAAGCAATCCTTTCCATCCGCAATAGACAGATGACGGATAAGAAAGGTTGTTGTTCAAATTATGCGTCTTCAAGGAAGGGAAATATTGACGCTCAAAAATCACCTCATTGTTGTTCCCATCGGCTTGAGGACGGAACAGTTCTTCGTAGCTATGCTTTTTGGGATCACCATCATAAGCACGATATAAACCATAACGGCCTCCTTCTATAATTGCCTGAGTAGCAGTCAACACTCTTTTATAAAGATCTTCTGTCGATTTCTTGCTGTTTTTTAAGAAGCTAATATATTTTGACTTGGCAGCTTCATGCAAAGAGACACGGGCAATCATCGCATTTACCACATCTTCGGTAACACGACCAGATTCAAAGTTAGGAGCTTTCTTGATATCAACCAAACACTCTTCCAATTCATTAATCACAAAATCATATACATCGACACGAGGAGTACGAGTCAATGCACGCGATTCGTCTACAGTCAATACCTTATCTACTAAAGGTATATCACCAAAGAAGAAGAGCATGTCATAATAGTTCAATGCACGGATAAAACGTACTTCGGCTCTCATGTGGGCGTATTGATCCGGAGTCAGATACTCTTTAGACAGTTCCAAACCATGAAGCACATAGTTCATCTGGGCGATAGCCTTATATTTCCATTCGTCTTCCAAACCACGAGAGGTAGGACGCAAATCCCCATTGGCAAAGTGTTCGACCCCCCACCAAGTTGAGTTATCGGTCCAAGCGTCACGGAAAGCGATAATGTTGTCGCCATCACCTTGATAAACGTAATCGTAGCATCCATCTACCATCATCTTGGTTTGATTGGCATCTTTCCACCAAGCTTCTTCTGTAATTTGATCCAATGGTGGAGTTGTCAGGAAGTCATCGCATCCTGTTAAGGCAACTGTACAAAGCGTTGCCACCATGATATGTTTTAAAGCTTTCATTTCTATATCCTTTTTATTCAATTAAAATTGTAGATTTAAACCAAATGAATAAGTTCGAGACAACGGATAGGTAAACGCATTAAGCGTTTCCGGATCATATCCGGGAGTAAAGTTACTAATCGTAAACAGGTTATTTGCTGAGAAATACAAACGGATATTAGAAAATCCGGTATTTTTTAACAGATCGTTCGAAAAGTTATAACCCACCTGCAAGTTTTTCAAACGCAGATAACCTGCGTTGATCATCCAAAAGTCAGATGTCATATGGTTAAATCCCAAAGAACTGGTAGCCTCCAACAGACGAGGGTACTTTGCATCTCGATTATCTTCCGTCCAATAGTCTAACTGATGCTCAAAAGCCGGGCCTTTCCCTTGATCCGACAAAGGACGGATGCTGGGACCATCCAAAATATAGTTACGTTTACCTACACCTTGCAAAAAAACACTGAAGTCAAATCCTTTCCAGGCTCCATTAAGTGTGACGCCAAACAGATAATGAGGGTCACGGTCACCAAGAACCACACGGTCATCAGCATCGATCACCCCATCATTGTTCTGATCCTTATATTTGACATCACCCGGTTTCGCATAGCGGCGGCTATAAACAGGTGAGTTAGCGACTTCTTCTTCTGTCTGGAACAGTCCCAGTGCTTCGTAACCGTAGTAAGAATTCATAGCCAGACCTTCAGCGGTATAACCGTCTTTCCAAGGACTTGTTCCACCTAAGTCTTTCACTTCGTTCTTATTGTTTGACAAGTTGGCTTGAATACCATATCTGAACTCTCCAATTTTATCGTTCCAACTCAATTCAACTTCCCAACCATTGTTTTGTAATTCACCGATATTAACATTTGGCTTTCCAAAACCATATTCCAAAGGAACTGGTAGACCGATCAAAATGTCTTTCGTATTCTTTAAATAGTAATCAAACGTTACGCCTAAACGGTTATCCAACAGACGAGCATCAAAACCGAAGTCGAGCATGGAAGTCTTTTCCCAACCAAGATCGGTATTACCAAGTCCGCTCAAGTAAGCCGACAAGATGTACTGATTGCCCAAAGCAGCATTTCCAAAACCAATAGTCGAATAGCTCGGATAAAGACCTACACCGGTCGTCGCACCCGTCAAACCCCACGAAGCGCGAATTTTCAAATCGTTCAAAAATATTTGAGTCTTTTCCATGAAACTTTCACTGCTAATACGCCAAGCTGCTGACACTGAAGGAAACGTAGACCAACGATTACCGCTCGCCAAACGAGAAGAACCATCCGAACGCATCTTCAATGAAAGTAAGTACTTGCTCGCATAGTCGTAGTTCAAACTACCGATAAAAGAAGCGATCGCCCAGTGAGTCGCGTAACCACTATTAGACCAATTCTCTTTCGATCCGGCATTAAGCACATGAAGAATATCGGTCGGAAATCCATCGCGGTAAGCGCCGATATTATCCCACTTTTCATTTTCTTGCTGATACCCGGCAAGGATATCTAAATTATGTTCACCAAATTTCTTTTGATAAGTAAGCAATGCCTGCAAGTTATAGTATTGATTAAAGGAACGTCCTTCGTTTAGTGCATTCTGTCCCATATAGGTTACCTCCTGACTGTCAAAGTCCGTGTAACCCACCTGACGGGAGAAAGTGGTCGACTTGTCAAACTTAAAGTTCACATTGGCAATTCCTTGAAATTTCAAAGCATCCCAAATGTCATAAGTAATCTTAAATGTACCAGCTGCATCGTGAATGTCATTTAAGTTGTGACCTCTCTGGTGTAAGTCAGCCATCGGATTAACAATCGATTTGGAGTTCATGGCATAGCTACCGTCAGAATTGTAAGCAATATCGGTAGGGTTCATTTTATACACATCAATGATAATACCATCCATATTTTCAACCTCATCCCTTTGTCTCAAAATGTAACGTATATCAAAAGACAAGTTAAACTTTTTAGAAAGTTGAGCATCAATGTTTGAACGCACATTGTACACTTTGTGCTGTGACTCAGGAAGCACCCCCGTTTGATAGTCTAAACCAGCACTCAAAAAATACTTCACATTCTCAGCACCACCGGTAGCCGAAATAGAGTGACGAGTCGTGATACTGTTTTCGAACATCAAATCCACCCAATCTGTATTACCATAATGATTGGGATCTGAACCATCCGCAAATTTCCGAATTTGCTCTTCACTATAATATTGGTTTTTACCTGCTTCAGGCTTCAAATTATACATCGCTTCATTACGCATACGGGCATATTTTTCTGAGCTAACCATCTTAGGCATTTCTGTTGGAGTATTTACACCCACGTAACCATTGTAACGGAAAACAGGTTTACCCGCTTTACCACGTTTGGTTGTAATCAAGATTACGCCATTTGCCGCACGCGAACCATACACAGCAGCCGAAGCAGCATCTTTCAAAACAGAGACGCTTTCAATATCTTCTACATTCAAGTAATTGAAATTCTCTGTATCCGTAGGAATACCATCAACCAGTAACAAAGGGGAACCTCCCGAATTCAATGACGTAGCACCACGCAGTTGCATACTTGAGGCTTCACCCGGACGCCCAGACTGAACGATTGACAAACCCGGCACTTGACCTTGCAAAGCGTCAGCCACAGAACTAACCGGACGGTTTTCCAACACATCCGCCTTCACAGAAGTTACTGCATTTGTCAAGTTTCCTTTCTTAACCGTACCATAACCGACCACCACCACCTCATCCAACGATTGCGTATCCTCGTGCAACGTTATATTAATCAAGCTCTCCTTACCCACTTTTATTACCTGTTCATTAAAACCGATATAAGAAATCTGTAAGCTGCCTCCCAATGTAACTGTCAATGTGTATTTACCGTCCATATCCGTCACCGTTCCGTTGGTTGTGCCTTTTTCTACTACATTCGCACCAATAATAGGTTCGCCATTCTCGTCCTTTACGATACCACTCACCGTTTTCTTATTCTGCTGCTGTACATCGGGCACTGAAACCGACTCTGTCGAAAGAATAATCTTCTTATCCACCACCGAATAACGTACATTCGTGCCGGCAAAGACATTATCCAGAACTTTAAAGACGTTACTATTCTTCGTATTCACAGAAACCCGGCGATTCAGATCAACATGCCTTGTATTAAAAAAGAACGAAAACTCCGATTGATTTTCAATTTCGTCTAAAACCGACTGGACCGTTTGATTCTGCATGTTCAAACTGACAGTCGCTTTTTGCGCATAGCTGTTCGTAGCTTGTGCCAAGCCGATCGAACAGCATAACAAGAATATGTATAGCTTCATAACTCTTGGAATTTTGTTTAAGGTAAACCAAAGTGACTCTGGTACCCAAAACTGTTGGGTATTACAATGTTTTTGCATAATTTTGTAGTGATCTAATTAATAAAAAATGGTTTATTACAGCTTGTCGCCAAACAAGCGTTTTAAAGTTAACTCATTTCATCCGGGAGAATACGCCAATATTCTTCCGGATGTTTTTTCTTTTAAGGAGGTCTGTTTTTCATGCTTGCTTTGATTGTTTAATAGATTTCTATTCTCGTTTTTTCATTTATGGTATCCTGCGTATCCAAATAACGCCATTTGATATTAGATGATATTTTGAAGATTTCCAATATGCGCTCCAACCGTTGATGACTGAAAGATCCGGTAAAAGCTTCACTTCGAAGACGCTCATTGGATAATACGAAAGTCACATTAAACCGCTTCTCCAACATTCGCAAAGCTTCAGGCAAAGGGGTCGCATGGAAAACAACCTTTCCGTCTTTCCAAGCAATCTCTGATTCGCCATTCGTTTCGATCAGTTGTATCCGGGAAGAAGAAGAATCATAGGTCAGTTTCTGTCCGGGTTTCATCAGTACGGCCGTGGACTGCCGATTTTTCATATAGTCGAAGCGGACTTTTCCCTCGATCAGGGTAGTAGAAACAAAATCGTCTTTCTCAAATGCTTCGACATTGAAAGAAGTACCCAACACCTCTATTTTCGTTTCATGGGGAGTAGAGATGACAAAGCCGTGTTCCGGGTCTTTCTGTACTTCAAAAAATGCTTCTCCCTGCAAAGTTACTCTTCTTTTGTCCTTATCGAAGAAAGACGGATAAGAAAGTTTCGATTCCGAATTAAGGTGGACAACAGAACCATCCGGCAGATTAACCGTAGTCGTCATGCCCGGATTCGTTTTTACTTCGATTATCTGGGCTATTTCGACCGGACGAGGTTTCAGATTCTGTATACCGAAGACTATCAAAAGAGGAATAAACAGAATGGCTGCAACGTGTTGCAGCCAAGTAACCACGGTTACTTTAGGACGAGTATTGCCTTCGCTCATCTTTTGACAAACTGAAGACAATGCCTTCTCTGTATCCACTTTCGATAATACCTGCATCGTATCCGTTGCCAGATAAAGAGAATGAATTTGCTTGGCAACCCGGTAATTTTCACCCGATTGCCTTATCCATTCTTCAACCTGCCGACATTCCTCAACCGTCGCTTCGCCAGAACAATAGCGTGGAAGAAGGTATTCTATCATATCTGTATTCGGTATTTCCATGTGTATTTTATCCTTGTTTACCTATTAGACAAGAGAAGTCGAACGGATTCCTAAACGAAAGACCATCTTTTTTTCAATATTTTTTTTCTACCACAAAAGAGTTATCTTTGTGAACAGATATATGGAAGGAGAAAAACTACAAACCACAGAAGAACGCTTTTTACTTTCAGCCATGCAACATGGAGATATAAAAGCCTATGGTGTCTTGTTCAGGAGATACTATCCGATGCTCTGTGCTTATGCTACAAAGTTTGTAGAGTTAAAAGATGCCGAAGAGATTGTACAGGATGTGATGCTGTGGTTATGGGAAAACCGGGAAACGCAAACCTTCGAAACATCTATAAGCCAATATCTGTTCAAAGCAGTCTATCATCGAGCTATCAACCTGATCGTCCGCCATCAATCCCAATTAAGAGCCGATACTCTTTTCTACGAAAACATGCAAGAGATGCTACAAGATACTGATTTCTACCAATTCGAAGAACTGCAAAAAAGAATCAAGGAAGCGGTAGACGCTTTGCCTCCCGCTTACCGGGAAGCTTTTGTCATGCACCGTTTCGATAATAAAAGCTATAAAGAAATTGCCGAAGTCCTGCAAGTATCCCCCAAAACAGTCGACTACCGGATACAACAGGCATTAAAGCAATTACGGATAACGTTAAAAGATTATCTACCGTTGATCTTGTTATTGTTACCCAAAAATATTCTATCGTAAAACCATTGTTTAAAAGAATATGGCTAAAAAGAAAGAAGGTTTTAAAGGAGAACGTTTCATTTATTTGCCAGAAGAATTGCTATTGGAATACAGGAAAGATCCCCTTATCGGAAATCTTTATGTCCGCAAGATCGGATTTTTCCCAAAAGTAGAATTTCACTATGTCGAAAAGGAAGAGGGAACCGACTATGCCATGCTGATCCATTGCATAGAAGGAAAAGGGTGGTATCATATCTACGGTAAGACATATCCCGTACAGAAAAATCAGTATATCATCGTACCTCCCCATGTCCCTTATTCATTTGAGGCGGACAGCCATGATCCTTGGACGATCTATTGGGTTCATTTCTGTGGTAAGCTAACCGAATCATTCCTTTCTCCCAACCCCGCTCCTCAAGAAATATTAGCAGACGAACATGTACGGCAACTCGTCCGCATCCGTCTATTCGAAGAGATATACAGTAGTTTTGCCAGAGGTTACATAAAAGAATATCTGGCTTATTCATCCATGTGCTTATATACGTTTCTCTCAACTTTCATTTTTCAGGAACAGTTCCGCCATATCGATCTTCCGACCCACAAAGAAAATTCATTCTCGATGCGAGTTATCTATTACTTACAAGAACACGTGGAAACCAATCTGACCTTAAAAGATTTAGCGGAATATTTCAAATATTCGGAATCTCACTTTTCCACCTTATTCCAGAAAGAAACGGGTACTTCTCCCATCAATTATTTTACACGCCTGAAAATACAGAAAGCCTGTCAGTATATCGAACTTACGGATATGAAACTGAACGAAATTGCGATGCGGCTCGGATTCGAGGAGCAGGCCTATTTTTCCCGTGTCTTTACCAAAGTCATGGGAATATCTCCTTCCTCTTATCGGAAAAAAGAAGCCGATAACAGATAAATAAAAAGAAAGCCGGAGAAAGAACATTCCCTCCGGCTTACCACGTGATTTGAAATAAATCTATTGGAAATTAAGAATCGAAAAATGCAGCACACATCCGCTATTCCCGACCAAATCAATGATAACCTCATTGCGGTTCTCCAACCTGATTTTCTTGGTATCGACGACATCCTTTTTCTCCTCGGAAGCCTGGTAATAGAGTGTGGCGGTATAGCCCTTTCTGTTTTTCAGAAAATCAAGGGGTAAGGAGATTTGTTTCCTGTCTCCGGCATTCAACATGCTTACATACCAATCGGAACCCGAACGGCGGGCGACCACAACATATTTGCCCATTTCTCCATCCAAGAAGCGGGTTTCGTCCCATACGGTCGGAATAGAATTATAAAAACGAGTTGCGGCATCTGTTTTGATCACAGATTCGGCAGAGCCTGCACCACCGGCTCGCCTCGGTGATTTTTCGGGACGGTCATACCAATAGACAAACTGCCAAGGACTATAAATAGCGACCAATTTAGCCAACTGGGCAGCACGTCCTCCCATCTTTTCCGTGACTCTTTCCGCAAAATAACAATTGGTATAATCACCCGCTCCGCAAATCATGCGATTATATAATGTATAGATGGCTTGGTCTAGCGATGGGCTTTCTTCGTCGCCGCGGATACCTTCCTGAGTCAATAAATTCGGATACGTGCGTGAATAACCCGTCGGACGATATTCGTCGTGGATATCAACCATCAATTCATATTTGGCTGCTTTGCGTACTGCCTGATGCAACCATGCCGTAGCGTATTGGTCGCCCACATTCACAAAACCATATTTTACACCTTTGATCCCCCATTTCTTATATAAAGGCAGAATTTCATCCAGTTGCTGATGCAGCGCTTTTTTATTCACATATACCAATATGCCAACACCTTTTGAATCGGCATATTCTATTACTTTAGGCAAATCGAGCGGGCCCTTCGAACGGGCCGGATCAATCGTAACGGTAGTCGCATCCGATTTTACGTCTTCTTCCGCCCCATACCAACCGGCATCAAACAGCACATAGGCTATATTGTTTTCTGCTGCAAAATCAATACAAGCCATACTGCCAGCCGTTGTCAATGTAACTTCACGAATTACCTGTCCGGGCTTGATCCAGCTAGTGTTCGCAATCTGATTAGGTTCGTTCAAGTTAAGAACGAAGTAATTATTTTCGACCAATTTTCCCGGATGCCCGGCGACCATTACATAACGCCAAGGAGATCGATAGCCGGCCAAATCCAGATTGACTTTTCCCGACAAAACAGATTGTACCCCGAACCCAGTCTCACTCTTCTCCAATTTCATGCGGGAATAATCGACAAGGGCAGCTTCTCCAATTGCGACAAACCGGTTATCATTAACCCGGATCACCTGAGGACGATCGGCAGCACCTTTCAACGCACTCAATTTCGTTTCGGAATAAGCTCCTTGTGCCATATCGGTCACCCAGGTCTTGCAGTCTTTCTGAAAAAGGAATTGCGTCTTCTCATCGGTTACCGTACGATTCCAAAAATCCAACTTGTCGAATGCATAACGGAACGCAAGTCCTTCATCGTAAAGACGAACAGACAACACCATCTCTTTCCAGTTCTCATCCGACTGAAGCGTTAGCTCAACCTCATTATATCGATCTGTCACAACGGACCGCTCTCCATAAACGGGTTGCCAAGTCTGATCGACCGATTTCCTTTTTTGGTCCACCACCTTCCAGTTGCCTTTCAGGATATTCTCATCCAAAGAGAACTGTAAAGTTTTAGCCGTCACCACCTTTTCTCCGTTAGCAAATAAATCTATTTCTACATTCTTTTCCCCGGCTCTAATATCGGCATTCATTTTTCCGGAAGGGCTGACAAGCGGAAATACCCCCTGTGCTACGACAAGCAAAGGCAGGCAAAGAAAGCTCAATAATAAATTAATCTTATTCATGATATTAAATAATTAAAATAAATATTCTCACCTATGAAACAAAGATATAACAACTTATCCATTTTTCAATACATCCTGCTTATCCGGCGCACAAGGCTCTGGAGTAGAAAATGGATTAAACGGATTAAAATAATAAACTCCCAATTGATCAAGCCAAGAAAGATAAAAAGACAATCTTTGCAAGAATTTCCCTATATTTTTCTTAATCTTAGGTGTCCAAGCTGATTCAGCAACCGCGAACAATCGTGGAAAAGTCATAAAATCAAGCCGCCTTCCATCTGCGATACGCTCTGACCAGACCGAATATTGTATTCCCATTATTTGTTCTTCATATCCTTCTGCCAAGTTCATGATCGGTTCGGGGAAACGGTAAACATCTTCAAGCAAATTAAACTGTTCATAACGTCCGACTTTATGTGTAGGATACTGCACAAAATCACCATACAACGGCAGACGCGGTGTCATAATCACCTTATAGCCACGTTCGAGAGCTTTTACCAATTGGTATTTGCGATCATGCCTCCACCACATGACAACCGCCTTTTCGGGAGAAACTTCCGCATCGACGATTTCATCCCAACCAATCATGATTTTCCCTTTCGAAGCGACTATATCAGTAACACGACGGACAAAATAATGTTCCAATCCAGTCTCATTGACCAATTGTTTTTCTTGGATGAAACGCTGGATATCGGGATCCTTAAACCAGCTTTGATTGCCATAATGCACCTCATCGCCTCCAATATGGATATAGGGAGAGGGAAACAAAGTTATGATTTCATCCAACACATTACTGATAAATTCAAACGTTTCTTCCTTGCAGGGATGGAATGTAAATCCGTTCCAACGTCCTTCACCACCGCCAGAAAGCTCCGGATAGGCACGGCATGCCGAAGTGGCATGACCTGGCATATCGAATTCTGGCACGACCATAATTTGGCGTTCAGCTGCATAAGCGACCACCTCTTTAATTTCCTCCTGTGTATAAAAAGTAGGGACAGATTTCGCATCATGCCAATTGCCGACAGCACCAATGGTTGTCAGTTTGGGATAACGCTTGATCTCAATACGCCATCCCGGCTCATCCGTCAAATGCCAATGAAAGACATTCAAACGTAAAGAAGCCATGATGTCCAAATACTGCAAGACTTTTTCCTTTCCGAAGAAATGGCGGCTTTCATCCAACATAAACCCGCGCCATTCGAAACGCGGATTGTCTTGAATATGGCAAACAGCAATATGCCCTTTATTCGCACGTGCCAACAGGAGGAATGCCTCTTTACCATAAAACAATCCAGCTTCAGAAGAAGCCAATATCTCAGCCGTATCTTTCGTTACCGTCAGTTCATATCCCTCCTGCGACAAATCAGCCACTTGGGATAGTTTAAATGCGACTACTCCCGAACCGGCTTGCGCCAATTCAATTGGATTCAATTGTTCCCGGAACTGATTCACGACCTTTTCGCCTACACTTCCATCCGTCACAACCCTTCCGTTCTTTCCCAACACGAAAGAACCACTTCCTGCACTATACTTTACAGGTGTCGGAAGCAAAACCGACTGTGCCCAAATCGAATAAGAGAATAACAATAAAAGTAAACTAATAAAATGTTTCATAAGTTCTCAATCAAAAAAAGGAGATATTCGGTTCCCTTTGGAAAACGAATACCTTCCTTTTTATGTTATACAAAATCAATATCCCGGATTCTGAACCAATCCACCTTCCTTGTTCGCCTCGATTTCCGAGTTGGGAATCGGAAGTTTGTTCAAGTGGCCATCCAAAGCATATCCTTGCAATTTAACCTGTGGGTTATACATCTTCAGGTGATCGACCAGCTTGTTGGTACGCATCAATGTGTTGATACGAAATTCCTCCATACACAATTCGCGCGCACGTTCGTCCAATATCAATTCGATGTTGACATCACCGGCCGCTACCGGAGTAGCATGTGCACGCCCACGAACGACATTGATATCCTGGGCGGCAGCAGCCAAATCACCTTTGTTCATGTAAGCCTCAGCACGCAACAAATAAGTTTCAGACAGACGCATGATGTACCAGTCTTTGTAGGTACGGCCATTGTCATGCCACTGACCACTCTCAGCATCTTGGAATTGTCCGTGAGGCACATCACTTACGAACTTCATCAACATAGGAGCCTGATAGTCCATCTCCGCAGGAGTCGCCATTGTTTCGGCCGTCATCGGCTGACCATAAAAACGCCCGTTAGGATTCGTCCAATAATGAACACGCTTAATGTTGTACTGGGAGTTACGCATATCACGATCCCAGTCGCCTTTATACTCCCAAATCTGCTTACCCATATAGTCGGTCGCAAATGCAGCAGCAGAAGGACGGCCACTCAAAAGAGATCTCATGTGGTTACGATTTCCATCCACATCTTTACGATTCCACCATGTCGGGCTGAACCAACGTTCCATCACCTGGTTTCCACCCCACTGGCCGACATTGCCACCGCCATCAATTTGCCAATCAAACTGTACATTCCAAATACATTCCGTATTACCTTCGACACGGTTGAAGTTGCCTTCGCGGAACAAATCCCACCAAACATCACCCCAGGGTTCTTCTTCACCTTTATAGTCATATCCTTGGAATTGGAAATCTTTCAATTTACCAAAACGTTCGGTCATCAAGTGCATGGCCTGATTATTGATTACGTCGGAAGCAGCCTTGATAGCACCATCGTAGTCTTTCAAACCAATCAGGATTTCAGAGAGCAAATGCGAAGCTGCCACTTTTGAAGCACGGCCACCCTTTTGGTCATCGATATCGGGCATATACTGAATGGCAAACTCCAAATCTTCCTTACACTGTTTGTAAAGTTGTTCCTGTGTGGAGTTCGTATAATCAAAACAAGGATCTTTCGTCTCTTCCAAAACCAGCGGAGCCGTACCCCACATATTCGCCAAGAAACGATAAGCAAATGCACGCAAGAATTTAGCCGACAATGGCATTCTTGTCCGCTTCGGAATTCCAGTGAGCGGCATCCGCATCCGCACGTTCTATAATCGCATTACAACTGAAGATATACGAATAAAAACGCTGCCACCAGGTTTTAGACATACCATTATCTCCATTCAACTGGTTCCAGTAATAATATTCGAAATAAGGTCCTCCCTTGTTCCAATGCTTCATATACAAATCGATATCCGTACCGGCCAACAAGGCATAGTTGTCAATCGCATCACTTTCGGCATAAAAATGATTTCTGATATCTTTGTAAACATTTCCCAAAGCCGATTCAAAACCCGCTTTGGAGGTATAGGAGTTATCGGGTGTAAGAAAATCTTTCGGTTCTTCC
>ERZ837487.3733-NODE-3733-length-13149-cov-27.378570_pt1 | contig 13149 bp, 10 predicted proteins | sample MGYA00519911_ERZ837487 | MGnify/ENA primary metagenome ERZ837487 (study PRJEB31850, sample SAMEA3708818) | human gut metagenome | biome: human gut; feature: human-associated habitat; material: faeces | place: China | collected 2014 ...
TGAAGCCTGTCAGGACATCAAAATTGACGTTCCCTCGTGTGATATGGAGACATCCGGCGAAGCATCCACTTGGATTTCGAGTCGTTCTCGTTACGACCACTTCGATACATCTCCATATTTAGCCTTTACAGTATAGCAAAAAAGCGATTTTCCGTCAACTGTTTTTTGCGCCGGAAGCAAGAGTTTGCGTGCAGGGAGTTTGCTCTCTGCACGTTTTTTTGCAGCGTGCCAACGGACGCCGCAAGCTTCCAATTTTTGCGCTTCTTTGCGAAAAGGGGCTATCCTTTTGGACAAGTTTCGATTATAATAAAAAGGATATCGTTCAAATTTGAAGCAAAAGGAGATTTTTCCAATGGCGCAGGCAAGACAGAATATGGGCACAGGAAACGTGAAAAAGCTGATGCTGCAGCTGATGATCCCTGCTGTCGTGGCACAGGTTGTGAACCTGCTGTACAACATTGTGGACCGCATTTACATCGGCCATATTGTGGGCATCGGCGCGGCGGCGCTGACCGGCGTGGGACTGTTCACCCCCATTCTGATGCTTCTGAATGCCTTTGCCATGCTGGTGGGTGCCGGCGGCGCGCCCCGGGCTGCCATCGCCATGGGGCAGGGGGACCGGCAGCAGGCCGAAAAGATCATTTCCAACAGCTTTACGGTGCTGCTGGCCTTCGCGGTCATGCTGACGGTGGGGTTCTACGCCGGGGCACCGGGGCTGCTGCGGCTGTTCGGTGCCAGCGACGCAACCCTGCCGTATGCGCTGAGCTACAGCCGCATTTATCTTCTCGGCTCGGTGTTCGTGCTGCTGGTGCTGGGCATGAATCCCTTTATCACCACGCAGGGCTTTGCCAAAACCAGTATGCTCACCACCGTGATCGGTGCCGTGATCAACATCATTCTGGACCCCATCCTCATCTTCGGGTTCGGGCTGGGCGTGCGGGGCGCAGCCATCGCCACGGTGCTCAGTCAGGCCGTGGGCGCTGTGTGGATCCTGAAATTCCTCACCGGCTCCAAAACCATCCTGCATCTCCGCCGGGATTTTCTCCGCCCGGAGAAAGTGGTCATCCTGCCGGTGATGGCGCTGGGCGTCTCGTCCTTTGTCATGCTTTCCACCGAGAGCCTGCTGTCCATCAGTTTCAGTTCCAGTCTGGCGCGGTACGGCGGCGACGTGGCCGTAGGTGCCATGACCGTCATCACCAGCGCCTCCCAGCTGTGCACCCTGCCCATTCAGGGCATCTGTCAGGGCGGTCAGCCCGTGATGAGCTTCAACTTCGGCGCGGGCAAAAAGCCCCGCGTCAAGGAAGCCTTCCGCTTTCAGCTGACCCTGTGCGGCGTATACACCTGCGGGTTCTGGCTTTTGATGATGCTGGTGCCCGGCGCGGTGGCCGGCATCTTCACCTCGGACAGTGCGCTGATCTCCTACACCACCTGGGCCATGCGCATTTACATGGCGGGCATCTTCGCCATGGGCTTCCAGATCGCCTGTCAGCAGAGCTTTATGGCGCTGGGGCAGGCCAAGGTGAGCCTGCTGCTGGCCTGCCTGCGCAAGATCATCCTGTTGATCCCGCTCATCTTTATTCTGCCGCATCTCGTCTCCGACCCGGTGTTCGGCGTGTTTCTGGCCGAGCCGGTCAGCGACATTCTGGCCGCCACCATTACAACCATCACCTTCTTTACCCGGTTCGATAAGATTCTGGACAAGGGTGCGGGAAAAGTATAAGATTTTGGGCATTTTCGCTCCTTTTTGTGCGTTTCGTGCAATTCGATCCACTTCTTTTTATGCAATTCACCCATTGCTTTCCGAAAAACGATATGGTAATATATCAATCGGAAATGTTACTGTTCAATCAGGCAAGTCTACATGCGGGGTATGTTGCCCGGAGTGTATGCTTGCCTTTTCTTTTTTTCTTGCCTTACAGGTGGTTTTATCATGCGGATCAAGAAAATTCTGAATACGAATGCGATCATCGGCGAGGATGTTTTTGGCCACGAAGTCCTGCTGCTGGGCAGCGGGGTCGGCTTTCGGCGCAAACCGGGCGATATCGTGGACAAAAAGCTGGTAGAGAAAAACTTCATTCTGACGGACCCCAAGCAAATGAACCGGTTTGAACAGATCATGGGGTCCATCCCGCCGGATTACATCCTGATCACGGAAAAGATCATTGATTATGCCCTGAACTTCCACCACATGGAGCTGAACGAAGCCATCCATGTTTCGCTGGTGGATCACTTATACAATGCGGTCTGCAATCTGGAGGACGGCGTTTCCATTCCGAACAACCTGCTTTCCGACATTGCCCGGTTCTATCCGGACGAATACGATGTCGGTCGTCATGCCCTGCTTCTGGTCCACCAGAAGCTCGGTTACGAGCTGCCGGATGACGAAGCCGGATTCATTGCCATGCACTTTGTCACAGCGCAGCAGAAGGAAGCCAATCTGAACGCCAAAAAGGTCATTGGCTTTGTGCGGGAGATCAACGACCGCATTCTGGCGCAGCTGAACATCGAGACGGACAAAAATTCCATTTCCTACTATCGCTATATGACCCATCTCAAGTGCTTTGCACAGCGGGTCCTGCAAAATTACCACTATCCGGATGACAGCGAGAGTACGATCTTGCAGACTCTGATGGAGCAATATCCCCGCGAATACGCATGCAGCAAGAACGTATGCGAATACATCCGCGAAAAATACGGCTACAACGCCGGTGCCGACGAGGAGATCTACCTTGCGGTCCATCTGGCGCGGCTCAGCCACAAGTAAACACAACTGCATCTCTGGTCGTGTTATGATTCAGTTCAGCAAGGCCCGGCATTCTCTGTGAGCGATCGGCACAGGGAACGCCGGGCCTTTTGCATACAAAAAACCTTAGTATCAGGAGGGAACCTACTATGGCAAACTACAATCAGCTCGCGCAGGATATCGTGCGGCTGGTGGGCGGCGAAGAGAATGTTATTTCTCTGGCCCACTGCGTCACCCGTCTGCGCTTCAAACTCAAAAAACGCTCTCTGGCTAAGACCGATGAGATCAAGAAACTGGACGGTGTCATCAAGGTCATGGAGGCCGGCGGCCAGTATCAGGTCGTCATCGGCACCGATGTCGGCGATGTGTACGACATCATTCTGGCCAACACGAATATCGTTGCAGGCGGCGAAGAACAGGCTTCTGCGCTGGAAGCTGCTGCCGATACGGCTTCTGCAGAAAAGGAAGGCATCGTTGCCACCCTCATCGACATCGTTTCCAGCATCTTCACCCCGTTCCTGGGTGCCTTTACCGGTGCCGGTCTGCTGAAAGGCTTTATCGTCCTGTTCGTGACGCTGGGCCTGCTGGACAAGACCACGACCACCTATACCATCCTGAATGCAGCCGGTGACGGTGTGTTCTACTTCCTGCCCATCTTCCTGGCTTACTGCGCCGGCAACAAGTTCGGTGCCAAGCCCTTTATTTCCATGGCCATTGCCGCCGCACTGGTCTACCCCAACATCACTGCTCTGTTCAGTGCAACCGACCCGATCCCGGTGGAGTTCCTAGGCATCCCGGTCAAGATGGTCAGCTACACCAGCTCCGTGCTGCCCATCATCGTGGTCTGCTTTGTCCAGGCCTATTTTGAAAAGCTGCTCAACCGCGTTATTCCCAAGCTTGTGCGCAACATCTTCCTGCCCGTTCTGGACCTGCTCGTCCTCGTCCCGCTGACCTTCATCGTCATCGGCCCCATCACCACTGCCGCTGCAAATGGTATGTCCACTGCAATCCAGGCACTGCTGCGTCTGTGCCCGCCGCTGGGTGGTGCGCTGATGGCCGGTCTGTGGCCGATCATGATCCTGTTCGGCATCCACTGGGCGATCATGAGCATTGGTTTTGCAAACCTGGGCATTCTGGGCTATGACTACCTGCTGCCCCTGACGGTCAGCTGCAACTTCAGCATTGCAATCGCTGCACTGGCCATCTTCCTCAAGAGCAAAAAGCAGCCTGTCAAGCAGGTGGCCGGTCCCGCCTTCATCACGGCTCTGGTCGGCGGCGTGACCGAACCCGCCATTTACGGCGTTCTGCTGAAGTACAAGAAGCCCATGGTAATGGTCTGCCTCGCCAATGCCGTTGGCGGTGCCATCTGTGGTGCGTTCAACGTCACCCGCGATGTGCAGATGAGCGTCAACCTGCTGACCCTGCCTGCCATCTGGGCGGTGTACGGCCCGTGGGCCATCGTTGCCATTGCCGTTGTCTGCGTTCTGGTCTTTGCACTGGTCTGGCTGTTCGGCTATAATGATACCATGGCCGCGAACGACTGATCCCGTATCTTCTTCATTTCTCCCCTTTCTGCCGCGCGGGCAAGCGCCTGCCTGCGCGGCTTTTTGTTGTTCAGGAGGTTTTCTGAGTTATGCTGAACGTTTCTCTGCTTTATCCCCGCAGCACTTCTACCCGTCAGGTAAGCAGCTTGGATGGCATGTGGGATTTCCGGTTCGACCCACAGTCCGAGGGCACTGCCGCAGGGTGGGCCAACGGCCTGCCGGACCCGCTGCGCGTCCCGGTGCCTGCCAGCTTTGCCGACCTGTTCACCGACAAGGCCAGCCGCGATTATTGCGGTGATTTCTGGTATGCTACCCGTTTCTTTGTCCCTGCTGCATGGCAGAACGACCGCATCGTTGTGCGGTTTGGCAGCGTCACTCACCGCTGCACCGTCTACTGCAACGGGCAGGAAGTGGCCCGGCACGAAGGCGGTTTCCTGCCCGTGGTGGCAGACCTGACCGCTGTGATCCGGCCCGGGCAGGAAAACACGCTGGTGGTCGCTGCCAACAATGAGCTGAACGAAACCAGCATTCCCTGCGGCGCGACCAAAGTATGTGCGGACGGCAGCAAGCTGGCCAAGCCCTATTTTGATTTCTTCAACTATGCCGGCATCCAGCGCAGTGTGCAGCTGTGCTGCCTGCCGCAGGAAACGGTGGAGGATTACACCGTCTCCTACACGCTGCACGGTGCAGATGCCGCCGTGCACTATACCGTGCGCACCAATGGCAGCCATCCGGTCCGGGTGAGCCTGTACGATGCAGACGGGAACCGGGTCGCTTCTGCAGAAGGCTGCGAAGGCGTTCTTCAGGTGCCGGATGCCCATCTGTGGCAGGTGCGCAATGCGTATCTGTACCGCATCGTCCTCGAGATCCGGGATGGTGACATGGTGCTGGACAGCTACGTTGACCGCATCGGCATCCGCACCATTGCGATCGAGGGCACCCGCATTCTGGTCAATGGCAAACCGGTCTACCTGAAAGGTTACGGCAAGCACGAAGATTTTGAGGTGATCGGCCGCGGTTTCAGCGCTGCTGTGATGAAGCGCGACTTCGAGTGCATGAAGTGGTCCAACGCCAATTGTTTCCGTACCAGTCACTATCCTTATGCAGATGAATGGTATCAGTTTGCCGATGAAGAAGGCTTCCTCATCATCGATGAAGTTCCTGCCGTGGGCATGATGCGTTCCACCCGAAACTTCGTGGCCGCCGGACAGGGGCAGTACACCTATTTCTTCGAGGCACCCACCGTGCCGCAGCTGCAGGCTGCCCATATTCAGGCCACTGAAGAAATGATCGTGCGCGACCGCAACCACCCCAGTGTATTCGCCTGGAGTCTGTTCAACGAGCCGGAGACCACCACCGACTACGCCCACGATTATTTCGCCGCTGTGTTCGATGCTGCCCGGGCGCTCGACCCGCAGCATCGCCCTCTGACCGGTGCCTTTGAAAAGAACAGCAAGCCGGAACTGTGCAAGTGCTATCCGCTGTGCGACTTCATCTGCCTGAACCGCTACTATGGCTGGTACATCAAGGGCGGTGAGATGGAGGAGGCCGAAGCCGATTTCCGCAACGAGATGGACCGTTGGGCTGCCAAAAACCTGAATGTGCCGTTCGTGTTCACCGAGTTCGGCACCGACACACTGCCCACAGAGCACAAGCTGCCTTCTATCATGTGGAGCCAAGAGTATCAGGACGAATATCTGGAAATGTGCTTCCGTGTCTTTGACAGCTACGATTTTGTGCAGGGTGAGCTGGTCTGGAACTTTGCGGACTTCCAGACCACCGAAGGCATCATGCGGGTAAACGGCAACAAAAAAGGCATCTTTACCCGTGCACGTCAGCCCAAGGACGCTGCGTTTGTACTGAAAAAGCGCTGGGAAACGCTGTAAATCTTCCAAAAAGATAGAGCGAGGGCCTCTGCCAACGGCAGAGGCCCTCGTTGTTTATTTTGCTTTTTTGATCACTTTCCTGCCAGCAGAATGGCCAGCACAGCCTTCTGCACATGCAGGCGGTTCTCGGCTTCGTCGAAGATCTCCGGTGCGTGCTGCTCGAACACGGCGGTGGAGATCTCCTCGCCCCGGTGGGCGGGCAGGCAGTGCAGCACCATGGCGTCCGGTTTGGCTGCTTCCAGCAGCTTGCCGGTGAGCTGATAGCCCACGAAATCCCGCAGGCGCTGCTCGCTTTCCGGCGTACCGGGGGCAGCGGTGTTCCACACGGCAGTGGCCACCGCATCGGCATCCTGCACACCCTCGGCGGGGTCGTCGGTCAGATGGAACTGGCTGCCGTACTTATGGGCGAACATCAGCACATCCGCCGCCGGGCGGTAGCTCTCCGGGCAGACGCAGGTCACCTGCATCCCGGCCAGCAGGCCGCCCACGATAAGGCTGTTGGCCATGCTGCTGCCGTCGCCCACAAAGCAGAGCTTCTGGCCTGCCAGGGTGCCCCGGTGCTCCCGGATGGTCATCAGGTCGGCCAGTACCTGACAGGGGTGGGCATAATCGGTCAGGCCGTTGATCACCGGCACCCCAGCCAGCCCGGCAAACTCTTCCAGATCGCTCTGGCGGTAAGTGCGCCAAACCACGCAGTCGTAGTAGCGGCCCAGCACCCGGGCGGTATCCTTGAGGGGTTCGCCCCGGCCCGCCTGCAGCTCGGAGGTATTCATATAGTTGCCAAGGCCGCCCATCTGGTACACACCCACCTCAAAGCTGGTGCGGGTGCGGGTGGATGCCTTGGAGAACAGCAGCGCCACGCTCTTGCCTGCCAGCAGCGGGGCAGTGCCGCCCAGCTTCTGCTGTGCCTTGAGCTGGTCGGCCACATCGAGGATGTGGGTCAGCTCGGCAGGGGAGAGGTCGCTCATTTTCAGCAGATTTTTCATGCCTGCTCCTTCGGAGCCGTCGGCTCCATCTTGCTCAGCACATCGCCCAGAATGTCCAGCGCCATCTCCACTTCATGGGCGCTGAGGGTCAGCGGAGGCAGCAGGCGCAGACGGGTCTTGGCGGTCAGCACCAGCAAGCCGGCCTCGCGGCAGGCGGCCAGCACATCGGCAGCCTTGACGTCGTAGAACTCAATGCCCACCATCAGGCCGATGCCGGAGATGCTCTTGACGTGGGGCAGCTTTGCCAGACCGGCGCGCAGCTGCACGGCGCGTTCGTTGACGTTTGCAAGGAAGCTCTGGTCCATGCGGTCCACCACCACGTTGGCACCGGCGCAGACCACCGGGTTGCCGCCGAAGGTGGAACCGTGGGTGCCGGGGCCCATGCCATCGGCCACCTTTTCGCTCAGCAGCACCGCACCGATGGGCAGGCCGCCGCCCAGCCCCTTGGCCAGCGTGACCACATCCGGCTTGAGATTATAGTGCTCACAGCACAGGAAGGTGCCGGTGCGGCCCACGCCGGTCTGCACCTCGTCCACGATGAGGACGAGATCCTTTTCGTCGCAGAGCTTGCGCACGGCCTGCACATAGTCCGGATCCAGCGCCATGACGCCGCCCTCGCCCTGAATGAGTTCCAGCATAACGGCGCAGGTATTGCGGTCCACCAGCTCTTCCAGCGCTTCGATGTCGCCCGCCGGGGCGTACACAAAGCCGCCGTTGAAGGGGCCAAAATAGTTGTGGAACACCTCCTGACCGGTGGCGGTCAGGGTAGCGATGGTGCGGCCGTGGAAGCTGTTGACCAGCGTGATGATGGTGGTGCGGTCCTTGTCGTAATGATCCACGCTGTACTTACGGGCGGCCTTGATGGCACCCTCGTTGGCCTCGGCACCGGAGTTGCCGAAGAAAACCTTACTCATGCCGGTGCGTTTGCACAGCTTTTTGGCCAGCTTGCCGCAGGGAGCAGTATAGTACAGGTTGGAGGTGTGCTGCAGCTTGTGAGCCTGCTCGGACACGGCCTCGGCCCAGGTCAGGTCGCAGTAACCCAGACTGTTGACGCCGATGCCGCTGGTAAAGTCCAGATACTGCTGTCCCTCGGGGCCGACGGCGTGCAGGCCGTGGCCTTTTTCCAGCGCGATGGGGTTGCGGTTATAGGTGTGCAGGACATACTCGTTGTCCCGCTTGATGACTTTTTCAGAATCCATAATGGTGTACCTCCTGTCGGGTGGAGTCAGGCTTCCCCCTTGGGGGAAGCCTTTTTATGCTCTTATTATAAGTCCATCTCCGGTTTTCCGCAATGCTTATTCGCGGTGGCTGCGGCGGTAGAAACGGGTGCCGGAACCGCGGTTGGAGAACAGCTCCAGCAGAATGGAGTGGGGCACACGGCCGTCGATGATGACAGCCTCGTGCACGCCCTGATAGATGGCGTCGGCCATGCCGCCGATCTTGGGGATCATGCCGCCCGCAATGATCCCGGCGGACTTGTAGCCCTCGATCTCGGACACCTCTACCTCGGGGATGAGGGTGCTTTCGTCATCCTTATCCCGCAGCAGACCCGCGATATCGGTCATGGACACCAGCTTTTCGGCCTTGAGGGCAATAGCGATCTGTGCCGCTGCCGTGTCGGCGTTGACGTTGTAGGCCTGACCTAAATCGTCCATGCCCACCGTGGCGATGACCGGGATGAACCCGCCGTCCAGCAGGCTGGCGATCAGGGTAGCATCCACATGGACGATCTCGCCCACATGACCCAGCTGGGGGTCCAGCTCGGTGCAGCGCAGCATCTGGCCGTCCATGCCGCACAGGCCCACGCCGCGGCCGCGCAGCTTTGCCACCAGATCCTTGTTCACCTTACCGGCCAGCACCTGCTGCACGATCTCCATGGTGGCATCATCGGTCACCCGCAGACCGTTGGCGAAATGGCTTTCCACGCCCACTTTCTTGAGCATCTCGTTGATGGCCGGGCCGCCGCCGTGCACCAGCACCACCCGCACGCCCAGCAGCGTCAAAGTGACCAGATCATTCATAACGGCGTTCTTGAGTTCTTCGTTGATCATGGCGTTGCCGCCGTACTTCACCACCATGGTCTTTCCGTGATACTTCTGGATGTAGGGTGTCGCCTCGGAAAAAAGGCGCGCCATTTCTTTGTTTTTCATGTTTGATTGCTCCTATCAGGTGCGGTAATCGCCGTTGATCTTGACGTAATCGTAGGTCAGGTCGCAGCCCCATGCCTTGGCGCTGGCGTCGCCCGTGCCCATATCCACCTTGACCAGCACATCGTGCTCGGCCAGAACTTTGGCGGCTTCGTCTTCACTGTAGGGGTGGTAGGCGGCGTTCTCGCACACATACACCTCACCGGCGGCGCTGGACAGCCAGACGCACACCTTGTCGATGGAGAAATCGCCGGGGGTGTAGCCGATGGCGCACAGGATGCGGCCCCAGTTGGCGTCGCGGCCAAAGACCGCCGCCTTGAACAGGTTGGAGCACACCACACTGCGGCTCACCGCACGGGCGGTTTTCAGGTCGGGAGCGTGGGTCACCTCGCAGGTGATGAGGTGGGTAGCGCCCTCGCCGTCACCGGCGTGCTCGGCGCACATATGCTCGGCAATGGCGGTCAGCGCCGCCACAAAGGCGTGATAGTCCTCGTTTTCCTCACAGATCTCGGCATTGCCGGCCAGACCGGACGCCATGATGATGAGGGTATCATTCGTGGAAGTGTCCAGATCCACGCTCATCTGATTGTAGGTGCCGGGCACCACCGTTTTGAGCGCCTTTTCCAGCAGGACAGGGGACACTGCCGCATCGGTGGTGTAGAAAGCCAGCATGGTGGCCATGTTGGGGGCGATCATACCGCTGCCCTTGCCGATGGCACCCACGGTGCACATCTTGCCGCCCAGCTCAAACTGGATGGCGTACTCCTTTTTATGGGTGTCGGTGGTCATGATGGCCGTGGCAGCGTCGGCGCTGCCCTGCTCGGTGGCGGCCAGCTTGGCGGCGGCGGCAGGGATGCCCCGGGCAAACGGGTCGATGACCATGGGCTGGCCGATGACACCGGTGGAAGCGGGCAGAACGTCCTGCGGGTCGATGCCGAGGGTCTCGCCCACGATGTCGCAGCACTCTTCGGCCAGAGCGACGCCGTTGGCGGCGCAGGTGTTGGCGTTGCCGCTGTTCACAAGGATGGCCTGTGCGTAGCCGTCCTTCAGGTGGGCGCGGTCTACCTTGATGGGCGCACCGCAGACCTTGTTGGTGGTGTAGACACCGGCGGCGGCACAGCGCACCTCTGCCTTGATGAGTGCCAGATCGTATTTTTCGGTATGGTTTGCGCGGATGCCGCAGTTGACGCCGGCGGCCGCGAAGCCCTTGGGCGCGCAGATGCCGCCCGCAACTTCTTTGTACTGCATAACGATAAATCCCCCTAATCTGCCTTCCCCCGAGGGGGAAGCCTTTTTTATTCCAGTCCTTCGGTCTCCGGCAGACCCAGCATCAGATTCATACACTGGACGGCGGCACCAGAGGAGCCCTTGCCCAGATTGTCGAACAGGGAGACCAGCATCATCTGGTCGCCTGCGGCGTTCACGGTCAGGTACAGCTCCATGCGGTCGGTACCGGCCATGGTGTTGGAGTACAGGCCGTTCTCCGGCAGAGCTTCGTTCAGGGCGTGCACCTTGACGGTGGCGGCGTCCTTGTAGTAGTCTGCAAGGCCTGCGGCCACGGCTTCGGCGGTGGTACCGGCCACGGTCAGGTCCAGCGGCACCAGCACCTGCATACCGCAGTAGTAGTCGCACACCACCGGCACGAACATGGGCGTATGGGCAAGGCCGCTGATCTTCTGCATCTCCGGCAGATGCTTGTGGGCAAGACCCAGTCCGTAGCTCTTGGGCGCGTCCAGCTTGCTGTGTGCCGGGCGGTCGGCGCTCTCATACTCGGCGATCATCTTCTTGCCGCCGCCGGAGTAGCCGGAGATGCCGGTGCAGCTGAAGGGGTAATCCTTCGGGGCAAGACCCAGCTCCACCAGCGGGCGGGCGATGCTGATAAAGCCGCTGGCATAGCAGCCGGGCACCGCCACACGATCGGAATTCTTGATCTTTTCCTTCTGGCCCTTCAGCTCCGGGAAGCCGTAGTCCCAGGCGGCATCGGTGCGGAAGGCGGTGGAGGTGTCCAGCACCTTCACGTCCGGGCGCAGCAGGGGCATGACCTCTTTGGAGGCCGCATCCGGCAGGCAGAGGAAGGCAAGGTCGGCGGAGTTGATGACCTTTGCCCGCTCGTTCACATCCTTACGGCCCTCGGCCGAGATGGACAGCAGCTCGATCTCCGGGCGCTGTGCCAGACGGTCGGCGATGCGCAGGCCGGTGGTGCCGGAAGAACCGTCAATAAAAACTTTCACGCTCATGCGTTGTTCGCCTCCCAGGCATTCAGCTGTGCAGCGGCCAGCTCGATCTGGTTCATCACGCTGGCTTCGCTGGGGCCGCCGTAGCTGGTGCGGCCCTCGCAGCACTTGACCAGATCAATGGCATCGTAGATGTCCTTCTCGAACAGGCCGCTGTAGCCCTTGAACTCGTCCAGGGTCAGCTCTTCGAGGGTCTTGTCCTTTGCGATGCAGTCGGAGACCATACAGCCGGTGAGCTTGTAGGCGTCGCGGAAGGGCATACCTTTCTTGGTCAGGTAGTCGGCGCAGTCGGTGGCGTTGATAAAGCCCTTGGCGGCGGCGCGGCGCATGTTGGCCGGGATGGTTTTCATGGTGTCCAGCATGGGGGTCACCGTTTTCAGGCACAGTTCCAGCGTGTCCACGGCGTCAAAGATGGCTTCCTTATCTTCCTGCATATCCTTGTTGTAAGCCAGCGGGATGCCCTTCATCATGACCAGCAGGGTGTTCAGGTCGCCGTAGACGCGGCCGGTCTTGCCGCGGATCAGCTCGGTGACGTCGGGGTTCTTCTTCTGGGGCATGATGGACGAGCCGGTGGTGAAGGCGTCGTCCAGCTCGATGAACTTGAACTCCCAGCTGCACCACAGGATGATCTCCTCGCTCAGGCGGGACAGGTGCATCATGCAGATGGAGATGGCGCTTGCCAGCTCGATGCAGAAATCACGGTCGGACACGCCGTCCAGACTGTTGGCGCAGGGGGCGGCAAAGCCCAGCTTTTCGGCGGTGAACTGGCGGTCCAGCGGGTAGGTGGTGCCGGCCAGAGCGCCGGAGCCCAGCGGGCACTGTGCGTCCATGCGGGCGGTGGCGTCCTCAAAGCGCTGCAGGTCGCGCAGCAGCATGGAGGCGTAAGCCATCAGCGCATGGCCGAAGGTGATGGGCTGTGCGCGCTGCAGATGGGTGTAGCCGGGCATGACGGCGGCGGTGTTCTCGGCGGCCTTCTTGCAGATGACCTTGATCAGATCCACGATGCGGCCCTGCAGCATGTGGCTGTAGTCCCGCAGGGTCAGGCGGATATCCAGCGCCACCTGATCGTTGCGGCTGCGGCCGGTGTGCAGGCGCTTGCCGGCATCGCCGATGCGGGCGGTGAGGGTCTGCTCCACAAAGGTGTGCACATCCTCGGCGCCCGGGTCGATCTCCAGCTTGCCGCTGGCCAGATCGTCCGCGATGGAAGCCAGACCGTTGAGGATGTCCTCACAGTCCTTTTCCGAGATGATGCCCTGCTTGGCCAGCATGGTAGCGTGCACGCCGCTGCCGCGCATATCCTGCGCGATCATGCGCTGGTCGAAACGGATGGACGAGTTGAAGTCGTTGACGCGGGAGTCCACCGCCTTGGAAAAGCGGCCCTTCCAGAGTTGTTCTGCCATAGTTTGCTCCTTGATTATCCGAACCCTCTCAGTCTCGCATTCGCTCGCCAGCTCCCCCGAAAGGGGGAGCTTTTTCAGCTTTTCCGTACCATGCACAAAGCTCGCCCTTCGGGAGAGCTGGCAAAACCGTCAGGTTTTGACTGAGAGGGTTAATTCCTTATAAAAACGGCAAAGCCGCCGCAGGGGAAAACGCTCCTGCGGCGGTGCCG
>ERZ837487.3735-NODE-3735-length-13148-cov-8.015199_pt1 | contig 13148 bp, 10 predicted proteins | sample MGYA00519911_ERZ837487 | MGnify/ENA primary metagenome ERZ837487 (study PRJEB31850, sample SAMEA3708818) | human gut metagenome | biome: human gut; feature: human-associated habitat; material: faeces | place: China | collected 2014 ...
CCGGCCAGTTCATCGGCAACCACACCCGCGCCAAGATCGTCAAGAACAAGGTGGCCCCTCCGTTCCGTGAGGCCGAGTTCGACATCATGTTCGGCGAGGGAATCTCCAAGATGAGCGAGCTGATCGATGTGGGTGTCAAGCTGGGCATCGTGCAGAAGAGCGGCGCATGGTTCAACTATGGCGACATCCGCCTGGGCCAGGGCCGCGACAACGCAAAGCAGTTCCTCAAGGACAACCCTGAGATCGCCAACGACATCGAGGGCCAGATCCGTGCCAATGCCGATAAGCTCTATGCCACCCGCCGCCCGGTGAGCAAACCGGCCCCTGCCGCTGCTCCCGCCGAAAAGGCTGGCGAAGCCGCACCGGCCAAGGAGCCGGTAGTCAAGGCTCCCACCCGCAGCAGCGAGAGTGAGCTGGATATCATGGTGGAAGACTGATGTCTTTTGGCTATCAAAAGCGCCGTCCGCTGACGGAGGAGGAAAAATCCTCCGATGTGGCCAAGGCCCGTGCCCGGGCACTGGAAACGCTGGCCGCGCAGGAAGTCTCCTCCGGCCAGCTGTATGAGCGGCTCTGCCGCCGCTTTACCGAGCAGGCCGCCGCCGAGGTGGTGGCCGAGATGGTCCAGCGGGAGTATGTCAACGACGAACGCTACGCGGAGGCCCGGGCCCACAGCCTGCTGGCCGCCCGCAAGAGCCGCCGGGCCGCGGCCCGGAACCTGCGCCAGAAAGGCCTGAGCGCCCAGCAGGTAGCAGCAGCGCTGGAGGCGGTCTACGCCCCGGATGAAGAGGGTGAGAACCCGGAGCTTTCTGCTGCCGTGGCGCTGGTGGAGAGCCGCTACCGCCCGAAGCTTGCCATGGGCCGGCGCGACTTGGTCGTGGCGGCCCTGCAGCGGCGCGGTTTTGCGTATGCGGTCGTGAAAGAAGCCATCAAGAGAGTAGAAGAAGAATAACCCCCAACTAGGAAAGAGAGTATTATCCCCTATGAAAATTGCGTGTATTTCCCTTGGCTGCCCCAAAAACCAGGTCGATCTGGACGGCATGGTGCATATCCTGCTGTCGGCGGGCCACGAGACGGTGGCCGACCTGGGCGAGGCCGATGTGATCCTGGTCAACACCTGCGGCTTCATTGAGAGTGCCAAGACCGAAGCCATCGAGAATATCCTCGAGGCCTGTTCCTACAAGCAGGCAAACCCCAACCTGAAAGTCATTGTGACCGGCTGCCTGGCGGAGCGCTACCGCAGCCAGATCGAGGAGGAGATCCCTGAGGTGGACGCCGTGGTGGGCTGTGCCTCCAACAAGGCCATTGATTCCATCGTGGCACGGCTTTTCAACGGTGAGGATCATCTGGAAAGCTACGGCCTCAAGAAAGATTTCCCGCTGGGCGGCAAGCGCGTCATCGGCACGCCTGCCCACTATGCGTACTTAAAGATCGCCGAGGGCTGCAACAACCGCTGCCACTATTGCGCCATCCCCGCCATCCGCGGCCCGCTGCGCAGCCGTGACATGGCCGACTGTGTGGCCGAGGCCCGCTGGCTGGCCGGTGAGGGCGTGAAAGAACTCATCATCGTGGCCCAGGACCCCACTGCCTACGGCGAGGACTGGGGCAAGCCGGGCAGCATCTGTGAGCTGCTGGACAAGCTGAACAAGATCAACGGCATTGAGTGGATCCGCATTATGTACGCTTACCCGGAGCGGATCACCGATGACTTCATCGCCGCCATGAAGCGGAATGAGAAAGTACTGCCCTACCTCGACCTGCCCATCCAGCACTGCAACGATGTCATCCTCAAGAACATGAACCGCCGCTCCAACCGGGCAGAGCTGCTGGAGGTCATTGGAAAACTGCGCCGCGAGATCCCCGGCATCACCCTGCGCACCACCCTGATCGCGGGCTTCCCCGGCGAGACCGAGGAGCAGTTTGAGGATCTGTGCAACTTCGTCAAAGAGGTCCGCTTCGACCGTCTGGGCTGCTTTGCCTACTCGGCAGAGGAGAACACCGTGGCCGCCAGGATGGAGAACCAGATCGAGCAGGAGGTCAAGGAGCGCCGGGCCGAACTGGTCATGCAGATCCAGACCGGCATCATGGCCCAGAAGCAGGCCGAGAAAGTGGGCCAGACCGTCCATGTCCTCTGTGATGGCATCGACGAGGAAAACGGCCTCTACCTCTGCCGCACGGCAGGCGATGCCCCCGAGGTGGACGGCAATGTCTGCGTCTCCAGCGAGGAGCCGTTGTATCCGGGCGAGTTTTATGATATTCTTGTAGAGGATAGTGACCTTTACGATCTGTATGGCACTGTCGTAAAATAATGAATTGGAGGATTTTTTTATGAATCTGCCCAACAAACTGACCCTGACCCGCATTATTCTGGTCCCGGTCTTCATGATCTTTGTTTCCATGAGCCAGTACATGACGCCGGATTACAATCCGCGCTGGTATCTCATTGCAGGCATCATTTTTGCGGTGGCCAGCTTCACCGATTACCTGGACGGCCATCTGGCCCGCAAGTGGCACATGGTGACCGACTTTGGCAAGTTTGCCGACCCGCTGGCCGACAAGCTGCTGACCACCGTGGCGTTCCTCTACATGATGCGGGACGGCGTGTGCAGCCCTGTGGTGCTCTGCATCATCCTGGCCCGGGAGTTTGCCGTCTCAGGCCTGCGGATGGTGGCGGCCGGTGCCAAGGACGGCAAGGTGATCGCCGCCAACATGTGGGGCAAGGTGAAGACGGTGCTCCAGATGATCACCATCATCTTCTATTACTTCACGGTCGCCCTGACCGGGAATGTGCTGGGCCAGACCTGCGCTTCCATTGCCCACTGGCTGTGCTGGCTGGTGGCAGTGGTCACGGCCGTTTCCGGCATCAAGTACCTGTGGGACAACCGCAGCTTCATCAACACGGCAAAATAAGATGAAGGAAAAGCTCTGGGCGTTCTGCCGCAAGCTCATCTCGCTGGCGCTGAACCTTTCCATCATCTACATGGAGACCATTGCTATGCCCATCAGCTGGGATTATGGCCATGAGCTGGTCTTTACCATGTACACCGAGCTGTCCAACATGTTCAACATGGCGGTCTGCGCGCTGGTGGCCCTGTGCCAGCTGCTCGATCTTTTCACCGGGCGGGAGCTGCCCCGCTGGGTCAAACAGCTCAAATTCTGGTCCACCAGCTGCCTGACCATGACGTTCCTGACGGTGGTGTTCATTCTGGCCCCCATGTACGAGGACGGCAACGGCTGGTACATCATGCTGTTTACGGGCTCCATGCTCTACCATCACTTCCTCAACCCGGTGGTGGCCATGGTGTCGTTCCTGCTGTTTGAGCGGGAGCCCCGGCTGCCGCTGGCCAGTGTGCCGCTGGCGCTGGTGCCTACCATCGTCTATGGCGTCTACGACCTGTGGGGCAACATCACGGGCCGCATCGACGGGCCCTACCCCTTTATGCGGGTATACGACCAGACCATTCAGGAGAGCCTGATGTGGTTCGCCATCATCCTGGGCACCAACCTCCTGTATGCCTTTGTGCTCTGGTGGCTGGGCGGCAACGGCAAAAAACACCGCAAAAAAGGCCCGAAACTGGAATTTGTGGGCTGAAAATTACGCTATGTAACAAAAAAGCGGGTGCATCGCAAGATGCACTCGCTTTTTGTATCCGGAAATCAGAGGAGCGGGATACCGGCCTTTGCGCAGGCGGAACGGGTCTCCGCGTCCCAGACGCTGGCCTGGACTTCGCCGATATGGACGCTGCCCAGCAGCAGCATGCACAGGCGGCTCTGGCCGATGCCGCCGCCGATGGTGTAGGGCAGCTCGCCTGCCAGCACTGCCTTGTGGAACGGCAGGGCCCGGCGGTCATCGCAGCCAGCCATGGTCAGCTGCTTGTCCATGCTCTCGGGGCTGACGCGGATGCCCATGCTGCTCAGCTCATAGCTGCACTGCAGCGGCTCGTTCCAGAACAGCAGGTCGCCGTTCAGGTCCCAGTCGTCATAGTCGGGGGCACGGCCATCATGGGGCTTGCCGCTCTTGAGCGGGGCACCGATCTTCATGAGGAACGTGGTGCCGTTTTCCTTGACAAACGCGTTCTCCCGCTCTTTCGGGGTCAGGTCCGGGTACTTGTCTTCCAGCTCCTGAGTGGTGATGAACGTGACATTGGGGGTGTGCAGGGGCAGGTCCTGCAGCTGGGGGAACATGGCGTGGAGGTTCATCTCGGTGGCGCAGACAGCGGACACGATGGAGCGAACCACGTTTTTCAGATACGCCTCGGTGCGGTCCTCCTCCCGGATGACCTTTTCCCAGTCCCACTGGTCCACATAGACGGAGTGGAGGTTGTCCAGGTCCTCGTCCCGGCGGATGGCGTTCATATCACAGTACAGGCCCTTGCCCACCCGGAAGCCGTAATCCTTGAGGGCCTTGCGCTTCCACTTTGCCAGCGACTGGACCACCTGTGCTTCAATGCCACCGTCTTTCATATCGAAGGTGACTTTCCGCTCGACGCCGTTCAGGTCGTCGTTCAGGCCGGTAGAGGCCTCCACGAAGAGCGGCGCGGACACGCGGTAGAGATTCAGCGTGGCGCACAGGGTGTCGGCAAACAGCCGCTTCACCGTGCCAATGGCGCGCTGGGTGTCGTACAGGTTCAGCGCGGGCGTGTAGTTTGCGGGAATGATCGTTTTGCTCATAAGGAACCCCCTCTTTTTGCGCTCCCGGCAGCCGAGTGCCGCCCGGGCAGCAGCTTTCCCTTTAATAAAGTAAATTATGGCACAACTTGCAGACGATGTAAAGGGGAATGGGCGAAAAAACCCTGCCGCCTTGACTTCCGCTTGGCTCCCCGCTATAATAAAACCTGTAAAAGGACAAATGCGTTTACCCGGGCAGAGTAGCGCGGCATCCGTCTGTGCAGAGAGAACAGGCCATTGGCTGGGAGCCTGTTTGCAGACCGCTGTGTAAAGTGCGCCCGGGCAGCACGCTGTGGGAAAATGCAGTATCACAGCGCGGCAGGCCGCCGTTATCGGCTTTGAGCGACAAACCGGAGTGGAACCGCGATTCAGAAACGAACCGCCTCTGTTGCTGTGCTGTAGGGCACGGCAGCAGGGGCTTTTGTTTTTCCGCGGCTCTGGGGCGTCCCACAAAAAGGAGTATGTCATCATGCAGATCTTTAACACCCTGACCCGCCAGAAAGAAGAGTTCGTGCCGCAGGTGCCGGGCGAGTACCGCATCTATGTCTGCGGCCCCACCGTTTACAACTATATCCACATCGGCAATGCCCGCCCGCTGATCGTGTTTGACACCCTGCGCCGCTACCTGGAGTACCGGGGCAACAAGGTCCTCTACGTTTCCAACATTACGGATATCGACGACAAGCTCATCAAAAAGGGCCAGGAAGAGGGCACTTCCATGAAAGAAGTGGCCCAGCGCTTTGAGGCCGAGTACCTCAAGGACGCCGCCGGCCTCAACTGCAAAAAGCCCACCGTCCAGCCCCGCGCCACCGAGCACATCCAGCAGATCCTCGATATCGTCAAGGACCTGATCGACTCCGGCCACGCTTACATTGCCAAGAACGGCGATGTCTATTTCCGCGTCAAGAGCGACCCCGAGTACGGCAAACTGAGCCACCTGAAGCTGGATGACCTGGAGAGCGGTAACCGGGAGCTGCGCAGCCAGATGGACGATGACCTGAAAGAAGACCCGGCGGACTTTGCCGTCTGGAAAGCAGCCAAGCCCGGTGAGCCTGCCTGGGAGAGCCCCTACGGCATGGGCCGTCCGGGCTGGCACATTGAGTGCAGCGCCATGAGCCGCACCCACCTGGGCAAGACCATTGACCTCCACTGCGGCGGTCAGGACCTGATTTTCCCCCACCACGAGAACGAGATCGCCCAGAGCGAGTGCGCCAACGGCTGCACCTTTGCCCGCTACTGGATGCACAATGGCTTCATCAATGTGGACAACCAGAAGATGTCCAAGAGCCTGCACAACTTCTTCACCGTGCGGGATGTGGCCAACCTCTATGGCTACGAGCCCATCCGTTACTTCATGCTGACGGCTGGCTACCGGATGCCGCTGAACTACACCGTGGACCTCATTGAGAGCTGCAAGAACAGCCTGGAGCGCCTGTACACCTGCCGTGAGAATCTGGATTTTGCCCTGAGCAAGAGCGAGTTCGGTACCGACGAGACCCTGACCGTCAAGGCGGAAGAGGCCCGCAAGAAGTTCTGCACCGCGATGGACGATGACCTGAACACTCCCGATGCACTGGCTGCTGTGTTTGATCTGGTCAAGGAGATCAACACCCTGTCCGCAGCCTCCAGCAAAAAGGCATTGGAAGCTGCTGCCGCTGCCTTTGATGAGATCACCGGTGTGCTGGGCCTGATGTACAACCGCAAAAAGGACGAGGTGCCCGCAGAGGTGAGTGAGCTGGTGGAACAGCGTGCTGCCGCCAAGAAAGCCAAGGACTGGGCGACCGCTGACGCCATCCGTGCACGGCTGACCGAGATGGGCTGGGCGGTCAAGGATACCGCACAGGGCCCGCAGCTGTCCAAACTGTAAGAAAAAGAAGAACAATTTTTCTCTGACCCGCTGATTTTCCCGCCAGCGGGTCTTTTTGTGGAAAAGACTGGGTGAACCTGCCACAAAGTGGAAAAATAATGGAAAGCCGCGGATTTTGGGAAAATTTGTTTACTTTTGGCGGCAAAGAGGCGTATAATAAAAAATATATATGGATACAGAGGAGCCCGCGCATGGAATCCGCGGGAGATTGTGAGAACATCAGAATGAAGCGTCTTTTCAAACGAATCACTGCACTGGCCAGCGCCGCGGCACTGACGTTGAGCCTGGCTGCCTGCGGGGGCAGCGCGGTGTCCGGACCGAAGAACACGGCACCGACGAACGCCAAGCCGGTGACCATTACGGTATGGAGCTACTACAACGGCGACCAGCTGGAAACATTCAGCAAGCTGGTGGATGAGTTCAACGCCACGGTGGGCAAGGAGCAGAACATCACGGTGGAAGCTTCCAGCCAGGGCAGCGTCAACGATCTGGAGACCAATGTGCTGGCCGCAGCCGAGGGCAAGGTGGGGGCTGCAGAGATGCCCAATATCTTCTCCGCTTATGCCGACACCTGCTATGCCGTGGACCAGATGGGCCTTGTGGCTGACCTGAGCGGCTACCTGACCGACGAGGAAAAAGCGGCGTTCCCGGAGAGCTATCTCACCGAGGGCGACTTTGACGACAACGGCACCATCAAAATTTTCCCGGTGGCAAAATCCACCGAGCTGCTGTTCCTCAATGATACCGATTGGCAGGCCTTTGCGGCGGCCACAGGGGCAAAGTATGAGGACCTTTCCACCGTGGAGGGCCTTGTAGCCACCGCCGGAAAATACTACGACTGGACCGACGCCCGGACGGAAGTCCCGGACGACGGCAAGGCGCTGTTTGGCCGCGACGCCATGGCAAACTACATGCTCATTGGTGCCAAGGAACTGGGCAACACCATCTTTACCGTGGAAAACGGCAAGATGACCGTGAACCTGACCGAGGATGTGGCCCGGAAGCTGTGGGAGAACTACTATGTCCCCTTTGTCAAGGGCTGGTTTGCGGGCGAGGGCCGTTTCCGCAGTGACGACATCAAGACCGGCAATGTGCTGGCCTATGTGGGCTCCAACTCCAGCGCCACCTTTTTCCCCAAGCAGGTGCAGGTGAGCGACACCGAGAGCCACGATATCAGCCTGAAAGTGCTGCCCAACCCCTCGTTTGCCGGAAGCGAAGAGGTGGCTGTCCAGCAGGGCGCCGGCATGGTGGTGACCAAGAGCACCCCGGAGGAAGAAGCCGCCTGTGTCACATTCCTCAAGTGGTTTACCCAGCCGGAAAATAACATCCAGTTTGCCGTGGGCTCCGGTTACCTGCCCGTGACCCACGCGGCCGACGACATGACCGCTATCGAGAACAGCGGCCTGGATCTGACCGACTCCATGAAAGACATCCTGGCAAACGCCATTGACGCGGTGGAAAACCACGAGCTCTACACCCCCAAGCCCTTTGAGGGCGGCACGGATGCCCGCAAGGTGCTGGAATACAGCATGTCGGACCTGGCCAGCGCGGACCGCGCGGCGGTGGAAGAGCAGATCGCGGCCGGGGTGAGCGCTGCCGAAGCCGAGGCTCTCTACCTGACCGACGAGTATTTTGAAAATTGGTATCAATCTCTCTGCACCGAACTGCGTGCTTACGAGGGCTGATGCCCGATCATGGAGCGGAAAGGAGGGGAAAACAGGGGTGAAAAAAGAGACAGCGTATCAAAGGCGGGGCTGCTCGATCTTTTGCAAGATCCTGCGCTCCCTGCTGCTGGTGCTTCTGGCAGAAATGCTGCTGCTGATCTTTGCCATCAGCACCAGCCGGGTGACCAGCCAGCTGAATGAGAATGCCGAGGATATTCTCGACAAGCAGGTGGAGAACCGCGCCAATTACCTGCGCCAGAACCTGATCCAGGCGCAGGACCTCAATGCCATCAGCGGTACCATTGACCGCGTGACGCGGGAACTGGTGGACCAGGGCATCGTGGATCTGGACACGCTGGATACCTCCAGTGAGGAAGCCCTGCCGCTGCTCCAGGCCATTGTCCCGGAGCTGGTGAGCACCCTGCGGACAAAGCCTGTCAATGGCATCTTTGTCATTCTGAGCACTCACGACCTGAACTACCGGGCCGATGACAGCTATCTGCCCGGCCTTTACATCCGCGACCTGGACCCCAGTGCTCTTTCCACCGACCGGAACGCCGACCTGCTGGCAGAACGGGGCCCCGCAACAGCGTTTACCCCGCTGGGCATCTCCACGGATAAGGGCTGGTCTCCGGCCATGCCATACCAGCCGGGCGGGAAAACCAGCTTTTACAAGGAATCGTTCCAGATCGCCTATACCGCCGAGAGCAAGCTTTCTGCGGATGACTATGGCCGCTGGACTCCTGCAACGTTCCGCCTGAAAGGGGACGACCGGGACGCGCTGGCCTATGTGCAGCCCCTCATCCTGGACGACGGCACCGTGTACGGTGTGGTGGGCGTGGAGCTGTTGACCAGCTACCTGACCACCCAGCTGCCCAGCAATGAGCTGCAGAACATGGATCACGGCACCTATCTGCTGGCGACGACCGATGCAGACTTAAAACGGGATGACGTCATCAACGTCCGAACCGCATTCCTCACGGGGGAGGATGCCGACAAGAATATGCCCCAGACCCTTACGCTGCACCGGGATGGGATGGACTGGAAGTTCTGGCTGGATGGAGAGGAGCAGTACGCGACGCTCCAGCAGCTGGAACTTTACAGCCGGAACGCACCGTTCTCCGGCGAGGCGTGGCTGCTGATCGGGACCGTGGCCCAAAATGACCTTTATATGTTCTCTCATTCCGTCCGCAACCTGCTGGTCATGGCGGCGCTCCTGACCGCGGTGGTGGGCCTGGGGTGCAGTGTTGCGGTGGCACGCCAGCTGGCAAAACCGGTGGCGCAGCTCTCCAATGAGCTGGCCCGGGCCCAGAATGACCATGTCAGCGTGCCGGAGTTCTCCCGCACGGGCATCCGGGAGCTGGACCAGTTTGCAAGCGCCATCGTCCAGCTGAGCCGGGAAAACGAGGAGGTGACGGCGCTGGAGCGCCGCCGCATCGAGCACGAGCGCGATTACGATATCCTGACGGGCCTGTACAACCGTCAGGCATTCCAGCGGGTGTGCGAGAACCTGTTTGCCAAGCCGGAAACGCTGGGCCACGCCGCCCTGCTTATGACCGACCTGGACAACCTGAAAACCATCAACGACACCTATGGCCACGACTGGGGCGACCAGTACCTCCGCCAGACGGGCCGCTGCCTGGCGGCCAGTACCCCGCCGGGCACCCTCTCTGCCCGCCTCTCGGGCGATGAGTTCATGCTGCTGCTCTACGGATACGACAGCCGGGACGCCGTGCGGGAAGAGCTGGAAAAGCTTCGCGCGGCCCTGCAGGACAGCGCTTCCATCCTGCCCAGCGGCAGCGAGCTGCACATCAGCATCTCGGGCGGCGTGGCCTGGTACCCGGAGGACAGCACGGATTTCAATACCCTGAAAAAGTACGCTGATTTTGCCATGTATCAGGTCAAGCATTCCCGCAAGGGCGAGATGAAAGAGTTTGACATCGGCATGTACAATCAGGAAGCCTACGCCATGCAGACCCGCAACGAGTTTGAGCAGATGCTGCGGGATCAGGCGGTGAGCTACCATTTCCAGCCGATTTTCTCGGCCCGCAATGGCCGGGCCATCGCCTATGAGGCCCTGATGCGGCCGGAGATGCCCACCCTGCGCTCGCCCCTTACCGTGATGAAGCTGGCGCGGGAGCTGAACCGCCTGTACGACATCGAGCACATTACCCTGTTCAAGGCCTCCAGCGCCTTTGAAAAGCTGAAAGAGCGCGGCCTCATCCGGGAGGACAGCCTGCTCTTTATCAACTCCATTGCCAGTGTCAGCCTGAACGACACCGACTGGCGGGATTACCGCGGCCGTTTCCCGGAACTGGCCCGGAAGCTGGTGGTGGAGATCACCGAGGAAGAGGAACTGGACACTGCCCAGCTGGAACGGAAGCGCACGGTACTCGGGGCGTCCGGGACCTTTGCGCTGGACGATTACGGCAGCGGCTACAGCAACGGCAGCAGCCTGCTGACCATAGCCCCCCGCTATGTCAAGGTGGATATCTCCATTATCCGCAGCATTGATACCAACACGGACAAGCAGCAGTTCCTCACCAGCCTGGTGGACTACGCGCGGCCCCGGAACATTCTGGTGCTGGCCGAGGGTGTGGAGACCACGGCCGAGCTGCGCAAGGTGCTGGAGCTGGGCGTGGACCTGCTGCAGGGCTACTGTCTGGCCCGCCCGGCAGCGATCCCGCCGCCGCTGTCCAAGGAAGCCGCGGACATCATCCACCGGATGAAACGATGCTGAACCAAAACGCAAACGCCCCCTGTCTGGATGGACAGAGGGCGTTTGCGTGATACAACAAACAGCACATCGCCGCGCGGGGATGTGCTGTGATCCGATCCGGGTTTAGTGGATCAGCCCTACAAAGAACGGGCAGAGGACGGCAGTGAGGACACCGGCCACGGCGATGGAAAGGCCGCTCATGGCGCCCTCCACTTCGCCCATCTGGAGGGCCTTGCTGGTGCCCACGGCATGGGCTGAGGTGCCGATGCCCACGCCCTTGGCGATGGGGTCGGTGATATGGAACCACTTGCAGACGGACTCGGCCAGCAGGTTGCCTGCAATGCCCGTCAGGATCACGATGGCACCCGTCAGGGCTGCAATGCCGCCAAGCTCAGCCGCCACGTCCATGCTGATGGCCGTGGTGACGGATTTGGGCAGGAGGGTGGCGTACTGCTCCCGGGTCAGGCCCAGCGCCAGCGCCAGGGCCAGGGCACTGCCCAGGCTGACCAGCGTGCCCACCGAGATGCCCGCAATGATGGCGGCGGCGTTCTCCTTGAGCAGATCCCACTTTTCATAGAGGGGAATGGCCAGGCTGATGGTGGCAGGCAACAGCAGGTAGTTGACCGGGGAAGCGCTGGCCTTGTAATCCGCATAAGGGATGTTCAGCACGCTGAGCAGGATGATGACAAAGATGCTGCCCAGCAGCAGCGGGTTGAAAATGGCCTTGCCCGTTGCCCTATTGATAAGAGTCCCCAGCGCAAAGGCGGCCAGCGTGAGCATTACACCCCAGGCGGCCGAGCCGGAAAGAAATCCGTTTAAAAGCTCAGTCATGGGCGGCCTCCTTATTTTTGCGGCGGCTGGTCAGAGCCTGGGTGGTGCGGCCGGCAGAGGCCAGCACCAGCACCGTGACGGGCACGATGGCAATGATGATAGGCAGCAGCATGTTGCCCATCTCTGCCCAGAGCTCCATGACACCGGCCGCGGCGGGAACGAAGAGCAGCGGGAAGATGCCCGTGAGGAACAGGCCCACTTCCTTGACCTGCTCCAGCTTGACGATGCCAAGCCGCAGGGCCAGCAGCAGTAAGATCAGGCCGTAGACGCTGGCCGGGATGGGCAGCGGCAGAACGGCGTACAGGATCTCGCCCAGAAAACAAAACGCGAGGATCCGCGCAAATTGAAACAGATATTTCGTAACAAAATCCCCCTTTGGCGGCCTGAGACGCCGCCCTCTGGTACATGGCCCGCTGCCCGTGCGGCGGCGGTACTGAGATAACAGTATAGCCCAAAAGCACTGGGGGCGCAACGGCAATACTTGCCAAGAATTGTTGCGGATTCGCGGGAAAACTGGATAAAACAAAAAACGGGACGCATCGGTGGTCAAGCGATGTGTCCCGTTTTTGTTTTCTTGCTTTTGCAAAGAGCGCCGTACCAAAAGCACTCTCCGCCGCGCGGAGCATACAGAGCAAACCATAAAGCTGTACGCTTCCAGAAAAAGAGAGAATGGAATGGAGGAATTTGCTTCCTTTTCGGGGGCCTTGCAGGGGGCCACCGCAGCCTTGGTTAGATTTAACTAACCTTGCCGTGACAAAAGGATATCATAGTTTGTCATGACTGTCAACCCCTGATTTGAAATTTTTTCGGAAAATTTTTGAGGGCAGAAAATCCTCGATTTTCCTCTTGCTTTTTATGAGGATGCTTGTTATTATAGGAAGCGAGCTGTTGGGCACAGGGAGGTACCCGCGCACCGGCAGCCGCCAAAAAGGCGCTGGGGGAGACCAGCGCCTTACCCCCCAAACAAATGCCTTGAATGCCGCAGGAAACGTACGGCTTTTTCTGGGCATAATAGTTAGATACTGCTAACTAAGCGGTGTCTGCGCAATGGAATGAGCAAGGAGGTTCCAATGATCAATTTTGAAGAGTGGGAAGGCTTTGAGGGCCGTATCTGGAAAGAGGAAGTCAACGTCCGCGACTTTATCCAGAAGAACTACACCCCGTACGATGGCGACGAGTCTTTCCTGGCTGGCCCCACGGAGGCTACCAATAAGCTGTGGGGTACCCTGCAGAAGCTGCAGAAAGAAGAGCGCGCCAAGGGCGGCGTGCTGGATATGGAGACGGAAGTGGTCAGCAGCCTGACCGCTTACGGTCCTGGCTACATCGATGAGAGCCTGAAAGACCTGGAGCAGATCGTCGGCCTGCAGACCGACAAGCCTTTGAAGCGCGCCTTTATGCCCTA
>ERZ837487.3745-NODE-3745-length-13123-cov-3.446511_pt1 | contig 13123 bp, 10 predicted proteins | sample MGYA00519911_ERZ837487 | MGnify/ENA primary metagenome ERZ837487 (study PRJEB31850, sample SAMEA3708818) | human gut metagenome | biome: human gut; feature: human-associated habitat; material: faeces | place: China | collected 2014 ...
CGGCCTTGGCGTTGCGCACAGGTCCGCCGTCGGTGTTGAGCATCTGCGGCCGCTGCATCATGATGTAGAAGGGGGCTGTTTTAATGGGAGTCAGGGTGCTGGGCGGTCGAAAGAAAGAGAGGTCCTTGCCGTTCTCGCAGTAGGTGTTCCAAACGGTCACGGTCTCCACGAATTCCTCGACGGGCAAATTCGCTTGGGCGGCCAGGTCCTCCAAGGTATCTGCTTTGTAGCCGAAGCCCTCGGAGACAGGGTCGGTTCCCTGGAAAGCGTAGGCACCGTTGTCCATGGCGGCTTGGTCGCACACGAACCAGCTGATTTCGGGCATGGGAAGCAGGTGCCAGTCGCCGCCGAATTGCATATGGCCGTGGCGCGATCCCACGGCGGCATTCATGGGGGTGCCGTCGTAGAACTCCTCCCAATCAAAGGTGCAGCACGCATCCCAATCCATATAAAACCGGCGTCCGTTGCTGGCGACGGTGATGCCGAGGTTCTTCAGGGGGCTACCCGAGCCGTTGTATTTACCCCAGCCTGAGTCGTCGAGTTTCCGGATGGTGTTCCAGAAACCGGCTCCGGAATTCATATGCCACATGTCAGCGTTGAGGAGTGCGCAGATTCGATGACCGTCACCGGTGTTCTCCTGGGCGGCGATGGGCGTGACGGTAGGTTGCGAGAAGTAATTTGCCATCATCTGGGGGTTGCTCTCGAATCCGCCGCAGGTCATGATGACGCCTTTCGTGGCTCGGACGCGCACTTCGGTGCTTCCGTCGGTGTAGATGCCCCCAAGTACGGTCTTGGTGTCGGGGTCTTGGACGAGGGCTTTGAGGGGGCACTCAGTTTTCAGGGTGATGGAGGGGAGGCTCCCGAGTACTTCGTTCATAAACTTCGTCACATGGTCCCAGCGGCCCTCCGCGCTGAAAGCGGCATAGTCACAGGCCGCTGAGTGCTCGAGCTCGGGATATTCGGGGAAGCAGGCATAGTCTGTCGTGCCTGGGACGATGGTCAGATCGGCTTCAGTCGCGCCCAATTCCAGTACCCAATCGAGATTCCTCGTGAGTTCGGCGGCGTAGGCCTCCAGGACGTCGTCGGGCGTGCCCGTATCGGTATGGCGGAGCTCCTTAAGATAGCTCAGGGCGTCTTGCTCTCGTTCCGAGGATGTATGCATGAACCAGCCGCTCGAGAACGGGCTGTTTCCGTTGCCGAGGGGGCTTGCCCCTTTTTCCAGTAGCAAGCAGCGGGCTTCGGGGTCGCTCTTGGCAATTGCGACGGCGGCGCTTGTTCCTGCCAGGCCCGCTCCCACCACGAGAACGTCCGTCTCTTCATCCCACGTGAAATCAGCGGCGGAAGACGCGTCCATCCCCGATGCCTTCTTGGAGGAGTCGCATCCTGCAAGCCCCATGCCCGTCAACCCCGCTATGAGGAGAGTCGTACCTGCGGCTTTCATAAAAGATCGTCGGCTTTGCGTTTCCATGTTGGGCTCCCTTACTCTTCGACCTTACAGGCTGCATGGCATGTCAAGTTTTGTTACCATGCAGTGGGTCGATAGTGGACCGCAGTCGGCGGTGGGGAAACTCCCGTTATTGGGTATTTTCTGGGAAAAGGGGAGTTGGCTTCTCTCCCAAAAGTGGGCAAGTTTGTTCCTTGAGCAGGAAAAACGCTAGGACTGCATGAGTGAGTTGTCTAGGTTTACAGAGGAGGGGCTGTGGAAGGCGCGAGGGATACGAGGGGCTGGAAGAAGTGCTGGTGTCTTCTCGCGGTGCTGTTTTGGGCTTCCTATTTGCAGCACAATCTTTACCACACCACTCTTTTTGCAGCGTACGGGGCGAAGGGTTTCTGGATATTCGCCCTTTTTTCCGCGTCGCTGGCCGTTGCGTTGGTTTCTGCTGTTTTGTTCCATACCGCTGTCTTAGGCTGGTTTCGGCTGCGTCGCACGGCCCTCATTGCGGCGGCCGTGTCAACCTTGGGAACGGCTGCGCTGTTTTTGGCTCCTCGTTTGGCCGGGGAGACGATCGGGGTTGTCGTGGGATTGGCGGGGGCCGTGTGCTATGCGGTGGGCTTTGCTGGAATTTCGTTGCGTGCCTTCGTGATGTTGGACTTCTATAGCCGGCAGTTGGGGCTCAAGGCGTCGCTGCGCCTCATCTCCATCGCCTTTTTGGCCGCGCTCGTGTTGTTTTCCTCTTCCGTTCCGAGCCCCTTTTATGCTTTTGCTGCCGTGGGCGGCTTGGGATTGAGCGGAGCAATGCAATGCCTGTTTGGCCCCCTTGACGGTACGGCGCGCTTTCCCGCTGATTCATCCTCTCGTGACTTTGGCGTCTATAATCGTGGATGGCGCTTGTTCTATGTGGCCGTTTTCTCTGCCGTGTTTCTTCATAGCATTTTATATGCAGCCGACCCCTCCTTGGAGTTTCTGGGAGACGCCCCACTTTCTCTGGCTACGTCTTTCCTTCTCTTGCTTGCGCTCGCCGTGTCTTTGTTGGCTTCTTCCTCCTCAAAGGAGGGGCACTACTGGCGGGTCGTCTATCTTGCAGGGAACGGATTTCTCGCCGTCTTGCTTGTCGGGCTGCTCGCAGTGAGTTTCTTCTCGTTTGTCGAAGAGGACTTTTCTGTCGCTGCGGGAATCGTTCTAGCGCTACTTCGCGTGTTCGACGTGCTTCTTCTTGTAGGGCTTGTGATAAGTTCCTATTCGAGGAAATCGGATTACGTTCGTTCCGGGTCTCTCTACTTGTTGGCGCTTTACTGGCTCCCGACCCTGTTTTCCTATGTGTTGCTCCCTCTGGCAGTGGGCGAACGCAGCTTGGACGTTTCGGCGTTGCTTGGTCCGGGCTCGCTTCTGATAGCGGGCATGCTTGCCGTGGCGCTCCTCGCTCTTCTCGCATGGCTTGTTGCGAAGTCGGTTCCTCCGGAGGGGCCGAAGGGGGTTGCCCCGGGTCCTGAGAATCGTCGAGAAGTCTGCGAGGCGCTTGCGCAGAGGTTTGGCCTTACATTGCGCGAGAGCGACGTGCTTTACTATGCGTCGCTCGGCTACTCGAGCAAGGCAATCGGAGAAAGCCTCTTTGTTGCGCCCGGCACCGTTCAATCGCACACCAAGCGCGTGTACGCGAAGTTGGGAGTTCATTCGAAGCAGGAGCTCATCGAGCTGGTTAACGATGCTCAGACCTCTTCGACTTGAGGTTTTCCGGTCTCACTGCCAAGAGCGGCCTGTTCTGCGGCACGCGAATCGACCTTGGCTGCAGTGCCCCCAAGGAGGGGGAGGCGAGCGCGTCGGAGGCACCGACGGGCGATAAACGATCGCCGCTAGGCGAAGACGCCGCTAATGAGTCTCTAGAAGCTCGCGGGCACGGCGTCGCACGAAGCTGCCCAGGCGCTCGAGTCGATTCCTGCTCACCGTTTTGCCCTCTGGGTGCGACTGGCGATAGCAGCCTATGAAGCCGTCGTCATCGAATTCGAAGTCAATGAGCCGCTGTAGGTGTTGCTTTTGCGCGGATTCCATGAGCAAACGCCCTTGCTGGGCCAGGGTGGCATCAAGGATGCCCGGCGCCTCCTCAATGCGCCCGCGCATCATATCCCACTCGAGGCTTTCGTCGAAATCTCGCGGGAACAGAGAGAGGTTGTTGTCGAAGATGGGGGCGATGTCTACGATTTTTCAAGGTCGACGGCTCTGAACCCCGTCAGTGTCGGCTCGAACACAAATGACGCAAGGGGCATATCGTAGAGTTTCAAATGGTATATCTGTGCTTTTGCCATAAAGCGATTCTATCACAGCTTTCCGATCCCTACCCGAACCAGGCGCGGGCCAGGGCCTCGATGCCGGGGCGGATGTCCGCCTCGGCGATGGAGGAGAACCCGATGAGCACCACGGAATCCGGGTGATGGTCGGGGTCGGCCCAGTACTTGCCCGTGGGGTACACCGCCACGTCGGCTGCGGCGGCCTGGGCGATGAGCTCGTCCTGCCCTCGGCCGTCGGGCACGCGCACGAGCAGGTGCAGCCCGGTGCCGTTCTCCATCACCTCGATCTTGTCTCCCATGGTCTCCTCGAGGGCTGCCAGCAGGGCCGTGTACTTGCGCCGGTTCTTCGCCTGCACGCGCCGCACGTGGCGGTCCCACGAGCCATCGGTCATGAAGCGGGCGAGCACCTTCTGGTTCAGCCACGGCACTGGCGAGTAGGAGGCGGCGAAGGCCTCGCGCCACTGAGCCAGCAGCGGCTCGGGCAGCACGAGGTAGTTGATGCGCAGGGCCGGCGAGAGCGACTTCGAGAACGTGCCCATGTAGATGACGCGCCCGCGCTCGTCCATGGAGGCCAGGGGAGGCAGCGAGCGCTCGCGGTAGCGTGTATTTGGTAGCGTAAAACCCGACATTGGTTGTTTTTACAGTAGCGCCAACATATGGTCGACGGCGAGGCGCCGACCTGCCCGGCCCTGGCCAGCGCTATCTGCTGGGGCGACAGCCCCCGGGCCACGTCGCACCTGATCAGCCCCATCGCGTACTCGAACCCGGCCTCGTCCCGGTCGACGCCGATCCTGGACTCGCGCAGCTCGGCGTCGGCGAGCGCCTGCGCCCTGACCGCCGAGTACTCGCGGCGCCACCTCCTGCAGCAGCGGTAGCGCAGGTTCCTGCAGCTGTTGCAGCAGCGCGGCCACGACAGCAGCTTGGGGCAGGCGTCGTCGGGCACGTCCCGCACCCTCTCGCCCTTGCCCGGGCCCTTGGCCACGGTGCGGTTGCGGGCCACCTCGTCGGCCACCGTCGAGGGCGACCTGCCCAGCTCGCGGGCCATCCGCCTGCACGACCACCCCCTCTCCAGGCCGTTCTGTATCGCCGCCCGCTCGGCGCGGTCCAGCCTGCGGTACCGCTTCTGCCGCCTCTTCCTCTCCATGCCGTCTCCTATCTCTCGGGAGGGTCCTGCGCCCTCGCCTCTAGAAGGGACTTTCCCAGACTCAGCCGTACATGTCCGGCTGAGTTCGATAACGAAACCAAGATGTTCGGATGAACTTGCAAATCAAGCTCTTCTGGGGGCACAGAAAACAGTTCTATGAAATCTAGGAAAGGTAAACCTGCGACCTGCGAAACGTGCTATGATGTTAGCGAAAAGGTTCCTCCCCGGCGATAAGAGCTCCGTTGCTCTTCCTTCTGGATAGCTGGGGAGGTCGTTTTGTCTTTTGAGGGCAAAGCTGCTTGCGTTATGCGAGCTGAATCCTTTCCAAGTCTTGCCAACTGCGAAGGATCGTTTGATTCCCAGCTTCGATATATCGCCCAAGAGTAGTAATCAACGGCCTGAAGAGCCAGGTCGCTTTTGGAGGCCTTTGGCATGACAGTGAAAGTAATGCCACTTCCATCCAGCGTGGCAGCCAGCGTACGCTTGGGTACTGTCCAGACTCTTGCGCAAATTCCAGCAGGCGGCTGCCGGCCGTCGGCATGGTCACTCGTCCAGCAGCGACACGTCCAGATACCGCCTCGATCCCCACTCGCTGTCGGCCACGTACTTGAGCCTGGCCGTCACCAGCATGAGCGCGCTATTGCCGTCGGGGAACGTGCCCACCACCCGCGTGCGGCGGCGGATCTCGCGGTTCAGCCGCTCTATGGCGTTGTTGGTGCGGATGCGCCGCCAGTGCCGCATGGGGAAGCGCGTGTAGGTCAGCGTCTCCGCGACGCCGTCGCGGACGCACTTGGCGGCCGCCGCCAGCCTCATGCCGTCCAATTTGGCGGCGACGTCGCCGGCCTTCTCCGAGCTGGCCTCCAGCGACTCCTGGGCATGAATGGCCTTGAGCATCGCGGCCACCTCGGCGCGCTTGGACTTGGGGACCTTCGAGAGCACGTTGCGGTAGAAGTGCACCGTGCAGCGCTGGTAGGCGGCTCCCGGGAACACCTCGGCGATGGCGCCGGTCATGGCGGCGGCCTTGTCGCCGGTGAACATGCGCACGCCCGTCAGGCCGCGGCCCTTGAGCCAGGACAGGAACTCCCGCCAGCACTCGGCCGACTCGGTGAAGCCCTCAGCCGCCCCGATCACCTCTCGGTAGCCGTCGTCGTTGACGCCGATGGCCACCATCACGGCCACGTTCTCGAAGGAGCCGCCCCAGCTCCTCTTGAGGTAGATGCCGTCGACGAAGACGTAGGGGTACTCGCGGGCCAACGGCCTGCTCCTCCATTCCTCGACGGCCTCGAACGCTTTCTCGTTCAAGTTCGACACGGTGGCCGCCGACACGCTCGCGCCCCACAGGATCTCGGAGACGTCCTCGATGCGCCTCGTGGAGACCCCGGCCAGGTACATCTCGATCATGGCCTCCTCGACGGAGGCCTCCCGGCGCTTGTACCGCTCGATGATGGCGGTGGCGAACCGCATTCCCTTGAGCTTGGGCATCCTGAGGGTCACCTGGCCCGAGGTGGTGGTGAGCCCGCGCTCGTAGTGGCCGGCGCGGTAGGCCTCGCGCCCTGCCGTCCGCTCGTAGCGGTCGGCGCCTATCAGGTCGTCGGCCTCCTCCTCGAGAAGGGCGTTCAGGGTGTCCTCGACTGTTCTTCTGACGAGCTCCTTGAGCTCGCCGCGCATGGCGGCCTCGTCGAATGATACGATGGGATCGGACATGGCTCTGCCTCCTAATATGATCGAATCTAGACAACTCGAATCATACCGAAGGCCGGAGCCGTGTCTTTTGGTATCTAGGCTATGCTGCTGTGAAAGTGCGCAAGAGATTGTACGTTATCCTTGGTTGCCTGCCAGAATGCTACTCTTTCTCAAAACAAAACAGGAGAAGAAAGTCGAACCAGAGCAAGCCCGATGCATCCCAAAAGTAAAGCACCGACGATGGTGTAAGTGGACACCATGCCAGTGCTTTGCTGCTTGAGAATATACGCAAGCCTCTACTTGATGTCAATCACTTCTCGCTTCTTATTCACGAAAAGCAACTTTCGGATCTGCCTCATGGCGACTGCCTGCTTACGAAGCTCGCGCTCTACCCCCAGGTCGGGCGCTCCTTTGATTCTCTGCGAGTCGAAGATTATGTTTCTCGATTGCCCCAGAGCCTTGCGAAGATTCTTGCGAATCTTGTCCATATCGGAGCTTTGAGGAGACTTCATCTCCTACGTCTCTCCGTCAATGACCACGTCCGGGGTACGCACGTGATCGCCCTGCTTTCTACGCAGGAATTTCACCGACATACCACTGGCCGCAAGCGCCTCGGCAGTACGTTTCTCATGAGGCCAGACATCCACGCCCGGCTCGATAATGATGATGCCGTTCTTTTCCATGAGGGCATCTTACCCACAGATCATCCTCGAATACGCTATACCAGCAAGTATCCATAGGGTCTTACCATTCAAGGCGGTTGAGCTAAACCCACACCACCGAAAGGTACCGTGGGCTCCCCCTATCGCCGCTCGATCGGGATGTAGGGCTTGGTGCCGCGGATGGTGTTTTTGTAGGCGGGGCGGATGATGCGCTTGCCGGCGGCGATTTCCTCGAAGCGGTGCGCTGCCCAGCCGGCCATGCGGGCGCAGGCGAAGAGCGGCGTGAACAGATCTTCCGGAATGCCCATCATGGAGTAGATGAAGCCCGAGTACATGTCCACGTTCGCGCACAGCTCCTTGGTGGAGCCCTTCTCGCGCGCGAACACCTCGGGCGTCAAACGCTCGATGGATTTCAGCAGGTTCAGCTCGGCCTCGTATTCCGTGCCGGCGGCCAGCTGCTCGGCGAAGCGCTTGCCGATGACGGCGCGCGGATCGGAAAGCGTGTACACCGCGTGTCCCATGCCGTAGACGAGCCCCGTGCCGTCATAGGCCTGCTTGTTCACGATTTTCGCCAGGTAGGAGGCCACTTCGTCGTCGTCTTCCCAGTTCTTCACGTTTTCTTTGATCTCCGCCTGCATGGCGCGCACCTGGTGGTTCGCCCCGCCGTGGCGATGGCCCTTCAGCGAGCCGAAGGCCGCCGCGTAAGTGGAATAAGGGTCGGTGTCCGCCGAGGAGAGCACGTGGGTCGTGAAGGACGAGTTGTTGCCGCCGCCGTGCTCGGCGTGCAGGCACAGCATGATATCGAGCATGCGGGCCTCTTCCGGCGTGAACGAGCGGTCGGGGCGCAGCATGGATAAGATGGTCTCAGCCGTGGACTGCCCGGGCACGAAACGGTGCATGATCATGGATTCATGGTTGAAGGCGGCCTGCTTGGCGTAGTAGGCCAGCACCATGATGCGCGGCAGGCGGCTGATAAGCGAGAGCGCCGTGTGAATCTCGTGTTCGGGCGAGCGGTCCTCGGCGGACTCGTCGGCCGCGTACAGGCGCAGAATGGAGCGGGCCATCATGTTCATGAGGTCGGGCGAGGTGTCCACCATAAGGGTGCTGGCCGTGAACCCGTCGGGCAGCTCGCGCTGGGAATCGATCACTTCCACGAAGCGGTTGAGACGCTCCTGCGTCGGCAGCTCGCCCATGAGCAGCAGATAGGCCACCTCTTCGAAAGCGAAGCGGCGCGTCGGGTCCAAATCGCCCAGAAGGTCGTAAAGGTCGTAGCCGCGCAGGCGCAGCGAGCCCTCGGCCGGCATCTTCTCGCCGTCGGACATTACGTAGCCGTGCACGTTGGAGATGTTGGTCATGCCCGCGAGCACGCCCGTGCCGTCGGCGTTGCGCAGGCCGCGCTTCACATCGTGCTGGGCATACAGCGCCGGATCGATGGCGTTCACCTGGTAGAAGTTCTCGTACAGGCGCACGCGGCGAGCCTCGTCGTCGCTGATCTCGATGGGCTCGACCTCGTCGATTTCGGCATGGTTGTCCACGCGGATGACGGCTTCATCTATTTCCATGGCCATGGGGCACCCTCCCGGAAAAATGGTCGCTACACGGGTATCGGACTATTCTAACGCCTGCACAAGGCGGGGCGCGCGGGGGCTTCCACGACCGCCACTCCGCACGGCGAACGGCGCATTTTCAAAAAAGTTGAAAATTCTCGTTGACAAGGCTTTGGGGTCATGGTTAAATAATCGTTGCTGTTCGGAAGTGCGCCGTTACCTCAGCTGGATAGAGGGACTGACTACGAATCAGTACGTCGGGGGTTCGAATCCCTCACGGCGCACCATTTTAGATCGTTCAGAACAGAATAGAAGCCGCCTCGAGCGGTTCTTTTTTTGTCAGGCCAAGGAAAGGAACGTACTTGAAGGTTCGAAAATCGAAACCTCACAGTATGTAGACTTCCGGCTTCTCGCCTCCGCGCGGTCGTCGGAAGGGACGACTGCTGAGCATCACCCATCGCCCTGGGCGTCATCGCGCTTAATCTCGCAGAGTCAGCGACTTGCGCACGCCGCCCCATTCCGATGCGCTGATGCCTACCGCACGGAGGAACACGCATGCTCTATCTTTCTCAAATGATCGGCGAGCCCGTGGTCGACGCCCAAGGCGAGCGACTCGGCACCATATCCGACCTGGCCATTTCCACCGGCGAGGTCTTTCCGCGCATCACGAGCCTGGCCTTCCAGGGGCCCGGGCGCGTGCCGTTCATGATCTCGTGGCGCAAGTACGTCGACACCTTCGACGACGACGGCATCACGCTGTCGGTGGACGCCCACGACATCCGCTTCAGCTACCTGCAGCCCGACGAGGTGCTGCTCGCCCGCGACCTTATGGACCGCCAGATCGTCGACACCCAGGGCCTTAAGGTCGTGCGCGTGAACGACCTTAAGCTTTCGCAGTCCGGCACGCAGCTGCGCCTGCTCGGCGCCGAAGTGGGCGTGCGCGGCATCCTGCGCGGGCTGCATCCGCTGCTGGAAAAGGCCGTCGTGAACGTGGCGAAGCTCTTCCACAAGAAGGTGGACGAGCAGCTCATCGCCTGGAACTACATGGACCTGCTCGACCGCGACCTGTCCGAGGTGCAGCTGTCGGTGACCCACCGCCGCTTGGACGAGCTGCATCCCGCCGACGTGGCCGACATCTTGGAGCAGCTGGATCCCCAGCAGCGCGCCAGCGTGTTCGCGCACCTGGATGACAGCCGCGCCACCGAGGCCATCTCCGAGATGGAAGACGAGTACCAAGCCGAGTTCATCGACGACTTGCCCGACGCCCGGGCCGCCGAGCTCATCGGCAACATGGACCCCGACGACGCCGCCGACATCGTGCGCGACCTTCCCTACGAGAAGGCCGAGACGCTTCTGCGCCTTATGGGCGTGGAAGACGCCGCGGAAATTCGTCGGCTGCTCGGCTACAAGGACGGTACCGCGGGCGGCATGATGACCACCCAGTTCGTGGCCGTGCCGAAGACGGCCACCGTGGCCGACACCATCGAAGTGCTGCGCGCGCTGCCCGAGGATCACCCGACGGTGCACTATGTGTACATCACCGACGAGTACGGCAAGCTGCTCGGCGTAAACTCCCTGCGCACGCTCGTGCTGTACAACGCCGACCGCCTCATGGGCGACATCATGTACGACGACATCATCAGCTGTCTTCCCTCCGAGGAAGAGGAGGACGTGGCCGCCGACATCTTCAAGTACGACATCCCGGCCATGCCCGTGGTGGACGAGCACGGCACCCTGCTCGGCATCGTCACCACCGACGACGCCTGGGACGCCATCGAGGACGATGTGGCGGGCGACAAGACGAAGATGAATGTGCTGTCGATTGCCGGCATTACCGTTGCGTCTCTCATGGGCCTGTTCCTTTACTCGCTGATTTTGCTGCAGCTGGCGGGCTCGCTGCATCTCGGCGGCCTGCACTACTAGGAGGCTGTCATGAACGCGAAGGACATCCGCACGACGGCCGCCGGGCGCCTGGGCGCCGAAGAGAGCACGCGGGACCAGGCAGCCGAGGAAATCGCCGATACGGGCATTCCTGCCGGTGAGCAGATCGGCCCCGCTGCGACGAAAAAGCCGTCGAAGCTGCTGCTGGTGCTGGCGGCCATGGGGCCGGGCATCGTGACCGCCATGGCCGGCAACGACGCCGGCGGCATCTCCACCTATTCCACGGCGGGCGCGAACTTCGGCTTCGGCACCCTGTGGGTCATCCCCATCATGTGCGTGCTGCTCGCCGTCGTGGAGACCACGGCCGGACGCATGGGCGCCGTCACGGGCAAGGGCTTCGCCGCGCTCATCCGCGAGCGCTTCGGCATCCGCATCGCCGCCTTCGCCATGCTGGCACTTCTCATCGGCAACGTGGCGACGACCTTCTCCGAATTCGCCGGCATCGCCTCGGGCATGGAGATGTTCGGCGTGTCGAAGTACATCTCGGTACCCGTGGCAGCCTTGGGCGTGTGGCTGCTCGTGGTGGGCGGCTCCTACAAGCGCGTGCAGCGGGTGTTCTTAGGGCTGTCGCTGGTGTTTCTCACCTATGTGGTGGCCGCATTCCTCGCGCAACCGAACTGGAGCGAGGCGCTGCACGACACCGTAGTGCCCACCTTCGTCGGCGACGCGAGCTTCATCTCGCTCGTCATCGCCATGATCGGCACCACCATCGCGCCGTGGATGATGTTCTTCTCCCAGAGCAACGTGGTGGAAAAGGGCCTCACCCCCAAAGACCTCTTCTCGCAGAAAGCCGACGCCGTCTCCGGCACCATCGCCGCCTGCGTGGTGGCCTGGTTCATCATCGTAACCACGGGCGCGGTGCTCTTCCCCGCCGGCATCACTATCGACTCGGCCGCCGACGCCGCCGCGGCTCTCGCCCCCTTCGCCGGCCCCTATGCCGAGGCGCTCTTCGCCGTGGGGCTCATCGCGGCGTCGTTTTTAGCTGCCTGCGTGCTGCCGCTGACGACCGCGTTTGTCATCTGCGAGGCCTTCGGCTGGGAGGCGGGCGTCTCCTTCAAGTGGCGCGAGGCCCCCACGTTCAAATCCATCTTCACCTTCGTGATCGCGTTCTCGGCCATCGTGGTGCTCATTCCCGATGTGAACCTTTTGGGCATGATGCTGACGGCCCAGTTCGTCAACGGCGTCATTTTGCCCATTCTGCTGGCGCTCATGGCCATCATCTCGGCGGACAAGTACATCATGGGCGACTACCGAAGCGGACGCGTGTCGAAGGTGCTTCTGTGGGCCACCGTCGGTGTGGTGGCGGCGCTCACCGTGGCGCTGCTCGTGATGCAGGTGCTGGGGCTCGCATAGCCGTCCGTTCCGTCCGCTCCATCTGCCCGCCGCGCCCCTCCTGTCAGCTTCCTTGCGCTCCCCTTCCCCACTTAAACGCTCATCAATTACTGAATTCAACAGGGTGTTTACGTAAGCGAATCGGTGCGCTCATCGTTTGGTACATCCCTTGTATTTGCGTTTTGCGGCTCGCATACTGCTAAGTGCCGGGAACAAAAAAGGACCGCTCCCGACACACCTGCGGGTGACGCAACGTCGGCACGAGCCGTTCGTTCGCGTCGATGGAGCGCAAGCTGCAGACCCGTAGGCGTTCACACGTTAGGAGGCTGCAGTGCAATTCAAAGCATCAACAGATTATGGACTGCGCGCCGTCTTGTACCTGGCCGCGCAGGGGCACACCTGCTCGTCGAAGGATATCGCCCAGGACATGTCGATCCCCCGTGACTACCTCATTCAGCTCGCGCAGCTTTTGCGCAATGCCGGCATCATCGAGGCGAGGCCCGGCAAGCACGGCGGCTATCGTTTGGCCAACGACCCCTCGAAGATCACCCTACTGCAAGTGGTGAACGCGCTGGACGACGACGCCAAGGACACGACGCGCACCCGTCGCAAGGATCGCGCCGATGCGTCCATGGTGCAGGGCATCAAGCAAGCGTACAATCTGGTTCTCACCGGCTACGACGCCTACTTCGACAGCATCACGCTTCAAATGCTGCTGGACGCTTCTCAGAACGAGGCCATGGGCAAGGAATTTCTGGCCGGGCGCCTCATCGCCGAGAGCCAGCGCCTGCTCGCCGAAGCTGCTGCGGCGGCGTAAGCGACCGCACAGCGGACGGCCCATCGCATTCCATAATTGCATCAGAACAAGGAGGGCTCCATGGTGGAGCCCTCCCCATGCCATTCGCCAGACGATTTCTCTACCGATAATTTGGCAAAAATTGCGTTTGTTAGCATCGGAAGTGTCTCTGTTCCTGCACGCTAAGGCCACATTCAGATCATTGGAAATTTGATATATACTATTTCATTTATTCTCTTATGAAATATTGCATATCCCCTTTCTTAGCTCTTGGACCAACGTGCTCATAGCGCTA
>ERZ837487.3750-NODE-3750-length-13104-cov-2.669706_pt1 | contig 13104 bp, 11 predicted proteins | sample MGYA00519911_ERZ837487 | MGnify/ENA primary metagenome ERZ837487 (study PRJEB31850, sample SAMEA3708818) | human gut metagenome | biome: human gut; feature: human-associated habitat; material: faeces | place: China | collected 2014 ...
TGGAGTACGTGGTCGTGCACGAGCTGTGCCATCTTCTGGAACGCGGCCACGGCCCCCGCTTCCACGCCCTCATGGACACCTTCATGCCCGACTGGAAAGAACGCCGCGCCAAGCTGCGGTAGGGGGATTGCCCTCTGCGTTTGGTGGAAACAGCGCCCGACGGGGAATTAGCTGGTGCCGGGCGCTCTTCGGACTAGTCCGCCTCTTCGCTTAAATCGACGATGTCGTAGGTGATTTGGTATTCGCTTTCAATGTAGTTGAAGAAGTCGCCCGGGCTCATCACGGGTACGTGAGCCTGGGCGAATCCCTTTTCGTCGCGCGTGAGCAGAAAGTCGGCCTTTACCTTCTCGGCGCACACGTCAACCAGGCAGTCTTCGAAATCAGCCCATCGCCGGCTCGTCGCTCGGTGAATGTCAGCGCTGTCGACGGAGCAGATTTCCAACCATTGGTAGCTTTCTTCGAAGGCGCTCTGCACATAATCGCTGCTATAGGTCTTATGGAGTACGTAGAACACGTCGGTGAACGATTTCGCTGAGACCCACAGTTCGACATCGCCGAATTCCTTCATCACCAGCAGTTTCTGGGCGATGTCGCCCTCGGGAGATTGCTGTGTGTAAAGGTCTATGAGCACGTTGGTGTCAAGCAAAACGCGCATAGCGCTCATCCCTTGCGGCATTGAGTTGACGTGAGAATGGCTCGTCTGTGGCGGACGGCCCGACGTACATGGCCTTGAGGGAGCGGCGCACCTTCTCTTTCTGCTCGTCGGTCAGCTCGCGCTTCGCGCCCCGCATCCCCTCGAGAGGATCATGGGGTTTGGGCAGCTCGTGCTCCGCGAGAACGAACTGGTAGGCGGCGTTGATAAGCTGGGTTGGTGTTGAGCCGATGTCATGCAAAATGCCATTGCCCCGCTCTTTCAAGGCGATGGGCACACGGGCCGAGACGATAGCGTCCATAACGGCCTCCTTCCTTTCCGTCACTATAGTGTAATACTGTCGAACAAGCAAGTGGCAGATTGGATAGGCGAAATCTTCGTTGAAAACCAAATAACGAACTTTTGTGCTAAAAGGGCTTTTCATTGGGCTTGTATTACATTACAATGCGAACAAATATTCGGTTTTGAGAGCGAAAGGCCTGGTGAGAGCATGGGAGAGGTTGTTGGACGCAAAAAGAAGGCTGTGGTGGCAGGAGCGCTGGCGCTTACCTTGGGTGCCGGCCTGGGGCTTGGCGCCGTAGCTTGGGGGAGCGAGGGATCCGTGCCCGAAGGGGGCGTACAGTCTGGGGATGTCTGGGGGCCGCTGGTGGGCAAGAAGTTGGAAGAGAAAGCGGGGGCCTTGGCCCGTTCCCATCGCGCCGAAGTGCAGCGGGCGCTCGCGGCCTATAGGGCTTCGGAAGCGGTAGAGCGGGAAGCTGCCACGGAAGCAGGGGAGCAAACGCCGGCCGAAGCCGCCGGGGCGCAGGACGCTCATCTTTCTGCCGAGGGCCCAGGTGCCTCATCGGGCGAGGCTGCGGGTGCGTGTTCGGAAGAGGCGGATCGGGCGGACGAGCAGCGCGGCGGCCAGGAGGCGTCGAAGGGGTCCGGAAGTGCGGCGGAAGGCGGGGGACTCGCCTCTCAGCCGAGTGCACCTGGGTCCGGGCCCTCGGAAGGGGCATCGGCAGAAGGCGGCTCTGCTGCTTCCGGGGAGGTGCCATCCGACGAGGGTTCGGGCGCTGCCGACTCGATCGCCCCCGGCACGCTGGTGGTGGGCGGTACCGCCATTCCCTACCGCGATGTGCGCGGCGGCGCGACGCCGAGTTCCGGAGGCGGCCTTTGGCTGGGGTCGGATGCGGTGGACGACGGCAGCTGGGGCTATTTCGTCGGGCACAATCCCGGCTCGTTCGCGCCGGTGCGCTCACTGTCCTCGGGCGATGCTGTCGTTGTGTGCGACCGGTCGGGGGCGCAGCGTGCCTATACGGTAAGGGAGGTGTTTCAAGTGGAGGAGACGGCCACGTGGAAGACCATCGCCTCGCGGGTGACCGGCTACGGCGAGTCGGTGGTGCTGCAAACCTGCGCGGGCGACGGCATGAACGTCATCGCCGTTGCGGCCTAGAGTCGAGCGACTTCCCGGCACGTGCCGGTCTGGAAAGAAAGGCTCGGAAGCTCTTGGGCCTCCGAGCCGGATCCATACTTTGTGGAAAGGCGGTGATGGCTTATTCGTCGTCCTCGTCGTCGTGGCCGTGGTCGTGCTCGGAGATGTCGCTCACGGGCTTCTCCAGGCCCTCGATGACGATGCCGTTCTTCTCGGCGTAGTCCCACAGCGCCGCGTGGATGGCCTCCTCGGCCAGAAGCGAGCAGTGCACCTTCACCGGGGGCAGCCCGTCCAGGGCCTCCATGACGGCCTTGTTCGTGACCTTAAGGGCCTCCTGCACCGTCTTGCCCTTCACGAGCACGGTCGCCATAGAGCTCGTGGCGATGGCGGCACCGCAGCCGAAGGTCTTGAACTTCGCGTCCTGAATGACATTGTTCTCGTCGATGTCGAGGTACACGCGCATGATGTCGCCGCACACCGCGTTGCCCACGGTGCCGCAGCCGCTCGCATTCTCGATCTCGCCGACGTTCTGGGGGTTGGTGAAGTGCTCCATCACTTTGTCGGAGTAGTTCATAGCCATGGGGGATTCTCTCTTTCTTTTGGTGGGGAGGATGCTGAAGGAGGTGACGGGTGGTGCTAGTTTGCGTAGGGGAAGCCGTCGGCCTTGAAGCGCTCGATAACCGATTCCACCTTGCCCTGCTGGAAATCCTCGTACAGGGGGCTCATCATGCGCAGGTTCTGCAGCGTCGCCTTAAGCGAGTCCACGGCGAAGTCGACGTCTTCCAGGGTGGTGTCGCGGCCGAGCGTCAGGCGCAGCGATCCGTGGGCGATCTCGTGGGGAAGGCCGATGGCCAGAAGCACATGGCTCGGATCCAGCGAGCCGGAGGTGCAGGCGCTCCCGGAGGACACGCAGATGCCCCGGGCGGCCAGCTGCAACAACATGCCCTCGCCCTCGATGAACTCGAAGGAGAAATTCACGTTGTTGGCCAGGCGGCTCTCCCAGCTGCCGTTGAGCTTGGCCGAGGGGATCTCCGCGAGGATGCGCCGGATGGCATGGTCGCGCAGGGCGAGCTGGCGGTTATGCTCGGGGGCAAGCTCGTCGACCGCCAATTCGGCGGCCCGGGCGAAGCCGACGATGCCGGGCACGTTCTCGGTGGAGCCGCGGCGCCCGCGCTCCTGCTGTCCGCCATCGAGGAGGTTTTCAAGCTTCACGCCACGGCGCACGTACAAAAGCCCGACGCCCTTGGGGCCGTAGATCTTGTGGGAAGAGGCCGACAGCATATCGATGCCCAGCTCGTTCACGTCGATGGGCTCGTGGCCGAAGGCCTGCACCGCGTCGGTGTGGAAGACGCTTCGTGGGCAGCCGCCGCCAGCTGGCGAACAGGCTCGATGGTGCCGATCTCGTTGTTGGCGAACATGATGGAGGCCAGGATGGTGTCCGGGCGGATGGCCGCCTTGAAATCCTCCACGCTCACGAGGCCGTGCTCGTCCACGGGCAGGTAGGTCACCTCGAAGCCCTCGCGCTCCAACGCCTGGCAGGTGTGCAGCACGGCGTGGTGCTCAATGGCGCTCGTGATGATGTGGCGCCCTTTGGCGGCGTTGGCCCGGGCGAAGCCCTTGATAGCCCAGTTGTCCGATTCGGTGCCCCCGCTCGTGAAGAAGATCTCGCGCGGGGCGGCGCCAATGAGGCCGGCCAGGCTCTCGCGGGCTGCGGCCACGGCGTCGGAGGCCTCCTGGCCCAAGGGGTAAATAGAGGAGGGATTGCCGAAATGCTCGGTGAAGTAGGGGGTCATGGCCTCCACCACTTCGGGACGGACGGGCGTCGTGGACGCATGGTCAAGGTAGATCTGCCTCATGGTGCTCCTGCTTCCGCGTCTGGGATGGGAACGCCCGGCGGGGCTCGGAACCGCCGCCGTGCGCCTCCATCTAAGTCTAGTAATTTGCTAGAGTTTAATATAAGCCGCTTGCGGAGATTGTCAAGAACCTCTTATGATTGTTACCATATTCACGACGATTTCCCAGAAAGGCGACCCGGTGAAGATTTCGACGAAGACCCGCTACGGCATGCGTTTCATGATCGATCTGGCCCAAAGTCAGGGGGAGGGCCGGGTGGCCCTGAAGGATATCGCCGACCGCCAGGGCCTTTCCAAGAAGTATCTCGAGCAGGTCGTCGCGCCTCTCGCCAGCGCGGGTTTGCTCGACGTGACGCGCGGGAACCAGGGCGGCTACCGTCTTTCCCGCGATGCAAGTGCCATCACGCTGGCCGACATCGTCGCCGCCTCCGAGGACGGCTTGGAGTTGCTCGACTGCATGGGGTCGCTCTCTGCCTGCGAGCGCGCCGAGGACTGCCCGTCTCGTCGCGTGTGGGGCGGCCTTCAAGCGGCGATCGGCGATTATCTCTCCGGGCTCACCCTCGCCGACGTCGCCTCTTCCGCCGCCGCTGCCAACTTGTAATCTACCACCAGACCTCTTTCGCGTATCATGTGTAATTACCTGTGCCGCGACGAGAGAGGACGCTGTGGAAGACGAGGGGAAAAGTACTGGCTCTCCATAGCTGCTTTCGTCCTCGTGTTCATCGCGGTCGTCGTCACGCTGTCCACCTTCATGCAGCAGACGAGCAACCGCATCGTCGCCCAGGCGAACCAGTACGTCTCCGATGCCACGGCCCAATCCTGCGTGCTGGTCTCCACCCTCATGGAGAACACGCAGAAAGACATCGAGACTATCGCCGCCCTTGCCTCGGAGTCGGCGGATGTGACCGACATCGTCACCAGCGAGGAATGGCTCATCAGCGTGGAGGAGACCTCGCCTTTCGACACCATCGACTTCGTTGATGTCGACGGCATGCAGCACTCGCCCCAGCACGAGCCGGTGAACGTGTCGGATCGCTCTTACTTCAAGCGGGCCATGGCGGGCGAATCTGGCATCGAGGCCGTATTCAACACCCGCATGACCCATGAGAACCTCGTGTACTTCTTCGCACCGGTTCGCGAGGGTGCGGACGGTCCGGTCGTGGGCTTACTTCTGGCCCACTACAGCGAGAACCGGCTCGCCGATCTTCTGTCGGGCGATTTCTTCGGCTACGCGTCCCAGGTGATGCTGTGCTTGCCTACCGGGGAGGTGGTGGCCGCCACGGATTCCTCCTATGTTGGCAGGAACCTTATCCAAGAGGCGCAGGCCGACCCCTCTGCCACCTCCGGCGCCCGCGATCTGGAGCGCGCTTTTGCCAATCACGAGACGGTCACGTACAGCTACAAGGCTGAGCGCGGCACGGGCTCGGTGTGCATCCGCGAGGTGCCGGGTCTCGGCTGGATGATGCTGGAGACGTTCCCGGCCGCCGCTACCGAACAGATGATCAACGAGGCCAATGAAGGCGGTTGGAACGCCCTGTTCGTCATCGTGGTGGTATTCGTCCTGGTCATTGCCGGCATTATCTTCTACAACAACCGCCGCCACCGCTCGCTCACCCGCTCGATGCGCGATCGGGAGGACGTGCAGCGTGGGGTGGCCAAGCTGACCGAGCGGCTGGTGCTCATGGATTTGGATGCCGATCGGTTCCGCTACATGAGCGGCCCGGTCACGCCGAGCGACCCCTACGAGTTGGAAGGCTCCTACACCGCCATGATAGAGCGCCTGCAGGGCCTGGTCGTGGGCGACGAGGCCAAGGCGGAGGTGGCCAAGCTCTACGACAAGCACACGATCATCGATCTCATGCCGCCCGGCTCCGACGAGATCCGCTTCGAGTACCAGATGAATCGCGGGGGAGACGTCAAATGGGAGGACATCAACCTCATCTGCGTGCAGCGCGACGCGGCGGGGATGCCGACGCGGCTTCTCTACACGACCCAGGACGTCACGGCGCTCAAGCAGCGCGAGAAGCAGCTCCAGCTGGCCATGGAGGACTCCTATCGCGCGGCGGTTGCCGCCAACAACGCCAAGAGCGACTTCCTCTCGCGCATGAGCCACGATATCCGCACGCCGATGAACGCCATCATCGGCATGACGGAGCTCGCGCGCATGAACGAGGGGCATCCGGAGAAAGTGGACGACTGCCTGGCGAAGATCACGCTGTCGAGCAACCATTTGCTCGCGCTGATCAACGAGGTACTCGATCTCTCCATGATCGAGAACGGGCGCCTGGTGCTGACCGTGGGAGAGGTGGATCTGCGAGCGTTGGCTCTCGAGATGGAGACGATGTTCTCGCAGCGCTGCGAAGAATCGGGCATCGCCTTCGCGATTGAATTCGAAGGGCTCGCCCATCCGCTGGTAGAGGGCGACGGGCTTCGCTTGCAGCAGGTGTTCATGAACATGCTCGGCAATGCGGTGAAGTTCACGCCGGCGGGCGGCTCGGTGTCGCTGCGGGTTGTCGAGCACGCCTCTCGCGTCGAGGGGACGAGCGACTACGAGTTCGTCTTCGCCGACACCGGCTGCGGCATGGCGCCGGAGTTTCTGGCGCACGTCTTCGAGCACTTCGCGCGCGAGCACGACTCGCGCACCGAGTCCGTGGAGGGCACGGGGCTGGGGCTTTCCATCGCCCAGTCCGTCGTCTCGCTGATGGGCGGCACGATTGATGTGAAAAGCGAGCCGGGTCGCGGCACGGTGTTCACGGTGCGGGTGAGCATGCGCTATGTGGAAAGGGATGCGAAAGGCGTCCTTGGGGAAAGCGACGACGCCGACGATGCGCGCGATGCTTCGCAGGGGGATGCGCCCGCGCCGAGGGGCGCCGACTTGAGCGGCGTGCGCGTGCTGCTTGTGGAGGACAACGAGCTTAACAGCGAGATCGCCGTGGCGCTGCTGGAGTCCCTCGGCGCAGCGGCCGAGACGGCGGCCAACGGCCAGGAGGCCCTCGATGCGCTGGATGCGAGCGAGCCGGGGCATTTCGACGTGGTGCTCATGGATATCCAGATGCCTGTCATGAACGGTCTGGAGGCCACGCACCGCATCCGCGAGAGCGCGCGGGATGATTTGCGCGCATTGCCCATTGTCGTGCTCTCGGCCAATGCGTTCACCGAAGATGTTCAGGAATCGAAGCGCGCTGGAGCCGACGACCATCTCTCCAAGCCCATCAGCATAAAGGACCTGGCGGCCACGCTGGGCGGAATCCTCGGACGCGCCTGATCCTTGCGGCGCTTGCGTCCCCCGCCACCTTTGCTGCCCTGGCGTTCCTTACGGCCCCGCGTCATCACGCGCCTACGGCGCAGCGCGGAGTCGAAGGATCGTGCGGCCCTTCCCTGTGTTAAGATAGCCTGCACGCAACAACCCTAAAGGGGAGCGGCGGTGTCATCGGCCGCCTGCGCCCGGAAAAGGAGTCTTACCCGCTATGCCTAAGGGAACCTTCGGCGTCACCACGCCCATCTACTACATCAACGCCGCGCCGCATCTGGGCACCGCCTACACGACGGTCGCCGCCGACACGGTGGCGCGCTACCAGCGCATGAACGGCTACGACGTCGCTTTCGTCACCGGCATGGACGAGCACGGCCAGAAGGTCGCCGACACCGCTGCGGCCAAGGGCATGCAGCCCCAGGAGTGGTGCGATTCGATGGAGCCCGCCTTCCGCGACGCCTGGAAGATGCTCGACATCACCTACACCGACTTCGTGCGCACCACCGAGCCGCGCCATGCGCGCACCGTCCAGAAGTTCTGGCAGGACCTCTACGACAAGGGTTGGTGCTACAAGGGCAGCTACGAGGGCTGGTACTGCGTGCACGAGGAGACCTACTACGCCGAGAGCGATCTGGAGAAGAACGAGGACGGCGAGTTCGTGTGCCCCGACTGCAAGCGCCCGGTGCGCTACGAGTCCTCGGGCGAGGAGAACTGGTTCTTCAAGCTCTCCGAGTTCCAGGACAAGCTCCTCGCCTTCTACGACGAGCACCGCGACTTCATCCGGCCGGTCAGCCGTCGCAACGAGATCGTCTCCTTCGTGAAGGGCGGCTTGCAGGATCTGTCCATCTCCCGCTCCAGCTTCGACTGGGGCATCCCCGTGCCGTGGGATGAGGGCCACGTGTTCTACGTGTGGGCCGACGCGCTCATCGCGTACCTCACGGGCATCGGCTACGGCGACCCCGAGCGCACATCCGAGTTCGATCGCCGCTGGCCCATTCAGTATCATTTCGTGGGCAAGGACATCACCCGCTTCCACTGCGTCATCTGGCCGGCCATGCTCATGGCCGCCGGCATGCCCATCACGCACACGGTGTTCGGCCACGGTTTTCTGCTCACCAAGGGCGAGAAGATGTCGAAGTCGAAGGGCAATGGTCTTATGCCGGCCGACCTCGTGCGCGTGTTCGGCGTGGACGCCTACCGCTACTACTTCATGAGCGACGTGCAGTTCGGCCACGACGGCTCCATCTCCATGGAGCGCATGGTGCAGGTGTACAACGCTGACTTGGCCAATACCTGGGGCAACCTCGTCTCTCGCGTGACGAACATGACCACGAAGTACTTCGAGGGCCGCGTGCCCGAGGCGCCCGCCGGTTCCGAGGACAACCCGCTGCGCGAGATCGCCGATGGGCTGTACGCGGAATACGACGCCTGCATGGCCGAGGTGGACTTCACCGGGGCCGCGGCGGCCGTGCAAAAGCTGGCGAGCCGCGTGAACCTGTACGTGGAGGAGAGCGCCCCCTGGACGTTGGCGAAGGATCCCGCGCGTGCCGATGAGCTGGCCGGGGTCATCTACAACTGCCTGGAGGCCATCCGCATCATCGCCCTGTACATGGCACCGTTCATGCCGAACACCTCGGCCGAGGTGTTCCGTCGCCTGGGTCTGGGAGAGATCGCCGGCGTCACCGACATCCAGGAGGCCACGGCCTGGGGCCAGTTGCCCGCCAGCGTCGCCGTGGAGGTGGGCGACCCCCTCTTCCCGCGCCTGGACGTGGATAACCTTCCTGAACTATAGTGAAATTGAAACGGTAATACGTGTATTTGTTTGCTATAATGGAGATGCACTAGCAAAGTCCAACTGCGGGCGGCGCTTCGAGAGATTGGAGAGTCGCCTATGTTTGAGAACGTTCTTTTCGCCGCCGCCGCGGTCGCTACCATAGCGGGCTTCATTTTGGAGGTCTGGAGGGAAATGAAATCGAGCAAGCAGGAGGATGGCGAGGGGAGAAACAGAAAAGACCAGCGGTAACTGGTCTTTTCTGAATCAAAACAACCCGCGCCGCCCGCCAGAGTTTACAGCTTCGGGCTTTGCTGGTGCTTCCATTATAGCAGCCCTGTTTAGGAGATGCTAGAAGGAATCATGAGAGAGCAAGATCCTGCGTTTTACGATGCGCTGTTCCGTCAGAAGCGCAAGGGCGGGAAGTGGCGCGTGATGCCCTCGCCGGTGCTGGAAGGGCCCGTGGCCGATACCCATGCGCACTTGCAGATGCTCGCTGACCCGGCCTGCGAGCTGGCCCGCGCCGGCGCCCACGGCGTCGCCTTCGTGGAGACCATCGTCGATCCGGCCGAGGACGGCTTCGCCACCTTCGAGATGCTGCCCCTCTGGCTCATGGAAGCCGCGCGCGATCTGAAGGTCATGGAAGAAGAGGACGACGGGGCGGCTGGCATTGTCGCTGCCCCGGCGGTGCCCCATGTGCGCATCGCGGCCGGCGTGCACCCGCACAACGCCAAGGACTGGACGCCGGAGCTTAAGGCCGCCCTGCGCGAGCGTCTGCGCGACCGCCGCGTGAGCGCGGTGGGGGAGATCGGGCTCGACTACCACTACGACTTGTCGCCGCACGATGTGCAGCAAGACGTCTTCCGCGCCCAGATCCGTTTGGCCAAGGAAGCGGGGCTGCCCATCGCGCTGCATATGCGCGAGGCCCACGACGACGGCTTCGCCATTCTGGAAGAGGAGGGCTTCCCCGAGGCGGGGACTCTTCTGCACTGCTTCAACCTGGACGCAGCGGAGGTGGCGCGTTGGGTGGAGGCCGGCTGCTACATCGCCTTCGGGGGGCCGCTCACCTTCAAGAAGGCTGATGAGGTGCGCGAGGCCGCCGCACTGGTGCCGGCTGACCGCCTGCTCACCGAGACGGACTCGCCCTATATGACCCCCGAGCCTGTGCGCGGTACCGACTGCGGCCCGGCCCACACCATCTATACCGCTAACGTGCTCTGCGAGGTTCGCGGCGCCGACACCCCTGAGGCCCGCGCCGCCCTGCTCGCCCAACTCTACGAAAACGCCCAGCACCTTCTTAACCGCAAGCCCACCTGTTGGCAGAGGATAGGCGCTTAATCGAGAGGCTTGGCTGATCCCGCTCAATAGTTCGGCGCGCCGCGCTTCAGCATCCCAAATGGGAAGATTCTGAGAGAAACTGAGAAATCTTCCCATTTGGTACTATAATACCCTTTGTCGCTGAAATAGTACGAAATGGGAAGATTATGCATTCGGATGCGCAGATAACGTTTGGCCAGGGAAAGCCTCGCAACCCACGAGGGAAAATCCGCGATGCCGAAGATTTGGGCCAGGCTATTCGGAAGCGCCGCAAGAAACTGGGCCTGACGCAGGTGCAACTTGCCGATGCCTGCCAGTGCTCCCCTCGCTTCATCGGTGAGCTGGAGCGCGGAGTGGCGGGCGGTAACATCAAGCAAGTGCTCTACGTGTGCCAGTCCATAGGACTTGATTTGTACGCCAGAGGGAGGGGAGAAGATTGAGGCTCGAAGTCTATCGCGACAGCCGGGAGGGCATGGAACTGGTTGGGGCATTTGCTTCGACCGATTTTGGAATCCGCTTCTTCTACGACGTTCGATACGTGCAGCGGGGAGAAGAAAAGGGCGAGTTTGGCATCTCGGAGAGCATGCCGCTCGATTTCGGGTACTACGAGCCCCAGGAATATGCTCCCTTTTTCCAAGGGCTTTTGCCCGAAGGCGTTGTGCTCGCCAATTTGGCCGAGCGTTACCAAGTGCCCCGCAATGATTTTCTTGCCTTCTTCGAGAAGCTCGGATGCGAGAGCATTGGCGCCCTCACGTTCGTTGCCGAGGGATCGCGATTGACCGATTTCAAGCCGTCCTATGCCCCCTTGGAAAACTCAGTGGTGGAACAGTTGCGCGAAGACGCGGAGCGGGCGGTGACGGAGATGACCGATGAGCTGAGGCTTTCTCTCTCGGGAGCGCAATCGAAGGTGGCTTGGTACTTGCCTGAAGAGGTCGATGCTCGAGATGCGGCTCTGAGCGATTGGAAGCTGCCGCTTGGGACGGCACCGTCCTCGCATATCGTAAAGGTCGCTCGAAGAGGCAGGGAGGAGCTCGCCTACAACGAATTCGTATGCATGGAGATCGCCCGGCGGTGCGGTTTTGCGACACCTGACGTTGCCCTCATCCCCGAGATTCCGGGCGCCATTGCTGTTAAGCGCTACGATCGCGTTCCACTTGGCGAGGGCGGTCTTCTGCGGTTGCACCAAGAGGATTTCTGTCAAGCGCGCGGACTTCCCCTCTATTTGAAATACGCTGATGCGCATCCCGAAGTTAGCTATGTTCAAGTCATCGCCAAGCTTGTTGATGCAGTTTCCGAGCGTCCGGCGCAAGAGAGACTCGAGATGGCGCGTCGGCTGCTGTTCCACTATCTTATTGGGAACTCGGACAACCATCTTAAGAATTACGCATTTCTCTATAGCGAGGACTGGAAGCATCGCGCGCTGGCTCCCCTGTACGATTTGACATGCATTCCGTTGACGGGCTATTCGACAAAAATGGCTTTTGCGCTCGGTGCCCACAGGGAGCTGAGCGATATTACGGCTGACGACTTGGCGCGCACGGCTGAAGATATGCGCGTTTCGCGGAAGGCGGCGAAGGAGGAGTCGCGACTGCTTGCGGAGCGGTTCGAAGCCATTGACCCAACCAGCTTCGTCGAATTTGATACCCAGGCTATGGCAAAGCGCGTCATGGAGAACGCCGCTTCTCGGTTAGCTGTGCTTAAGTCGTTCGCAGGCTAATGCCGTTGAGAACGGCAAGTTTTTCGAGGATTGCGACATTTCAGCCGTTGCGACCGGTTCGAGGATCGCTAGCAACTCTTTTCGATCAGGTGTTTTATCTGGTGTCTCTGCATTTGCGGCTACCAAGCGGCCTTCTGAGTCTCTCGATGTCGAAAACCTGCGAAAACTTGCCAGATTTGAAGAGGGAAACATGCACGGGCTGCGGCGGTCAGGCGGAAAGCGGGATGGAAGCGACTTCATAGAGGCGACGGGGCGCGAGCGAAGCGGAGTTTGTGATGGCAGGGTCGTTCGTGGAATGTTGAGGAAGCGGAAACGGCAGCGCGCGGCCTGGCGGGCTATAATGGTGGGCAGTGATTCTTTCGGAAAGGATGCTCATGCATCGAGTGATTTTGCACGGGTCGTGCCGGGCCGATGGGCGCAGTGCCGCGCTGGCCGACGAGCTGTTTAACGCCTGTATCGAGGAGTGCCCGGACGACGGGGTGTCCATCGTGTCGGTGTCGTCCACCGAGGTGGGGCCGTGCATCGGCTGCGACAAGTGCCGTGCAGCCGCCGACGAGCCCATCCACCTGTTCGAGGAGGGCGATCCGCTGCTGCCCCAGGAGACGGTGGCGGAATCCGGTGCCCTGTTTCACCACTGCGTCATCGACGACGACATGAACGAGGTGCGCAAGCACCTGGACGCGGCCGACGAGCTCATCGTGGTGTGCCCGGTGTACTTCGCCAGCGTGCCGGCCCAGATGAAGGCGCTGCTCGACCGCCTGCAGCCCTACTACTTCACCGACCTGCGCACGCGGCCCAAGCGGCCCGCTGTCATTCACGTGGTGGGGGCAGGCGGCGATCCGCACGGGTTCGAGCCGCTCATCGGCACGGTGCGCTCGGCGCTGTCCGTGGCCGGGTTCACGGTGGAGCTCGTGCTCGACTGGGTAGGGAAGATCCGCGCCGACGGCGAGATCACCGCCGATGCCGAGGAGTACCCGCTGCCCCCTGTCGGCGGCTTCGGAGCCATGGGCCTCGACTTCGACGACGACTACGAGGTCGTAGAAGTGGAGGGCACGGAAGAGATCGAGGAGATCGAAGAGGCAGAAGACGAGGTCGAAAGGATCGAGATCGCCGACGCGGACGACGCT
>ERZ837487.3776-NODE-3776-length-13039-cov-4.767868_pt1 | contig 13039 bp, 6 predicted proteins | sample MGYA00519911_ERZ837487 | MGnify/ENA primary metagenome ERZ837487 (study PRJEB31850, sample SAMEA3708818) | human gut metagenome | biome: human gut; feature: human-associated habitat; material: faeces | place: China | collected 2014 ...
TGGCGGTACGATCATGAACATTATGGAAGAATATGCGGACAGACCCAGGGCTTTTTATGAATGGCATGTAAAAAACGGCGGCGGTTATCTGGCAGAGCTGGAGCCTGCGCTGTGGCAGAAGGGACGAAGAGAGCTCTGTGTCCGTGAAGCATATATGGAGGGTTAAGTTATGAATGAGCAGAAGATCAGCTGGAAACGCAGTGACTTGAAATGGCGCGGAAAACAGGCATTCAAAAAAAATTACTGGTCAGCAGTGCTGGTAAGTCTGGTGCTGGCTATTGTGATGGCAACCGGCGGAAGCGGTGCGGCCACTGGCAGTGCCGGAAATGTGGTAAGTCCGGACTACGGTGTTACAACGTATCGTTTGGGTACGGATATCAATGGTGTTACTTCTTATGTCAGCCATGTATTTCGCTCCCCACTGGCAGTGCTTTTTGCACTTCTGAGTGCCAGTGCCGTGGTAGCTGTGGCTCTGATCGGAATTCTTTTTCATTTCTTTGTGGGAAATGTTTTGGAGGTAGGCGGAAGAGATTTTTACATTGAGAACCTTTATTCTGTACCCGGGCCCGGAAAGCTCCTCAGTGTATTTCGTTCCGGGAATTACGGTAATATCGTAAAAACCATGTTTTTACGGGACCTGTATCTTGTATTGTGGACGCTGCTTTTTATTATTCCCGGAGTGGTAAAATCCTACGAATATAAGATGATCCCTTATCTTCTTGCGGAATATCCGGATATGAGCACAAAGGAAGTATTTGCAAAAAGCCGTGAGATGATGAACGGACAGAAGATGGATACCTTTATCCTGGATCTTTCCTTTATTCCCTGGTCTGTCCTTTCGGCAATTACGGCCGGGATCGCGGGACTCTTTTATGTATCCCCGTATAAGGATGCAACCTATGCGGAGCTTTATGATACTCTTGCGGCAGGAATGCCGGGAAACGGACAGCAGGTGTATGAAGATGAAAACAGCGGCATATACGGATAAAATGATCCTTGTGAGAGGCGGCGGAGATCTGGCCACAGGAGTGATCCACAAGCTTCATCAGAGTGGCTATCAGGTCCTGATCCTGGAATGTGACCGTCCAAGTGCCATCCGCCGTCATGTGGCTTTTTGTGAAGCTGTTTATGACGGAACTGCAGAGGTAGAAGGCGTTGTGTGCAGGAGGATCACGGAGAACGATATCCGGACCCAGTGCAGGAAATGCTGGGCACAGGGAGAGATCCCCCTTCTGACAGATACCCATGGAAAACATATCCGCGAACTGGAGCCGGAGGCAGTGATCGATGCCATCCTTGCAAAAAAGAATCTTGGGACCAGCAGGGATATGGCACCACTGACTGTGGGACTTGGCCCGGGCTTTACCGCAGGGGAGGATGTGGATTACGTGATCGAGACCATGCGTGGCCATAACCTGGGAAGGATCATAAAAAAAGGCAGTGCTCTGCCGAATACAGCTCAAAATCAATGTCATGCAGCAGTCCGACAATACCCCAGTGCTCCTCTTCTGCCCCATAGCCAAGCTCTCTTGCATACCATTTCATCACGGCCTCTACGGTAAGCGCATGCTGAATATGGAAGGGATCTTTGTTGTATTTTTTTAATAACGTAAATGCCTCATCTCTTGTAATTTCACTCATGCTTGATTTTCTCCTTCCCTTTTCTCTTTCCAGAATCACCTGGATTGGATTTGAATTATAATTTCGTCCATTATAATCCTATATTCATAGCGATTCAATAGGTTTATCAAGACTTTTTTTGTACATCATATAAAAAGGCGCCGTTCCCTCACCTTTCAGAGAGAGGGCACAGCGCTTTTCTTATTTTTCAAATTCTACACTTTACAGCAGTTTCGGTTTCAGCCGCACATCGAAGCTGATTTCGGTTTCTTTCAGCTGATATTTTTCCAGCAGCATCGGTCCGCAGCTTGCCGATCCGATCCCGGCCTGGCGGTAGTCGATGCAGAAAACAGTGCTTCCGCACGGCCGAAGCTCATAGTTGTGGGCTTTCGCGGTCAGCTCCTCCTGCGTGTAAATAGATGCCTGGAATGAGAAGGTTTTCTCGCCCACTGCCGTCAATACCGCACGATCACTGGCAAGACTTGCATAATCGCAGTCGTAGTGGCTGCCGTTCTCCTGCGGGCGGATATAGTCTTCCTGCTGTTCTGCCGGTGTGCTGTGGAAAACGCCGTGATAGCTTGCCTGGTGCTTATCCACGTAGCTCTCCACCGGGCCGAGGCCGCAGTAGGTCAGTTCTGCAAACGATTCCGGCAGGAACAGGCGCAGGCCAAAACGCGGCAGAACCGGGAATACCGGGTCTTTCTTTGCTTCTACATGGACATCGGTCGTTCCGTCGCTGTAAATTGTCCATTTAATCACACCTGCAAGGATCCGCTGCAGAGCCGGAGACGAAATCGAATAGCTTGTCTCGATCTCCATGCAGCCGTTTTCTTCTTTTGCCGTTGTCTCATACGCCCGCGTCACGGTGCGGTCATACTGCGCACGCATCCAGGTATTCTTGATATTGCGGTCATTGTCTGTCGGCGCACGCCAGATGTTCAGCTCCATCGGACGGTCGAGCAGATTCTGGTTGGCATAGCACATTTCCTCGAACAGGCCGGTGAACTTATTATAGGTATAGCTGAACTGTTCCGTCGATACCGTCAGATAATGATCGTCCTCTTTCCATCCAAACGAAGCCGTTCCCTCCGGGCGCTTCATCATCTCTTTTGCCTTCTGGTTCTGATTGTCTTTCGTTTTCACCGGAACTTCTTCAAATCCCAGTTCGAACTGCTCCGGCAGCACCTCAGTGGCCTGTTTCTGATACCAGGTAACCTTCAGCGCACATTTTCCCTGCTCCGGCACGGAAATGGCAAGCGGAATCGTCTTCTCACAGCCTGCCGCAAGCTCCAGCAGTGCTTCATCTGTAATCTTGCCGCTCTCCGTCACTTCGCCGTCCACAAGCACCTCATAGCCGAGCACAGCGTAATCTTTCAGATTCACAAAATTCATATAGTTTTTGATGGTCAGTGTACCCTTTTCGGCATCATATCCCGTCACGCGCACCGGACGATACACGTTTTTAAATTCCATCAGTCCCGTATGCGGTGTGCGGTCCGGATAAACAAGTCCGTCCATGCAGAAGTTGCCGTCGTGCGGATACTCGTTGTGGTCGCCGCCGTACGCGTACATCTTCTTTCCCTCGATCGTTTTTCCCATATCAATCGCGTGGTCGCACCACTCCCAGATAAAGCCGCCGCACATCTTCTCCTCGCTGTGGATCAGTTCAAAGTAGTCTTCAAGATCTCCCGGGCCGTTGCCCATCGCATGGCAGTATTCGCACATGATATACGGCTTATCCCCGTACTCCACCAGCTCTTTTTTGATCTCCTCGAGTGATGGATACATGCGGCTGTAGAGGTCGAGGTTGCTGTAATCGTATTTCTTCGGATCATCCACATACCGTGCCGACTCATAGTGCGTCAGACGCGTCGGATCAAATTCCTTCGTCCACTTTAAGGCCGCCTCGAAGGTACAGCCGTATGCGCACTCATTTCCCATCGACCAGATGACAACGCTCGGGCGGTTTTTATCGCGCTCCACGCAACGCTGTGTGCGGTCTACGGTTGCCTCGGTAAATACCGGATTGTTCGCAATTAGTTTATTCCAGTTCTTCGCATACTCTTCCCAGCTCGTGTAATCCGCATAAATTGCCTCTGTGCCGTGGCTCTCATTGTCCGCCTCATCGATGACATAAAAACCGAGACGGTCATAAAGCTGATAACAGTACGGCGCATTCGGGTAATGGCTGGTCCGGATCGCATTGATGTTGTGCTCTTTCATTACCTTCAGATCTTTTTTGATCTGTGCAAGGCTGATTGCAAATCCCGTCACCGGATCGCTGTCGTGGCGGTTTGTTCCGTGGAATTTGATCTTCACGCCGTTCAGGTACAGCACACCGTCCTTCGCGTGGATCTCACGGATGCCGACATGATCCGTGATCACCTCACCCGCCGTCTCCAGCACCAGCGTATACAGATACGGCTCCTCGGCATTCCACAGATGTGCATCTTTTACATGCATCTGAACCGTATCGCCGCCAAACGCTGCCTCTGCCACAAGATGATTTTCTGCATCAAACAGCTTTGCCGTTCCTTCCTGCGGTTCCCCGTCATTCCAGGTAATCGCAATCGAAACTTCTCCATTCTGGTACGATGCGTCCGGCGCTGCCTTTACAAAGTAATCGCGGATGCCTTTTTCTGGTCTTGCAAGCAGATAGACATCGCGGAAAATGCCGCTCATGCGGAATTTGTCCTGATCCTCGAGATAGCTTCCATCGCACCATTTCAGCACCAGTACGGCGATGGTGTTGGTGCCATCTTTTAAGAAGTCTGTTACATCAAATTCACTCGTAGAATGAGACACCTGGCTGTAGCCGACGAAGCTGCCGTTCATCCACACGTAGAAACAGGAATCCACGCCCTCAAAATTCAGGAATTCCCTCGGTGCTTCCTCCTGTTTTCTCCACTCGAACGTTCTCACGTACGCACCGCACGGGTTCTCATACGGCACATACGGCGGATCCACCGGGAACGGGTAGCGGACATTCGTATACTGATGGTGGTCATGGCCATAATTCTGCCAGACGGACGGCACCGGAATCGTCTCGAATGCAGAAGTGTCGTATCCTTCTGCGAAAAACTCCTCTTTTACATCGTAAACACTGGTAAAATAGCGGAATTTCCAGTCGCCGGAAAGCAGGAAAAAGCGGTCCGACGCCTCCCGGTTCTCCACCAGATCCTCCATGCGGCGGGATGCCGGAATGTAGTAGGCACGGTTCGGCATGGTATTCACATGCAGGTGATCGAAATCTTCGAAATATTTTGGAACAATCATCTCTTTTTAAGTCCTCCTTATTCTGTCTTTTGTTTCCAATATCGGCACCGAAACACACGCGGTCCCGGTGCCGATCAGGTTTTCTGTTATTCTTTTACTTTTTCCATGCAGGAAGAACGCCTTCGTAATTCATGCCATAACCGTAGTCATAGTTATGTCCTTCGCTGTCAATATAGGTTTCCATATCCAACGCACGGTCCTCGCTCTGCTCCTCAACCGCATCCATATCCTTCGGCATCTGGATCGGCAGACGGCCGGTCGGGTTGTAACCGCCGAAGACAACGTCGAGCACAGCGGCTCTCGAAACACCGAACTCTGCGACGATCGCATCGGCTTCGGCTTCAAATTCATGCATCACCATCGGGTTGTTGACGGTTGCGCAGACGATCACCGGCTTGTCGCCCATCGCGCGGCGGCATTCGAGAATATTGTCGAGATCAGCCTCGTTGTAGGCAGTGTTTGTCTTTCCAAGATAGCTGCGGTTCGTGAAATTCTCGCGGAAATCACCGCCGGCAATGCTCACCTCACGCGCTTTTTTCGCCGTATACGGGCGGTACTGCAGTGTAATCGGCAGATAGCCGTTGCCGCCGTTCGCAAGATCTTCGGTGGAATACGGGTTGCATGCCGGGCTTTCGATAAATACCAGCGCCACATCGGCCTCCTCCGGTGATGCCACGCGTGTACCGTACTTGGACGGCAGTCCATCCGGCAGCGGATCTTCGGTTTTTGCCGGCAGATCGATGCGGAAGAACGCTTTGGACGGTCCGATCTTTCTCTCCGGAATATAAACCTTCAAACCTTTCTTCAGCGGCAGCACACCCTTCTGTCCTTCCGGTGCGCGTTTCGCACTGTTTTTCAGCAGGACGATGGATTTCTGCTGTGCCTCATAGCCATGGCGGCAGAACTCTTCGCATCCTACAATCTTTGCGGATTCTTCCGGATCAAGATACGGGTCCTCAAACAAGCCGCAGTGGAAAATGTTGATCAGAAGACGTTTGGCGGACAGCTCCATGCGCTCACGCATCGCTTTCTCGCCGTATTTCTCACAGCCGATCTTATATGCCTCGACAATCGGACCGGACTCGCTGTTTCCGCCGAACTGGTCAACGCCGTTTGTGATCGCCAGCAGACACCGTTCTGCCTCGGTCATATCCTGCACGCCGTAGCAGCGGCTTCCAAATCCCTCAATCGTCTTCTCCGGATCCTGGGTGATGCCCCAGTCGGTGCAGACAATGCCTTTGAATTCATATTTTCCGCGCAGCAGATCCTTGATCAGGTACTCGCTGTAGGAGTTTCCGACGTTCTTGCCGTTTTTCTTGTCCACGCCGTAGGATACGGTGTAGTACGGCATAACCGCGGATGCGCAGTCGGTCGGTCCGTCCAGGTGGAAGGCTGCCTCGGTAAACGGTTTTAAATGCTCCTCAAAATTTCCGGTCGGATAAACGGCAAACTGTCCGAATGCATAGTGTGCATCGCGTCCGGCCTCTCCGGTGCCGCCGCCCGGCCAGTGTTTGACCATCGTGTTGACGCTGTCTTTTCCCCAGCCGTCTGCTTCCCCTTCCGTTGTCTGCATACCGTCACAGTACGCTTTGGTAAGCTTTTTGGACATCTCCACTTCTTCGCCTAACGTATCGACAAAGCGCATCCATCTCGGCTCGGTGCAGAGGTCGATCTGCGGTCCGAGTGCCGTTGTGATGCCGAGTGCCCGGTATTCACGGGAGGCATCCTTTGCAAACTGTCCGGCTACTTCCGGATCGAAGCAGGCTGCAAAACCAACGCCCTCCGGCCATTTGCTGATCTCGCTTCCGCCGCTCTTGAACTCCGCGCCGGAATCCTTTGCTCCGTTCCGCGGATCGGAGGAGAGGTTGACCGGAATACCGTACGGCAGTGTTTCCGCTCTTTTCTGCAGCTCATTGCTCCACTTTGCGGAGATTTCCGGGCTTTCTACATTCGTCAGCAGAATATGACGGATGTGTTCGTCCTCCAGAAATTCCTTCTGCTGGTCAGAAATGGCATACGGCTCTTTGCCGGATTCGAGATACGTTTTTCCGTCAAACGTTCCCTGGAATGGTCCGCCCGGCATCGGCGGTACCGCCTGGTGCGGCGAGTACAGCATAAGGCCTGCAATCTCTTCAATCGAAAGACGACCCGCAAGGTCTGCCGCTCTCTCCTCATCGGAAAGACGCCAGTCCTCGTACGGCAGCAGTTCGCCGGTTTTTGCAAGATCTTTAAAGTAATATCCATCTTTTTCCAATACCTTTACACCGGACTCCTCCGCCCAGGCAATCGTTTTTCCGTCTGCCTGTGTGATGCGGTGGATTCCGTTTTTCGTTGTTTTCTCCATAAGTTTTCTCCTTTTTCCTGCTGCATTTATTTCAGTGTAAATACCGCACTGTTTTCCGTCGTGCTGCTGTCACCGACAAATACGGTAAACGTTCCAGGCTCGCTTCCAAAAGTTCCGTCGAGACGGTAGTAGCGCAGATCTTCTTCGGTAATATAGAAGGTCACTTCCTGCTCTTTGCCCGGAGCAAGCTCTACTCTTCGGAAGCCTTTCAGCTCTCGCACCGGACGAACCACATCGGAATAATCATCACGGATGTACAGCTGTACAACATCACAGCCAGCCGTATCACCTGTATTTTTCACGGTCACATGCGCTGCAATTCTGCCGTTTTTATCCATCTCGTTCTGATCCAGTGTTACCGCGGAAATATCAAACGTGGTATAGGAAAGTCCGTAACCAAACGGATACAGCGGTGCGTTCGGAATATCGAGATATTTGGAGCGGAACCGCTCTTTCATGCCCGGCAGATTCGGTCTTCCGGTGGAATACTCGTTGTAGCTGACCGGCGCCTGGCCCACGCAGTACGGGAAGCTCATCGGCAGATGGCCGGACGGATTTTTCTTTCCGGTCAGAACATCCACAACAGCGCTTCCGCCCTCGGTTCCCGGGAACCATACCTCGAGAATGGCTTTTGCTTTAACGCTAATTTCCCGCAGATCCAGCGGGCGGCCGTTGAACAGAACGACAACCACATTCGGGTTGACGGCCAGCACTTTGTGGAACAGCTCCATCTGGATCTCTGGCACATCGATCATGGCACGGCTGGTCGCCTCGCCGCTCTGCAGATAATGCTCACCCATCGGCATTACCACGAGATCGGCCTCTTTTGCTGCCTGTAGTGCGCTCTGCTCCATGGCAGCAAGCTCTTCCTCACTGTATTTTTTCGGTGTCGTCTCGGTAAATCCGATCAGCTCCACATCGTTTCCGATAACCGGGCATCCTTCTGCATACGTGGTGCGTGATGCGTCGAATACTTTCTCGGCTGCTTCCTGAATCGTCACGCAGTCCTTGCTGTCGCCGGTGAAGGACCAGCTGCTCTTGATTTCATGATTGTTGGTATACGGGCCGATAAATGCGATCTTTTTCGCAGTGTCGAGCGGCAGTACACCGTCGTTTTTCAGCAGGACGAAGGATTCCTCCGCTGCTTTTTTCGCCAGTGCACGATGCTCCGGGCAGAGGTTGTATGCTTTCTCTTTCTCGGCATCCGCATCTTTATATGGATTTTCAAACAGTCCCAGTTTGTTTTTCAGCTCCAGAATCCGCAGGCAGCACTCGTCAATCAGATGCTCGTCCACTTCACCTTCTTCTACGAGACGGCAGAGGTTTGCGGCGTAAACGGATGTCATCATATCAATATCCACGCCTGCCTCCAGCGCTTTTTTCGCTGCATCGGCGGCATCTTTCGAGCTTCTGTGGGCAACGGTTTCCAGAATGGCTGCAAAGTCAGAAATCAGCACGCCGTCAAATCCCATCTCGCCGCGCAGGATATCGCGCATCAGCCATTTGTTGGTGCTCGCCGGAACGCCGTTGATCGTGTTAAATGATGTCATCACCATCGCTGCGCCCGCATCAATGCCTGCTTTGTATGCCGGAAGATAGAATTCACGGAAGGTATGCTCTGAGAGCTCTACGGTGTTGTAATCTCTTCCTGCGACTGCTCCGCCGTAGCCTGCAAAGTGTTTGATGCAGGAGGCAACTTTTCCCGGTGTTTTTAAATCATCGCCCTGGAAGCCTTTTACGATCGCCTCGGAAAAGCGGCTGTTCAGGTATGGATCTTCGCCTGTGGATTCCACAACGCGGCCCCATCTCGCATCGCGCACAAGGTCAACCATCGGAGAAAAGGTAACGTGAAGTCCGGCCGCGGATGCTTCTTTTGCGGCTGCAGACGCGCACTCGCCGGAGAGCTCCGGATCAAAAGTGGCTCCCTGCGCCAGCGGCGCCGGGAAAATGGTCTTCATGCCGTGAATGACATCCATCATGAACAGCATCGGGATGTGATGCGGCTGTTTTGCCATGTAGTCATCCTGCAGTTTTTTCATCGTATCGGCACCGGCTGCACCGAGAATGGAACCGGCCATCTCCAGGTCCTCTTTTCCGATTCCCATGTCATTTGCCGGGCCGGTCAGGACGCTGTTTTCATCCCCGAGGTAAAATGCTCCGCTTAACTGAAGCATCTGATCTACTTTCTCTTTCAGCGACATATCCGCCAGCAGCTTTTCCAAATCTGTCTGTTTCATTGAAAAACCTCCTGTTTTTTATTTTCAGAATTTTTGGTTTTCTATCCCATTTGTTTCTATTTTACGGCATAACTCTGCATAAAACAATCACTTTTTTTGACCTTTTCCTCAACGATTTTAACAAAAAAAGCGGGTTCCGCCGTTTTTTGATTTTCGGCAGAACTCGCTCCCTTTTTTATAATTTAATTCCTTTTAATGCCGCGGCAAACGCATTGTTCACCGGCTCTTCGGCCTCTTTTTTCTGTTTTTTCAGGTAGGCTGCCACATCCCGCTTCGTCACGCCGCCGCCCTCTTTTTTGCGGCGCTCCTGGAATTTTGTCATGCGCTCCTTGTGCCCGCAGGAGCAGACAAACATCGCATCCTCGCCTTTTCCGATCATCTCCATGCGCTTATGACAGACCGGACATCTCGCATTCGTCGTACGGGAAACCGTTTCACGGTAGCCGCACTCTCTGTCCTGGCAAACGAGCATCTTTGCATTCTTTCCATTGACTGCCAGCAGCCGTTTTCCGCAGTTCGGGCACTTCTTGTTTGTCAGGTTATCGTGGCGGAATGTTCCCTCTTCCGTTTTGATCTCCTCAATCAGTTCCACCGTGTAGCTCCGGATCTCTTTCATAAAGGCATCGCGCCGCTTCTTTCCCTTTGCGATTTCGTTTAACTGCATCTCCCAGCTTGCCGTCAGCTCCGGCTTTTTCAAATCCGCCGGAACCAGCTTCAGAAGCTGGCGTGCTTTCGAGGTCAGATAGATCTCATTCCCCTTTTTCTCCAGCAGAAAGCTGCGGAACAGCTTCTCGATGATATCTGCGCGGGTCGCAACCGTTCCAAGGCCGCCCGCCTCGCCGATCGTTTTCACAAGACTGCTGTCGCGATTTTCCATGTAACGGACCGGATTCTCCATCGCGGAAAGCAGCGTTCCTTCCGTAAAGCGTGCCGGCGGCTTTGTCTTTCCCTCCCGGAGGCTGATCTTTGACTGGTCGAACTTCATGCCTGCCTGCAAAAGCGGCAGATTCTGCTCCCGCACCTCTTCTTTCGCCTCGTCCTCGTCGTCATAACGGTTATCCTCGTACGCCTCCTGCCAGCCTTTCTCGACCATGCGCTTTCCACGCGCCGTAAAGCATTCTTTTTCGATGGAAGCCTGGATCACAGTCTCCTCGTATACGCAGGGCGGCAGCAGCACCGCAAGAAAACGGCGCACCACGAGATCATAAATGCGGCGTTCCTCATTGGAAAGTGCAGAAAGCTGCACATACTGCTCCGTCGGGATAATGGCGTGGTGGTCGGAAACCTTTGCATCATTCACAAAACCTGGCTTTTCCTTCAGCGGACGGCGCTTCGCCTGCTGTGCCAGCGTCTTGTACGGCCCGATACTCACGGCATCGAGGCGCTCTTTTAAAGTCGGTATAATATCCTTTGTCAGATACCGCGAATCCGTCCGCGGATACGTGAGGACTTTGTGCGTCTCATAGAGGCTCTGCATCAGATTCAGGGTCTGTTTTGCCGAATAACCGAACCGTGCACTGGCATCGCGCTGCAGCTCCGTCAGATCGTAGAGCAGCGGCGCCTCTTTCTGTTTTTTCTTCTTTTCTACTTTTTGCAGGACAAGCGGATACCGTTTTGCTTTTTCTGCGATCTGCTTTGCCTTTTCCGGATCAGAAATCCGTGTTCCGCCCGATTTTTCATCCTTCCAGGTGTATACTGCGCCGCCTGCTGCTGCCGTTACGGTGTAGTACGGCTTCGGGACAAATTCTCGGATTTCCTGCTCGCGCTGTGCAATCATGGCGAGCGTCGGTGTCTGCACACGGCCGCAGGAAAGCTGTGCATTGTATTTGCATGTCAGTGCCCGCGTTGCGTTAATGCCAACAAGCCAGTCCGCCTCTGCACGGGAAACAGCAGCCCGGTAGAGATTATCGTACTCTTTCGCATCTTTCAGGCTGGCAAATCCCTCACGGATTGCCTTGTCGGTAACGGACGAAATCCAGAGACGCTTACACGGCTTCTGATTGTGCGCCTTGTCAAGAATCCACCGCGCCACCAGCTCGCCTTCACGGCCGGCATCTGTCGCAATGACCACCTCACCGACATCTTTCCGCGCAAGCTGTGTCGTCACAGCGTGATACTGTTTTCCCGTCTGCGGAATGACCTTGATCTGCAGTTTCTCCGGCATCATCGGCAGAACTGCCATATTCCATTCCTTATACTTTTTATCATAGTCCTCCGGGTCTTTTAAGGTCACGAGGTGGCCGAGCGCCCAGGTCACAATGTACTGGTTTCCTTCCAGTGCTCCGTTTTCTTTTTTCGCACATCCGAGCACGCGTGCAATATCGCGTGCCACAGATGGTTTTTCTGCAATTACCAGAGTTTTCATGAAATGTCTGCTCCTTTTATAGCTCTTTATACTGTTTTACAATTTCCTCCCGGTCTTTTCCGAGAATGAAGTAATAATCAATCTGTCCGTCCCCTGCGGTGTGAAGATACGTTCCAAACGTCCGCACATTGCACAGCAGTGCCGTTCTGGAAGCGGCGGCTGCAATACCATAGCCGCGGTTTGAGACGACAAGCGGCATCCGCGCCTGCTTTCCGCCAAACGAGACGTAGCGCGCCTTCGCGGTCAGATCCAGCCACTCTGTCGAGAGAATGCCCTTGGCTTTCAGCTTTTCGGAACCGCTCCAGTCGAAGAACGTCCATGTCATGCCGCCGTCGATCATGCGCGGCTCGTCACGCTTCTCGGAAAGGATTGGTTTGTTGTCCGGCGTCAGGAACTGCACCGCGCCGTCCTTTTTTTCTACCATGACGCGCAGCTTTTCCGTCTCGACCAGAACCGCCGTCTTCGATTCTTTCGCACTCCACGGAAACGCGGTGTCTGCCTTCGGCTTCCAGTACGTGTCCTGCACTTTTGCGGTCACACCTTTTACGAAACTGATGCGGATCACCTCCGGCGTGATCGGGGTGATACGTAAAATGCCGTACATGCTGGCAATCTCAACCGCCGATTTTCCTTTCTTCGCCCATTTCACCGCACACTTGATCTTCGAATGGCCCTTGATGCGCAGCAGCTCGTTTTCCGGGATTGCACCGAAAGCGTAAAGTGAGGTATTCAGGCGCTCCGTCTTCTCGGCTTCTCCTGGTACCATACCTGCTCCGCCCGGTCTTTTTGCACTCTGCACTCCGGCCATGCCCGTTCCATATTGCATTCCTGCACTCCGTCTGCTTCCCGGCGCTTTGCCGCCTGCCTTTCCATGATAAGCCGCACCAGCAAAAATAGATGACACCCCTTCCGGTGCACGCTGCTGCATTGTCTTTGCGGCAATTTCTTCTCCCGTTTCTGCCGCAGCCCTCCGCGTTGCCGTACTGCCTTTTGCCATCACCGCTGTTCCGGTCGTGCTTGTATTTCCAAGCGCCATTCCCGGCCTCTGCTCCGGCTTGATCACAATCCGTTTCGGTCCATGGCTGTTCCGCTCGTCCATCTCCTGAATGCCGATCGCGCGGTTCTCCTCACGCGCCTTCTTCTGCGTCAGCGAAACCTTCTCATACTCCTTCGCCTTCGTCAGCGTCTCCATGGCAA
>ERZ837487.3790-NODE-3790-length-12984-cov-7.944157_pt1 | contig 12984 bp, 7 predicted proteins | sample MGYA00519911_ERZ837487 | MGnify/ENA primary metagenome ERZ837487 (study PRJEB31850, sample SAMEA3708818) | human gut metagenome | biome: human gut; feature: human-associated habitat; material: faeces | place: China | collected 2014 ...
GTTTTTGCACGGTCGGCTTTTTCGTAGGAATCCTCTGCATGGGCTGGAATTACTTGCTATCGTTCAATGATGTATCAATGGGAGATGCCCTGCGCATTGAGATCGACGCAGCCACGGGTCATGTTTTCATGATAGGCCCGGCGGTAGAAGTGCTTCAGGGTGAGATTGCCCTTGCGGACAGAGAAAGGAGTTTTAACAAGATGCAGATTCGGACTGCTGTCTCCACAGATTTACAGGAAATTGTAAAGATTGAAGCAGAGTGCTTCCCGGCTGCGGAAGCCGCCACCAAAGTCAGCATTGCAGAGAGGCTGGCTGTTTACCCCAACCATTTCTGGGTCCAGTTGGATGGCGACCGGATGATCGGCTTTGTCAACGGCATGGTCACGGATGACCCCGACCTCCGGGACGAGATGTATGAGGATGCTTCTCTGCACAACGAAAACGGTGCATGGCAGATGATCTTCGGTGTGGATACCATCCCGGAATACCGCTGCCGCGGCTGTGCGGCTGCTCTGTTGAATCATGTGATCGGCGAAGCGAAAGCACAGGGGAGAAAGGGACTTGTACTCACCTGCAAAGACAGACTGGTGCATTATTACGCCAAGTTTGGTTTTGTGAGCGAGGGCGTTTCTGGTTCTACTCACGGAAATGTGGTCTGGTACCAGATGCGGCTGCGCTTCTGATGGATCTGGGCAGAATGATATGGTTCTCTTTATGCGAACCATAATATGGTAGCTTGCGTTTTTAATGCACAAGCACAGAAAAATAAAGGGAAACAGTCGTTTCGGGTCCCTATGCGGGCCGGGGCGGCTGTTTTGTTTTTCCATGGCAAAGAAGCGCTGCCTGTGCTATACTTGCCTTAGTGACTTTGCCTGTGGGGCAGAGAAAGAAAAGCTGAAAAAAGGGAGGTGCGGGGCGTGATCCGCATTGCGATGGTGGAGGACGAGGCCGCTGTGCGTGAGCAGCTGATGGGCTATGTGCAGCGGTACACCCGGCAGTACGGCACAGAGTTTTCGGTGACGGAGTTTGCCGATGGCGTGGATATTCTGGAAAATTACCGCCCGGTGTACGACATCGTGTTCCTGGATGTGGAGATGAAGCATCTGGACGGGATGGAGACGGCCCGGCGCATCCGGGCGCTGGATGCGGATGTGGTGCTGATCTTCATTACCAATATGGCGCAGTATGCCATCAAGGGGTATGCGGTAGGGGCGCTGGATTATGTGCTCAAGCCGGTGCCCTACTTTGCGTTTTCCCAGCAGCTGCAAAAGGCTGTGGAAAAAGTCAGCCGCCATGCCCGGCATTATCTAGCGGTCCCCGTGGAGGGCGGCCTGCGGCGACTGGATACAGTCCAAATCTATTATTTGGAGAGTGAGGGCCACCGGGTGCATTTTTACACCGAGGATGGGGAATTCACGGCTCCGGGTGCCCTGAAAACATTTGAAGAAAAACTTGCCGACTGTCCCTTTGCCCGCTGCAACAGCGGCTATTTAGTCAACCTGGCTCAGGTGCGGGGCGTCCAGCAGGGCGTGGTGGAAGTGGGCCCCTACGAGCTGCAGGTGAGCCGCCCCAAGCGGAAGAGTTTTCTGGCCGCGCTGGCGGATTACATCGGGGGTGAGGGTGTATGACGGCGCTGCCGAACATCCCCCGCCTGTACACGGCGCTGGCTGAATGCATGGCGATCCTGCTCTACGCCTGGCCGCTGCCGCGGCGGTTCGGCAAACGGCCCACAATCGTGCTGACCGGGGGATGGGCCATGGCCCTGAGTATATTCCTGCACGCGACAGGCGGCGTGCCGCTGGCCTGGTGGATCCCCTGCATGGCGGCGGCCATCGGGCTCTCGTATCTGTACCTGTGGGCCAGCCGGGATATCCGCTGGCTGGAAGCAGGCTATGTCTGCGCCCGGGCATTTATTCTGGCGGAACTGGCCGCCAGCGTGGAGTGGCAGCTCCACTGCGCACTGTTCCCGCACCGGGGCGGGGGAGATGGGCTGGCCCTGCTCCTTCTGGTCGTTGTCGATGGCGTGCTGTACGGGACGGTGTTCTGGCTGGAACGCCGCCGCCCCAGCCCGACCGGAAAGTTGACAGTCAGCAACAAGGCCGCGCTGGTAGCCGTGGTGATGGCCGCCATGGTTTTTGCGGTGAGCAACCTGCTCTTTTTGGACGATGGCGAAGTGAACATGAGCATCTACTATATCCGTACGCTGGTGGATTTCTGCGGCGTGCTGATCCTGACCATCCAGCACGACCAGCTGCGGGAAAGTGCCCTGCACAGCGAGCTGGAAGCCATGGACGAGGTGCTCCACCGCCAATACGAGCAGTACAAGCGGAGCAAGGAGGGCATCAAGCTCATCAACAGCCGCTACCACGAGTTGAAAATCCAGATCGCCAACATCCGTGCCGAGCGCGACCAGGCCAAGCAGGACGCGGCGCTGGCCCGGATGGAGAGCGGCATCCGCCAGTATGAGGCGGAGAACAAAACGGGCAACCCGGTGCTGGACACCCTCCTCACGGCCAAGAGCATGGAGTGTCAGGAGCAGGGCATCCACATGACCAGCGTGGCCGACGGCCAGTGGCTGGGCTTTTTGTCCACCCGGGAGATCTGCACCCTGGTGGGCGTGCCGCTGGACAATGCCGTGGAGAGCCTGACAGCCGAGCCGGACCCCGAAAAGCGGCTGCTGCGGGTGGCCATCTATGCCCAGAGCGGCTGTGTGATGCTCCGGTTTGAGAACTACTGCGCCGCCCCCGTAGCGCTGGGCCCGGACGGTCTGCCCGTGCGCAGTGCCCACGGCGGCTACGACCTGCGGGGCGTGCAGGCCGCCGCCCGGCAGCACGGAGGCACCATGACCGTGAAATGGGAGAACAGCTGGTTCACCGTCCGCATCCTGCTGCCTATCCCGGAAAAGAATCAATGTGAGAGGGCTGTTGGCAGTGTGCACAAAGAATGACCCCTCTCTTTTGGTGATAAGCACAGGAAATTTTGATACAGAATTGAAACTTTTGCAGATTATGCCGCCGAAATGACAGGTTGTGCGGAGAACGGTTCGTTTTGCGGTTTATATGATAAAATGACATCAGGCAAAGGAGCGGACGCACTCCTGAGAACAGCCATGAACCGGGTCGTGTACACAAAAGAGAAGGAGTTAACAGTTATGGCACAGAAAAAGAAGGACAGTAAGATGATGGGCAAGATCATCAAAACTGCCGTTTCGGGTGTGTTGTGTGTCGCATTGGCGGGCGGTATAGTTGCGGCCAATGTGCTGATCCCGCCCAACGCCAGCAGCGTGCAGAGCATTTTGGGTCTGAAGAGCGGCGGCATCGACAACAGCAAGGCAAAGACCGAAGGCATCAATATGGAATACAGCAAGCCCGGCTTTGACACAGAGGCTGCGCTGGTTGAGGATGAGGTCGCTCTGAATAAGAAGATTGCCGCCGAAGGCATTGTTTTGCTGAAAAACGATGCGGGAAAGATGCCGTACAGCACGGATACGACCTTCAGCTTTGTCAGCCATTCGGCAGTCAGCTACATTGGCGGCAATAAGGTCGATATGAAAACTGCTTTTGAAGATGCAGGCTTTGGCGTGAATGAAGCGCTCTGGAAGTTTTATTCCGAAGGCAACGGCAAAGACTACGGTCTGGGCGTTGGTTCTGTTTCCTTCGGCGATGATGAGGACTTTTCCATCAACGAATGCCCCCTGTCTGTCATGAAAGCAGAGCCGGGTCTGACCGATTCCATGAAGAATACGGTTCCTGTTTTTGTGCTCAGCCGTGTGGCGGGCGAAGGCCGTGATATGCCCCGCTCCATGTACAACCACACCGATGTGGAAGAGGACAAGACCAAGACCTATCTGGAGCCGGATTCTACGGAACTGGAGATTCTTCAGTATCTGAACGATAACTTTGACGATGTGGTGCTGCTGCTGAACTCCAGCGCAGCGGTAGACCTGAGCTGGGTCAAAAACTATCCCAATATCCACACCGTCATTTCGGCTCCCGCTATGGGTGATTACGGTCTGTGCTCTCTGGCAGAGATCTTCTCTGGTAAGGTGAATCCCTCCGGCCGCACCGTGGATACCTACGAGATGGATGCCATGAACAGTCCTGCCGCCCAGAACTTTGGCGACTTTGCCTACTATGACGAGGACGGTAACCTGACCAAGTACAACTACGTCAGCTACAAAGAGGGCATCTATGTTGGCTACCGCTACTACGAGACCCGCTACGAGGACAAGGTGCTGGGTCAGGGCAATGCCGGTGATTACAACTATGCGGATGCTGTGATGTATCCCTTTGGATACGGCCTGTCCTACACGGATTTTGAGTGGTCTGATTACGATACCAGCTGGGATGGCGATACCTGCACCGTGACTGTCAAGGTCACCAATACGGGTGATGTGGTCGGCAAGGATGTCGTACAGGTCTATGCACAGAGCCCCTATACCGATTACGACAAGGCAAACAAGGTGGAAAAGGCTGCTGTGGAGCTGGTGGGCTATGCCAAAACTGCAGAGCTGGCTCCCGGCGCAAGCGAAATCGTAACGGTCACTTTTGATCAGGAGCAGCTGAAGTCTTACGACTACGTCAATGCCAAGACCTACATTCTGGATGCGGGCGATTATTATATCACCGCAGCCCAAAACGCACATGAAGCGGTCAACAACATCCTTTCTGCCAAGGGAAAGAGCGTGGCAGACGGCATGACCGCCGACGGCGACACTGCTTTTGTTGCAACCTACACTCCGGCAAACGGCACCGTGGATACCACGACCTACAAGCTCGACACCACGACCGGTGTGGAGATCACCAATCAGCTCGACCATGCAAACGGTGGGCTGCAGTATCTCTCCCGCAGTGACTGGACTGGCACCTGGCCGACCGTTGACGGCGAGGTCAGCGACCAGATCAGCACCTGGGGCAACCCCATCAATGGTACCGATGCCAGCGGCAAGGCTGCATCCTATACCTACCGCAAGACGATCAGCAAGGAAGACCTTGCAAAGCTGGATTCTTTTGATTCCCTGAACCCCACCGACTTCTCCGCCCTGACCGATGAGATCGTTTACGGCAAGGACAACGGTCTGGGTCTGATCGATATGCGCGGTCTGGACTACGATGATGAAAAGTGGGATGAATTGCTCGACCAGTTGACCCCCAGCGATTATCAGACCCTGATCACGCAGTCCGGCTATGGCACGGCTGCCATCAAGTCGGTGGATAAGCCCTCCACGACCGACCGCGACGCTGCCACCGGCCTGGTCAACTACGGCGTTGATGCAAGCGGCAACTTCTACTTCAAGGGCAACATCACGCACTGCGGCGTGATCGTTCTGGCACAGACCTACAACGATGATCTGGCCTACCACTATGGCGAAAACAACGGCGACGAATCCTACTATCTGAATGTTGACGGCTGGTATGCACCTGCTGTCAATATGCACCGCACGGCATTCTCCGGCCGTAACAGCGAGTATTATTCTGAAGATCCCTTTGTTGGCGGTCACATCGCTTCTCTTGAGTGCAAGGGCGTAGCTTCCCGTGGGATGTACGTCTTTGTCAAGCACTTTGCCGTCAACGATCAGGAAAACCACCGCGGCGACCGCGATGGACAGTTCAGCATTGCAACCTTCCTGAATGAGCAGGCTGCACGCGAGATCTATCTGAAGCCCTTTGAAATGTGCATCAAGACCGATGACGTCCAGATGAATTACGCAAAGGACAACGGCGATGGCACTTACAGCAATGCCACCAGAGAGATTCCGTCCGTGACCGGCGTTATGACTTCCTTCAACCGCATTGGCTATACATGGGCCGGCGGCGACTACAACCTTGTTACCGGTGTCCTCCGCAATGAGTGGGGCTTCCACGGCTTCATTATCACCGATAATGCAAATACCGGCGTGTTTATGGATGCAGGTCAGATGATCCAGGCCGGTGCAGATGGAAAGCTGACGAACCTGCCCACCGGCGCACGGTACACCTTTAACAAGGATGACGTTGCAGACTACCACTACGGTCGTGAAGCGATCCATAACATTCTGTACACCATTGCAAACTCCAAAACGATGAACGGCGGTATGCCGGGCAGCCGCTATCTGGCAAAGGTCGAGCCTTACCAGAAGGTCATCTACGCAGTGGATGGTGTCTGCGGCGGTCTGATCGCGGTTCTGGTCGTTCTGACGATCCTCCGCTTCCGCAAAAAGAAAGAGGACGTAAAAACCGTCTGATCAACACATAGGAACAGAAGGGGCGGCGGGCAAACGCCCGCCCTCTTTTTTGATTGTCAGGAGAGACCCATGAAACACACAGATATCATCAACAGCCTGAATCTGGAGCAGAAATGCGCCCTGCTCTCGGGCGAGACGGTGTTTACCACCCGGGATTTCTCGGAGAAAGGCATCCCGGCCATCACCCTCTCGGACGGCCCCAACGGCGTGCGCAAGCAGGCGGGCGCGGCGGACCATCTGGGCCTGAACCCCAGTGTCCCGGCCACCTGTTTCCCCACCTCGGCCACCGTGGCCAACAGCTGGGACCCCGCCCTGGGCGAGGCCATCGGTGAGGCTCTGGGGGAAGAGGCCGCCGCGCAGGAGGTGGCTGTGCTGCTGGGCCCGGGCCTGAACATCAAGCGCAGCCCCCTCTGCGGCCGCAATTTTGAGTATTTTTCGGAGGACCCTTTCCTCTCTGGAAAAATGGCGGCAGGCTATGTACGGGGTATCCAGAAAAACGGCATTGCCGCCTGCCCCAAGCATTTTGCGGTCAACAGCCAGGAGCTGCGCCGGATGGCCAGCGACTCGATCCTGGACGAGCGCACCCTGCGGGAGTTGTACCTGACAGGCTTTGAAATCGTGGTCAAAGAGGCAAAGCCCAGGACCATCATGTCCTCCTACAACCTCATCAACGGCACCTACGCCAACGAGAACGAGCACCTGCTCAAGGATATCCTCCGCAGGGACTGGGGCTTTGACGGGGCCGTCGTCACCGACTGGGGCGGCTCCAACGACCATGCTCTGGGCGTGAAGAACGGCTCCACGCTGGAAATGCCGTTCCCCGGTGGGGACGCCATCCGGGAGCTGAAAGCGGCCGTGGAACACGGCAAAATTTCGGAAGCGGATGTGGACGCCCGGCTGGACGAGCTGCTGGAGTTGGTGCTGACCACCCATGCGGCTGTCGAAAAGGCGCCCAGGACCTTTGACGCCGAGGCGCATCACGCGCTGGCCCGCCGCGCGGCAGCGGAGAGCGTGGTCCTGCTCCAAAACGAGGGCGGTCTGCTTCCTCTGAAAGCGGGCGAGCGGGTGGCTGTCGTGGGTGATTTCGCCCAGACGCCCCGGTATCAGGGCGCGGGCTCCAGCGCCGTCAACTCCATCAAGGTGGATTCCGTGCTGGAGCAGCTGGCCGAGAGCGGCCTGCAGAGCGTGGGCTTTGCCCCCGGCTTTGACCGTCAGGGCCGCCCGGACGACGCCCGCAAGGCCGAGGCCGTGGCGCTGGCCCGGAAAGCCGATACCGTGCTGCTCTTCCTGGGTCTGGACGAGATCAAGGAGAGCGAGGGCATCGACCGCTCGGACATGAAACTGGCCGTCAACCAGCTGGACCTGCTGGAAGCCATCGGCCAGGTCAACTCCAATGTGGTGGTGGTGCTCAGTGCGGGTGCCTCGCTGGAAACACCCTGGCTCAAGAACTGCCGGGCGCTGGTCTACGGGGCCCTGGGCGGGCAGGCCGGTGCCGGTGCCATGCTGGATGTCCTGACGGGCAAAGTCTGCCCCGGCGGCAAGCTGGCCGAGACCTGGGCCAACGCCTACCACGAGACCCCCGCCCGGGCGCACTTTGGCGGCGAGGGCCGCACCGTGGAATACCGCGAGAGCCTCTATGTGGGCTACCGCTACCACCAGACGGCGGGCATCCCGGCGGCGTTCCCGTTTGGCTATGGCCTGAGCTATACCAGCTTTGAATACAGCGATCTCAAGGCCGGCCCGGCGGGCGTCACCCTCACGGTGACCAACACGGGCAGCGTGGCAGGCGCGGAGATCGTGCAGCTCTATGTGGCAAAGCCGGACGCGAAAATTTTCCGCCCGGCGCAGGAGCTGAAAGGCTTTGCAAGAGTCTTTCTGAACCCCGGTGAGAGCCGGGAAGTGACCATTCCGCTGGACGACAAGGCGTTCCGTTACTGGAACGTTCTGACCAACCACTGGGAAGTGGAGGGCGGCTGCTACGAGCTGCGGGTGGGTGCCTCCTGCGAGGACATCCGCCTCCGTGCCGTCATCACGGTGGAGGGCACCGCGGCCCCTGACCCCTATGAGGGCAAAGATCTGCTCCATTACCAGACCGCCGAGGTGCGCAAGATCACCGATGCCGAGTTTGAGGCTTTGCTGGGCCGCCCCATCCCGGAGAGCAAAATCAAAATTGACCGCAATATGACCCTGGGCGAGCTGAGCCATGGCCGCAGTCCGCTGGGCTGGGCGGCCAGCGCCGTGCTGGGCCACCTGCTCCGCAAGAGCATGGAAAACGGCAAGCCGGACCTGAACATCCTATTCCAGTATAATATGCCGCTGCGTGCTCTGGCCAAGATGACCAACGGTGCGGTGAGCATGGGGATGGTGGATGGCATCGTGATGGAAGCACAGGGATTCTGGATCATCGGCCTGCTGCGGGTGGCCTATGAGGCGATCAAGAACGTCATCCTCAACGCACAGCTGGAAAAGCGGCTGCATCAGGGCTGAACGGGCCAAGGAGAATCCTGCATGAATTTCTGGAACAACTTTGCGGCCCGGCACCCGGCCGCTGCCAAATGGGTGCGGGAGGGTGGACTCTTTGTGATCGTGTCCAACCTCATCACGGTCTTCAAGTATCTGCTGCTGCAGTTCCTGCCCAAAGCGTTCAGCAGCCTGCCCGTGGTGGATTTCGGCTGGCCGGGCATGGATGTTACCCTTTTCGGGGAGACATTCAAGTGGAATATCCTCGGCTACGACGCGGCTCACGGCGGTCTGCCCTACTTCTGCGCCTACATGGCGGCCATGATCCTTGGCGAGTGCATCAATTTCCCCATCCAGCGCAACCTCGTGTTCCGCAGCAAGGGCAACCTCGCCAAGCAGATCGGCTGGTACATCCTCGCGTTCTGCGTTATCACCTGCATCGTCAATTCCATCAACTGCGTGTGGGTGGCCGTGGCAGGCCTGCTGGTGCCGGATTTCATCTACAACATCGGCACCACCATCCTCAACGGCGGCATTTCCATGGTGATCTTCTTCTTCGTCAACAAGGTCATCTTCCCGGAGGGCGAGGCCAAAAAGGCATGATCCCCGGGGCCTGATTCGTCATCTTCATTTTCATATCATTTTTCTTCATCACAGTTCTCCATCTGCAAGCAAACCGCCCGGGACAGGCTCTGTTTCGGGCGGTTTGTCGTCGTTTTGGGGGATTTTCCGCGTGGGGAGAACAGTTTTTTGGAAAATGAGAAGAAGTTGCTCCAAAACCCTTGCACTTTTATGCTTTACCGTGGTAAAATCTAGACAATCTTCTTTTGGGAAAGAGAAGTCAAAGGGGGAAAGTATCTATGACGAACGTTTGCATTGTGGCTACCATCGTCGTGTACCTGGCGGCGATGCTGGCCGTTGGCTTTGCCTACAGCAAATCCAATGAAGACAGTACCGATTTCTACCTCGGTGGCCGCAAGATGGGCCCGCTGGTCACTGCCATGAGCGCGGAGGCCAGCGATATGTCCAGCTGGCTGCTGATGGGAATGCCGGGTCTGGCCTACCTGACGGGCATTGCCTCGCCGGGCTGGACGGCCATCGGCCTGGCCGTGGGCACCTGGCTCAACTGGCTCATCGTGGCCCGGCGGCTCCGCCGCTACTCGGCCAACCTCGACGCCATTACGGTGCCGCAGTTTTTGTCCCTGCGCTTCCACGACCAGCGCAACCTGCTCAACGCGCTGGGCGCGGTCATCATCATCGTGTTTTTCGTGCCCTACACGGCCTCGGGCTTTGCGGCCTGCGGCAAGCTGTTCCACAGCCTGTTTGGGGTGGATTACATGGCGGCCATGCTGGTGTCGGCCCTCATCATCGTGGGCTACACCATCCTGGGCGGTTTCCGTGCCGTGACCACCACCGACCTCATCCAGTCCATCGTCATGTCGCTGGCATTGGTGGCCGTGCTGGTGTATGGCATCAGCGTGGCAGGCGGCTGGGGGGCTGTGGTGGAGAACGCCCAGGGCATCTCCGGCTACCTGACCATGATGGCCAGCCACGATGCCGCCGCGGGCGGTTCCACCAGCTACAGCCTGCTGGACATCGTATCCACCATGGCGTGGGGCCTCGGTTACTTTGGAATGCCCCACATCCTGCTCCGCTTTATGGCCATTGAGGACGAGAAGAAGCTGGTGCTCAGCCGCCGCATTGCCACCGTCTGGGTGGTCATTGCCATGACGGCTTCCATCATCATCGGCATGGTGGGCCTTGGCATGACCAAGGCAGGCGCTCTGGAGTTTCTGAGCGGTTCTTCCAGCGAGACCATCATCGTCCGCATTGCAAGCCTCATCAGCGCCCATGGGATGCTGGCAGCCGTTCTGGCGGGCCTCATTCTGGCAGGCATCCTGGCCGCTACCATGTCCACGGCGGACAGCCAGATGCTGGCAGCCGCCTCCAGCGTCTCTCAGAACATTTTGCAGGAGTTTGCGCACCTCAAGCTGACCGAGAAGCAGAGCCTGTTTGCGGCCCGCCTGACCATCGTCTGCGTCAGCGTGGTGGGCGTGGTGCTGGCCCGTGACCCCAACTCCAGCGTGTTCGGCATCGTCAGCTTTGCATGGGCCGGTTTCGGCGGCTCCTACGGCGCCGTGGTACTCTGCGCGCTGTTCTGGAAGCGCTGCAACTGGCAGGGCGCTCTGGCCGGAATGCTCTCCGGCGGCCTGATGGTCTTCGTCTGGAAGTACCTCATCAGCCCGCTGGGCGGCGTGTTCGGCATCTATGAGCTGCTGCCCGCATTCCTCACCTCCCTGGCCGTCTGCGTGGTGGTCAGCCTCGTGACGCCCGCACCCACGGCCGATATCGTGGCTGAGTTCGACGCGGCGAAATAAAGAGCAGAAAAAGCAGAACGCCTGCCGGAAGCTTCCGACAGGCGTTCTTTTGTATCGTTATGCCACCCGCACCACACCGTGTTCCACGCGGTAAACTTTATCGAACTGGTGCATGAACGAACCGGCCACATCATGGGTGATGGCTACCACCATGCAGGGCATGGCGATGAGGTTTTCCATCACCTGCTGGCTGGTGTCAGGGTCCAGGCTGGCAGTGATCTCGTCCGCAATGATGAGGTCATAGCTGCGCAGGGCCAGCCGGGCGATGCCGATGCGCTGGCGCTGGCCGCCGGAGAGATTCTTGCCGTTTTCGCTGATGACGGTATCCAGCCCGTCGGGCAGGGAAGCCACCCAGTCCGTAAGGCCTGCCGCTGCAATGGCGTGGGCCAGCTGTTCGTCTGGGAAATCTTCGTGCAGGCAGATGTTGTTCCGGATGGTATCGTGGAAGAGATACGCCGTCTGGGCGATGTAGCCCACCCGGCGGTAGAGGGCGGTGCGGTCCAGTGTACGCACCTGTCGGCCGTTGAAGAGGATGTCGCCGGAGTAATCCGGGTAATACTGGAACAGGAGCTTGGCCAGCGTGGATTTGCCGCAGCCGCTCTCGCCCACAAGGGCCACTTTCTGCGCGGCGTCCACGGTCAGGGAGGCATCTTTCAGCACGGGCTCCGCAGTGTTGGGGTAAGCAAAGCGGACGGTTTCGCACTGGATGGAATCAATGCGGCCGATGGGCTCCCCCTGCTCGGCCACCTGCGGCTCCGCCATGGCGGCTTCCAGCCGCTGGCGGATGCCCTGAGAGGACTTGACCTTGGCCCAGCACTGGGCGATCTGGTGGCAGGGGGTGATGACGAAGTTTGCCATGCTGGCGGCAGTGGAAACGGTGCCCATGGTCAGCCGCCCGTCAAAAGCGAGGAAAAGGCCCACCAGCATCACGACGGGGAAGATGAGATTGCTGATGAGGGAGGTGTTGGTCACCATGGCGTTCAGGCTCTGCTGGTAGTCCAGCTCACTCTCCCGGGCCTTGCGGGCGGCTTTCTGGTGGAGAGCGGCATAGGCGTCCTCCCGCAAAAAGCTGCGGATGATCTCAAACCCGCCCAGAAGCTCTTTGAGCTGCTGGGTGTAACCGGCCATCTGGAGGGAAAACGCGTCCCGGGTGGCCTTGAGCCGCTCGTTCATCCGGCGGGGGAGCACCAGCGGCGGGATGGTCACCAATAAAATCGCCAGAAGCATCACCGGGCTGATGTAGAGGTACATGGCCAGCGCGCAGAGCATGATGCCGCCCCAGAACACGATGCTGAACAGGGACATATAGTAATCGTCGTAGAGGGTGCGCAGGTCGGTAGTCAGGAGGGAGAGGTAAGCCGCGTCGCCCTCGGCGTTGTACTGGGCCACGGTGCGGTACAGCACCTGCTCCAGAATGCGCTGGCGCACCTGTTCCACGGCCCCGCAGGCGATCCTGGTAAAGGAGCGGCGGCTCAGCCGCTCAAAGAACCAACTGCTGAACGTAATGGCAAACACCAGCCCCATGTAGCCCAGGGCCTCCTGTTTTGATTTGGAGTCAATGAGCCATTTGAGCTGGAAATTTTTCAGCGGGGCAAAGAATGAGACGCCCAGCGTGAATGCCGCAAACAAGATGAGCCGGGGCCACTGCTGCTTGAAATAATCGTTGACAGTCCGGTGTTTCATTTCCACATCCTCCTCTGGAAAAACGCGCGTAAAAAGCTGATTCCAGTATAGCATATCCCCCACAGGATACAAGAAAATCGAGAAAAGTACAACAAAAGCGGGGCCGTCACCCACCGGTGACAGCCCCGCCATTCATGCTATTCTGAACAATGGAGAGGAAAGGGGTTGCTTACAGCTGAGGGCCAGCGGAGACCAGAGCCTTGCCGTGCTCGTTGCCCTCGTACTTTGCGAAGTTCTTGA
>ERZ837487.3798-NODE-3798-length-12964-cov-9.720892_pt1 | contig 12964 bp, 10 predicted proteins | sample MGYA00519911_ERZ837487 | MGnify/ENA primary metagenome ERZ837487 (study PRJEB31850, sample SAMEA3708818) | human gut metagenome | biome: human gut; feature: human-associated habitat; material: faeces | place: China | collected 2014 ...
ACGCTTTCATCTCGGCAATTGAATAACCGAGGATTCTCGCTTATTATCCTAAAGATTCCATAATCAGACGTGACCCTTTCCATAGCTATACCAGTTTTTCTTTTAAGATACCATCCCGGTAAGCGCTCACCAACTCCTTTAAATCTTCGATCCGCGCTTCCAGTTCCTTTCCAAGATCTGTGTCGCCTACCATTATACGCTTTTTCATCTTCTCCACGATCGTCACCTTCGGTGTATTCTTCTTGCCTGGACAAAATGGCATATGCTCTGCCAGTGCAAGATGGTGGGAATTGAAGATCAAGGTATATCCGGCAATTCCGGTTTTGCTCTGATATGCTTTGGACAGTCCGCCGTCAATGACAAATAACTTGCCTCCTGCCTTTACCGGAGTCTCGCCATCCTTTAATTTTACCGGAACATGGCCATTGATAATATGTCCCTCTTCCGGAGACAGACCGAATTCCTTCAAGATCTTGCGGCAGCAGTCCTCCTTCTCACTGAGCTGGTAATACGGATTCATGACTTCCTTATGAGTCGCCTTATCTTCTATAAAGTAATGCTCAAAAGTAGTCATTTTCTCCTTTCCGAACAATGGAGATTTGGCGCCACACCACAGATACCACATAAAATCACTGGCTACTCCCTTATCCGGGTTGGATTCCGGGAGGAAATAGGCGCTCTGCACCATCTGATCCACAAAATCCATCAAAGCTTTTCCATAATACGGAATGCCATAAAATACAATATCATCAAAACTTCCATCCTTCTTTAATGGAATGCAGCCATGGTACAGCAGGTTATTGTTACAGCACTTGTACATGCTTCCGTGGGAATACAGGAACTTAATGTGCTTGTGAAGAAGACCACTGTGGCGAAAAGACATTTTCAGGGTCTGCAGCAGTTCTGCTTCCTGTTCCGTTAACTTCAGTGGGTCTTTCGGATCGATCGTCGGGAATTTCATATCCAGCATCGGATATGTTTTTCCGTCTACTTCCACCGTTCCCTTGTCAAAGTCCACATGTTCCAATAAGCAGCGGTGATTTAAACCATATTCCGGGTGGCGCTTGATGATCTGGCCTTCCACCTTAAACTGTATCACCGTGATCGCCTTATGCATTTTCGCCACCAGTCCCGGATCTACCACGTCATAGATATTCTGGTCAAGAATATGTGGTTTAAACCTGGTACACGGGTCATCCCGGTATGCAGAGGCTGCAAACATCGAAAGCGGGCGCAGATTAATTCCATAACCATCTTCCAGCACATCAAAGCTGTTATAACTGATGGCGATCCGCAGCACATTACACATACAGGCCAGGTTGCCAGTTGCCGCTCCCATCCAGGAGATATCATGATTTCCCCACTGGATATCTACGTCATGGAAATTCATCAGTTCATTTAAGATCAGATCTGCTCTCGGTCCACGGTCGAAGATATCTCCGATGATATGCAGATTGTCAATGGTCAGGTTCTGGATCAGCTCACACAGCACGCAGATAAACTGATCGGCGCTTCCGATGTCGATGATAGTCTGGACGATCTCGCTGTAATAAACCTTCTTATTATCCGCATTATAGTCCACATGAAGCAGCTCATCGATCACATAAGCAAAATCCGGCGGCAGCTTCTTTCTCACCTTGGAACGGGTATACTTGGAAGACACCTGTTTACATAACTGTACCAGACGGTAAATGGTGATCCGCTTCCAGTCATCGTTGTTGTGATCGCTGTCGGACTGGGCCAGCTGGTTTAAGGTGCGTTTCGGATAGTAGATCAGGTTCGCAAGTTCGTCCTGCTCATCCTCAGGGATCACGTAACCAAAGGTCTCCTTGATCTTTTCCCGGATAATACCGGAAGAGCTTCGAAGCAGATGGATAAACGCCTCATGTTCTCCATGCAGGTCACTGAAAAAATATTCTGTTCCCTTTGGAAGTCCCCGTATGGCAGTCAGATTAATGATCTCTGTGGATGCAGACTGGATGGTTGGATACTCCCGCGCCAGAAGCTTCAGATAAGCAATATCTCTCATTCTCGTTCCTCCCAATTTTAACAGCTATTCTTCTGCCAGACGGTCCTCTATGGATGATCCTCCAGTAACAGCTTGTCGTTACTGTTCACGCGTTGCGCAAACAGCAACGGATTTTGCCGATGCTTCGCATTCTAAATCGGCAAAATCTGTTACCACCACTGTATCATACGGCATTTTCAGTTCAGAAAATGCCTACCCGTGTACAGTAACGGCTTGTCCACGCCTCGTCCTCACATAACGGAATAGTTGCAAATTTCTTATAATTATAGTAACATACTTCCATAGAAATGGAAAGTTCTTCACCAGATACAAGCACTTCGAGAAAGGAATCAATATCATTATGGAACAACTGTATGTATTCGGAACGGGAAATGCCACCGTGACCCGCTACTATAACACCTGTTTTGCCATCAAGAATCCAGAAAACCAGTATTTCATGGTGGACACCGGCGGCGGCAACGGCATCTTACGGATTCTGGAGGATATGCAGGTGTCCATTCCGGACATCCATCACATTTTTATTACCCACGAACACACCGACCATTTACTGGGCATCGTCTGGATGATCCGTGTCATCGCCACCCGCATGAAAAATGGCAAATATGACGGCGATTTAAACATTTACTGCCATGAAGCGCTGACAGAGACCATCACCACGATCTGCCGTCTGACTCTCCAGGGCAAATTTTTCAAGATGATCGGAGACCGCATCCATCTGATCCCGGTCCATGATGGAGACAAACGCCAGATTTTAAATTATCCGGTGACCTTTTTCGACATCCACTCCACCAAGGCCATGCAGTATGGCTTCACCATGACTCTGGAAAATGGCAAACAGTTCACCTGCTGCGGTGACGAACCATTTAACCCGCTATGTGAAAGCTATGTAAAGGGAAGCGACTGGCTGACCCACGAGGCCTTCTGTCTTTACAGCCAGAGGGAGCAGTTTAAACCTTATGAGAAGCATCACAGCACGGTCAAGGATGCCTGTGAGCTTGCAGAAAGCCTTGGGATCAAAAACCTGATCCTGTGGCACACAGAAGATAAGAATAAAGAAAACCGGGAGAAATTGTACCGGGAAGAAGGTACACCGTACTTTACAGGAAATCTGTTTATTCCGGAAGATGAGACGGTGATTACCTTATAATCATCTGCACTCAGACACACAACAGGGCTGCCGCATCAGCAAATATTTTTGCCATGCAGCAGCCCTGCTTTTTATCTCAGTCAAGAAGACTCACGGACGTTCGACCTGAATAAAATGCCACAGGAATTATGACTCCAGCATCCTATCACATATCATTTTTTCAACCGCAAAGTGTTTCTTCATTAACTCTACGATATAGGTTTCTCCTTCTTTCCATTCATCGTACAAATTCACTGCGAATCCATGTCTGCTATTAGCAAAGCAGCGATATGTCGTTTTTACTCCCGCTTCTTTTAAAAGATTCGCGTAACGTTCCCCTTCCGGGCAAAGAGTATCCATACCTGCTGTGATCACGTCCGTATCCGGAAGACCTTTTAATTCTTCCACGGTGCTGAAAGCAATGGAAACATCGTGATTAGAACGTTCCTCAAAATTCTGGTTATAGAAAAAACCATAATATTCGGTTCTCATTCCACGCTCATCCAATTCACTTCCATGAAAATGATCATTATAATTGTCCGTTGGCGGATAACATAAAATCTGTGCTACGGGCGTTACAACTGTTTTTCTTCGCTGGGTCACAGCACCAAGAAGGTTTCCCCCAGCACTCTGCCCGCAGTAAAGCAAGCGTGTCATATCTCCGTTATATTTTTCACAAATCTCTGGCAGAATATTAATAAAAGCTTCGATTTCCTCAATAGCTGCCGGATAAGGATGTTCCGGTGCCAGCACATAGTCAATATCAAAAACTACACATCCCGCCAGATATGCCATTCGACGGCAGAAATAAAGATCCCGTTCCGAATGTTCCAAAGTCCAGCCACCGCCATGGGCATTTACTACCACTGGAAGTTTTTCATCCTTATGGTTTAAGCTGCGCACAACATAGACATGCGTTTTTCCCCAGCCGGTTTCAAAATAGCGTTCTTCAACCACTGTCTCTTCATCCAGACGATGAAACATCGCTTTTGTATCTTCGGATATCATTTTTTCCACATTTTTTCGTGCATTGACCGCAATCTCTAACAGTTCACTTCTGCTCAGTCCGCTGCATGTTTCAATAAATTCCTTCCGCTTCATCGCAAACTCCTTCTATATTAGATATCGTATACGGATCCATCATGGGCAATCTGCGCGGAAATGCTTCTTGGCTTCGCCGGGAACCGTTCGCAGATATCATCCACCAGCTCAACACCAATACCTGGACGATCTGGAACTACAATGTAGCCAGCCTCTTCCTCAAATGCCTCTTTTGTCATCTCCGCTTCATTTCCCTGATGATAGAACGATGGGAATTCCTGGATGGCAAAATTCGGGATCGCAGCGTCTAATTGCAGACAAGCTGCAGTTGAGACAGGTCCCAATGGATTGTGAGGCACGATCTTGCAATAATTTGCCTCTGCCATAGCTGCAACCTTCTTGGAAGGAGTCAATCCACCAAGAGCACACACATCCGGGCGCACATATTTAGCCGCATGTTTCTGGAAGGTAGTCTCAAATTCCTGGATATTGATAAATCGCTCTCCTGTCGCAATCGGAATATTGGTACGCATGGCAATATCTGCCATGCTTTCAGGACTGTCCGGTGGAATCGGATCTTCCAGAAACAACGGACGGTACTCTTCTACACCCTTTGCAAAAGCAATGGCTTCCATCGGATCCATACTGCGGTGGCATTCCAGAATCATGTCAAACTCATCACCAACTGCCTCACGGACTGCTTTTACTACCTTAATATAATCAGATACTTTCGCATTGTATACGCTGGAACGGCGTTTTGCCTGTTTTAATCGGATATCGCCAGTAATCATCAGGCGTGCAGCGTCAAAGCCCATTTCTTTTAGTTCTACGCAACGCTGTGCGATTTCTTCTGGTGTAAATTTGAAAACGGCCTCATAGCTTCGCACCTTGTCACGGCATTTTCCGCCCAGAAGCTCATATACAGGCACCCCCAGAGCCTTTCCCTTAATATCCCACAGGGCAATGTCAATGGCAGAAAGGGCACTCATTAAAATAGAACCACGGAAATACATACTGCGATACAGATAGTTCCAGTGGTGTTCAATGCGGAATGGATCTTGTCCAATCAGATAGCCCTCCATTTTCTTTAAAATGCCTGTGCATCCATCCAGATAGCCCCAGGCTCCCACTTCACCGGTGCCATAAATGCCTTCATCTGTATACAATTTAATAAACAGATATTTACTAGCTGGTAATAATTCGATAGACGTTATCTTCATATATAATCTCCTAATAATTGATATACCACAATCGCCCCTGAGCATAACACAGAGGCGATTAAAATTTATGAAATTATTATAATACTGGCATGATGGTCATAATCCATCCAACAGAAATGATACATCCAAGAATAGCAAAAAGCCAGCCGCTCTTTAAAAGATCTTTTTGATCATATCCGCCATATTCCATCATGTAAGGAACTGCTCCAGTAGCCATTGGGGTCATGAACGCAGTCAGGGCACCTGCCTGGATCAGAATGATCAGGCCACGAGGATCGCCGCCATTCTGATAACAGGTGGCAATGGCGATCGGAATGAAAATCAACATTGCGCCACGGTTTGACATAAACTGCGTCAGGATGAACGGAACCACAAAGAAAATCAAACCAACAATGTAGTTGTTATTCACAGCTGTAACAATCTTGGCAATACCGCCACCAATAAAATCACCAGTACCAGTTGCAGAAAGAGCGCCAGCCATGGCAAGAGCACCTACAATTAAGAGCAACATACTGACAGGAATGGACTGCAGTGCTTCTCTTGGCTTTAAAACATCAAAGATAATCATGAGAACTGCGCCAATGATACAGATCTGCCAAATCTGAACCATCTTAAGCACATTTGCCTGAAGCATTAAGGCAATCGCAACACCGAAGAAAATCACAATACCAGCCACCTCTGCAAAAGGTGGAAGTGGTTCTCTGGCTGCAGCCTTTTTCTGACTGCTTTCTGCAGTTGCTACAGAAGAAACTTCTGGACAAAACTTCGGCATGACAAACGCACAGTAAAGAACACTAAAAATCAGCATTGGCAGACGGGCTTTCATTGGATCAAAGAACCCGATTTCAGGCATTGTGCCTGTAAAATTCGCAATCTTATCATAATAGGAAATAATATAACCATTCAGTTCCGCAGCCTGAGTTGCACCGGTACCAATTGGAAGTGTACAGCAGGTTGATATGGCAACAATGCCAAGTGGTAAAGAAATTTTGGCTTTGGAAATCCCCAGGCTTTCTGCAGAAGCCATACAAAGAGGAGCCACAATACCAAAAACAACAACCGGGCTCTGCACCATCTGGGATAGAAGCATGGCAAGAATACAGTACATTAACAAAACCTTAGAAAGACTTCCTTTTGCCATTTTGGAAATGCCAGTTGCAAGGTCGGTACAGAATTTAGTGCGGTTAAAACCCGCTGCCACAACACTCATGGCACCGATCATGATCACATTATTATTAGAAAAATAAGCAAGTGCCTCAGACGGCGCAAGACATCCCGTTAAAGACAGGGCAACTAAAGAAGCCATAGCGACTGTCCCAAGACTCCAGACGCCAGTCATATAACCAATACAGGTTAAAGCAAAAATTACCAGACAGATAATAAGCTGTGTACTCATATTTCTTCTTCCTTTCGTAACAAAACATTTGCAAGTAAATTACTGATCGCAGATCGATCCGTCAATATTTAAACGAGTCATAACCTTATGTGGACGGAACGGGAATTTTTCTTCCAAATCCGGAATTACATCGATACCAATGCCCGGCTCTTCTGGAACAGACAGATAACCATCCTTAAATTCAGGAATATGGTCTACCATATCACACTGGCGGAGTTTCACACCACTACCTGTCAAGTGATCTGCCGTAGAAGCAGCAAATGGATTCGGATACTCAGTAATAGCGATATTGTCCGTTGCCGCCGCAAACTGCAGTACTGCGTTTGTCATAACCGGACTGCACGGATTGTGGGGAACAAGACTCTTATGATGAGCTTCCGCAATCGCTGCAATTTTCTTTGCGCCGGTAAATCCACCGCATACGCCAAGAGACGCGCGCACATAGCTACAGGCGTTGCGCTCTAACAGCATTTCAAATTCATGGTAGGTATTGATCCGTTCCCCAGTTGCGATCGGGATACGGCACTGTGCAGCAACATGTCCCATCTCGTCAAAATTATCCGGCCGGATCGGATCTTCCAAAAACATCGGATTATAAGGTTCCAGTCTTGCCGAAAGCTGAACTGCAAGACCAGGCTCCAGGCGGCGATGCAGTTCCAGACAGAGATCAATATCTTCACCAACTGCCTCACGAACCTTCGCAATACGATGTTCTGCCTTATATAACAGAGCGGCATTTCCATCTTTAAATGGCTCTGTCCGTGGCTCATCCAGATAAGGATTCAAATGGCCTAAAGCTGTATAACCCTGCTCCACACCTTTCATTGCATTTTCAACCAGTTCTTCCTCTGTGCGTCCTGCTGTATGATTGTAAACCCGCACCTTATCACGGCATTTTCCACCTAACAGGCGGTAAACCGGCACATGAAAATATTTTCCTGCAATATCATAAAGGGCAATATCAATGGCAGACATAGCTCCCATGACCGCTGCACCACGAAAATGGGAAAAACGGTAAAGATACTGCCAATGATGCTCAATATCCAGCGGATTCTTTCCAATCAAATATTCTGACATGGTAATCATCGCCTGGGCAGAAGCTTCCAAAAATCCCCATGCACCGCTCTCGCCCAGACCAACAATTCCTTCATCCGTATAGATCTTGCAATAAACCGCACGATTTGCACGCAATACTTTAAAATCTGTAATCTTCATCGAAAACCACCTCACTTAATCCGGAAATCCGCCAGTGCCTCCCGGTTGATATCCAAGCCTACACCTGGAGCCTCAGAAGGGCTTACCGTACCATCTGCATTAAAAATAACTGGATTTTTAAATGCTTCGTATACTTTCGCATCGTACTGTGGCGGATAAAATTCCGCAAAATTTACATTAGGAACTGCACAATCCAGGTGCACATGAATCTGCTGCTGGCCATGAGGGCTCATAACAATGCCATTGGCATCTGCCATAGCTGCTACTTTCATAAATTCTGTAACACCACCAAGGCAGGCCGCATCTGGATTTAATATGCTGATTGCCTGAGTCTTTAACAGATCACGGAAACCAAAGCGGGTAACCTCATTCTCGCCTCCGGCGATCGGAATGTTGCACTTCGCAGCAACTTTGCTGTATCCATCATAATCATCTGCATCCACCGGTTCTTCAAACCAATATGGACGATATTCTTCCACCATTTTGCCAAACTCAATGGCTTCATAGAACCGATAAGCACAGTTGGCATCCATCATCAGAACCGTATCATCACCGATCACCTCACGAACCGCTTTCACACGAGCTGCGTCCTCACGCATGCTTATACCACCGACTTTCATCTTGACCGCATGAATTCCCCAGCTTAAATATTCATCCATTTCCTGCTGGAGTTCTTTAATACCTTTTCCTGGTGCATAATAACCGCCTGCCACATAGCAGTCCACCCGGTCTCTGGCACCTCCAAGAAGTTTGTAAAGCGGAAGATTCGCCGCTTTTGCCTTGATATCCCAGACGGCCATATCGATGGCAGATACCGTCTTTGCGCTGGTTCCACGACGTCCAATAAATTTAGGAACATAGGTCTTTGCAAAAATCTGTTCATTGCAAAGAGGATCCATGCCAATGATGGCTTTCCCCATACTCTCGGCAAATTCAATGGCCCAGCTGCATCCATAACCGGTAATTCCTTCATCGGTATCGATTACAAGCAGGTTTAAGTCATTGTGGGTGTAAGTGTGTTTTCCATTGGCGATTGGTTTTGCCTTCGGCCAACGATAATGTTCCACACGTACATCTGTAATTTTCATAGTTACACTCCCTTCCCAATACAGCAGTTCAAGCTGATTCGCAATCAAAAATATTTATATTTCTGTTGCTTTTTTATTGTAAATCCATCATAATATAGGGTATAGAGAGTGTCCAATATCATTTTTTTGAGCGAATTATAAATTAATTTTATAATTTGTCTATATTTACGGTAATATTACCAAAACAAATAGGTTTTATTTGTACAACATATACAACAAGAGGGGGATTTTATGTTATATGAGAAGCTGGATTATGTGTTGGCCATTGCTGAAGAGCAGAATCTGACACGCGCCGCAAAGAAATTATATATTTCACAGCCAACGCTGACGATGTACCTGAACCGATTGGAAGAAAACCTGGGAGTCAAGCTTTTTGACCGAAGAAAGAACCCAATTACCATCACCCCTGCCGGCAGACGATACATTGAGAAAATGACAGAAATTTCAGAAGAAGAACAGATTCTGCGAGGAGAATTAAAAAGTGTCCAGAATCCTGCACAGACCTTTCGCATCGGTTCTGCCCGTGTAAGGGGACACTATTGGCTTCCACCTTTATTACGGATTTTGTCAAAACAACATCCTGACATGAATTTTGTTATTTCCCTTGGCGCAGAGCGGCATCTGCAACGGCTGCTGGAAAAATCTTCGATTGATCTGGCTATTGGCTCCCTTACAGAAATCCCAAGCAGTGAAGTTCCTCTGGTCATAGAGCCAATTTCAACAGAACGAATTTTGCTGGTAGCACATAAGAAATATGGATTAGTGCCAGAAGAAGAACAAGAACATAATTCACCAGATAATCCCTATTTATTAGACCCAGAAAAGCTGCAAAACCTTCCATTTATTGCCCCGCCTCCTGCCAATGGAATGTACCGCACTTTTCAGCGCATGATCGGACTTTACGGCATTCATCCAAAAAGCAGCATCGTGATCGATATGATGACAACTGGACTAAGGCTGACCAAAGAAGGACTTGGCGTCCAATTTATTTCTGCCGCAATCCTCATTTCCATTTCCGCACTGGAACGACAGAATACTCTGGATTACTGTATATTACCAGATTTACCTGACTCCCGCCCATGTTCCGTTGCCTGGCGTGAAGAAACCGAATTTCTTCCACTCATTCATGAGACCGTAGAGATATTGAAAAATGAGGTAATACCAAAACAATTATATACACAAGTCACACCGTAAAGCAAAAAAGTGGTGTCTGGTTTCATCGCCAAACACCACTTTCTCTATCCTTGTTTATTCAACTGTTCTTACTTTGTCTGGCTTTTATCCCCGCAGTGCCCAGGTGCTGCAGTCGATCACCTTCGTCGCCACACCCTCATAAAATTCCGGCTCATGGCAGATCAGAAGGATACTGCCCTTATATGCCTTCAGTGCCCGCTTTAACTCATCTTTTGCGTCCACATCCAGGTGGTTGGTCGGCTCGTCCAGCAATAGCACATTGGTCGGGCGGTTGATCAGCTTGCACAGGCGCACCTTGGCCTGCTCGCCGCCGCTTAAGACGCGTACCTGGCTCTCGATGTGTTTGGTAGTCAGACCACACTTGGCCAGGGCAGAACGCACCTGATACTGGGTATAGGATGGGAATTCTTTCCAGATTTCTTCGATACAGGTGGTCGTATTGCCCGGTGCCATCTCCTGCTCAAAGTATCCGATCTCCAGATAATCTCCAAGCTCCACCTTGCCGCCCAGGGAAGGGATCAGCCCCAGAATACTCTTTAATAATGTCGTTTTTCCAATTCCGTTGGCGCCCTTTAAGACAACCTTCTCACCGCGTTCCATCGTCAGGTTCAATGGTCTGGAGAGTGCTTCATCATAGCCGATCACCAGATCCTTCGTCTCGAAAATGATCTTTCCGGCGGTTCTTGCCTCCTGGAACACAAATTCTGGCTTCGGTTTTTCTTTGGCCAGTTCGATGATATCCATCTTATCCAGCTTTTTCTGTCTGGACATGGCCATATTTCTGGTCGCAACGCGGGCTTTATTTCTCGCCACGAAATCCTCTAATTCTGCAATCTCCTGCTGCTGTCTCTTATAAGCTGCCTCCAGCTGAGCTTTCTTGACCTCATAAACCTCCTGGAACTTATTATAATCGCCCACATAGCGGTCCAGACGCTGGTTTTCCATATGATAGATCAGGTTTACAACACTGTTTAAGAATGGGATATCATGGGAGATCAGGACAAAAGCATTCTCATAATCTAACAGATACCGCTTCAGCCACTCGATATGCTGCACATCCAGATAATTGGTAGGCTCATCCAGAAGCAGGATATCCGGTTTTTCCAGAAGCAGCTTGCCGAGCAGTACCTTCGTTCTCTGTCCGCCAGAAAGCTCCGTGACATCCTTATCCAGTCCGATCTCATCCAGTCCCAATGCCCTTCCGACTTCCTCCACCTTTGAATCAATAATATAGAAATCATGAGCCATGAGAAGATCCTGGATCGTTCCAAGTTCCTCCATCATCTGGTTCATCTCGTTCTCAGACGCCTCACCCATCTTGTCACAGATCTCATTCATCTGCTCTTCCATCTCAAACAGGAAAGAAAATGCGCTCTTTAATACGTCCCGGATTGTCATGCCCTTTTCCAGAACCGCATGCTGGTCTAAATATCCGGCACGAACGTTCTTGGACCACTCTACCTTGCCCTCGTCCGGCTGCAATTTGCCGGTGATGATGTTCATGAAAGTGGATTTTCCCTCACCGTTGGCGCCTACCAGTCCAATATGCTCGCCTTTTAATAACCTGAAAGAAACGTCATGGAAAATAGCGCGATCACCAAATCCATGGCTTAAATGCTCTACATTTAAAATACTCATAAATATCACTTACTCCTTATTTGTCGATATTCCCATTCTACATGAGAAATCCAAGAGGCGCAACCAGATTTCCTGATGATCCGTATGCAGTCAGATTTTCTGACAATTCTGATTTGAAATTTCAAAATTTATAGGTGGTTATGCCATCTCGTAGAATTTAATAAAGTCCTCCAAAACCGTTGAAAATAAAGGATTTTTCGCAATCTGCTCACCTTAACCCTTTATACGATTTCACACGATTTTACCCTTGCTCCGAAAGATTATAAGGGCAAAAGCAAGGGCAAGAAAAACTGATAACAAGATATAACAACGAAAAGTACATTTATAACGAACAAAACGGTCTTTGGTATGAGTTACAGGGCGTTTATTATATTGACTTTCTAAGGGATAATATAAGAACTATACAAAATTCGGGTATCTATGGATAAAATGATATATTAGATAATTTTCTACGGAAAGGACAGAGAAAAATGAGATTGATTTATGCAGAATATAATATGTATCATAACAGTATTGATGTAACCACATTCGATGGATATGTTTTAAGAATTGACTGCAATGTTGCAGAGGATGGCTTGCGGACAACTCCCGGTTCCCAATGTGCCTTGAATGCATTGGCAATAGATGAACCATTAGAATATGCAACATTGGCATTGGATGGAAATAAGCTGATTGACGATCATACACTTGTAGCACTGACGATTATGATTGCAGAATCAAAACCAGATGAAAAAGAAATGATGATAAGCGTGATTATGAACTGTATTTGCGGATAGCCTTAAGCCCTGACAACTGATACATTCATAGCGTAACGATATGGACAGGACATTTATTGAGCCCTGTCCTTCTTATATGTTGTATCAAGTTTTAATCAGTGCTACAATAAAGAAAACTTGAATTTAACGCACATCTAAAAAACGAGAATTCACAAAAACGTAGCCATAAAATGGTGATGAAAGGATGTATAACTTATGAGTAAAAAAGTATTTGTTTTGGTACACGATTACTGGCATCACG
>ERZ837487.3809-NODE-3809-length-12924-cov-10.279353_pt1 | contig 12924 bp, 9 predicted proteins | sample MGYA00519911_ERZ837487 | MGnify/ENA primary metagenome ERZ837487 (study PRJEB31850, sample SAMEA3708818) | human gut metagenome | biome: human gut; feature: human-associated habitat; material: faeces | place: China | collected 2014 ...
GCGTACTCCTTTTCTTCATCGCCGTAGTTATGGAAACATAATAACAAATGCAGGGCTAAATGTAAAGCAGTTATGCAAGTATTCAATTCCCTTTGGGCGTCATAATATCCGTATCATCAAAGAGTTCAGGATAAACGGCCTTTGCGCTTGCCTCCACGGCATCCGTAATGTGCTGCGACATGACAAACTTGTACCTCTCAGGAAATGGTACCAGCCTCTTGTTCTTCACTGCTTTCACATCCTGAAAAGCAGGATTCGACAGGATCTCCTGAGCAAACTCGCTTTCAGTGATCCGCAGTCCGGATTGCCAGACCGGCATAAGGATCACGTCCGGATTAATTGCAGGAAGTACTTCCATGGAAATGAAAGTACTGCTGCCGCGGGGAATTTCATGAGCGTCATAGATAGCTGCACCATCCTTCACATGCGCCATTTTGAGAATGTCAGAGAACAGCGTTCCCCTTTTCCCCAGGATCCCGCGGAAGGTAATCCCCAATGCCGTTCTTTCCTGATCCGGAGGAATCACGGAGAGTTTCTTTTCCAGAGCATCGCGCTTTTCCCGCATATGCTCTATCATCTCTTTCCCCTTACCCTCTTCATCGACTGCGTTTGCAATCCCCTGCACTCTGGTTTCCATCTCATCCCAGTCCTTCGGGATGATCGATACAAACACAGGCACGCCGGATGCAGAGAGTGTCTGGACAAAGTTGGCTGGCGTTTCTGTGGACACTAGTACCAGATCCGGATTAAGCGCCATAACGGCTTCCGGATTCAAGTCTAGTGTGCGGCCTACCGCTTCCTTTTCCTTCTTCGTCACAAAAGTGATTCCTTCATCCCCTGCATATTTAGAAAGCGCGCTGATTCTCCTCGTACTCACAAGCCCAAGCAGGATTTCATCCGTGCCATACGTCAGAGAAACGATACGCGATGGCTTTTCAGGAATCCTCACTTCTCTTCCTGCCCCATCGGTCAGTACGCGTCCAGTCGAACTCTTCTCAGCCATGCAGCCGGTAAGCGTGGTCATTGCAAGAAAACAGCAAAAGAAAATCAGAAAAAACTTTTTCATAACACCTCTCAAAGAAAGCAGATTCTTTTATTTTTCTCTTCATTTCATCAGAACGAATAACTGTATGAAACCGTCCAATGGAAGGGCAGATCAACATTTTCTGAATCATTAATAGGATTCTTCCGGTCAAGCAGATTATACAAGTTCAGGGTAACAGCCTGTTCCTTATTAGGAGCATAGGAGAACACGGCATTCAGGAGAGAACTGTTTGGCGTCTTATGATCCCATCCTTTCGTGTTCTTTGCGATAGAACCGTCCCGTGTATAATGGCTATCCTGCCTGTCAGAAATCAGGAAGTAATTGAGTCCTCCATAGAACTTCCCTTCTTCATAGGACAGGCTCGCGCTTCCCTGAAGCCTTGCTTCGCTCTGGCGCCATACGTCACTGTTATAATCCTTCATCTTCGGATTAGAAATGGAAGCTCCTAATGAATAACGCCAGTTGCTGTTAATGATATGTTCATATTCCACTTCCAGCCCTGTATTCTTAAAATCGCCGCCATTGACCTGGACATTGATATTATCAGCGCCGCCATCAATCAGCTCAGACTCATGCACCCATTCGAATTTATCCTTGATATCCATATGGAATACATCGATCTTCAAGCTGTCCTTGCCGGTAATATACTTTGTACCAAATTCATATGTCCACCCGGACTGTGGCTTTATATTCCAGTTCTTAAGCTTTGATGAATAATATTTAGAATTAATGGCCGGCATGTCGAATGATTCGCCCACATTCGTATAGAGGCTCCAGTCGTCCGAAAGCTTGTAAAGGAACTGAACCTGCGGCAGGAATTTCTTATTGGATTTATCCCATCCGTTTGACTGATTCACAAATTCACGTGCGCCGAAGATACCGGTCATCCTGTCATTAAACTCATGGCTGTAAGATGCAAACAGACCATAGTTGCTTCTGCCGATATGATCTTCCCCATTCAACGATTTATAATGTTCATATTTATAATCAAGACCTGCTGTCAGGCTGTCTTTCCCATCGTTTAAGTACCAGGTCTTCTGGTTATTGAAGTTAAAATTATAGACATTATAATTGGTTCCCCGTGCTTTGCTCTTTACAGATCCGTCTTTATTAAACTTTGTATTGGTGCTGTCCAGCCTTCTGTTATTGAAGGCCATGATGGATTTGAAATGACTTTCCTCATCATTGTATATCAAATCCATGGTATTCTTTACATCATTATAATTATAGAGACCCGTGCTTCCCGTATAAATCTTTCCGGTTTTCTTCCCATCCTTGACTTCCTTGGCCCAGCGGTTCTTATTCGATGAAAAACGCATCCAGTCAAAGGTCAGTTTATCCGTCAAATTAATAGAGGTGAAGAGGTTCGTCCTATGCCCCTTGTCATTTTCCCAGCCATACTTAGACTTTGGAAATATAGTGCTCGGATTATTAAAACGATCGAAATTATCGCGGTTAAAGGAAATGAAATACTTTTCCCCGCTGGTGCTGACCTGATACCCGTTGGTATAGTTGCCGTAGGTAACCTTGGCGGTCGTTTTATCTTCTCCGCCTTTTTTCGTGATAATATTCACAACGCCGCCCATCGCTTCAGCGCCATACAAAACGGAGCTTGGTCCCTTGATGACTTCAATTTTCTCCACCGCATCAATCGGGACGCCGCTCGTTGAAGAATAATTCATGATATTAATAGGAGCTCCATTGACCAATACCAATGTCCCCTTATCAAATCCACGGATATAGAAACGGCTCTGGGATCCTCCCAAATCATCCCCGTCACTCGTGTAAGAATAGGCTCCTACATCCACCGTATGCCCCAATGCATCTGCGACGGAAGTATACCCCTGTTCCTTGATTTCTTTCGCTGTAATTACCTGGACCGCTGCCGGAATCTCTAAATTCTTCTTCTCTGTTCTCTCAGCAGTAACGACAACCGGGTTTAATTCATATACATCTTCGGCAGCAACTATATAACCGCCAATTGACGTACATGCTATTAATTCAGCGGCAACTAGAAATTTTAACTTCTTCATGATAATCCTCCCTGTGAATTATCTATCTCTATCAAATCTCCCCAATCAGATAGAAATAATAGAAAAATTGGATAATAATTAAATAATTATTACAGCCTTTCATATTATGACGTTTCATTAGAAATAAGTCAATAAATAAATAGTATGCCCTAATTTATCTCTCATTCGGCATTAATTAATCACATTGGAAAAGATGCTGCAGAAATACAATCATTTCATCACAGCCCCTTTAACAGCAGTATTCCAATATCCTGTAAGTATATGATCAGGCCCTTCTGCTTCCGTATTCTGGCAGATGCCGTGCCTTTTTCTGTAAAAGCATACTTACATATTCATCTTGTTAGAACTTGTATTCAACCCCTGCCATGAAGTTTCTGCCAAGATCATAGAAATTCGAGGTCGAGGAAGAAACGATATCATGCCTGTTGAATACATTATCAATGTTCAGGAATACACGGCATTCTTCATTGGCCTTGTAGGAGAAATTCAAATCAGTGAAGCACTGTGCCTTGAAGTCTTCGTAGGGATAAGCATCCCTCTTTCTCAGGGAGAGTACATTCATTTCAAAGGATGTCGTCAGCTTGCCTGTCGTATAGCTGGCTCCTGCATTGAACTGCAGTTTGCCATAATAGTCATGCCAGTTCCCGTTATTTTCTCCATCTTTTCTCTTTTCAGGATGACTATATGTAATGCCGGCATGGTAAGACAGATTTTCATTTTCCTGACGCGAGAAGTCGAGTTCGACGCCAGTGTTCCGGATGTCGGTATTCTTATAAGATACTTCCGGCCATTTATCTGTATCCGCATCAATATGATTCTTGATTCTGTAATGGAATACATCAAACCGCCATGCAGACTTACCGATATTCTTCTTAACGCCTAATTCGTAGTGATTGCCTGATTCAGGTTTAAGATCCGGAACGCCCAGGATATTTCCGCCGCCATAAAGCTGCGTGAATGTCGGCATCATGAAGGATTTTCCTGCTTTGGCATAAAGAGAAGTATCTTCATCGAAGGAATGAATCCAGTTGATTTCAGGCGTGAACTTATCGTATTTGTTGCCTGCTTCATCCGCTTCTGTCCAAGTTTCGCGGAAATTCAGATCCACTTCGTCCTTCTCTGTGAGATTATATGCAAGCTGGCCGAAAACAGAGTGCATGTTTCTCTCATAGCTATTTATCGAGCCAGCCGATGACAGGTATCCGCCAACATACGTATCCGATACTTTCTTTGTTTCCAAATCTCTCTGGAAATTGTATCCCAGCATGAAGGAACCTTTATTAAAATGCCAGCGATTGGAAACATCAAGGCCGATCGTCTGGTCTTTATAGGTCGTTGAATTCCGGTCTTTCCGGCTCGGATCAAACTGTTCAGGATGCGCGACTGACACTTTCCCTCTTTTCAGTGTTGCTTCCTGATAAGCAATGAGGTTTCTTGTTTTCTGATCTTTTTTGTTATAGAAAATGGATGCCTTCAGATCGCCATTATCAAAGTGCAGCTGCATCAGATTGGATTTGGTACTATGAAGTGCATCTTTGAAATCAGCACCTGTATTGGGCTTATAATCATGCCCATCATACTTGTAAACATAATGGTCGCTGTTTTCACTATATGTATGTGTAAAATACAAATTGTCGTTAAAATTATAACGCCAGTTCAGATTGCTGTGTTCGCCGCGGAGGATGTTATAGTACATCCCTCCATTAGGTGTGGTTCCTCTCGCTTTCTTTGCCGGTTTGGTAGGACTGGAAATATTTGAAATCCTCCCGGTATGGTCATAGGTATAAGTCATTCCAAATTTTCCTGCCTGTACAGAACCGGAATAATTCTGGATGCCATAATTCCCAAGCCCTGCGCGGATCATATTTTCGCGGGTGCCTTTTGTAATGATATTGATAACGCCGCCGGATGCTTCCGAACCGTAAAGCACCGCTCCGCCGCCCCTGACGACTTCAATCCTGTCAACAGAATCAACAGGTATATCCTCAAGATTATATCGTCCGGCCTGATTGATCGGAACGCCGTCTACCAGGACAAGAGTGCCCTTCTCGTTGCCACGGATAACGGCTTTATTTGTCATTGTCCCCTGAGAAATATTTCTGGGGCCCTGCGCATGAATAATAATGCCTGTGCTGTACCGCAGTGCTTCATGAACCGTAGTTGCACCAGATTTTTTAATGTCCTCCGATGTAATGGTCTCAACTGATGCAGGCGTCTTCAGATCTGTTGTTTCCATGCGCTGGGCAGTGACGATGACTGGATCCAGTTCGTAAAATGTATCCTCTGCATATGCGCTCCCACATCCCATCATGGCTATGACTGCACTCAGCCACACTAAATTGCTTTTTCCCTTCATAGCAATCCTCCCTGTAACACACCGATTCCGCGCCGATCTCCCTATCGGAGCAGAATCATTGACATATAGCGGGACAAAATAAATATTTTGCGTCCCATTCTCAATATTATGATATATCGCTAGAATTGTGTCAATCTTTTAATAATATAGAATTAATCTATACCTCATTAAATTCCAATTCCATATTTCTTATTAAGCTTATATCGAAATATGCTAAAATAAAGGCAAATGAAACTAACACTGGAAAAGAAAGCTTTCCCGGATTTATTCTGTGAGGTGATTCTATGTTCCATCATCAACTGGCGGCCATTCTTGCGGCGGCCGCTCTTACACTTTCGGCAAATGTCTATGCATCTGAAACCCCTCAGCCTTCTGAAGCTCTTTCCCCTGTCCCCTTTGCAGCGGGCGTTGAAAAGGATGGCAAGTGGGGCGCGCTTGACGCGTCGGGCAAAGTCGTCATTCCCCTTTCTTATGACAAGGAAGCAGTTTCCCTTTCTGATTCTGAAGACCAGGAAGCTGACCTTGCGAGCCAGGCGGGCCGTGACAACCTGATCGAGGTATCAAAGGGCAAGCTCCGCGGCTTCTACAATAGGGAAGGCAAAGTCATCGTCCCTGTTTCCTATGAAAGCCGTTCTGTCTGGAAGGACAATGCGCTTGCGGTCAAGCTTCCCGACAGCAAGATACGCTTCTACCGGGAAGACGGCACTGTCATTTCCGATCATGTGTATGACCAGGTCTCTGATTTCCAGGACGGCTCTGCCATTGTCAAGCTGGATGGCAAGTACGGCTACCTTTTCTATGACGGAAAGGAAATCGCGCCTCTCTATCAGGAAGCGCGCTGGTTTGCTGAGGGTCTTGCGCCTGTAAAGATGGACGGAAAATGGGGTGTCATCGATCAGACCGGCACCGTTGTCATCGAGCCTTCTTATAAGGATTCCGGCCCATCCTTTAGCAGCGGCCTTCTGGCCGTCAAGAATAAGGAAAATCTCTGGGGTTTCATCAATAAGGAAAATACACCTGTCGTTCCTTTCTCTTATGAAGAGGCCGCACCAATCTTTTCCGAGCATCTGACAGCCGTCAAGAACAAGGAAGGCCTCTGGGGCTTTGTCAATGATGAGGGAACGGTGGCTGTAAAGCCTCAGTTCAAGCGCGTCATGACAGAATTCTCGGAAGGCCTGGCTGGCGTCAAGACAATCGACGGCGGCGCTTATATCAAGCCGGACGGGACGATTGCTTTCATGGCTGATTATGACATGCTCTTCCCCTTCGTAGATGGTCTGGCAGAAGTCAGGAAAGGCGAGGTTAGGGAAGAAGGCGTCGTACGCCGCTATCCTGTCTCGATCGGCATCGGCTGGGGCTGGGGCCACTGGCTGCGTCCCCACCATCACCACCGCTATCATGGCGGATGGGGTTTTGGCATCGGCTTCCCGCTCTGGGATCCGTGGGGTTATGAATACGGAACGGTTCCAACCGTCCTTGTCAAACGCGGCTACATCGATAATACCGGCAAGGTCATTGCAAGCACATCGAATGCACGCGTCTTCCCGGCATCGAGCCGCGGCATCCTTGTTTTCAATAATGACCGCTACGGCTGGGAAAACAGGAGCGGCACATTCATTGCCCACATCGCCTACAAAGCAGTCATCCCCGTCGATGAAGCAGGCATCCTCATCTGCAGGAATGACAAGGGAGACTGGGGCGTCCTTTCCATGGACGACGGCAAAGAGCTCGTTCCCTTCTCTTACGATGAGATCAAGTACCTGGGAAGCTCGATGCTTTCCTATAAGCAGGACGGGAAATACGGCATCCTTGATAAGGACGGGAAAGTCATTTCCCCTACCCTCTACCGCGAAACGGGCACTGCTTCCTGCGGCCTGATTCCTGTGAAGGATGATGCATGGAAGGTCATCAGCTATGATGGCAGCGACGCCATCGTTTTCCCAAAGAAGATCAGCCAGATGACATCCTTCATGAATGACAGGGCCGGCGTCAAAGTCGATGGCAAGTGGGGCCTTATCGATACAAAAGGAAACTGGATAGTTCCCCCAACGTGTGACAACCTGAAGTTCTTTGAATAAATTCACAATAAAACCGCTTTGAAGCATTCATTGCTTTCAAAGCGGTTTTACTATGTCCTGCTTTATAAAATTGTTGCCAGAAGGAAGAGTAGAATCAGGAGAAGCAGCATCTGCATATTGTTCCTGCTTCTGATTTTCCTGTCTGTCACATGCACGCCCCAGTTCCATTTCGTATAAAGGACCAGCGTGATCCAGAGCATGAAGGAAACGAGTGTATATTTCAGAATGGAATCAGGCACAACGCCGGGAACAAGCCCTCTTTCCGAAAGCGGTACGAGAATCAGCATGATGCAGACAAGGATCGTCAAAGGATAGAGGAATACCTTCGGCGCCTCCCTGACAATGAAAGCTTCTTCTTTTGTCATCCTGTAGTGCAGAAGATATGTCTTGATAAACCAAAGGCATATGAAAATGGAAATAATATCGCCAAGGTAATTATTCATGAGCCGCCCTCCTCCAGTCATTCGTATTACTTACTATTATCTGTCATCAGGCGCTGCATGACAAGCAGGATCATCTGTTTTACTGTTATCTTATCGATAGTTATAAAAATTTTGTGAGATAGCAGGTTTCTCTGTCCAATGATAGACTTAGGTATAAATCAAAATAAAAATTCTATCTGTTCCTGCTTTTTCCTGCCTTCAAGGAGAGTGATTTATGAACCGCCTGCATCAATATGTTGCCCGTTTGCTGCACCTGCCTTCTGACGCATCACGTTCTTTTGGAAAGCTGCGTCTCGAAGAATCCATCGACCGTATGGATTCCTCCATTGAGACAGCGCCAAAGGCAGAATGGATCCACGACGGCATGACAGACAGTGAAATCGTAAAAGCTGTCTATCACGGCACATTTCCCCTTCATATCCTTTCCCTTGATATCGACAGGAATATGGAACTGACCTTCCATAATGAGAAGCTCTGGATCATTTCCTTTACAACGATTCCCGAGCACTGGATGATTTACCGTCCCGCCAGAGACTACCTCATCCACGCTTTGACAAAGGGCCTTGGCGTCCGTCCCGGTCTTTCTGAAAAGCACCACCCTTTCTGGGTCAATGATGACGTGACCGCTGAAATCGCCAGTGAGGAAAATGCTGACGGCTTATCGAAGCTGACACTGAAAATCGCATCCATGGACATCAGCATGGAAGTCTGGAAAGAAAAGCGTATCCGTGAAAGGCAGTTCTCAAAATCAGGACTTTAAATCATAATAAATATAAAAGATCCGCAGAATGGGCAGTCATTCTGCGGATCCTTTTTCGTGTTTCTATTTCAGCGGGCGAAGGTATTTCCCCGTGATGCTCTTGGGGGAATCCGCGATTTCTTCCGGCGAGCCGCAGGCGATGATACGTCCGCCCTCTTCTCCGCCGCCCGGGCCCATATCGATGATGTAATCGGCATTCCGTATGACATCAAGGTCATGCTCGATGACAATGAGCGTCGCGCCGTGATCGACAAGTGCGCGGAAGACAGAAAGGAGTGTCCTTACATCGAGCGGATGGAGGCCGATGGTCGGTTCATCGAAAATGAAGATCGTATCTTCCTGGGCGCGTCCCATTTCGCTTGCCAGCTTGAGCCTCTGCGCTTCACCTCCGGAAAGTCCCGGCGTTTCTTCTCCCAGTGTCAGGTACCCGAGGCCCAGTTCCCTCAAAACCTCGAGTCTTCTTTTGACGAGTTTCATGTCCTGGCAGAATTCAAGCGCATGGTTCACATCCATGTCCATCAGTTCAGGAAGGGATCTTGCTTCTCCCTTTTTATTCACAAGGCGGATGCCTTCCGCTTCCTTCCCATAGCGCGAGCCATGGCAGGACGGACAGGGAATCTCCACATCCGGCAGGAACTGTACATCCAGGCTGATGACGCCCGTCCCATCACAGACGGAACATCTGAGCTTTCCCGTATTGTAAGAGAAGTCTCCTGCCTTGAATCCCTTTTCCTTGGCACCTTCGCTCCTGGCATAGATCTTTCTGAGTTCGTCATGGACATTCGCATAGGTGGCAACCGTCGATCGTACATTGATGCCGATCGGCGTGGAATCGATGAGCTTGACATTCTTGATGCCAGAAGGATCGATAGAAAGCACATGACCGGGAAGCTTTTCTCCAGCAAGCGATGATGAAAGTCCCGGGATAAGACTTTCAAGCACCATGGTCGTCTTTCCAGAGCCGGATACACCTGTCACGACCGTGAGCCTCCCCTTGGGAATTTCTGCGTCAAGCGGCTTTACTGTATGGATCGGCCCCGTTTTCATCCGGATGCAGCCTTCGCTGAAGATTTTCTCCTTGGGAATGACAGGAAATACGCGGCGCGGATAATTGCCGGAAAGGAAACGGCCTATTTTTGACTTTGGATTTTTTCCGATGTCTTCGACAGTACCCTCTGCAATGACATTTCCTCCATCACTTCCCGCATCTGGTCCCATTTCAACGATCCAGGATGCTTCTTTCAGAATCTGTGTATCATGATCGACAAGGACGACGGAGTTCCCGTCGCTGACGAGATCTTTCATGACACCGCAAAGCCCCTCGATATTCGAAGGATGAAGTCCGATCGATGGTTCATCCAGAACGTAAAGGACACCGGTCGTCCTGTTCCGGACGGCTCTTGCCAGCTGCATTCTCTGCCTTTCGCCGGTAGAGAGCGTGCTTCCTGCCCTGTCAAGCGAAAGATAGGAAAGCCCAAGATCCATCAGTCTTGCCGCCGTCCTCATAAATGATCCGCAGATGCTTTCAGCCATCGGACGCATTTCGTCTGGGAGAGTCTCCGGGACGCCCTTCACCCACTCCGTGATTTCGCCAAGGGTCATGCGGCATGCTTCATCGATTGGAATCCCGCGGAGATGCGGCTTTCTGGCGGTTTCTGAAAACCGGCTTCCCTGGCAGTCAGGACATGTTTCCTCTTTCAGGAAACGGCTGACGCGCTTCATGCCCTTGTCGTCCTTGACCTTGGCCAGCGCATTTTCCACGGTATGGACGGCGCTGTAATATGTGAAGTCAAGCTCGCCCGCTTCATTGGAACCGTTCTTCGGCCTGTAGAAGATATGCTTTTTAACAGCCGGCCCGTCATAGACGATTTCCTTTTCTGCATCCGTGAGGTCCTTGAACGGAATGTCTGTCCTGACGCCCATTGCGCGGCAGACGTCCGTCATGAGAGACCACATCAGTGTTTTCCACGGAGCAACGGCGCCGTCATCGATAGAAAGATTCTCATCGGGTATGAGAGACGCGCGGTCGACCATGTGCACCATGCCTGTGCCTCCGCAGGTACGGCAGGCTCCCTGACTGTTGAAAGACAGCTCTTCGGCTGAAGGCGCATGGAAATGAACGCCGCAGACGGGGCAGGTAAGTTCCTTTCCGGCTGCCACGTTCAAAGACGGCGGGACATAGTGCCCGTTGGGGCATTCGTGGCTGGCCAGCCTTGAATACATGAGGCGGAGCCCGTTCAAAAGCTCCGTTCCCGTACCAAAGGTAGAACGGATTCCAGGCACTGCCGGTCTCTGGTGAAGCGCAAGAGCGGCCGGAATGTAGAGCACTTCATCTACATCTGCTCTTGCCGTCTGCGTCATGCGCCTCCTCGTATAAGTGGAAAGAGCCTCCAGGTACCTCCCGGATCCTTCCGCATAGAGGACACCGAGCGCCAAAGACGATTTGCCCGAACCGGAGACCCCTGCAATGCCCGTAATCGTTCCCAAGGGGATATCCACGTCGATATTTTTAAGGTTATGGACGCGGGCGCCTCTGACCTCTATGCTTGTTGGCGCATCCGCTGTTTTTTCATACTGTTTCTCCATATTTCCCATCCTTTATTTTTCCCGCAATTGACATTTCACTATATAAAAAATATACTATATCCAAAATTTAAATCAAGTACGGAAACTGTATGTGCCTGCCGCGTAAAGGAGAATTTCTATGGAATACATGACATACGAAGAATACCTGGTCAATGTGAAAAAAGGAATAGTGACCGATCTCGGCCACTGCCCCGTCACACCGCTCCTCCTGATGCTGCAGGGAAAGTGGAAAGCCCAGATCCTTTATGAACTCTGCATCCACGATACGGCAAGATTCGGACTTTTGAAACGGATGCTCAAGGGAATCACGAATGCATCCCTTACGAAGGCTCTTCGAGAGCTGGAATCCGACGGGCTCATCAAAAGAGAACAATTCAATGAAATCCCTCCCCATGTAGAGTACTCTCTCACAGAAAAAGGAAACGATCTTCAGCCCATATTTTATGAAATCATGAAATGGGGCTTCCATTACGACAGCGACGGAAATGCCATATAATATTTGATCCCCCTGCATCCATTTACCTGCAGGGGATTTTTTATCTGATGATTCTTCCAGGTAAATCATCTTTATTTCCAGTATTTTTCATTATATTTACATTTTTTATTAATTTAAATCATATATATTGCTCATTTAATCATCATTATATCCACATGGTAAAATAATCATTATTGTTTTCTAATAATTGACTGGAGTTCATTTATTTTCTATGAAAATTTAAATAAAATTCTCTTTGAATTCTTAACTTTAAATCAAGTTACCGGACACAATCTCATGTCTGTTATGATATAATTAAAGTATAGAAAGATGTATTTAAATCATAATCAGCCGCTCGATGGATTGATACGGATGGATCCATCTGCAGCGGATGAAATAGATCTTCCATGAAAGGAGGTATTCTATAGAACACCCTTCCGCTTCCCTTGCCCCGTTTCCTTTCCGGTCCGCGGCCGGAGAGGAACTATGCCGCCTCGGAAGGCGATTCCTTCCTGTGAAGAATAAATAAGAACACCCAACTGTTTTCCGTGGAAAGGAGCGCTCGCCATGCCTCTTATCGCCGTATTGAGTCTCGTTCTTTTATTCCTCGGCCACTCTACGCTGGCCGGAATTACTGGTCTGATTTTTGCCCTTCTGTTTCTGGCAGGATTCCGTCACGAAAAACGAATCCTCGTCTTATGGGCTGTCATGACCGGTTTCGCGCTTGCGTTCTTTGTGCCGCCTGGTCTGTTCCTTCCGATCCGTATTGGGATTGCGTCTTCGATCGCCATGCTGGTGACTACGCTTGTCATGCTCACATTGATCCCTCTTTCCATGGCCTACAATGGCATTTTCAATAAGATCCGTGAGTTCATGCTTCCTGATAATCACAGCTTCCTGTAATCAGCGCACCTGCGGCATGATTCAGGCTCCTTTGCCGCCGCAAAGTCACGGCTCGCAATGCAGTGAAAAAGCCCGCCTCCATTTGGAGAGCGGGCTTTTAGTATGCTTATTTCTGCTCGGAGAGCTGTTTTTCGGCTTATAGGACATTTCGTGTTGGTTTTAATGCCGATGGAGCCCGATAAATACGGGTTCCATCGGCATTTTAAGATTTTCAGTGATTCTTAAAGGGTGGACAAAACGTGTTG
>ERZ837487.3819-NODE-3819-length-12898-cov-2.941057_pt1 | contig 12898 bp, 9 predicted proteins | sample MGYA00519911_ERZ837487 | MGnify/ENA primary metagenome ERZ837487 (study PRJEB31850, sample SAMEA3708818) | human gut metagenome | biome: human gut; feature: human-associated habitat; material: faeces | place: China | collected 2014 ...
TGCGGCTGCAGGAAGATGCCGTCGTCCGTCTCCGCGCCGGAGATCAGCTCCAGCGCCACGGCGTCGGCCATGGCGGCCTGCGCCCAGTCGGACACGCTTGCCCCGTCCGGGAAGGCAGAGAGGTCGGCCGGCGTCCACGTGTGCTTGAGGTGCTGCACCATGTCCGCATAGCCCATGAGGATGACGGCGATCTGCTCGCGCGTGACGGGCGACTCGGGGTCGAACGTCGTGGCCGACGTGCCAGCGACGACGCCGGTCTGGTACGCCCAGAGAACGGCGTCCCGATACCAGTCGTTCGTGAGGTCGGTGAACGGGGTCGTGCCGGCGACGGCCGGCTCGCCCGCAAGGTTATAGAGGATCTGCACGATCTGCGCGCGTGTCGTCACGCCCTTGGGCGTGAATGTGTGCGTGTCGGTTCCGGACATGAGGCCCGTCTTGACGCAGAAGGCGATGCCGGGGTAGGACCAGAGCGCAAAATCCACGTCGTCAAACTGCTGGTACGCCGGGATCTCGGGATCGGTAAAGCGCAGGGACTCCGCGCCGCAGCGCTTGCAGGTCGTGCGCACGCGGCCGCCCTGCGCGCCGCTGGGCTCGGCCACGGTCACGCCCTCGCCCCAGTCGTGGCCGAGGGCGGGGATGGCTTCGGTCTCGGTCTCGGCGCAGCCGGCGTCCGTGCAGGTGCGGGTGCGCACGCCGGGCTCGTCACAGGTGGGCTCGGTCGTGACGGTCCAGTCGTCGAAGTGGTGGCCGGTCACGGCATTGTAGTCCACGCTCGCAAGGCGCAGGAGCGTGTTGTGCTCGCCGACTTCGACGGCCTGCCATGCTTCCTTCGAGCCGCCGAAGTGCACCGTGCGCAGCGCGAGGCAGCCGGAGAACGCACTGTCGCCGATGGCCGTGACGCTTGCGGGGATGGTGATCTCCTTGAGCGCCGCGCAGTCGCTGAACGTGCGCGTGTCAATGCGCGTCACGCCGGGCAGGATCGTCACGGCGGCGAGCGCCGTGCAGCCCTGAAACGCCCCGCCGCCGGTGCTCTCGAGAGTGCCTGGCAGCGTGACCGCCGCGAGCTTTTCACAATAGGCGAAGGCCGCCGTGCCGAGGGTGGTCAGACCTGCGGGCAGGGTGACTGCCTCGAGATTCGCGCACTTGAGGAACGCGCCCATGCCGATGCCCGTCACGCCCGCGCCGATCTCGGCGCGCACGATCCTGCTGTTGACGGCAAAGGCGTTGGCGCTGATCTCGCCGCTGCCGCTGACGGTCAGCGTGCCGGCGGTGTCGAGCGTCCAGGTCAAACCGTCACCGCAGGTGCCGGTCTGCACATCGCCGTCGGCGAAGGCCGCCATCGGCAGCAGCGTCAGCAGCAGGCACAGCACGAGCGCTGCACTCAGAAGTTTCTTTTTCATGCCATTTCTCCTTTTGCTTTCAATTATTGCTGCATTCAGTATACCGGAAGCCGCACCCAGCCGCAAGAAAATCTTTGCACCACAGGTACGAAAAACGGCAAAAAACCGGCGCCCCGTTCAGGGACGCCGGTTTGGTGTTGGGTTTGATTTACGCGGGGATCTTGCAGAAGCCCTCTAGGAGCGTGGCGACCTGCGCGCGGGTCGCCTGCCCCTGCGGCAGGAGCCAGAGCTCACCGTTGTTCTCGGCACCGTTGAGAATGCCGAGCGCGACCGCCTCGGCCACGGCGTCACGCGCCCAGTCGGACACGTCCGCCCCATCCGGGAAAGCCGAGAGGTCGGCGGGCAGCCATGTGTGGTCGCGGTGCTGCACCATGTCCGCATAGCCCATGAGGATGACGGCGATCTGCTCGCGCGTGACGGGCGCGTCTGGGTCGAACGTCGTGTCCGACGTGCCGGCGACGACGCCAGTCCGATACGCCCAGAGCACTGCATCCTGATACCAGTCGGACGTGAGGTCGGTAAACGGGGTCGTGCCGGCGACGGCCGGCTCGCCCGCGAGGTTATAGAGCACCTGCACGATCTGCGCGCGGGTCATCACGGCGTCGGGCGCGAAGGTCATATCACTCGTGCCGGACATCAGGCCGTTGGTCACACAGTAGCGGATGCCGGGGTAGGCACAGTTGAAAGGATTGAGATACGTGAAGCGATCCATCGGATCGGGCGTGTTCACGGTCGTGCGCCAGAGCTGCGTGCCCATGAAGGGATTGGCCGTACCGATAACCATCCAGCCCTGCTCGTCGTTCGTAGCGAAGGCACGCAGACCATGGTTGTACGGATCGCCGAAGCCGTCGCGCGTGAGCGTCTCGAGCGTGAGCTTGCCGTTGTCGGACGTGATGGTATACAGGCCGAAGCCGCGCGTGGCGGTCGAGAGCTTTTTCAGGCAGATGCACAGATCCTTCATGTTTTCCAGCTCGGTGATGCGCACGAGCGCTTCATAGAGCTTCTTGAGTGCATCGGGCAGCTTGCCGCTGAGGCTCGCATAGAGGTCGTTCGCCTTCTGGTAGCGCGCAACAAAGCCCGAAATATCGTTCGTCTCGACGAGGTCGGTCAGCTCGTCGAGCAGCGCATTGAGCTCGTTGAGCCGGCGCAGCGTGCTTGCACTGTAGGGCGCGTCGTACACGCCGTCCTTGAGCGCCTGACGCATCGTGTCGTACTGGGTATCGGTCATGGTGAAGAGTTCGGGGCTCTCGGCATTGACCGCATCGACGGCGGCATCGATCGCTGCGGCGGCATCGCCGGAGCCGGCGGCGAACAGTGTGCCGTCGCCGTTATTTTTGTTCTTATCCAGCAGGAGCTTGAGCAGCACCTTGAGGTAGCCGATCTGGCTGGCCCACTCGTCACGCGACATATGCAGCAGGTCGCCGTTGGTAAACTGGCCGAGCGGCTCGAGCAGGGAGCTGGTGTCGAACGTGCCGAGAAAGAGCTTGCCGTCAAACACCTTGGACTGCCAGAAGTACTGGTTTTCATAGTCACCGAAGCCGGAACGCTTGCACAGGATGCCGCCGGCCGGGAACATCTTGGTCGCCTCGCCGACGACGAGCTCCATCTGCTCGGTGCCGTCCGCGCCGATGGACATCCGGTAGAGGTTCACCGACTGCTCCAGGTTGCGCGCAAGGAAGCCGAAGTCCTGATCGAACATGAGCTCCTCGAGCGGGATCTCCTCGTCGTTGTATTCGCCGATGTAGAGATAGCCGTCATAAATGCACAGATTGCAGGCTGCGGCGCGCGTGCGCTCGGGGTCGATGCCGAAGGTGTACTTCGCACCGTCGGCCTTGTCGCCGACGACCGGCGTCCACGTCCATGCCGCGGGGTCGTTCCAGTCGCCGGAGCAGTTGCCGCGCACGATGGCGAACGAGCGCATATTGTCGCCCACGCGCGTGGCGGGCGTGCCGGTGCACATGGCGACGTAGAGACTGTCGTGATACTCGACCATCTCCCAGATGCCGCCGCCGTAGACGCTGTCGACAAAGTGCACGGCAGGATAGTTACAGAGATCGGACTGCGTGGCGATCTTCGTGAAGCCCTCGGACGGGTTGTCGCTGATGAGCAGGTAGCCGCCGTCGACGCCGACGTTGCTGATGACGAGCTTGCCGTCATAGACCGCCATGCCGCGGATGCCGGTGCAGACGCCCTCTTTGTATGCCTGCACGTACTCCTGCATGTTTTCAAGCCCCGTGTAGACGCACCGGAAGCTATCGTCCGTCGGGTTGACTTCATAGACGCTCGGCAGGCCGACGCGGCCGTTGGTGAAGGCCTTCATCGGGCTTTTCGTGATCTCCCATCCCTCGTCGAGGTTGAGCAGAGAGATGGAGTCGAGCCCCATGTAGCTGTTGTCCGCGATGGTCAGGGCGAGGGCGAAGTGGCCGTTGTTGATGCAGTAGTAGTCCCATTCCTTGATGCGCAGCTTGTTGGCCTTGATGTCGCCCCGGCGGTAGACGGGCAGCAGGGACTTCGCGTAGCCGGGCTCGGTCAGGTTGCCGCTCGCGTCGAGCAGGGGGCGGCGCTCGGTGATCTCGTGCTGATTCATGCTTCGCGCTCCTTTTTGATCTGCCGGATGTCCCGCCCCACAAACGGGAGCGTCTGATATTCGCCCTCGATGCGCGACAGGATCTGCGGCGTGTATTTTTTCTGCAGCTCCTCATTGGAGCAGTTCGTGCTGATGATGGTGGCCTTTTTGCGCGTCAGGCGCGTGTTGATGAGCGTGTAGAGCGCGCTCGTGGAATAGGCCGTGATCATCTCGGTGCCGAGATCGTCGAGGATCATCAGGTCGCAGCCGAGATACTGCTCCACGCGCTGCGCGGCGGCCTCGCCGTCGGCGCTGCTGCGCTGGAACTTTGCGCACTCGAACGCGTCGAGCGCGCTCGCGGCCGTCTCGTAGGCGACGGCGTAGCCCGCGCCCGCGACGACACGCGCGATGCACGCCGACAGGTATGTCTTGCCCAGCCCCGTGCCACCCTGCAGCAGCAGGTTCATCGTGCCGGGGCGGAACGTCTGCGCAAACGTGCGGCAGACCTGAAACACGCGCTCCATCTTCGGCCGCGCGCTCTCGTCATAGAGCGTCAGGTCAAAGTGCTCAAACGCCTCGTCGCCGTTTTGGAGCAGGCGGCTGAGGTCGCGCGTGAGCTCGGCGTTGTAGCGCCGCAGCAGACAGTCGCACGGCTGCCCCTGCACATAGCCCGTGTCATGGCAGCGGGGGCAGGTGTAAATGTCGTCGGTATAATCCACCGGCAGCTGGTACGCCGTCAACAGCTCGGCGCGCTGCGCCTGCGTGTCGAGGTTCGCGCGCTCGAGCGCGCGCAGCTCGTCCGTCGGGTCGCTGCCGTGGCGCATCGTCAGACCGACGAGCGTGATCATCTGCTGCTGCAGCGTCTGGTCGAGCGCGCGCAGACCGGGCACGCGGCGGTACGCGTCGTCCACGCGGCGGCGGTGCTCGCGCTCATTTTCCACGCGCTGCTGCGCGATCTGCTCGCGGGCGCGCGCCAGATAGATCCCATTGCGGGCCATGCCGGTCCCTCCTTAGGTGTTGGTCTGCTCCATCTTGCGGAGCAGCTGTTCCACGCGGTCGAGATCGTCGCGCTCGGCCGCTGGTGCGGCGGTGTTCGCCGCGCGGCGCTTGTTCGCTGCGCGCGGGTCGCCGGTCTCGATCTCCTCGGGCGTGTGCAGCCCTTTTTCGTGCCAGCTCATGAGGATGCGGTTGAGGTACGCCCACTTGCGCGCCCCGGTCGCCACGACTGTGCGGTCGTATGCCTCGGCGATCGCCTCCGTGCCGAAGCCCATGTCCAGCCAGCTGGCGATGTAGCCGCGTGCGGTGCGGCTCGGCGCGCGGTCACAAATCTGCAGCACCTGCAGCACCTGCTGCGCCAGCTCACGCCGCGCCTGCTTGCGCTGGAGGTATTCCTCCGCCTGCGCCGTCGTGTGGATCTCCTGATCGGCCCACGCATAGGCCTCCTTTTCGATCCGGCGCATCGTCGGCGTGCCGGCGTGGCCGCGCTCGGCGCGGTATTCCTGAAATACGTAGTGGATCAGCTCCATGAGCACGTCGGCCGGGAGACCCAGATAGTCGCGCAGGCCCAGGAGCATATTCATCTCGGGCGTTGTGAGCTTGCGGCCGTAGAGCTGCTCGGCCTCGCGGCGCACGGTCTGCATCGGCTCGTCGCTGAGCATCCGGCTGGCGATGTCCTCGGCCGTGTACTGCGGCAGCTCGGCTGCGGGCACGAGCTTCGGCTCGGCCGTGCCCGGCTTGTCCGCCGGTATGGGGGCGGCCCTCCCTGCGGCGGAAACGAGCCCGAGCGCGCACAGCCGCTCCATCGTCTGGCGCAGTTCGCGCTCGGTCAGGCCGATGCTTTCGGCGGGAAACGGCTTTCCGCCGGCGCGCAGCAGCGCCAGATATACCAGGGCGCAGCGCCCGTCTTTTTCCCGCAGCAGCTTGTCCACTTCCTCGACCGGCAGCGACAGGCACACCGGCCGCGACAGCGTAAATTCGGCTCGATCCATGCAATTACCCCTCGGGTCTGTAGAAATTCATGATAGATTCACATTATAGCATGAAAATTGACTTGTAGCAAGAGCGCCTGCTGTGCTATAATGCTATATGTATGACTATAACTGGGAGTGGGTCTATGCTGGAACTGCTGGCGCCTGCGGGCAACCTCGATGCCGTCATTGCGGCGGTGCAAAACGGGGCGGACGCGGTGTATATGGGCTTTGGCGACGGGTTCAACGCGCGCCGGAGCGCCGATAATTTCACACAGGAGTCGTTTGCCAAGGCCGTGCGCTACTGCCACATCCGCGGCTGCAAGGTCTACGTCACGCTCAACACCCTCGTGGGCGACCGCGAGATGGACGCCGCCGCCGCGCTCGCGCAGCAGGCGTCGGACGCCGGGGCGGACGCGATCCTTGTGCAGGATCTGGGTCTCGCGCGCGTTCTGCGCGCCGCCCTGCCGGACATTCCGCTGCACGCCAGCACGCAGATGAGCATCCACAATCTCGCCGGGGTCGAGGCCGCGGCCGAGATGGGCATCACCCGCGCCGTGCTCGCGCGCGAGCTCTCGCTCGAGCAGATCCGCTTCATCTCGCAGCATGCGAGCATTGAAACCGAGGTGTTCGTGCACGGGGCGCTGTGCTTCTGCTATTCCGGCCAGTGCTATATGAGCGCGCTCATCGGCCGCCGCAGCGGCAACCGCGGCGCGTGCGCGCAGCCGTGCCGCATGCAGTACAGCATGGGCGGCCGCATGGACGAATACCCGCTGAGCCTGCGCGACAACTGCCTGGCAGACTACTTGCAGCAGCTCGCCGACGCGGGCGTTGCCTGCGTGAAGATCGAGGGCCGCATGAAGCGGCCGGAGTACGTCGCCGTGGTCACGGACGTGTACGCCCGCTGCATTCATGAGCACCGCGTGCCCACGCCGGAGGAAAACGACCGGCTCGCGCTGGCGTTCTCGCGCCAGGGCTTCACGCAGGGCTACCTGCTCGGGAAAAAAGGGCCGGACATGCTCGGCACACGCGCCGCTGAGCCCGACCGCGAGGCGGAAAAAATGTTCACCGCCGCGCGCAAGGCGTATGCCGACGGCGAGCGCCGCCGCGTGCCCGTGAAGTTTTATGCCAAGGTGCAGAGCGGCGAGCCGGTCATGGCCGCCGTCATGGACGCCGAGGGGCACCGCGCCGTGCTCACCGGCCCCGTGCCGGAGCCCGCGCAGCGCGCGCCGCTGACCGCGCAGAGCCTCGCCGACCAGTTTGCCAAAACGGGCGGCACGCCCTACTATTCCACCGGCACCGAGAGCCGCATCGACCCGGACCTCTATCTCCCGGCGGCCGCCGTCAACGACCTGCGCCGCCGGCTCATCACCGGCCTGAAGGAGGAGCGCGCGGCCCTGCCCGAGCGGCGGAGCCTGCCGCTGCCGCAGCTCCCGGAGGGGAAACGCTATTTTGCCGACCCCGCGCTCATCGTGCAGGTGCATCAGGCCGAGCAGCTCACGCAGGAGCTTGCCGAGCTGCGCCCGGCGTATGTGTACGTGCCGATTGAGATTCTCGATACGGATTTCCCGCGCCTCGCCCCGTTTCTGGAGCAGGGGGCACAGGTCGCGGCGGTGCTGCCGCGCGTCATCACGGACGATCAGGCCGAGGACATGCACGCTATGCTGGGGCGTGCCGCAGAAAACGGCGTGCAGGAAGCGCTCGTCGGCAACATGGGGCACATCTTCTTTGCCCGCCGCGCGGGCATGCGCGTGCGCGGCGACTTCGGGCTCAATGTCTTCAACTCCTTCACGGAGGAGGTGCTGCAGCAGGCCGGTCTCGTGAGCGCGACGGCGTCGTTTGAGCTGCGCGTGGCGCAGATCCGCGACCTCGCCAAAAGCATCGACACGGAGATGATCGTCTACGGCCGCCTGCCGTGCATGATCACCGAGCAGTGCATCATCCGCAACAGCGCGGGCCGCTGCAACTGCAAGGTGCCCAACAATCTGGCCGACCGGCGCGGGGCGCTGTTCCCGGTGCTGCCGGCGTTCGGCCACCGCAACCAGATCTTCAACGCGCACAAGCTCTACCTTGCCGACAAGCATGAGGACTATGAAACGGCGGGGCTCTGGGGTGTGCGCCTCATGTTCACGACCGAGACGCCGCATGAGTGCGTCGCGGTCACGCAGAGCTATCTGGGCCTGACGGATTACCGCCCGAACGGGCTGACCCGCGGGCTGTATTATCGGGGCGTGGAATGACCCGCCCGGGAGGAACGACCATGAACTGGATCCTTGCCTCCGGCTCCCCGCGCCGGCGGGAGCTGCTGGAGATGCTCGGCGTGCCGGACCTGACGATCCGGCCGGCCACCGGCCCCGAGCGTGCGACGCCGGGCGCCGGCCCGGAGCAGACCGTGCGCGAACTGTCCCTGCACAAGGCGCAGGAGGTCGCGCAGACCTGCGCGCCGGAGGACATCATCATCGCGGCGGACACGATCGTGTATCTCGACGGCGCCATCCTCGGCAAGCCGAAGGATCATGACGATGCCGTGCGCATGCTCACGGCCCTTTCCGGGCGCGAGCACATCGTCTACACCGGCGTCGCCGTGTTGCGCGGCGGCGAGCTGCGGCAGACGGCCGAGCACACCGCCGTGCGCTTTCGCACGCTCACGCCGGAGGAGATCGAGCGCTACATCGCCACCGGCGAGCCGATGGACAAGGCCGGGGCTTACGGCATTCAGGGCCGCGGCGCGCTGTTCGTCGCGCATCTGGACGGCGATTATTTCAACGTGATGGGCCTGCCGCTGTGCAGGCTGGGACAACTGCTGAACGAACTGGGAGTCGAGCTGCTTTGAACTGGAAAACGTATCTGAAAAAGAAAGGCGCGCGCGTCGGTGTGATCGTGGTCGCGGTCGTGCTCGTGCTCGCGCTCATCGCCGGGGCGCTCGGCGGCAAGGCGGGGTTCCTTACGAATCTCGACGGCATCGTGCGTGCGCCGCTGCAGAAGGCCGCGACCGTCACGGCGCAGTGGCTCGAGAGCATCTACGGCTACATTTATAAATATGACCAGCTCAAGGCCGAAAACGAGCAGCTGCGCACGCAGCTGGCCGAGGCCCAGGCGCAGGCGCGCGAAGGGCAGGAGGCGCTCGCGGAAAACGAGCGCTACCGGGACCTGCTGGGCTTCACCCAGCGGCACACGGACTTTGAGCTCGAGCCCGCGAACGTCGTCTCCTACGGCGCGTCGAACTGGTCGAGCACGCTCACGCTCAGCAAGGGCAGCGACAGCGGCATCGCGGTCGGTGACTGCGTCATGAACGAGTCCGGTGCCCTCGTCGGTCAGGTCATCGAGACCGGCAGCACCTGGGCGACCGTGCGCACGGTCATCGACGTGGATATGAGCGTCGGCGGCTATGTCAGCGGCAGCGGCGCGACGGCCATGGTCCTCGGCGACTTCACGCTCATGCAGCAGGGCTGCGTCCGCTTCGGCTATCTGGCCGAGGGCATGAGCATCTTCACCGGCGACACCGTGCTCACGTCCGGCAAGGGCGGCGCGTTCCCGGCGGGCCTCGTCGTCGGCACGATCACGGATGTGCGCACCGAGGCCGGCGGCCAGCAGACCTACGGCGTCATTACGCCCGCGTGTGACCTCGGCGAGCTGCTGCAGGTATTCGTCATCAAAGACTTTGACGTGGTGAGCTGACATGTGGGCCGATCTCATCAACAAGGATAAGGTACACCGCGTGCTCTGGTGCGCGCTGTACATGGCCGTGACGCTCCTGCTGCAGAACACGGTCTTTGCGCACATTGCGCTCTTTGGCGTGCACGCCATGTTCGTGCCGGCGGTCGTTGTGGCGGTCGGCGTGTTCGAGGGCGGCACGTGGGGTGCGGTGTTCGGCCTCATCGCGGGCTATTTCTGCGCCATGGGCTACCCCGGCACGGGCATGCTCTTTGCCGTGCTCTTCGCGGTCATCGGCTTCGGCGCCGGCATGCTCGCGGAGTATCTCATCAACAGCAGCCTCCTGCCGTTTCTCGTGACGTGTCTGGCGGCGTTTCTGCTCACGGCCTTCTGCCAGATGTTCCGGCTGTGGATCTTCCACGGCGCGTCGTTTTGGCGGCTGCTGGCCGTGGCGCTGGGGCAGAGCGTGTTTTCGCTCCCGCTCGCCGTCCCGTATTACTATATCAGCCGTGCGTTTCACCGCCGGCGTGCCCTGCGCTGAGTGTCTCGGCGCGCCCGACCCCCGAAAGGATCTTCGCTATGGAAAAACCCATCAAACCCGGCCGCGTCGCCGCGCTCGCGTGTTTGCTCGCGCTGCTCGTGATCGTGTTCGTCGTCGCGCTCTATAAGCTGCAGATCGTCGACGGCAAGGCGTACTATGAGGAAAACCGCAACAGCGTCGCCAGCTCCCAGACCGTGGAGGCCGCGCGCGGCAGCATCCTCGACCGCTACGGCCGCGTGCTCGTGTCGAACACGAGCTGCAACAACCTCATCTTCAACCCCGACGACCTCTTTGAGCAGGACGACCCGAACGGCATCCTCCTGCAGATGGCGCGCACCGTCGCTTCCTGCGGCGACACGTATGTCGACGAGCTGCCGGTCACGTCCGTGCCCCCGTTTGCGTACACGGACATGAACGACACGCAGCGCACGCAGCTCAAGGGCTTTCTCAAATACGCCGGTCTCGACGAGGAGGCCACGGCCGTGGAGCTCATGAGCTACTGCCGCGAGAAGTTTGAGATCAACAACAACTATTCCGCGGCCGACATGCGCATCATCGCCGGCCTGCGCTACTCGATCAAGACGCGCTATATCGACAAGCTCTACCTGCCGGACTATGTGTTCGTCAAGGATGCGAGCATGGAGCTCATCACGTCCCTGAAGGAAAATAACGTCCCCGGCTTTGAGGTCACGGTGTCCTATACGCGCCAGTACCACACGAATCTCGCGGCGCACCTGCTCGGCTACACGGGCCTGATGACCGCTGAGGAATACACTACCTACAAGACCCAGGGCTACCCCATGAGCGCGACCGTCGGCAAGGACGGGGCCGAGCTCGCCTTTGAGAAATACCTCCACGGTACGAACGGCACGGTCATCGTGACGAAGAACGCATCCGGCACCGTCACCGGCACGACCTATACCACCGAGCCGGAGCCGGGCGATCAGGTCAGCCTCACAATCGACCTCGACCTGCAGTCGGCGGCCGAGCAGTCACTGACCAAGGGCATCGAGAACATGAAGTCGAAGTCCACGAAAAACAGCGACGCCGTCGGCGGCGGCGCGCTCGTCGCGGTCGACGTCGCCACCGGCCAGCCGCTGGCCATCGCCAACTACCCGACGTTCGACCTGCAGACGCTCTTCCAGAGCGAGGAGAACTATAAAGCCGTCTCCGAGGCGGACAATCAGCCGCTGTTCAACCGTGCGCTGTTGGGCCAGTATTCTCCCGGCTCGACGTTCAAGCCCTGCACGGCCATCGCCGGCCTGACCGAGGGCGTCATCACCACCGGCACGACCATCCAGTGTACCGGCACGTTCCGCAAGTATGAGGACACCGGCTACGCCCCCAAGTGCTGGATCGCTTCCTCCGGCACGACGCACGGCAATGACAACGTTACCGAGGCTATCCGCGACTCGTGCAACATCTTCTTCTACACCGTCGGCGACAGCCTGCCGATCGACACGCTCGCGCGCTATGCCGCGGCCTTCGGTCTCGGCGAGCACACTGGCATCGAGCTGCCGGAGAGCACCGGCCAGATGGCCACGGAGGCCGTGAAGAAAAAGCTCGAGAACACGAACTGGTATGTCGGCGACTCGCTGCAGGCGGCCATCGGCCAGTCGTACAGCCTGTTCACGCCGCTGCAGCTGGCGGAATACTGCGCCACGATCGCCAACGGCGGCACGCGCCACAGCGCGTCCATCCTCAAGACCGTGCGCAGCTATGACGGCAGCGAGCTCATCTATGAGAATCAGGCCGAGGTGCTCAGCACCGTCGAGACCAGCGACTATAACTGGGCCGCCGTGCAAAAGGGCATGTACCTCGTTGCCAATGACCGCGCCGGCAGCGCGTACGAGACCTTCGGCAGCTACGGCGTGAAGGTCGCCGCCAAGACCGGCACCGCCCAGCTGGGCGATAACCAGGTCAACAACGCTATTTTTATCTGCTATGCACCGTATGACAATCCCAAGGTCGCCGTGGCGGTCGTTGTGGAGCACGGCAGCGCCGGCGCTTCCATCGCCTCCATCGCGCGCGATTTTCTCGACGCATATTTTACCGTCCCCGAGAGCGAGCTCTCGCTGCTGCAGTGACGGCCGCTGACCAGAAAGAGAGGAGTTATCCACATGAACATTGCACTGATCGCTGACGACGGCAAAAAAGAACTCATGGTCCAGTTCTGCATTGCATACTGCGGCATACTGGCCAAGCATGATCTGAGCTCGACGTTTACGACCGGCCGGCTCATCTCCGAGGCCACCGGTCTGAAGATCCGCACCTACCTGCACTCTTCGCAGGGCTGCCAGCAGCTCGACGCCCGCATCGCGTATAACGAGATCGACCTCGTGCTGTTTTTCTGCGACGCCGAGAGCGGCAACTTTGACGAGGTCAACCGCATGGCGCGCCTGTGCGACCAGCGGCAGATCCCGTTTGCCAGCAACGTGGCCACCGCCGAAGTGCTCATCCTGGGCCTGAACCGCGGCGACCTCGACTGGCGCGACATCGTCAACCCGAAAAAGAAATCGTAAGCCCGAAAGGAATCATCATCACCATGGACAAGATCAAACCCCGCACCCTGTCCGGCTTCATGGAGCTGCCGCCGGACAAGCAGGTGCAGATGGACAAAATGCGCGCCGTTCTGGCCGAGACCTACGCCCGCTACGGCTTCACCCCGCTCGACACGCCCGCCATCGAGGCGGCCGAGGTGCTGCTGGCCAAGGGCGGCGGCGAGACGGAAAAGCAGATCTACCGCTTCCAGAAGGGCGACAGCGACCTC